>Ga0265297_10002706_pt1 | contig 34840 bp, 27 predicted proteins | sample Munlanlwell13791_FD_192502 | JGI IMG/M metagenome (GOLD analysis project Ga0265297, IMG submission 192502) | Leachate microbial communities from a municipal landfill in Southern Ontario, Canada - Leachate well 137-91 | ecosystem: Engineered > Solid waste > Landfill > Unclassified | place... | reverse complement strand
TGCCGCGGGTGGCACACAAACATCATCGGCTCTTCGCGCCAGGGAATCACCGCCAGACCCGGACGTCCCTCCGGGAACGAGATGATGCCGAGATTGACTTCGTCATTCAGCACGCGCTCGCACACGCGCTCCGGGTGCAGGTATTCGATCTCCACGCGCGCCTGCGGGCACAACTGGCTGAACCGCTGCACGCACTGGCCCATATCGCGCAAGTTGACCGAGTAAATCGCCGCCACGCGGATAACCGAATCCACCGCCGCCCGCGTCCCGCGCACCGCCGCCTCCACCTCGTAATACCGTTCCACCACCTCGCGGCTGCCGTTGTAAAACACCTTGCCCTCGGGCGTCAGCTCCCATGGCCGGCAAGAGCGATCGATCAACGTCACGCCCAAGTGCTCTTCCAATCGACGAATCGTCTGGCTCGCCGTGGCCTGCAAAACGTTGTTCGCCTCCGCGCCCCTGGAGAAGCTGCGGAACCGGACCACGTCACAGTAAATCTTTAACGCATATATCTGCATTACTATTTGTAATACTATCTCAATACAGCATTAGAATTACGAATAGTACAAACGACACGATTCGTCAACTGGAATTTTTGCGTCGAAAAAGAAGAAACCAACAGCCTACCGGTTCCGGAACTCCTGCCACTCCGGTTCGTTCTGGAAAATCCAGCGGTAGTAAGCCCGGCCCCGCAACCGCTTCGCGGCGGCTTCGTCCACGATAACCCTGCAGTCTGGATGAAGTTGCAGCGCTGAAGCGGTTACCATCGAAGTGATCGGCCCCTCGACAGCTTTGGCAAGAATGCCGGCCTTCTCTGCACCGGTCACCAGCGTCAAGACGTGGGACGCATCCAGAATCGTGCCGATGCCCATCGTCAGTGCGCGGCGCGGCACGGCGCCCGCTCCGCCGCGAAACAACGCTGCGTTCTGGCGGATCGTTGCGGGCGTCAGTGCCTTTTCTCGCGTGCGCGATCGCAGCGCAGACAGCGGCTCGTTGAAGCCGATGTGGCCGTCGGCGCCGATACCGAGCAGTTGGACGTCGATGCCTCCACAATCGTGGATCATGTCCTCGTAATGCCGGCATTCGGCAGCGAGGTCGCGGGCTGCGCCGTTCGGCAGGTGCGTGTTGCGTTTATCGATGTTGACCCGGTTGAACAGGTGCCGATCCATGTAGTAGCGGTAGGAGTGCGGATCCTTGGGCGCAAGACCCACATACTCATCGAGGTTGAACGTGCGGCAAAGTGAAAAATCGAGTTTCTCCCGCCGGTGCATGTCAGCCAAGTAATCGTAAACCTGTTCCATCGTCCTGCCAGTGGCCAAGCCAAGAACGAGCGTCGGCTTTGCCCGCAAGCGCCTTGCAATCAGCCGTGCCACGAGCTGTGCGGCTTTTTCCGTTGTCGGTTGAATGATGACTTCCATGACAGGAAGTTAAGCACGAATGGGCGGACCGGACACGAAGAAAACGCAAACGCGATATCGTTCCGCTGCCGATCACATCACTTCGGATAATCGCGCCACATCCAGCGCATCGCCTCGGGGAAGATGGCTGTACCGTGCTTGCCGCTGTGGACGCCCTCTCCAAACACGAACTTGTGGTCGTAGCCTTTTTCCTGAAGTGCTGCGGCCATCGCTTTGTTCGCCTCCGGCCACGAGCCGAACTTGTTGACGATGTCATTCGCGCCGTCCTGCTGGAACATGCGGATCGGTTTCTTCGGTGAATTGCGGACCAACTCGGGATACTTGTTGCCGCCGCGGATGTTGGTGAAGCTGCCGACCGTGGTGAAGCATTTGCGAAACGCGTCCGGCCGCTCCCAACAGACGGTGAACGAGCAGATGCCACCGCTGCTGCTGCCGGCGATGCACCGACCTTCGGGATTCCGGGTCAGGTTATATGTCTTGCCGACCTCCGGCAGGATTTCCTCGATCAGGAACCGCGCGTAGGTGTCGCCGAGCGAGTCGTATTCGACGCTGCGGTTGGCGCGCGGCGCGGGCCGGCCGTCGGGACGCTTGCGAGGCGGTTCGCCGGGTTTGAGCAGCTTGCCGCCCGGCTGGATGAAGATGCCGATGATGACGGGTAGTTCGTGTCTGGCGATCAGGTTGTCGAAAACCACCGGCGCGTTGTAGAGGATGCCGTCCTGACAGACAAACACGGCGGCAGGCTTGTCAGCCTTGTATTGCGCGGGAACATAAACCCAGTAGTCGCGCGCTGTGCCGGGATAGACCTTGCTGTCGTTCCACGAATACTTCGTGATCGCGCCTTTCGGCACTCCCTTCTGCTCCAGCGAATCAGGACCGGGCTTGTATTGGTCGTCGGGCGAGGATTTCTTTTCCGCAGCTTGAAGGATTGCAGCGGAGGCGATGACTGGAATAAGAATGCAACGAAGGCAGGTATTCATGGTTATGAGTGGGTTTTGGTTTGCGTTACGTTTCACGATTCACGCTGCACTACAAACACCTGGCTCCAGCCATTGCGGTCGCTGGTGAAGGCCACGCGGCGGCCGTCAGGCGAGAACGCCGGGTGCGGATGGCTCCATTGCGGGCCATAGACGGAAGCGGGATCGTCAGGGCGCGGCGGGCGGTCGAGTTCGGGCTGTTCGCCGCGGATGATGCTCGTATCAATGCCGGCGCCCTTGGCCGGTTCGGTGAGCGTCCACTGCGTGCCGCGGTTGGTGGCGCGCGGATGGCAAAGTGTGCGCCGCTCGCCGGTGCGGGCATTGACCAGTTGCAGGCCGATGTCGGGATGATTTGTGTCGCCCACAATCCATCGTCCGCTGCGGTCGCTGCTCTCATGCCACGCGTTGAACGTTGCAATGGTGCGCACCCGCGAGCCGTCGCGGCTGATGGCGCGCAACGCGCGCGGCCAGTGGGTGAAGATGATCTCGCTGCCGTCGCCGAGCCAGCTTTCATGGACGATCCATTCGCCCGGTTGCTGCGGATAGAGGTTGCGATCGCCAGTACCGTCGGCGCGGAGGGTCCAGATGCGCGCGCCGGGCGTGCCGGAGTATTCGAGGATGTTGTCATCGGCAGGGCAGAACTGGATGTGGCCAACCTCGGCTTTCTCCACCAGGAAGCGCGTCTGTCCCGACCCCAGCTCGATGAGCGCAAGCCGGCAGCATTTCGGCAGGCGCACGCCAATGGCCAGGCGCGTGCCGGCGGCGTTGAGCGAACAGTTGCCGAGCTTCGCGCCGTCGAACTTCGCCATCACCCGCTCACGCAACGTCTCGCGGTCCACCTCCACCACGCAGTCGCGCGCGGAGAAGTAAAGCCGCCGCCCGTCGCGCGTCGCGGTCGGCGAGAACGGATTGATGTCCACGCGCGCGGTCAATTGGGTGATCTCACCGGTGGTTTCCGCAGCCGTGAAGAGGTTCGGAAAGCCGGTGCGGTAGCTGACGAAGTAAAGCTCGCGTTGATCGTCCGGCCACGACGGGTTTGTAAAATAAAAATGATGATGCATCGCCTCCGCCGCCGTCATCTGCCAGAGAAGCGCGCCGGTCTTCTCGTCGCGCAACTCGCGCCGTTCGGAGGGAAATCGCTGACCCGCCGCAGCCGAGCTGTTTCGTGTCATCAGCAAACCTGCGCCAGCCAGCGCGCTGTTTTTCAGGAACATCCGCCGTGTGGAGAGGCAAATCATTCGCGGTTTCAATGAGCTGGCGCGGTCGAAATCCATAGGCTGATTGCGGACGATGCACGTTCCTCCGGCCAAGAGCGAGCCAAAATCGGCATTTCGAAACACACACGCGGCATAGGCAGAACCGTCTGGAAAAACGTTGCGACACTGAGCGTGACGCCGCCATGGGTCAGCGCCCCCTTGGGGCCACAGGTGACAACCGATTCCTCGATTCGAGGTGTCCGGTAAAGGTTGAGAATCGTCAGCGACGGGACCGGCGTCGCAGGCGCGCCATGAGCACGAGACCACCCGTCACCAGCAAACCACTGGATGGCTCCGGGACAACGAGAATGTCGCTCCACTTGGCGTCGATCAAACTGGCGGGATTGATGCCACCAGCAATATCATAGGTACGCCGTCACGATTCTCCCGGTGCGGGCGCGTCGCCGAGCAGTTCCAAGCTTGCTTGCGCTGTGGCCGGTGGGTGGTCCTCAGCCCGATGAACAACTAGATGGCGTTGATTTCCGCCCCCAACGCTGATTGCAGAAAAGCCAACACAGCCAAGAGCCATCCAAACTGAACCGTGAAAGTCGGGCGCTTCATGGTCGATGATCAATTCTGAGCTTTAACAGAATAAACTCGTCCGTTCGCAGGATCTCCTACAAGCAAATGCAGGTCGTGCAGATTCCTTGCCATCTGCATTCTGGCTTTTCTTTGAACTTCATTCTCCTCATCTGCCTTTCGTATGTTTTCCATTCTCAAATCATACGATCGCGACATCTTCATCCAGCCCTTCTTGTCTTCAACCACTTCATCCCATCGTCCTTCGGTAAAGGGGAAATCAAGAGCAACTTCCGTCTTGGTTTGTCTTGAGGCTGACTTGCCTAATGTCGAGAGCCTTTCAATGCGCTCCATTTGTGAAACCAGTCCACCCTTGACCGACTGAAATGTCCCGGCAATGAGCCTCCCCCTCTCTTTTTCGTCCATGCCTTTGGTCATCTCTTGAATGACTGCAAGCGCCCATGCGTCTTTGACGTTCTCTTCAATTTTATCCACATTGGTGGAATGTCCAGACAAGGCACATGCCGTGCCCCAATAATCATGCAATGCCCTCAAGAAATGCCAATTTGCAGAACGATGAACCGGATTCCTGCCCAGAACCATCGCCTGTAAATCAGGAATGAAGAACCGAAGACTTTTCTCAAATAACCTCTCGGCTTGGGCATAGTTCCCCTTGGCATCAGAAACGCGGCTGCAACGATGTCCTTTGGCAAGCAAGTCTCTTGCCCTGAAGAATGCTTCCAAGGCTTCCTCTTCACTGCCCACTTTTTCAATCGGTTTGGAAACATCCATCATTCCAGTCCCAACAACCGATGCATAAAGCGCGCCACTTGGAATGATGGCCCCGCCATTTTCCTTATTCTTGTCAAAATCAACAGTATGTTCGCATCCAAAAGCAAAAACGACTGCCACCAACACAAAGCATGTGACGACTGCTGCCAATCCATAACATAAGGACGAGAATGCTTCTCTTGCGCCAGCAGAAGAGCGAAGCCGATCTGCTGTCTGCCTGGAGACCTGATGGGCTGCACCCGCAACTGTGCAATCATCCAGCCTGGATTCTCGTGGGTAGAACCCTCGCGTGCCACGTTGCGTTTGTTCTGCAACTCTCGCCGCCCTGTTCATCTTGAGAACTCTGCAAACGACGCATGAGTTATACACTTCTGCTCATCGACAGGCAAACGTTTCCCCGCGCGTGTCGGGCTGCGAATCGCCCCATCGAAACCCCTTGCACGCGGAATTGTGAAACTGATACAACGCAGTGCATCGGTTTTCTGCGTCCGTCGTCATGTTCAGACGCGTGCCATGAAGATACTCGCCATTGTTCCGACGCAGGATGAATTCCATTACTTTCTGCAAGCCTGCCTTGAGAAGAGCTATCAAGCCGATACCGCGTTCACTGGAAAGCTCCCGGTCACACACTTCCCAGCTTTGGGTATCGCAGTGGCATGTGGCGGGCTTGGGAAAACACAGTTTGCTGTTCAGACACAACACCTGATCGACTTGGCACATTGGGATTGGGTCATATGCGCAGGAGCCGCCGGAGCATTGGTGGAGAGCATCTCCGTTGGTGATGTGGTGGTTGCCACAGAGACAGTGGAACATGATATTCGCAACAAGTTTGGCAAGCCCATGTTGCCTCGTTTTGGTGGTGCCAAGACAATTCTGGAGCATTGTCATCAAACCCTGCCGGCCAGCAGCGCGTTCAAGGTTCATTTTGGTTGTGTGGCGAGCGGAGATGAAGATGTCGTGGAATCGGAAAGACGAAAAGCCCTCCATCTGCAAACGGGGGCGCTGGCGGTGGCGTGGGAAGGCGCTGGCGGAGCGAGGGCATGTCAGTTCAGCGATGTGCCTTATCTCGAAGTTCGTGGTGTGTCGGACAGTGCGAACGGAAAGGCCGCTCTGGATTATGAGAAGAACCTGCCGCTCGTGATGAGTAATGTCGCGAGAGTGGTTTTGTCTTGGGTGAGAAACCCACTGTAGTGTGGACGGCTGCCAGCAGTAGATGATGCCGACCGTATTCAGAGCTAGGTGCGCGGGCGTGTATTGCGGCTGCAACGGCATCGGAGAGAATAATGATGTCCGGCGACAGAGTCGCCGGCCGCCGCGCCCCAGCGAAACCCCTTGCGCGCGGAATTGCGAAACTGATACAACGCAGGGCATCGGTTTTCTGCGTCCGTCATTATCAATCTAAAAGGACATCATGAAAGAAACCAGCCGCTCTCCGAAATCCACCCGCCGTGAGTTCATCAAGCAAACCAGTTCGATCGCCGCAGGCGCCAGCGTGCTCAGCGGCGTCCTGCCCGCCGTTCACGCCGCCGACGACCACACGATCCGTCTCGCGCTCATCGGCTGCGGACACCGCGGCGCCGGCGCCGTCAGCGACGCCATGGGGGTGCAGAACTACGGGCCGATCAAGCTCCACGCGATGGTCGACCTGAGAGAGGCGACGCTGGCCAAGGTCCATGACGCGCTCAAGCAGAAGTTCGGCGATAAGATCGCTGTGGCGGATGACCGGAAGTTCCTCGGCTTCGATGCTTACAAGAAGGCGATTGACACTCTCCGGCCCGGCGACATCGCCATGTGCACCACGCGCGCCTATATCCGGCCGGTCCATGTCGAGTATGCCGTGAAGAAAGGCATCAATGTGTTCATGGAGAAACCCTTCGCGCCTGATCCGGGCGGCTTGAAGCGGTTGCTCCGCGCAGGCGAGGAGGCCGAGAAGAAGGGTGTGAAGATCGCCGCCGGTTTCCAGTGCCGCCATTCGCCGGCACGGCAGGCGATGATCCAGCAGGTGCGCGAGGGCAAGTTGGGCGAGATCCCGTTGATCCGCGCCAATCGTCTCGGCGGCACAATCATGCTCAAGAGTCAGGGCGAGAAGTCCAACAACCTGATGGAGCAACTCCAGTTTGGCCGCATCCATCTCTACTGGATCGGCTCAGGCCACATGGTGGATTATCTCATCCACCAGATAGACGAGTGTTGCTGGATCAAGGACGCGTGGCCGGTCTCCGCCGTCGGCATGGCAGGGCGCGTGGCGGACAGCAAGGATTGCGGGCAGAACCTGGACAACTATTCCATCGAGTACACTTTCGCTGACGGCTCGAAGGCGTTCTGCGGTTTCTACCGGATCAACAAGGCCCGCAGCGACTTTGCCACCTACATTCACGGCACCAAGTGTGCCGCGCAGTTCTCCGGCAACGTCCACGCGCCGACGGTCCACCGCTTCAAGGATCAGCGGACCGACAACGACAACATCGCGTGGACGCCCACCCCGGACACAGCCAGCCCGTGGCAATACGAATGGAACGACTTCATCACGAGCATCCGCAACGACCTCCCGTACAATGAGTGCAAGCGCGCGTGTTATTCCGACCTCACCACGCTCATGGGCCGCGCGGCCTGCCACACCGGCCAGATGGTCACGTGGGACGAGATGATGAAGTCCAACTTCCAGTTCTGCGAGAACCCCGACGCGTTGAACGAGAACAGCCCGCCGCCGGCGAAGGCCGACGAGAACGGGCAGTTCCCGGTGCCGGTGGTCAGTCAGTGGAAAGAGGTCTGAGCCGAAAACATTCGGACGCTGGACCCAGACTGCCGCGACACCGAAAGCGGAGTCCTTCTGCAAGGACGCGCGCATGCGCAGTGGACCTTCGTCAGAAACGGCCAGGGCGAAATCACTGTGCCGATCCTGCACCCGGCGGGCCGGCATCCAAAAGCGAAGAATGTGAAGCAACCGGCGGCGGACCGGATCACTCCTTGGGAGGCGGCTTGGGCACGGGTTGGAGCTTCTTGAATGAAACCTTGAGGGTTGTCGGAAACAGTTCTTCGGCAACAATATTGGTGCCAATCAAAACCTGAACCGCATGGCCTCGGATCATCTCGCCTGAAGAACGCCCCACTGTCTGGGATGTCGTCCCCTCAACCTCAATAGAGGCTGTCTCGATAATCTTCTCTTCAACCGGCTTCAATACCATCAGCTCTTGCGCGCCATAAGGGACTGACCTCGCCGAAGAAGTGTGACCGACCGGCTTTTTAACAATGGCCCATCGGATGACCACATTGGTCAGCAATTGCGGCGACAGGTTCTGCACTGTGATGCAAAGAGAAGCGGACTCGCGATAATGACTGCGTCCATACGTGCCTAGGACTGGCGTCACGTCGGTGTCGTATTTTTTCCTCACAATCCGGTTTACATCCAGGCTGATCGGGGCGTTTTGCATTGTAGCCTCAGGCCAAACCGACCGGCTGTATGCGTATTTTTGCGCGCCAGTGGTCACGTTGATTGGCTGCACCAGAAGCTGTGTTGCCGAAGACCGCGCGGTGGCCGTGGCAACCGGCTTGGCGAGCGCCGTCCCCGCAGGCTGAACCGGCTGCGGTGAAGTTGAAGCCAACGTGGCCACCTTCGCCGGTTTGGCCGGCGCCGCCGCCGGAGGAGTTTGCGCAGGCGGTTGTACAGCCGCGGCCGTCGCGGGTTTTGCAGGCGGCGGTTGAGCAGGCGGCGTAGGCTGCGGCTGCGCCGGAGCGGAAGCCGGTTGAGGCGAAGCCGGCGGCGTGGCCACAGCCACCTTCGCAGGCTGCGCCGCCTGAACGGGCATGGGCGGCAGAGGCTGAACAACAGGAGCTGGCTTGGCGGGAGGGGCTTTCAAGAGAGAATCCACCGCACGAGTCATCCGCTGCCAAGCCGAGGCAACGCTGGAGGTGATTGTGCCCAATGCTTTCTTCGAGTCCTTCTCAAGCGACGATGCGGGCGCCGTCGGTTTGGATTCCGCCGCTGGCGCGCCTGCGGCCGCTCCTGGCGTGGTTGACGGAGCCTGTGCAACCGCATGGAGAACCATGCCGGCACTCATCAACAGGATTAGTAAACGCTTTGTCATCAAATCATCTCGCGCGGAAATACACCGGCTGGCGGCATCGAACCTTCAACCTTTGCTCTCCGCATACTCACCGCGTCGACCTCATAAATGCTGCCACACGGTTCGAGGGCAAAACGCGGTGTCAAAAAAACTCTGGCGCAATCGGCGAATGATTCACTGGCTCGGCTGTTGCGGGGCTTCGACAGGCGGCGGCGGTTGGCGCTCGGCACGGGCCATCTCCGAGTACAACCGCATGGCGCGCACATTGTCTTCAAGGTCAATCAACAACTTGATTCCCTCACCGGCGGCATAGATCGTGATGCTCACGCCAAAGGCAAGGGGCAACCCCAGTCCCAAAACGAGCAGAGCAGTCCCAAGTTGCTGTACGCTCCAAAGCTGATACTGGGTCATCAGCACCAGCACAGCGGAGGCCAGGACAAGCCCGATCACGACTCCCAGAATCTGGAGGGTGACAACGGCAATCCGCATCCCACGATAGCGTTTTGCCAAAGGCGTGATCACAGGCTGATTCATGTCACACGCCGGGCAACGCACAATCGTCCCGATCTGGGAGTGCCCAATATTCAACTTCTGGCTACAGCTCTGGCAATAAAAAGTCAGTTTCATGGCAGATTTCTCCCTGGGAGAGCGCCACACAGGCGCCCATCGCCGGCGAGAATCAGGAATCGCTTCATCACACGAACTCCCTGCGCTTTTGATATATTGACATGTTCCGCCGATGGGGTCAATCCGCGCTTTTGGGTATTTTTGATCAACACCGCGAGAACCGCGCGCTACGAAGGACCCTGTTTGTCGCGCTCCGCGTCGCGCGGCGCTTGATTGTGCGATTGGTTCCGTTATCGTGACTACGGCATGCTTGACCTGAAGAATATTCAATCGCTTATCCTCGACTGGTCAGGAACGATTGTGGACGACCTGACGGTGGTTTGGGACGCCACGAACTACTGTTTCGGGAAATTCGGCGTCGCGCCGATCAGCCGGGAGAAGTTCCGCGAGGAATTTTGCCTGCCGTTTCTGCCGTTTTATCGCCGCTACCTGCCAACGCAATCGCTGGAGGAGATTGACCGCTGTTACTTCGAGCGGTTTAACGCCATTCAAGACGAGGTGGCGTTGCTGCCACACGCGCGGGAGTTTCTGGAGTTCGCACACAGTCGCGATCTGCGCATGTTTGTACTCTCGACAATGGATCCGGTGGTATTCGAGCGGCTGTGCGGACGAGTGGGCATCAACCACTTCTACGAGGGTGCCTACGTCGGCATCATGGACAAAACCGCGGAGATCCATCGCGTCGTCCAGAGCAACAACCTCGATCCGGCACGCGCGCTTTACGTCGGCGACATGGTTCATGATATCGAGACGGCGCGGCACGGCGGCGTGCAATCGTGCGCGGTGCTCACAGGCTTCGACAAGCTGGAGAAACTGCGCGCAGCCGGTCCCGACCTGATCGTCGAACATCTCGGCGAGTTGCGGCAGCTGTTCGAACGCGCTCATGACCCGCGCTCGTCGCAGGCCGAACGCCGACAGCCGATCGTCACGGTCGGCGCACTCATCTTCAACGCGCGCGGCGAGTGCCTGATGGTGCGCACGCCCAAGTGGAACCGCTCGTGGGGCATTCCTGGCGGCAAGGTCCGCTACGGCGAACCGATGGAGGCGGCGCTCGCGCGGGAGATGAAAGAAGAAACAGGACTCGACGTACGGGACATCCGGTTTGTCATGGCGCAGGACTGCATCGAACCGGCAGAGTTCTACCGGAAGGAACATTTCCTGCTCCTGAACTTCACATGCCGCGCCAACACGACCGACGTGCGGCTGAATGAGGAACTGGAAGATTTTCGTTGGCTTTCGCCGGACGATGCTCTTAAGCTTCCAACGAATAAACCGACAAGAATTTTGCTAGAAACCCATGCTCGTCTCACGTGAAATCAGACCCGGTGCGGCGCCTGTTGAAGTTTTTGAGGACGTGATCGTCATCAAGGACCTCGAAGTCTGGTGCCATGTCGGCATCACCAATGAAGAACGCTCCCAGCGTCAAAAACTGCTCGTGACGATGGAAATGACCCGCGACCTCAGCATGGCCGCTCGCACCGATCAACTCGTGCATTCCGTTGACTACCAGCGCGTGTGCGAGAAAGTGAAGCAACAGGTGTTGGAAAAAAGCTGGCGGCTGATTGAGGCCATGGCCGGTGACATCATCCAGTGTCTCCATTCCAACTTCCGTTTCTCCAACGTCTCCGTCGAAATCCGCAAGTTTGCGCTGCCCGACACCGCCTACGTGGCCATCCATATCACCCGACAACGTCCGTAACCCAGGCCCCCTGCCCTGCCCCATGAACTACGCCGCAGCTTATCTCTCTGATTTACAGCAACTCCTCGGCCGCCTCGACAGCGCCGCCATCGATCGTGCGGTTGATGCACTGCGCGAGGCCCGCGACCATGATCGCCGCGTCTTCGTCACCGGCAACGGCGGCTCCGCAGCCATTGCCAGCCAGATGGTGGTGGACATTGGCAAGGGCGCGTCGCTGGACCGGCCAAAGCGGTTCAAGATCATCACACTCACCGACCAGATTCCGTGGATCACCGCGCTGGCCAACGACATCAGCTACGACGTGGTGTTTCTGGAGCAGTTGAAAAATTTCGCCGAGCCAGGCGACGTGCTGATCGGCATGAGCTGCTCCGGCACCAGCAAGAACGTCGTCCTAGCCCAGCAATGGGCGCGCGAGCATGGTCTGCGAACCATCGGCCTCGGCAAGGACACGCCGACGCCCCTGCGCGCGGCCAGTGATATTTACGTGCCAATCCCCAGCACGCACTACGGCCGGCTGGAGGATAGCTTCTTCATCGTCACTCACATTCTCTGCTACGCGTTCATCGACAACCCAAAGCTGTAATCGCACCCGCCGTGTGGCTGGCAGAGCCGAGACGTTCGGAGTGCGGCGCGGAAACAAATGGAAGGATCGGTCATGTTCAAAGGCATCGAACACATCGGCATCTTGGCGCGTGACAGCGCGGCGCTGGCGCGGTGGTATCGGGAGACGCTCGGCTGGGCCGTCGTCCTTGATAACAAGGAAACGCCGCCGGCGTTCTTCCTCGCCACCAGAAACGGCGGCATGATCGAGATCATCCCCTGTAAGAAGGCATACCCGGAGGCCACACCCACCCTGAGCGATCCCGGCCTGCGTCACCTCGCTATCGCCGTGGACGACTTCGACAAAGCCTACGCGGTGTTGCAAGCGAAGAAGGTCAACTTCATCGAGCCGCCGAAGGAAGGCGCCGGTGGAGCCAAGGTCGTTTTCTTCCGCGACCCGGAGGGAAACATTCTGCATCTGATTTACCGGCCGAAGCCATTGATATAAATCGTGGCCGCGCCCCGTCGCGCGCAGGTCAACATGGCCTACTCCTCTTTACGCGAGTTCATCGAGCGCCTCGACCGCGAGGGCGAGTTGATTCGGGTTCCGTTTGAAACGGACCCTGTGCTGGAAATCAGCGAGTTTGCCGATCGGCAGATGAAATTGCCCGGCGGCGGCAAGGCGCTGCTCTTCGAGAAGACAAAGGGCGCGCAGTTTCCCCTGCTCATCAACGCCTGGGGTTCCGAGAAGCGAATGGCTCTGGCGTTGGGACGCACCGTGGCAGAGTGCGCGAGCGAACTGGCCGCGTTGATGAAGGCCAAACCTCCGTCGAGCTTCGGCGAGGCGATGAAGCTGCTCGGCACGGCGCTGGAGTTGCGCCACGCCAAACCCAAAAGCATCGGCACCGGTCCCTGCAAGGATGTCGTGCTCAAGGACGACGCGGTGGATTTGGGACGGCTGCCGATTCAGAAATGTTGGCCGGCTGATGCCGAACGTTTTGTCTCACTGCCGATGGTGTTCACCGCGGACCCCGACACCGGCGCGCGCAACGTCGGCATGTATCGGATGCAGGTGATTGATCCACGCACGACGTTCATGCACTGGCAGTTGCACAAGACCGGGGCGCGTCACTTCCGCCGTCACGCCGAACTGGGCACGCGCATGCCCGTGGCCGTCTGCCTGGGCGGCGATCCGGTCTACACCTTCAGCGCCACCGCCCCGCTGCCGGACGGCGTGGATGAGATGATGCTCGCCGGTTACCTGCGGCAGAAATCGGTGGAGATGGTAAAGTGCGAAACGATCCCGTTGGAGGCGCCGGCTGACTGCGACTTTGTGCTCGAAGGCTACGTCGACCCGAAGGAACCGCTCGGCATGGAAGGCCCGTTCGGCGACCACACCGGCTACTATACCCTGCCGGAGCCGTATCCGCGCTTCCACATCACAGCGATCACACACCGGCGCGACGCGATTTATCCGAGCACCATCGTGGGCCGGCCACCCATGGAGGATTTCTACTTCGGTGACGCCAGCGTGCGGTTGTTCCTGCCGATGTTCAAACTGAACTTCCCGGAACTGGTGGACATGTGCCTGCCGGCGGAAGGCGCCTTTCACAACATGGTGATCGTGTCGGTGAAGAAGGACTTCCCCTACCATGCAATGAAGCTGATGCACGGCCTTTGGGGCATGGGCCAGATGATGTTCACCAAGTGCATCATCGTCGTGGATGCTGATGTGAACGTTCGTGACCTGAGCGAGGTGGCATTTCGTGTCTGCGCCAACGTGGACCCTCAGCGCGACATCGTCATGACCAAAGGCCCCGCCGACGTGCTCGACCACGCGACGCCGGTGATGGGCTTCGGCTCCAAGATGGGCATCGACGCCACACACAAGATCCCCGCGGAACGCGACACCCGCCCCTGGCCACCGATCATCAAAATGGATGACGCGGTGAAGCGGCGGGTGGATGAGTTGATGCGCCAGTTGCGAGGATAGCGCGGGCGCGAGCAGAGAACGGATCGCGCGGAACGGTCATGGCGATGCTTGGTGGGCCGCTAAAGCGATCCGAAATACCCACTGCAAGACTCAATCATTGACATCTCACGAGGGCATGAGGAAGCCCTTATTTCTCAATAATGACTTTTCGAAAAGCCGTACAGCCCGACGGGACGATTTTTCTGCCAGTTGAGTCGAATGCGAATATAAAGCCATCCAAATCCTTGAGCAGACTCAATGGTATCTTCACGATCAACGAGTCTGGATTGAGCTTGAGAGAAGTCCCCTTCGCATCAAGGGGACGCTTGGCGCCAAGGGTGTCATACATCCTGAACTTGTCATACTGGGTCAGGATCGCGATGTTCGGCATTTTTCCAAACTCCTCGCCGAATTTGTAGGTGGCGATAAAAAACAGATACGCAGGCCCGACCTTCAATTCTTTGGGCCTCTTGGCCTTGATCAAAAGACAATCGTCCACAACAGCAAAACCCACCCACTGAGTGTCGGAAGTGAAAGCGCAATTCCCGTCGGGTTCACCGGGTGTCTTCAGCGACTTCTGTCTTTTTACAGTGATCAATGGAAGATCGCTGAACAATTCAGTCTGGCGCACAAATGACAAAAGATAAAACGCGCTGATTCGCGTCTGGGAATTGTACGCCAGAAGCGCTTCGTGTTTCTTCTCAATCTCTTCCGGCGTCAACAGAGCCTGTTTCCATTTCACTGAGGCGTTCAGGTCGTCAAAGAACTTCTGCGCAGGAGGCTCCATTTTTAGCTCGGGATGGTAATTGTGGGGACGGGGCCAGTTCAGTATATGCACCAAATAGGGATACACCTGCGGTTCTGGCATCTCGTCCAGCAAATCGGCCAACACTACTTGCAGGTACAGATATAGCGCCCAATGGTCCCCGTTCACGTCAGCCGGATGTGAAACGAATATTTTGGTCGGCTTGTAATCCAGCGCGATTGTTTTCAAGTCGCCGAGAATATTGTTCCCCTTGAACTCCTTTTTATACGACCGGCTCTCCGCGTAAGGGACGCTGGACTGTCGGGCAAACATGCTCGTATACGGCCTGTTATTATTCCAATTGAACACGAACATCTGATCGGTTCCATGGTCAGGATAGCCCAAGAATATGAGGTCCTCCTTTTTTATCCCCAAAATCGCCATTGCCTTTATGGCTTCTTCCTGGCGATGCCTGCCCAGGCTGATGAACGCGCCCTCCGTTAATGTCACCAATCGGAGGGGAAAGAGCAGCGGGTTGGAAAACAGGATGGAGAAAATATTGTTATCGCCATTGGTCAAATACACCACCTTTACTGCGGCCCCGGATTTCAGCGCATGCAGAATTACGCCTGCGCAGCCTATGATTTCGTCGTCAGGGTGTGGTGCCAATATAAGCACCCGGTCCTCCTTTTGGAATTTGGGGAATTCCGTGATGTTCTGAGCCGGCGCAGAGGCCGTCCTGAACAGGACAAGCGCGAATGAAAAGTGTAGAGCCAGGACCCGCCATTGCATGTTCATGGTTTTAACGCGCACTTTTCTCTCTTGGCTGCGTATCGACGGCGCTCACCTCATCAAGCGCCGCTGTTATTCGTCGGTGACGCAAACAGCCGTCGGCGACCGGTACAAGACGAAACCTGTGTCAACGTTGAATGAGCGCAATCAACCTCACACGACCGCACCGCTCATCTCGATTCTCACAACCATTTCAACAATCCCAGCGCGATACATTTGATCGGCTCTTCTTAATGACATGTTCGTAGTGTCTCAATGGACGAGTCAACCTAAAAGCCGATGCAGATGCCAGTATCAAACTCTTCTCCGCCCTGCCCGTTCGAGGATGGGATCACCGCGCGTCACGGTCGGGGATTGCATGTTGTGACTTTTGGCTCTAATCTCGCGCCCGGTTGCGAAGTGCATCATCGCACGCGCGCACGTCATCAAAAGGACAATTCATGAAAACTTCACCAGTTGTTGCGAGTCTGATTTTGGCTGTCATCGGCGGCGGAGCCATGCTCATTGGCTGCGGGGACAAGGCGGGCGTCGCGCCCGGCACGGGGGCGGATCAGTTCAAGCCGAAGCTGCTCGTCTCGTGCGGCGAGGACTGCAACACACCCGACGCTGCGCGGCTCAACACCAAGACGGGCGACATGATCGTGGCCTGCCCCAACTTCAACAGCAACGGGAAGGAGAACAAGCATCCCGGCAAGTTGATGAAGATCACGCGGGATAACAAATGGGAATTCTTCTCCGACATACCCGTGCATCCGGAGACCGGACGCGCCTGCCCGATGGGCATGGACTTCGGCCCCGACGGCAACCTCTACGTGGCCGACAACCAGTATTTCAACAACAAGGAATACAAGAGCCGCCTGATCCGCGTGAAGGTGCAGGACGGCAAGGCGGCCGGCTGCGAGGTGGTCGTGGAGGGCTTCAAACTCGCCAACGCCGTCATGTTCAAGGGCAACGCCGTGTTCGTTTCCGACACCTTCTTCGACCTGCCGGACAAGGCGCTCAGTGGCATCTACCGCATCGGTCTTGACGAAATGAACCAGGGCAAGCCGGTGAAGCTGCTGCCGAAGAACCAGCACGCCCAGGACCCGCATTGCATCGCCACGTGGGAGACGCTGTGCAACGACCCCGGCGTCGCGCACCGCAAGGGCGAGAAGGCTGGCGCCGATGGGCTGACGTTCGACGCCGAGGGCAATCTCTACAGTGGCAATTTTGGCGACGGCGTGATGCATAAGATCACCTTCAAACCCGACGGCAGCGTCGCCTCATGCACGCAGTTCGTGAAGGACTGGCCGCGGATGACTTGCGTGGACGGCATCTTCTACGACGCGAAGCGCAACTGCATCTACGTGGCTGACTCGGAGAAGAACGCCGTCCAGGTCGTCTGGCTGCCGGAGGGCAAGGTCACGACGCTGTGGGAGAACGCCGACACCGACGGCAGTGGCGGGCTGCTTGACCAGCCGTGCGAACCGGCCCTGCGCGGCGACGAACTGATCGTGATCAACTTCGACATGCCCTTCCCCGGCCTGCGGAACACCACATTCGATAAGCCCTACACCATCAGCGTGATCAACGTCAGCAGCCTCCAGCGGCCAAAGTAACAGGCGTTCAGCGGAAACGTCTCACCGCTTCACCGCTCACGCCTTGAAGTGCGTAGCTGCATTCGCCGGTGTACGACATCTGGAGCAGGCCGATGACGAAACCCGTCTCACGAGCCGGTGGCTTGACCGCGAAGTAGTCGCGGTTCATGTTCTCAATCCATACTTATCGTCTCTTCTCCTGAACCGTCCCGGCCGGCCCAGCGGTCCGGCCCTACCGGCAGGCTACTGTTCTGCCCGTTTGCTGCCGGCCTTCTGGAGCAGGTTGTGCATGATCTGCTGCACGCGCAGGTCGGGACCCGTGGCGCAGTCGGAGTCACGGCGTCCCGGCCCGGTAGGGCGCGACTGCCGGGCGCGCCGAAACAACCTTTGACTGCTCTGGCCGCCAAACATACGGCCAGTCCTTTGCCTCGCGGACCAACCCATTCCTGACCGGGTTCAACTCAATATAGGCCGCCTTGACCTGCCATTGCTCATCGCTTCGCAAACGATGGTCGAAGAAATCGCGCTGCCATCGGACGCCGGTTGCCTTCGCCACGTATTCCTTCCATTGCGCCACCACCTTCGACATCGGCTTCCCCGGCGAGAACGACAGCAATGCATGGAGATGATCCGGCATGAGCAGGAACAAGCGTGCGTGCCAGACTTGGTTATCGTGCCGGTGGGCCACGGTTTCGAAAAGCCGCGCCGCAATGTCGGGATGGTAGAGCTGGTTGGTATCGCGCGGCGTGCAACAGACTGTAATGAAAAAGATGGCACTCGAGTCCACTCGCGGTGGGGGCGTATGCGGCAAGTGCTGGCGTTGTGGAAGGTCCATCGTGGTAGGGCGCGACCGCCGGGCGCGCCGTCCTGGTTCTCAGTTCATTCTCATCGTCTCTTCTCCTGAGCCGCCTCGGCCGGCCCGGCGGTCCGGCCCTACCGGCAGGCTACCGCTCTGCCCGTTTGCTGCCGGCTTTCTGGAGCAGGTTATGCATGATCTGCTGGACGCGCGGGTCGGGACCGTGGGGGCGGTTCCAGTGCGACCACGGCAGCGTGTGGCCGGGTGGCATCGAGAGAGCCTGCACCCAGAAGATGGTCGCGGCATTGAAGACGAAATTCCCCTTCGGGCCGGGGAAGATCGTGGCAGTCCAATGCGCGGGGTTGTCGCCACCGGCCCAAGCGGTGCCCTCGGCGACAATTTCGAGGCCGGGCAGCTTCGCGGGTGCGCCGTGATGTTCCCAGCCGACGATGCCGGGAATGGCGTCGCCTTTCTTCATGCCGGTACCCTTGAACATCCAGTGGCCCGGCTTGACGACGGTCCAGTCGCCGCCGCCGTTGAACGGGATAATGCTCCGCGCGCCCATGATGAGACTCTCGTCGGGACCGATGCGCCGCCACTCCTTGGTCATGATCTTCTCGGCTTTCGCCATGTCTTCGTCGGTGAAGCCGCCGAAGTGACCGGTGCGCGTAATGATGCGGTTGGGACGGCCGTCGGCGGAGGGTGAAAAAGCCGTGACGCCAAAGACGGAATTGCCGCTGAGCCAGAGGAAGTTCACACCCGCCTCGATGGCGGCCTTGGCCGCGTGATACTGCGGGATGTCCCAATACTCATCGTGGCCGACGCTGATGAAGGTCTTGCAGCGCGTGATCTGCGACGCATCGAGGCAATCGCAGTTACAACAGTAAGTCACGTCGTAGCCGTGCTGTTCGAGGAAGTAGGCAAGCGGCTGCTCGAACGAGAGAAACTCACCAGAACCGACCGAGAGCGGGTCGTTGACGATGCCGGTGTACTGCGCCTGACGGCCATAGGGACGGTCGAAGCTCGAAGCCACGTCGCGGGCGTGCGCGCCGCGCGGGTCGGTATAGAGCGACTCGTTGATAGGCCAGCGGTTGTAGGCCTGCCACGTGTTGTCGCTGCACTGGAAGAGGATGTCGGCTTTGCGCGTATCGCGGACGACGAAAATGACGTAGCTCTGCCAATACGGCTTGTCGTCGGCATCGGGCAGCGTCGTCAACCGGCCGAGATAGACGCCGCTCAGCCAATCAGCGGGAATCTTCAGCGTCGCGGACGACTTCCAGCGGCATTCGCGCAGCCGCTTCTCAGTGATGGACGGGATGGGCTGTGCCGTTCCCTGCAACGGCCCCAGCGTCTGCATCAACCGCGCGCCGCGCCCGCCATAGTAGCCGGTGCGGAAGATCTCGATCTTGAACTTCACCGGCGGATCGGTGCTCACCATGATGTCGATCGATTCGCCCGCGAGCACGGACTGCTTGGAGCAATACCCCTCGACCCACGGCGAGCGGTAGTTGTTCTTGTCGGTGCGCACCCGCGTGAGTTGCCAGTCCAGCGCGCCGGGCTTCTGGTTCTCGTCGCGAATGAGGCCGGACTGCGCGGCATCGAGCGCGCCGTTGCCGGCCACTAACATGACGCAACAGGCTATCAGCAACCGTTTGATCTTCATGATTTTCTCCTGTCTGCCGTTCTCTCTCACTTCACGTTGGTCAGCTTGAACACCCATGCGTGTTCGCAGGGCACGTCCTTCGCGAGCAGAGGCGGGACGATGATTTTCATGCCGTCCTTGGTTTTCTCCCATCGAAATGTCTTGTTCGTGCCCAGCAGGGTAACGTGCGCCTTTGACTGTGGAACGACGCCCCGTAGCAAGAGCTTGCCCTCGGGCAATTTGGGGACGATGGCGTAGACGTCGTCGCCTTTCGCGGTGAAGAACACTTCCTTCATAGCCATGCCCGGCTCCGGGTTGACGGTTTGTTTCAAGAGGAAGTCGCCGCCGACATACGGGAGTTTCTTCAGCTTCTTGTATTCCTTGCCGTCCATCTGCTTGCCCACGGACCACTGGATCATCGTCTTCCTTTTGCGCGTACCGTAAATGGCTTCGCCGTTGACCTTGAGCCATCGTCCCATCTGCAACAGCCGCTCCTGCATGATCGCCGGAATCTTGCCGGTGCCATCAGGACCGATGTCGAGCAGCAGGTTGCCGCCGTGGCTCACTGTGTCAACCAGCGTCAGGATCAAGACCTGGGCCGAGTTGTAGTCCTGCACGTCTTCGTTGCGGTTGAAACCGAACGAGAACCCGATGCCGCGGCATTCCTCCCACGGTCCGTTGAAGGTCGTGCCGGAATCGTATTCGGTGGTGGGACAACCATGCTTGAGCCGGCAGTTCTTGCCCCAGCGGTCGTTGACCATGATGGTGTCCTTGACAGGCGACTCGTTGTAGAGCCACGCAAGCAGGTCGCGGCTCTTCCAAAACGAGTCCTCCACCATCCAGTCGCCGTCGCCCCAGAGGATCGCGGGCTGGTAGCGCGTGACCAGTTCCTTGACTTGCGGCAGGAAATGCTCGTCCACAAACCGCCCGCGCTGCGCCGTGTCTTTCCAGAGCGGGTTGTACCATTCGAACAACGAGTAATAGAGGCCAAACTTCACCGGCGTCTTCTCCACCGCCGCCTTGAGTTCGCCGACGAGATCGCGCTTCGGGCCGGCGTCCATGCTGTTCCACGGGCGGCCGAAGGCTTTGTTGGCATGTTGATTCGGCCACAGGCAGAAACCGTCGTGATGCTTGCTCGTCAGGACGATGTATTTCGCGCCCGACTGCGCGAACAACTCCGCCCACGCGGCGGGATCGTAGTCCTGAGCCTTGAACATGTCGCCGAACTGGTAGTAGCTGAAGTCCGCGCCGTAAACTTTCGCGTGATAATCGTAAACCGCCGTCGGCTTCGGGTGGCTGTTGCCGGAGCAGGTCTTGTTCTGCAACCAATACTGATACCACTCCGAATACGTCCCCACCGGCGCCCACGCCGGCACGGAATACGGTCCCCAGTGAATGAAGACGCCGAACTTCGCATCCGCGAACCAAGCCGGGATGGGCCGCTTGTCGAGCGATTCCCATGTTGGTTCGTATCGCTCCGCTGCTGCGCAAATCATTGCAGAACATACGACCATCATTGCGTTCACCATTTTCATAATGTTTAAAATCACTGGACTTGCTCAGCTATTCGCACGGGTTCCACATGGATTGAGAGGTCACGTTCCGATATCAATTTCTGCTTCCATGAACGTTACCGCTTTCCCCAACAGAATAACGCGGTCTCCACGCAGCGTGCATAGTAGTTCGCCACCACGCTCGGATGCTTGGAATGCTCTCAAAGTGCTCTTCCCGAGCCTGGATGCCCAATAAGGAGCGAGTTCGCAATGCGCTGAACCGGTGACGGGATCTTCGGGAACACCGAGTTTCGGTGCGAAGAACCGACTGACAAAATCGGCGTTCACGCTCGGCGCCGTGACACAGACACCACGCAAATCCACCTGATTCAGTTTGGCAAAGTCTGGCGAGAGACCGCGAACATCAGTTTCGCTCTCGAACACGGCCACATAGTCATCGGAAACCAAGACCTCCACTGGACGCCGGCCAAGACCCTCGATCAATGCCGTGGGCGGCGAGCAAGACGTCAGAGGGCGGGCCGGAAAGTCCATGGTCAGCAACCCTCCCCTGCGTTCGACGACAAGTCTTCCACTTCGAGTCTCAAATTCAATCGTCAGTTTCGGATAGCCCAAAATCTCAAACAGGACATGCGCAGATGCCAAGGTGGCGTGGCCACAGAGATCAACTTCCGCGACCGGTGTAAACCAACGGAGATGAAACCCCCTCTCGATCGGAACGAAGAAAGCCGTCTCAGAGAGATTATTTTCGCCCGCAATGGCTTGAAGGACATCATCCTTCAACCACGCCTTAAGCGGACAAACCGCCGCTGGATTGCCTTGGAACACACGACTCGCGAAAGCATCAACTTGATATTGCTTGATCTTCATCGGAAGAAGTCCTGCAACCCAAGGACCTACAGTTGCTCCTACTTGCTCGCGCCAATCGCGCGGCGCAACAGGTTGTGTGTGATCTGCTGCACGCGCGGGTCGGGGCCGTGGGGGCGGCTCCAGTGCGACCACGGCAGCGTGTGGCCCGGCGGCATAGAGAGGTCCTGGCACCAGAAAATGGTCGCGGCGTTGAAGACGAAGTTGCCCTTCGGGCAGGGATAGATAGTAGCGGTATAGTGCGACAACGTCTGGCCGCCGACCCATACGTTGCCTTCGGCGACGATTTCGAGACCGGGAATCTCCGTGGCGGCGCAATTGTGGTATTCCCAACCAACGAGGCCGGGAACGCGGTCGCCCTTCTTCATACCGGTGCCCGCGAATATCCAATGGTCGGGCTTGGTGACGATCCAGTCGCCTCCGCCGTTGATGGGACGGCCGTTGCGCGCACCCATGAGCAAGCCTTCGTCGGGACCGTTCTCCGGGAACGGGCCATGTTTGGTCTGGCGCTCCTTCGCGTAGTCCCTGTCGGCACCGTACGGGCCACCGCGGAAGATGATGCGGTTGGGCGCGCCGCAGCTGTTCGCGCGGAACGGCGTGACCCAGCAGACGGCGTTGCCGGAGAAGAACATGAGGTTCACGCCCGCGTCACGCAACTTCTCGACGCTGCGGAACATGCGGATGTCCCAATACTCGTCATGGCCGACGCTGAGGAAGGTCTTGCACTTGAGGGCGCGGTCGGGACTGAGCATGTCGCTGTTGGAGCAATACGTTACGTCGTAGCCATGCTCTTCGAGCCAGTAGGAAAACGGCTGCTCGAACGAAAGGAATTCACCTGAACCGACCGAGAGCGGGTCGTTGACGATGCCGGTGTATTGCGATTGGCGTCCGTAGGGACGGTCAAAGCTCACATCAGCCCATGGCCCCTGCCCGTCCTTGGGGTGCGTGTAAAGCGAGTACTTCGTCGGCCAGCGGTTGTAAGCCTGCCATGTGTTGTCGGAACACTGGAACAGGATGTCGGCGGGCCGATCGTCACGCACGATAAAGATGACGTAGCTCTGCCAATAAGGTTTCTCCTTGTCCGCCGGCAGCGTCGTCAACCGCCCGAGATAGACACCGCTGATCCAGTCCTTCGGAATGGAAAGCTGAGTCGTCGGTTCCCAGCTGCACTCGTGGATGTTTTTCGGGCCGGGCTTTGGCACTGCTTGCGCCTTGCCTTGGAACGGGCCGAGTTTCTTCATCAACCGCGCGCCTTTGCCGCCGTAGTAACCGGTGCGGAATATCTCAATGTTGAACTTCACCGGCGGGTCGGTGGAGACCATGATGTCAATCGTCTCGCCCGCCTTGACACTCTGCCGCGAGCAATAGCCCTCGATGAACGGCGAGCGCATGCCCGTAGGACTGTCGAGCCGCACGCGCGTGAGTTGCCAGTCCGCCGCGCCCGGCTTGCGGTTTTCAATCTCGATGGGATTCGCGCCGAAGGCGGCGATGGCAGTCAGAAACGAAATGCCACAGGTGATCCGGGCCAGAACTGAGTTCGTCTTCATGATGTATTCCTTGCAAACAATGATAATGACAGAACCCGCACGCAGCCAGCCACGACGCCTCCGCCGCCAAGCCACACGTTGGCCCGCAGCGGGGACGCTTCGTCCGACTTGGAGCACTCGGCTTCGCTCGACCGGGAACCGTTATGTCAGTACAGCTTGGTCGTGCCCGGAATCGCCACAGGGTAGATACCGTCGGCTCCGGGTTTCACGGGCGGCTCCGTCTTCATCGTAATCTCGCCCTGCGGCGGGAATGCGAACTTGGAATTCATTGCGTCCTTCCAAGCGATCCGCTGGCCATTGTAGATCGCCATTTGGCCAAGCACCGTGCCCATGGTGGAGTCGGCGAGAATCTTGCCGCGCTGGAATGGTTTGCCCGCGCGGATGGACTCCAGAAACTCCTTATGCTCCTGAATGTAGGGCGTGTTGCCCGGCGGCAGCGGATCGGCCTTCCATACGACGTTGCCTTTCAGGTCGGTGAACACCGGCGGCTGGAATGCCGAGAATTTGCAGCGGCCCTTGGTGCCGTGGAAGATATCCTTGTTCGAGCCAAAACAGCCTGCGGCAGTGCGGCAGGAGCCGTAGATGGAGCGGCCATCGGCGTATTCGTAGGTGACATGGTGATGATCGAATGACGTGCCCATCGAGGCCTGGAAATGCGTCGAGCGCCCGCCCATGCCGTAGGCGGCTTCCGGCAACTCGTCATGGAGCGCCCAAAAGGCGGAGTCAAGATTGTGAATGAGCGACTGCGGCACGTCGTCGCCAGAAAGCCAGGTGAAGTGATACCAGTTGCGGAACTGATACTCCATCTCGCTCCACGCGGGATCGCGCTCGATGAGCCGGTAAGGCGTGCGCAGGTAATCGCACTGGATCGCGAGGATGTCGCCGATTTCGCCGCCGTGGATGCGCTTGATCGCCTCGCGCCGGCCGAGGTGGTAGCGGTAGGTGACGCCGGCAAGAAAACCCGTGCTGTTTTTCTTCGAGAGTTCGTCCGCCTCCAGAATCGTGTAAATACCGGCCACGTCCACCGCCGCGGGCTTCTCAACGAAGACGTGCTTCTTCGCCTTCACCGCCGCCAGACCGTACTGGGCGTGAAACCGCGAGGCGCAGGCGATCATGACCACGTCGCAGTTCTCGATGACGCCACGATAACCGTCAAGGCCGCTGAACTGCCGCGACGCGTCCACCTGAACCCGGTCGCCATACTTCTTGGACAAACCCTTCAGCGACGATTCCATCTTGTCGGGAAACACATCAGCGACGGCCCAAAGCTTGGTGTTGGGATCGCCCGTCAACGCGTCGCTGGCGGCGCCAGAGCCGCGTCCGCCGCAGCCAACAAGGCCGAGTTTGATCACGTTGCTCTCCGCCGCGTGAACTCTGCGGCTCAGGTCGAGAGAGCCAAGCATGGCCGTGCCGGCGACGGCAGCCGAGCTTCTTAGAAAATGGCGGCGGTTGATGGATGTGTGCGAGTCGGAAGATTGGATAGGATTCATAAGTTTGCCAATGGTCTAGGTTTCGTCCGCATCCTACGCTTCAAGGCGTTTGAAGCGCTACATCGAAGCCGACGAATACTGGTATTTTTCCGACGTGAACCGAGCGGAGTCTCCATGTCATCCGCCTCGTCTCCCGATCCAGAGTGACGCCGTCGCGCAGGAAAAGATGGCAGCAGAAAAGGAAAACGTGTAGTAAAATCAAGACAATGGCAGTCCACGAACGTGGAACTCTGCCAACGCAAACATGGATGGGCCAAAACAATTGAGCATCGGAAATGTGAGTCTGCGTTGGTTATACCAACGGCGGCTGGCACTGGTGGTGACCCTGGCCATCGGCATTGGCGCGTCGCTGGCTGTGTTTTTCGTGGCGCTAAGGTGGGGGCACGAAACGCGGCGGATCGATTATGAGGTGGCGAGCAACGACCGGATGCTGGCGGTCAGACGGATTCTTCAAGACCACGTGGCCGTGCTCGACATGCTCGGCAGGTATTGCGAGGTGACCAAACGTGTGGAGCGGGATGAGTTCAAGCAGTTCATCCGGCATCCGCTGAGCCGCGATCCGGACATCGCCATGATGGCGTGGCTCCCCCGTGTGCCGTCCACGCAACGGCAAGCGTTTGAGGCTGCGATGCGAACGGTAGGACCCGCCGGATTCAAAATTATCGAGCGCGATCCGCGAGGCGAGACGAAAGAGGCGGGGTCTCGCGCGGAGTATTTCCCGGTGCTGTACGCGGAGCCGTATGATCGCAACAAAACGATGATCGGCGTGGATTTCGAAGCCATTGCCCCCATCCGCGAGGCCTTGCAGCGGGCCGGCAAGGAAAACAAGATGGTTGCGATCCTTGACAAGGCGGGCGTGTTTACGCCGGGTAACCGCGGCGGGGAACCCGCCAAGGGAGGGGTATCGCCCACCCTCGTCCCGCGTTTGCTCTGCTTGTTGTTGCAGCCGGTTTACAAAGACGGCGAACCCATCAACACCGTGGAAACCCGGCGCGAAAGTTTGCTGGGCTTCGCGGCGTGTGCGTTCGACATCGGCGGGACGATCGAGAATACGTTCCGGCAGACAAAATCTTCCGGCTTGGACGTCTCGATCTTTGACACAACCACCAGCCAACGGCGACTCTTGTATACTTACATATCTCGCTCTCACACGCTGGCTGACGAGATCCCTTTGGAGGAGGATTGGCGGCGGATCGTCGCCAGCCACGGCACCATGTCGTTCGCGTTGGCCAACGTGCAATGGTCAGTGGTCTGCACGCCAACGCGGATGTTTTTACGGAACCGCACACTGGAAGATTCATTGTTGTTGTTGGTCTGCAGCTTGATGGCGACCATCATGTTGACAGGGCACTTGCTTTGGATCATGAAGCACGCCGTGCAAACGGAGCAGTTGGTGGAGGGACGAACATCCGAACTCGCGGCCGAGGTTGCCAAGCACAAGCAGACGGCCACCGCTTTGCAGGAAAGTGAGAAACGTTATCGCGCGCTGTTTGAAAACTCCGCCGACGCGCTGCTGACGATGGACGAGCGGGTGATTCTGGACTGTAACGCAACGACATTGAAGATGTTCGACTACGCCAGCAAGGACGAGTTCCTCCGGCTGAACCCCGCCCAACTGTCGCCGCCTCAGCAACCGTCCGGCACGGATTCCAAGACGGCGGCAGACCAGAAGATTGCCGAGGCGCATCAGAAAGGGTTGACCCGGCACGACTGGGTTTATCGCCGCCGAAACGGGGAGGATTTCGTTGCAGAAGTGTCGCTGACGGCTATCGAGTCGGGGGGCTACAAACTGTTTCTGGCCACCGTCCGCGATGTCACCGAGCACCGGAAGGCCCAGGAGGAGTTGCGGAACGCCAAGGAGGCTGCCGAGGCTGCGACAAAGGCCAAGAGCGATTTTCTGGCAAGCATGAGCCACGAGATCCGAACGCCGATGAACGGCGTCATCGGCATGACCGGGTTGCTGCTGGACACGCCACTGACTCCTGAGCAACGGGAATATGCCCGGATTGTGCGCAACTGCGGCAACGCGCTGCTGATGATCATCAACGATATTCTCGATTTCTCCAAGATCGAGTCCGGCAAGATGTCCATCGAGCCGATGACCTTCAACCTGCGGCAAGCCGTGGAGGAGGTCACTGACCTGCTCTTGGCCGACGCAGATGACAAGGGAGTCGAGTTGATCGTGCGTTACGCGCCGAAAACGCCCAGTCGCGTGGTCGGAGACCCCGGCCGCATCCGCCAGGTACTGACCAATCTCGTCGGCAACTCCATCAAGTTCACAGAAAAGGGCCATGTCCTGATCACGGTGGAAAGCGAAGAGCAAGACGAGCAGAACGCGTTGTTGCGGTTCTCAGTTCAGGATACAGGCATCGGCATACCATCGGATAAAATCGGCGCCCTGTTTCAGCGGTTTTCCCAAGTGGACGCCTCCGCCACCCGGCGCTACGGCGGCACGGGTCTGGGTCTGGCCATCTCACGAGAACTCGTGGAGTTGATGGGAGGAACCATCGGCGTCCAGAGCCAGCCCGGCCAGGGCTCCACGTTCTGGTTCAAGTTGCGGCTGCCGCTGGACAGCAGGCCGGACACACTGATCACATCCAAGATGGTGTTGAGTAACCTGCACATCCTGATCGTGGATGACAACGAGGTGAACCGGCGTGTCTTGGAAGAGCAACTCCATAGTTGTGGCGCGCGCACCAGCCAGGCCATTTCGGGCCGCGAAGGATTGCGAGCGATGCACGACGCCGTAGCGGCGAAAGACCCCTTCCAGATTGCCGTGGTGGACTTCCAGATGCCTGAAATGGACGGGATGATGTTTGGCCGCGCGGTGAAGGCTGACCCGGTGTTGAAGAATATAGTGCTGGTCATGCTCTCCTCGGTAGGCCAGCGCCATTTGACGCCGGAAATACGCGAAGCGGGATTTGCGGCGTGCCTGAGCAAGGCCGTTTACGCGTCGCAACTCTTTCAAACCCTGGCGGACGCGTGGCGCTGCATCACCAAGGGACATAACCTCCCCGTGAAACCGAAACCGGCCCTGCCGGTCATTCACGCTCGCGCGCTGGTGGCTGAAGACAACGTGGCGAACCAAAAAGTGGCCACCCGACTGCTGGAAAAGCTCGGCTGCCGCGTGGACGTGGCCGCCACCGGCGCGGAAGCCGTGCGATTGCTGCGGCTGCTCTCTTACGATGTTGTGTTCATGGATTGCCAGATGCCGGAGATGGACGGTTTCGAGGCGACGCGCGAAATCCGCCGCCAGAAGGGTCTCAATCGAAAAGTGCCTATCGTTGCCATGACTGCCAACGCCATGGCCGGTGACCGTGAAGAATGCTTGGCCGCGGGCATGGATGACTATGTCTCCAAACCTGTGGAACTGGAGCAAATCGTCGAGGTGCTGAAACGCTGGGTGCGATCAAGAGTGGAATCAGACCAAACAGAACCGGCTGTTTCGGACTCCGCGGCCAAGGCGCCAATCTCAACGACCCCGCCACAACCGGAGCCGCCAGCCGTGGACGCCGAAGTCATCGCCCGGTTGCGCGAGCTTGCGGAAAGCAACCCCCAGAAGTTTTTGGAAGACCTTCTCGGCACCTACATTACCGATACGACCCAACGGCTGCTGGCTCTGCAAAAGAACTCCACGGATGGAAACGCTCCCGAGTTGATGCGGGCAGCGCACGCCATCAAAGGCAGCAGCTTGAATGTCGGCGCCAACCTGTTGGCGAACTATTGTCAGCAAGTGGAGGAGATCGCCAGGACCGGCTCACTGGACGGTGCCGCCAATCTGATCGCCCGGATTGAACGGGAATTCGAGCGGGTCAAGACGGAGTTGAACAGCTTCACGAAAGGATGATTTGATGGACGCGCGAGCCGGAAATCACGTTTGACGTGTTCCGACTTCGCGCCATAGTCTGCCGGTTTTTAATTCATGAATCAGGCATCAAAACCCGCGGGTGGCGCTCCTGCGATACCGGCCGTATCCGGGCAGACTCCTCCCATGTTGGTGCTGGTTGTGGACGATAACGCGTTCAGCCGGCGCGTCATTGTCCAACTATTGCAGCAGGCAGGCTTCAGGACACTGGAAGCCTCCGACGGCGCTCAAGCCATCCAGCTTTTCACGCGCACGCCCGACATCCGTCTGGTGACTCTGGACCTGGATATGCCGAGCATGAACGGCTTCCAAGTGCTGGAGACGCTCCGTTCCCCTGAGAAGGCCGAAGCATTGAAGACAGTGGGCAATGACCGCGTGCCCGTCATTCTCGTCACTGGCAACGACACCTACCCCAATCGCAAACGCGGATTCGAACTGGGCGCAGCCGACTTCGTCTGCAAGGACGCGGTCCAGGATCAACTGGTGCTGACCGCGAGACTGATCCTCTCGCCGGCAACCGCGTTCGCTGGCATGACAGTGCTGGTCGTGGAAGACGCCGCGGTTGCCCGCCAGATGATCACCTCCTGCGTGCGCCAGCTCGGCGTGGACGTGGTGGACGTTCACGACGGCGACAGTGCGCTGGATCTGCTGCGCCACCGGCCTGCGTCGGTGGACCTGGTGTTGACCGACATGCACATGTCCCGGATGAACGGCGACGAGCTTTGCCTGCGCATCCGGCAGGAGTTGGGGCTGAAAGACCTGCCCGTCATCGTGATCAGCGGCACGTCCGAGCCAGAGGTGAAGCTCCATCTGTTCCGCATCGGCGCCACGGATTTTCTGGAGAAGCCCTTCATCAAAGAGGAACTCATCGCGCGGCTCAACGTGCACCTCAAGCGCCAGCAACTGGACCGGAACCTGCGAGCCAATTTGGTGCGGATGAAGGAACTCGACAAGCTGAAGGATGAGTTCCTGGCAGTCTGTTCGCACGACTTGCGATCGCCGCTCAGCGGGATTCTCGGCTTCACCCAGCTTCTGCTGAAGGACCCGGAAATGAGTCCCGCCAAGCAGGACATGCTCCACCGGATCATGAACGCCGGCAAATATCTGCTGGAGTTGATCAATGACATCCTCGATCTGGGGCGCGCCCAAGCCCAAAAAGAGAGCATGGAGTTCCAGCCGCTAAACCCCTTGATCATCCTGCGTCAATGTCTCGGCAATTTCCGGCCGTCCGCGGACAACAAGCACATTGACCTGTCGTTGTCGGAGGATCCCTCGGCGTCCAATGCAACCATCCTCGGCAACCACACCGCCCTCTCGCGCATCTACACCAACATCATCTCCAACGCCATCAAGTTCACGCCGGAAGGCGGCAAAGTCTCGTTGCGGACGTCGCTGGACAGCGGCGGACATGCCCTGGTGATCGAATGCAAAGACAACGGCATCGGCATTCCCGAATCCATGATGTCCAAGTTGTTCAGCCGCTACTCCAAGGTCTCGCGCCAGGGAACGCACGGCGAGCGCGGCACCGGTCTGGGCTTGATCATCACGCGCGAGCTGATTGAATCGCACGGCGGGCAGCTTGCGGTGCACAGCCGCGAGGGACGTGGAAGCACCTTCACCATTACGTTGCCTTTGACCGCCGCCGCCTTGCCGCCAGCTCCTGATCAACGCGCGTCCCAGCCGGTGGCAAGATCATTGCGCATCCTGGCGGCGGAAGATGACGCTGTGAACATGAAGGTGCTGGAGTTCATGTTGAAGAAGCTGGGGCATCAGTGCCTGCTTGTTGCCAACGGACGCGATGCATTGAAGACGTTTATCGCGCAACAAGGATCGGAAGATTTTGATGTCGTCGTCATGGACATTGAGATGCCCGTCATGGACGGCCGCCAGGCAATCGCGGCCATGCGGGAACACGAACGCAATCAGTGCCTCAAACCTATCCCCGCCGTCGCCCTGACTGCGCACACCGGCGAAAAAGAACGCCGGGAGTACTTGAAGAGCGGTTTCAACGCTGTTGTGAACAAGCCGATCCGGAGTGAAGAGATCAGCCTGGTCTTTGACCAGATCCTGGCGCGCTGATCTCCGCAGTAGCACCCTCCACTACTTCGCCGCCGCTGCAGGACCGCACGCGTGCGCGAGCAAAGACCGGGCAATGCGTGGGAGTGGCGACACCTCACAAGCCGCGCCGCATTGAATGGCCACGGCCGGCATCCCGAACACCACCGACGTCGCCTGGTCTTGCGCGATCGTATAGGCTCCGTGCTGACGCAACGCCAGCAGTCCTTGCGCGCCATCGCTTCCCATGCCCGTCAGCAATGCAGCGACGAATTCGACGCCCTGACATCGGGCCATGGATTGGAAAAGCACCTCAATACTGGGCCGTTGATGGTAAACCATCGGGCCATCCTTGATCTGCACCCGAAGCCGCGTACCGTGCTGGCGCAGCAACATGTGGACATTACCCGGCGCAACCAATGCCAAACCGGGTCTCACGATGTCACCGTCGACGGCCTCTTTCACTTCCATGTGGCAGGACTTGTGCAACCGTTGTGCAAAAGACAATGTGAAATAAGCCGGCATGTGCTGCACAATCAGCGTCGCCGGGCCATCCTTGGGAAACTGCCGCAGGACGGTTTCAATGGCTTGTGGGCCACCCGTTGAGGCGCCGATGGCCACAACACGCTGCGGCGAACCGGGAAGCTTCAAGGGCTCGTTGGAGGCGGAATTGGAATCGGACGCCTTTCGGGAAGAGCGCCTGAATTTAACCTGAGCGGCAGCTTTGATCTTGGCTGCAAGCATTTCCGTCATCTCGGACAACGGGAAGCCCGGCCCCGGCTTGCACATCACGTCCACCGCGCCGGAGCTGATGGCGTCCAGCGCCAAATGCCCGCCCGGCATCGTGAACGACGAGACAATGATGACAGGCACCGGATGATAGTGCATCAACCGGCGCAGAAAGGTCAGCCCGTCCATGCGCGGCATTTCGATATCCAGAAGAACGACGTCGGGCGCCAGACTGAGAATCTTGTTCCGCGCCGCATAGGCGTCGTGGGCCGATCCCAGCACCTGGATCTCCGGGTCACGACCCAACTCTGAAGCCAGCACCTCGCGCACAACAGCCGAGTCATCCACTAACAGCACCTTGATCTTATCCATGGCGTTCAGTCTTCGATGAACAATAACAGCGGACGTCCTTCCACCGCCAGCGCGGCTTGCGGCTTCCCATCCACGTGTCGCATCATCTCTTCCCTCGTCACACTTCGAAGCGACGGAGCCGCAAGATCGAAGCCGGCCTCATCGCCTTCGACTTTGGGGAGGTAGCTGCCATGACAGAACTCAGCGCTTGCGTCGGAGCTGAAAACTGCCGACTTGTTTCTTGCGGTCGCGATCATGGCCATGCTTTTCAACTCTTCAAATACACCGATGGAGCCACGTTTTTGAAATCCGTCGGCAACCCGGCCAGACTCTCCGCGCTGCCCACGACCAGGTAGCCGTTGGAGCGAAGCAAACGCCAACATTCACACAACAACCGCCGACGCACGTCGTCGTCAAAGTAGATCATCACGTTGCGACAGAAAATGACATCGAACGGACCCCGCATCGGGTAAGGCGTTTGTGCAAGGTTCAGACGCGCAAACGTGATCATCTTCTCCAACGCCGGGTGGACACGAAAACGGCGGTCACCCTTCGCGACTTCACACGTGAAGTAACGGCGTGCATACGCTTCGGGGACCTTTTCCATATCCTTGGCCGTGTAAACGCCCTCACGAGCCTCGGTCAGCGCACGCGTGGAGAGATCAGTGGCCAGAATGCGCACGTCGCTATCCGCCGGGAGCTTCTCCCGAATCACCATGCCCATGCTGTAAGGCTCCTCCCCGCTGGATGCCGCCGCGCACCAGAAGCGGAAACTCGTCCGTCCTTCGAGCCGCCATCGCGCCAGCCAGCCAGCCAAATGTTCGAAATGTTTCGGCTCGCGAAAAAAATGGGTGACGTTCGTGGAAATGGCATTGAGCATCTCCACCAGTTCCTCGTGCGCAGGCGACTCCTCCAGACGGCGCAAGTATTCACGAAAATGTGTGATGCCCAACTGGCGCATGCGCTTGCCAATGCGGGCAACAACCAGCGCTTCCTTCTGCCTGTGCAGCACAATGCCGGCTTTTTGGTAAACGATCTCGGCAATGCGATGAAACGTTGCCGGATCAATCCCGGTCTCTGGTTGATCTCCCATGTGACGCACTGCCATCATAGCCGCGCGTCTCTCAGAACTGCTTCAGTTCATGGTCGTCCAGCGGAATCGCCTTCTCCGGCGTCTTGTGCTTCGGCTCGTTGCCTGAAGCCGTTGGAGACGATGCCGCGCGCGCCGCGTCCGGCGCGTGAGGGTGCGCCGCCGGCACTGCTTGCTCGCCGACCTTTGCATGAGGCTGGATGCCAGCAATGGCGGCGGCGGCCTCGCCCCCCTTGACCAGCTTCATCAGTTCCACCACCAAGGCGTGCAACTCCTGAGCCTGTGACGAAAGCTCTTCCGCTGCGCTCGCTGATTCCTCAGCATTGGCCGCGTTCTGCTGGACCACCCTGTCCATTTCGTTCACGGCCACGTTCACCTGTCCAATGCCCTGCGCCTGCTGGCGGGAAGCCGCGGTAATCTCTGCCACCAAGGCCGCCACCTTCAGCGAGCTGTCCTGTATCTTGTTGAGCGATTCCGCCAACTGTGTCGTCGCTAACACGCCGGTCTCGGCGTTCTTCTGCGCGTCTTCGATGAGATTGGACGTGACCCTGGCAGCCTCCGCGCTTCGCCGTGCCAAGTTTCGAACCTCCTCGGCCACCACAGCAAACCCCCGGCCTGCGTCCCCGGCGCGCGCCGCTTCAACGGCAGCGTTGAGGGCCAGCAAGTTGGTCTGAAACGCGATTTGATCAATGTTCTTGATGATCTTGGCCATCTCCTTCGCCGATTGTCGAATGCCGCCAATAGCCACCGAGACGCTCTTCATGGAATTCACGCCGTCCAGCACCATGTTCTTCGTTTCCCCCATCAGCTTGTCAGTCTTGATGGCGTTATCCGCGTTCTGGCGGGTCATGGATGCCATCTCTTCCAGTGAAGCGGACGTCTCCTCCAGGTTGGAGGCCTGTTCACCAGCCCCCTGCGCAAGCTGCTGACTGGAACCAGCCACCTGATTGGAGACACTGGCCACCTGCTTGGCGCCGGAGGAAAGCTCCGTGATAATCCGGTTGATTGGCTCCGTGATGGAGCGGGACAGCACAATGGAAAAGAGCGCGCCCACAACGATGGCCAGCGCAATGCCAAACCCGATCATGAAGACCGAGTTTGTAACCGACCCAACAGCGTAGCGGCTCGACACACTAATCTGCGTGATGCCGTGCTCGGCGATCTCGCGGGACTGACGCAACATTTGTCCGGCTATTTCCTCCCCTTTCTTCTGCAAACTCTGTTGGTTTCTCCAGGCTGTCACCAGACTCTCCGTCGTCGTGCGATAATCCATGGCCGCCTTGCGGCACGCTTCGAACGCCCCGGCATTCTCCGCGTCCAGTGTCACTTTCAACTCCTCCAGCTTCGTATTGATCGTGGCAAAATTCGCCAAAGCTGCCGACGCCAGAACCGGATCGCGATGGATGTCCGCCCGTTGCAGGGCAACCATGGCCTCGTGGCTCAGGTCAATCAAGTCGCGACAGATGGAGCCATCCTTCAAGCGCGCCTCCAGATCAATTACCAGGCTCTCCCGGTGCGAGGGCGCATTGGTGGATACAGCCGCCATCTTTCCGGCGATCATCTCGTCAATGGATTTCAACGCAGAACGGTGCTCGGCCACATACATGGCCCGGCAGGCGGCGTGAAACCGGTCCCGGTTTTCCTGCATTTGTTTCCGTAACACAGCAATCTGCTCGACCTGATTACTCACCCGCTGAAACAACTCGGTGTAGTCGTTTGCAGCGTCCCGGGCTTGCCGCGCCAGTTGCTGTTTGTTGTAGAGGTTGTATCGAGTGGCCAACTCAAGCGTCTCGCGAATGGTGTTCTTGATCTCCGTCATGTTGGTGGCGATCAAGGCAACCTGCCGATTGTCACCTGTGAGTTGATAACGAAGATCTTCGGCCATCGCCGTCTGAGACTGCCGCTCAATGCTCATGGACTTG
>Ga0265297_10002705_pt1 | contig 34849 bp, 40 predicted proteins | sample Munlanlwell13791_FD_192502 | JGI IMG/M metagenome (GOLD analysis project Ga0265297, IMG submission 192502) | Leachate microbial communities from a municipal landfill in Southern Ontario, Canada - Leachate well 137-91 | ecosystem: Engineered > Solid waste > Landfill > Unclassified | place... | reverse complement strand
GTCGCGGTTTTTATGTCGGTGTAGTTGATGGGCAGACTCAGTTCGGCGACATTGTCGGGGTTGGATCTACTGCAAATTTTTCAACTCCTCCCAAGGTGGCTAGCGACCAAAATCGCCATTCAATTTCAAAAACAGAATGGATGAGCGAATTTTTTAATACTTCTTCAGTTCCTATTGGTCATGGGTTTAATCAAGCCAATATAGAAAGTGGATTAGCTTGTTATTCTTTTGAACCAGAAGCAGATTTGCCAATTAAAGTAATTGTCCTTGATGATACTCAGAGAGACGATGATGCCACGGGTGGTATTTATGGATATGGTTTTCTTGATGAAGAAAGATATAATTGGCTCATTAAAGAATTAGATGCTGGACAGGCTGAAGATAAATTAATGATTATTGCTGCCCATATCCCAATTGGTGTAGAGGAGCCAGGCTCTCTCCTTGGTTGGAAGTCCACTTCTTTTGTCTCTGATCAAGAATTAATTGCCAAGCTTAATACATATCCTAATTTAATCCTATGGCTTTCAGGGCATCGTCATCTTAATACGATTACGGCATTAAAATCACCAGATGCTAATCGTCCCGAGCTTGGTTTCTGGGAAGTTGAAACATCATCATTAAGAGAGTTTCCTCAACAATTTAGGACTTTCGAAATTGTTCGTAATAGCGATAATACAATTTCAATCTTTACAACCAATATTGATCCAGCGGTTAAAGATGGTTCGCTTGCAGCGATGTCACGATCTTATGCTATTGGAGCTAATCAAATATTTAATATGCCGATGAATATCTCAATTAATGCAGAGCTCATAAAACAATTAAGTCCAGAGATGCAAAGCAAGATGCAAATAAAATAAAAAAAAGAAAGAGTTAGTAATCCCTTCCTTTGTAATTTTCAATGGAAAGTTGTTCTAAACATCCTTCTTTGACTCCCTGCTAGAGGAGAATTCATAGTATCTTTACTTTTGGTAAAATTCTGAGCTTTTTTGGTCAAATATCTTGACCGTTGGCCTTGTGAGCGTGGCGGTGCCATATGTACCTTTTATACAATGACATAGCTAATAAAATTTATCAATAATATTAATTCTTATATGAAAATTAATTATTCAAAGATATTTATTATTATAGTTTTTGTAGTAATATTTATCGCTGTTTCTTATTTCGCAGTTTTTGGCCGTGCACTCAATCAAGATGAAAATCATATTGGTATAATATTTGCATTGCCGCAATTAGTTTTTAATTCGGCTGTACGTATAGATAACGAAAAATATTTAACTAAAGATGCACCTTCTTTTATTAAAGCAATGGAGCAAGAGGGATTTACTTTTGTTGAGCAAATGGGTTCTGGGTATTTCTTTCAGAAAGGAGGGGATAGATATCTTTCAACGAGCAGAATGTATTCGTCGCATTTTATGGTATTCATTAATCTCAAAAAAGTTGGTGCCATTAATATGTAGGTTTTTATTGTGTAAAAAATACTTGACAAAATGTATGTTATACATTATATTGGAGATATAAGAATAATTTGTATAAAATATGTCATATAAAAATTTTAAGCTTGTAAGGTTATTAATAGTTTTCTTTTTGGCGATGACTGTTTCTATCGCTATAAGTATGGAGAATGTCTTATTGGCTGTTTCGGCTATTGGAATAGGGATGATCTCGATGCTTTTAATAAAGAAGAATGTTAAAGCTGTGTTAGTTGATGAGATGGTTAGAAATATCGCTGGCAAGTCAGCCCTTATAGCTTACAGCATTACGGTTCCTGTTTTAGCTGTTCTTTCTTTAGTTTTTATGTTTTCTAATCTAGGCAATGAGGGTTCCTATTTTTCTAATCTAGGTTTGATTTTTAGCTATATCGCTCTATTTAATATGGCTGTCTATTCTATTGCTTACTATTATTACAGAAAAAAATATGGTTCAGATGAAGAATAATATTAAAGTCTTAAGAGCCGAAAAGGGAATAACACAGGAAGAATTAGCGGATAAGGTTAATGTTACTCGACAAACCATTCTTGCGATTGAAAAGAATAAATATGTCCCTTCTCTTGAGTTAGCCTATAAGATATCACTGTATTTTAAAAAGAAGATTGAAGAAGTTTTTGAATATTTGTAGCTTTTTATTTTTAATTAATATATAATAATATTAATGGAAAAATTACATCAAAAAACAGAGGAAGGAGTTTTAGTGATTACAGCTCTTTTCGTTTTGGTTTCTTCAATGATTAATGCAACAATCTCAATTGTTTTAGCTCTTGCGAGCCTTTCCATCTTTTTTGCATATAATTTGATGACCAAAAAAAAGCAATGATTTTTGCAACAGGCAATCTACAAAAACTTAAAGAATTTGAGTCGATTTTAGGAATTAAATTAAATCACGCCGATTTAGATTTAGATGAGATTCAATCGATTAATGTTGAAGAAGTGGCGATTCACAAAGTAAAACAAGCCTATGAATTATTAAAAGAGCCAGTGATTGTTGAAGATACTGGATTGTATTTCGAAGAATTAAATGGTTTGCCTGGAGCTCTAGTTAAATTCTTTGTTAAAAAATTAACTTTAAATAAAATTTGTTCTTTGGTTAAAGAGAATAGAAAAGCAATGGCAGTGACCTGTATTGCCTACTTTGATGGAAAAGAATTGAAAACATTTAAGGGTGAAACAAAAGGGGAGATAGCTATCGAGCCAAGAGGGAGCAATGGTTTCGGTTGGGATCCTATTTTTATTCCCGAAGGATATAATCAAACCTTTGCTGAAATTACATCAGAGGAAAAAGAGTATAAGTTTATGAGAAAAGAGGCGATCAAAGAATTCAAAACAGCTATTGACAAGCTTAATTAATTGTTTTATTATATACCAACAGCACATTAATAATTTAGGGTTGATTAACAGCTTAATTTAAGAAGATTACGTCTTTTTTAATTAGGCTGTAATTCAGCCTAGGATTGATCCAATGTTTGACAAAGATCTGCAGGATTTCGTGGACGGAATGTTCCGACACGAGATTAATAATTATCAGTTGGCCTTAAGTGCTAACCGTTATTTATTCGAGGAATCGGAGGATGAACAAGAAAAATTAGGATTAGAAAAAAAGATACTAACTCTTTCTCAGAAAATTAAAAACCTAGAGGAGGAGTGGGGAAAATATCAAAAAGCAGGACATAAGATGGAATGGCATGCTTTGTCCGATATTTTTAAAAATAACGATATTAGTAAAATTAATATTAATATTGTAAATGATTTAGCAGTTATTACTCCTGCTATAATCATGTCTAGCCTAATTAACAATACGATCATGCATGGAGGTGAAGGCGTAAACAGGATTGATGTTTGGTGGAGAAAAACTTCTAACGGCATTATTATTGTTTACGAAGACAATGGACTCGGGGTCTCTGAAATTAAAAAACCGCATATTTTTAAAAAAGGTTTTGGGGATCATACCGGGTTAGGCCTGTATTTAGTGAAGGAAGTCCTAAACAGACTAGGATGTGATATCACTGAGAATGGGACCTATGGGAAGGGAGCAAGATTTGAAATCCAGATTCCCGAGGGAGCATATAAGCTATATTAATACAATATAGTTCTTTTTTTACCTGTTGATAAAATCATTGACCAAAAGACAGAGCAGTTGTAGTATTTATGAAGATATTTATGGACGAATGCGACCTTGAAGACGTAAAGTGCAGGGTGGCAAATAACCACCTTTCATTTCTCTTAAGAGAACACAAGGGAACGATCACCATCTCAGCTCTTAGTAGATTAAGCAGGAATGAGAAGGTGGAAAAAGTTTTGATTGAAACGCCAGCCATAGAAATATGCGAAAATTGCTCTCATGGGGCAAGGGTTGAAAGGATGATTATGAACCCTTTTCGCAGATTTTATCTGTTTCTGAAAGGATATGTCCGCAAAGAGATTTCCTTCAGAGAAACAATCTGTGGCACAGTGCTCATCATTACTATGACAGTGTTTGAAACCCGCAAATCTTTTTAAAAAACAAAAGAAAATGAGCGGGTTTTAATATTGCATTTTTATCACTTTCAAGGTAAGATTGATATATAAAATATATGATTTTTAGATTATGGAGGGAAATATAAATTTTACAAACAAGGCTCAAAAAACAGTAATGCATGCACAGAATTTAGCCAAGGATATGGGGCAGCAGCACATTGATGCTTTGCATTTACTTTTTTCCATATTATCAGACAATGACAACATTGTTTTCACTCTTTTAAATAAGATGAATGTCGATGTTGAAGATTTACAGAAAAAAGTAAGAAGTGCTTTAGGGCAGATTCCCACTGTTTCCAGCGGTCATCCGATGGGGCAGTTTTACCTTACTCAAGATATGGATAGGGTTTTGAGTGGAGCTAAAGACGAGGCGATGAATATGGGAGACGAGTTTGTTTCTTTAGAACATTTATTCTTATCCCTTTTGAACACTAGCAGCCTGGCTGGAGATATTTTACAAAGAATTACATATTTGAAAACGGCGGGAGGAGAAGAACAGAAAGAAAAATTAGACTACTTTACTGCTCAAAAAATATTTGAACAGATAAGAGGGGGAGAAAAGATTACTACTCCTAATCCTGAAGCTAGATATAAGATTTTAGAAAATTACACTAGAAATTTAACTACCTTAGCTAAAAAGGGAAAGCTTGATCCAGTAGTCGGAAGAGACGATGAAATTAGGAGGTTAATGCAGATTTTGTCTCGAAGGACCAAAAATAACCCAGTTTTAATTGGAGAGCCGGGAGTCGGTAAGACTGCTATTGTTGAAGGCTTGGCTCAAAGAATAGTCAGAGGCGAAGTTCCTGAAAGTTTAAAAGATAGAGAAGTGGTCAGCCTTGATTTGGGAGCAATGATTGCGGGAACAAGATTCAGGGGCGAATTTGAAGAAAGAGTTAAGATGCTTTTAAAGGAAATTAAAAAAGGCGAAGGAAAGTATTTGTTATTTATAGATGAATTGCATACTATTATTGGAGCTGGTTCAGCGGAAGGAGCTATTGATGCCTCTAATCTTTTAAAGCCTGCCTTATCAAGGGGAGAGTTAAGGGCTATTGGAGCAACAACCTTAAAGGAGTATCAGAAATATATTGAGAGCGATGCAGCACTAGAAAGAAGGTTCCAGCCGATTTTTGTTACCGAACCAAGTATTGAAGACACAGTGTCGATATTAAGAGGAATTAAAGAAAAGTATGAACTACATCATGGATTGAAGATAAAGGATTCAGCCTTGATTGCTGCTGCTGAATTATCAGCTAGATATATTACTGATAGGTTTCTGCCAGACAAAGCAGTTGACTTGATGGATGAAGCTTCTTCAGCCTTGCGATTAGAAATTGAATCCAACCCAATTGAATTGGAAGATTTAAGAAAAGAAATTCAAAAATTAGAAATTGAAAGGGAGGCTTTAAAAAAGGAAATTTTAAACGTTAATAATAAGGAGAGAGAGCATATTGAAAAAAGAGAAAAAGTTATCAGCCGTGAATTAGCTGAGCTTTATGAAAAAGCAAATGCATTTTCAGCTAGATGGAAAACAGAAAAAGAAACTATTTCAAACATTAAGAGCTTGAAAGAAGATATTGAAAAAGAGAAGTATCAATTGGAGAAGTTATTAAAGGAAGGTGACTTGCAAAAAGTTGCAGAAATAAAATACGGAACTTTACCGGATTTGTTTGCTAAGCTGAAGAAGCAGGAAAATAAATTAGTGAGATTGCAGAAACAAAACCCGATTTTAAAGCAGGAAATAGGGCCAGAGGAAATAAGCCGAGTTGTTTCTCGTTGGACAGGAATTCCCGTAACAAGATTAATGGAATCAGAATCTTTCAAGCTAGAAAATATGGAGAAAGAGCTAGGCAAGAGGATTATTGACCAAGAGGAGGCAATCAAGGCGGTTTCTAATGCTATTAGGCGCTCGAGGGCTGGTATATCAGAAGAATCAAGGCCCTTAGGTTCCTTTATGTTTTTGGGTCCGACTGGAGTTGGAAAAACAGAAACCGCAAAAGCTTTGGCCGAATTTTTGTTCAATGATGAGAATGCGATGATTAGGGTTGACATGTCCGAATATATGGAGAAATTTGATGTTTCGAAAATGATTGGTAGTCCTCCTGGCTATGTTGGTTATGATGAGGGAGGCCAATTAACTGAGAAGGTAAGAAGAAGGCCATATAGCGTTATTCTTTTAGATGAAATCGAAAAGGCTCATCCCGAAGTTTTTAATATTCTACTTCAGGTCTTAGAAGATGGCAGGTTGAGTGATTCTAAGGGTAGAGTAGTTTCTTTTAAAAATACTATTTTAATCATGACTTCTAATATCGGCTCTGATATTATTGCCAAAGAAGCTCCTTTGGGTTTTGTTGATGATGGAAAATTGAGCCAAAGAGAAGGACTCAAAGAGAAGATTCAAGGAGCACTAAGAGAAAAGTTCAAGCCCGAGTTTATAAACAGGGTAGATGAAATAGTTATCTTTGATTATTTGGGAGCTGAAGAAATCAAACAGATTGTTGATTTGGAGTTAAATAAGGTTCAAAAAAGATTAGGCAAGAAAGACATTAGAATAATTGTTTCAGAAAAAGCTAAACAATCATTGGCTAGGCAAGGATTTGATCCTAATTTGGGAGCTCGTCCCTTAAAGAGAATAATTCAAAAATTAATCTTGAATCCGATGGCTTTAAAAATTGTAACTAACGAAATGAGAGATGGAGACACTATTTCAATCGATGCCGAGAAGGATAATATTGTTTTGAAAACAATATCAAATAAGAAAAAGGCTAAGCCTTTAGCAAAAGCTAATGCAAATAAATAATATTTTTAAAGCGATAATAATTATTCTTTTGGGGGCATTGGGTGGCACAATTGCTTGTTTTTTCGTTTTCAAAAATCAATCATCCTTTATCCAAGTGGTAAATAAGGAAGAGAAGATATATATTGAAGAAAATACTGCATTAACTAGTGCAATAAAGAATGTAGGTGATTCGGTGGTTGCGATAAGCACTGAATATAATAAAAAGAAAATTCAAGGCTTCGGATTAGTCTTAACTACTGATGGATTGATTGTTACTCTTGCGGAGAACATGCCACAAAACTCTCAATCAAGTATTGCGATAAATGGAGAGCAAAATATTTCTTATCAGGTTTTAAAAAGAGATTTGGAGAATAATCTAGCTTTAATTAAGGTTGATAAAAATAATCTTCAAGCAAAAGGATTTTTCGATTTATCTAAATTGGTAATGGGGGAGAGGGTTTTTGTTTTATCCAATAGTGCTAACGAGGGAATTATTAAGATTTTTAATGATGATTTAATCAAAACTAATATTATAGAGAATGAAATGATTAATGGGGCACCAGTTTTTGATATTAATGGCAATGTTTTGGGTATAGCATATAGAAATATTAATAATTTTATAGATATTATTCCTGTTTCAAAGATTAAGTCTTTCGCTGGTTTGTAAGTTATATATATCTTGACAAACTATATATAGTTTGGTATTATCATATAAAGTTATGACAATATCAGAAAAGTTAAAAATTATTCAAAAAGCATCTGGATTTAATCAGGTAGAAATGGCCCAAAGATTTGAGGTTTCTTTTGCCACTCTAAATAGTTGGTATAATGGAAAATCAAAACCGAGGGCGGAAAAGCAAGCCTTAATAGAAGAATATTATCTTGAAGTGACGGGACAGAGACAGATAACAGATGAATATTTAAAGGTCAAGAAGATACAAATAAAGAAAAGGAGTGAAAAACATAGTAATATTTTAAAAGAGATTACCTCTAGCCCTGATGTTAAGCAGGAATTTATACTTAAATTGACTTATCACTCTAACAAAATAGAGGGAAGTACTTTGAATGAAAAAGAAACAGGCCTGATTTTATTTAAAAATATCGCCTTCCCAAACAAAACTTTATCGGAACAACTTGAGGCAAAAAATCATCAAACTGCCCTTGATTATCTTTTTGATTATATCTTAAACGGAGGTGAGATTGATGAACCTTTTGTTTTGAAGTTGCACAGTATTTTAATGAATGGAATAATAAATAATGCAGGAGAATATAGGAAGCATCAAGTTAGAATAATGAGTTCAAATGTTCCGACTGCTAATTATTTGAAAATTCCAGAATTAATGGCTGAACTATTCAAAAAGATAGATAAAAAAAATAAAGATATCATAACTTTTGTTTCAGAAGTGCACAGCTTCTTTGAGAAGATACATCCTTTCATTGATGGCAATGGAAGAATAGGCAGACTTCTTTTAGTCGCCATGCTTCTAAGGGAAAACTTAGCTCCAGCGGTTATTAAACAGGGGACAAAGCATCTTTATTATATTTATCTAGAGAAATCTCAGATGGGCGATGATAATAGCCAGCTTCAGAATTTTATTTGCGATGCAATTAATAATGGATTAGATATTTTAGAGAGAAAAGTTTGACAATCATTTGGGCCGATGTTAATATTTAAATATGAAAAAGAAAATTCTTCAATATAATATTATTTTAAGGCCTGAGCTAGAGGGCGGGTTTACTGTTGTTATTCCAGCTCTTCCTGGATGCATAACTTATGGAAAAAACTTAAAAGAAGCCAAAGAGATGGCTTACGATGCGATTAGTGCTTATCTAGTAAGCATTAAAAAGCATGGAGGGCGTGTTCTTAGCGATAAGGATAATTTGTTTACTACGCTAGAGGTTGCCTATGTCTAAAATTCCCCGCTTAACCTCAAGAGAATTAATGAGATTGCTGAAGGATGCAGGTTTTTATATAGATCATACGACTGGTAGTCATTACATTTTTTATAATAATGAAACTAAAAGAAGGGTAGTTGTTCCATATCATTCTAAAGTTTTGCCGATAGGAACGATTAAGAGTATTCTAAATTCTGCTGGAGTTGAGATTAAAAAAGGTATATAATATATTTATGGAATTTACTATTAGACAATTTCTTGCATGGATTTTGATAATTATTGGGCTATTCATAGTTTTTTGGGATATATCTTCTTCTTACTTTTATTTCTCGGCCCAGAATGAGTTTCCAAAAGTATTTATTGAAAATCAGACAAACACAACGAGCAGTGCTTCTGTTGGGACCAGTATCCAAGATCAAGTAGGAAGTGTTATAAAGGATCAAATTAAACAGATGGTTCCAGAGAATACAGTAACGCAATTATTAAATATTACGTCTTGGATTATTTTTGCCTCTTTCATGTTATGGGCAGGGGGAAAATTGGTTGGAATGGGTAGTGATTTTTTGAAAAAGGGGTAACAGTCCCTTTTTTATTTTAAAATAATATTTAGAGATAAGTTCTTTTAATAGTTCTTTTTTAAAAAAGATACAGTTCTTTTGTTATTTATAAATAAGATAAATTAATAATTAAATAAAATGAAAAAATCTTGTAAGATCATTATTCTAGTGTTTTTTGTTTTGGCCTTAATTGGCACGGGATTCCTTTTTTATATTAAATGGCAGGAGTCAAAAATGGGCCTTGTTTCTTTTGAAGAAGCAACAAAACAGGAGATTAACGGTAAGGTATATATAGAAAATAAGGGGGTAGGCCTTAGTTTCGCTGTCCCTGATGGATGGAATATTTTAAAAGATAGTGCTGGGCTATCTATGCATAGTTCTAACTTTGTTCCTCTTTCAGAAGATTCATTTTTTATCCCTAAAAGCGGATGCTGGATTGAAGCTCTTTCGGAGATATTAAAGAGTGATGATGATTATGATTTAGAGTATGGAGACTTAAGATTAATGATAGATGATCAAAATTATCTAGCTCAAAAAAGTAGCGATAAAAAAAAATTAGAAGTGGTAGAAATTTCTACAATGAAGGGCATTCGTAGTAATTTTTTATCAGATAGTAATCCAGATAATATAGGAAATTTTATATATACAGCTATTCCATATAAAAATATCTTATATGTTTTTAATACATATCTTTTTGGAGAAGATAAAGAGATTTGTCTTCAAAAATTTAATAACTTCTTAACAACAGTCACTATTAAAAAATGAAACTTAACAATTTACTAGTCGGTACGATATTAACTTTATTGTTAGTGTGTTTTTTTGTCGTTCCGCAAAAAGCTTTCGCAGTTGATTTTAATTTTTTTAATTTCAACGGAGAAGATGATTATCAGGTTTTATCTGAGTTCGAAAGTAAAAAAATAATGCAAGATATCCCAGATGTATTATACAATAAATGGACAGAATTGAAGGTTAGTGGCTATTCTGACCCGAAGGAGGAAACTGTTGTGTCTTTGATTAAACATATTTCCATGTTAAATATGTGGAACTATTTCTTTAGAGACCTTCCCTTAGACACTTCTGTCAATATAATCAAAGAGTCGGTAGACATCGTCAAGCTTATAGGGACAGAAGATACTTCTGGGATAATTAAAAAAATTGAGAAAGGGACAGTTGACGTGGCGGTCAATTATCTCAAAGAGTATTTTTTCAAAGGGCAGATAAAAGTTTCTTTCGGGGCCATGGAAATGAAATACAAAACTGAATTAGGAGAGGTTGATAATCCATTGCAGTACATAATCATGTATAAAAGGATAGACGATAAGAGAAGTAGGGTTGTTATAAGGATATATTCTCCTAGAGAGATTGTCCCTCCGGCAAGCAGGGGATCTATAGGAGCAACCTCTGGTTTTGCTAATAGCCTTAATTCAGGGGGAAATTTGCCGTCCTTTATCGTTGAGATTAATGGAATAATGGAGGATGGGTTATATGGTTCATATTTTTGGGACGAGAAAAACACGATAATCAAAACAGTTTTTCCTGAAACAGTCCCTGATTTTGGATTAAAACCCAAAACTTGGCAAGAAAAATACATCATCAATCCCATAAAGAATACTCTTGAATCTTTTTCGGGTATAATAGATTTTTTCACTAATAAAGATTCGGGCGAATTAGTTGATTATATCTTTAAAGACACCGCCGACAATGACGCTATAAATGAGGAAGTAGAAAAAATGAGCGAAGGGAGCACTTTAGAAGAAGACTATCCAATAGAAATAAAAGAAGACACCACAATTAAGATAGTTAAGGAATCAATAACTGAAAACGGAGATGACGTAGAAGAAGAAATAAAGGATAAAGTAAAGGATACAGAAGAAAAAGTTGTTGAAGAAGAAGTTGATCCTATCGTTTGCTCTAAGTCATCTCAATATATTTCTTCTCATGATATTGTTATCAACGAAATAGCCTGGATGGGAGGTAAAAACAGTTCAAGCGACGAATGGATTGAATTGAAGAATGTCTCCTCCTCCGACATTAATTTAAAGGGGTGGACGCTAAGAGATGAAGAAGACCAGATAAATATATTGTTTGAAGATTATACTGTCCCCGAGGGCGGTTTTTTATTACTTGAAAGAACCGATGATGATTCAGTTCCTTTCAAGAAGGCAGACATGATTTACAAGGGATCACTATCTAATTCTGAAGAAGAACTTTATCTCTTTGATAATCTTTGCCAATTGAAAGATTTTGCTTCTGGCAATCCAGATTGGCCAGCTGGAGATAGTAAGTCAAGGAAAACAATGGAAAGAGATAGTGATTTAAATAGTTGGCATACCTATTCGGGAACTGGGGATAATAGTATTTGGGGCACTCCAAAAGATGATAATAGTGACGTAAAACAAGAGGCGATAGTCTTGCCCACTGCTTCAACAAGCAGTTTTTCTTCTTCTGGTTATTCTTCAGGCACCCCCACTCCTATCATTACATATTGTTCACAAGCTAGCTTGGTTTCTCCCAATAGAAGCAAAATTGTTATTAACGAAGTGGCTTGGATGGGAAGCGAAAATAATGCCAGCGATGAGTGGATTGAATTGAAGAATATTTCTAGCGAGACAATTAAACTAGAGGGTTGGCAGCTTTTAGATGCAGAGAATATTAAGATTGTTTTTGACGCCTCCGCCGTCATTAATCCTCAAGGATTTTATCTTTTTGAAAGAACCGACGATGGCTCTGTTCCTAATATTCAAATGGATAAAGATTACACAGGAGCTTTATCAAACAACGATGAGTCATTAAGGTTATTTGATTCTAATTGCCAATTAATGGACGAAGCCTTAGCTAGTCCCGATTGGCCAGCTGGAGATAATGAATCAAGAAAAACAATGGAAAGGGATAGTGATTTGAGCGGCTGGCATACCTATTCTTCAGAATCGGTTGATGCCTCTAGTCAATTATGGGGAACGCCCAAAAAAGAAAATAGCTTAAAGATTGTTGTTGAGGATGAAGAAGATCCGGATGATGAGGAAGAGGTTATTATTGATGATGGCAATCATCTTTTGATAACCGAAGTTCAGCTTGGGGAAAATGGCAGTGCTGAATATGTAGAGATATATAATCAAACGGAAAATCCAATTAGTATGTGCCCAGATGAAACTAATTGTTTCTATCTTTCTTACTATTCTCAACTATCTGAATGGTACGCCCCTTATCGTAATTGGAAATTTCCTATTGGAACAATCATAGAGCCCAATGATTATTATATAATAGACATATTTAATCCTGCGGTAGAAAATAGTGCTGATTGGAGGGTCAAATCAAATGAAGATGAATATTATAAAATAGGACAAATAGGCAATTCAGCTGGTTCTCTTTCATTATTCTCTAATAATCCCGAATACATAAAGGTTGAGACCGAGGAGAGATTGGATAATGAGAAGACGGCTGCTTCGATTGCTTTAAAGGTAGATACTCTTTCTTGGAAAAAAGATAGCGAAGAGACTCCGATAGTCAAAGAGGGCAATCCGTTTATTATTCTAGAGTCCAATAAGGTTATTGCGAGAAAATGGTCTAATGGAAAATATAGAGATACCGATAATAATGCTAACGATTTTCAGTTAGAAGCTCCGAGTTTGAGAAATCATGCTCCCAAGCCTCCAGAGAAAATACAGGACTTAGCCGTAGCCATAAACGAAGAACAAAAGAATTCAGTAATATTATCGTGGACCGCTCCTTTTGATGAGGATACTATTTTCGAAAAACTCAATTACGAAATATATTATTCTAGGAATAGCCAGATAGACGATAACAGTCTTGTTGATATTAAAGAATATACTGGCATAACTATTGTTTCAGAAGAAAACAACAAAAGAAGTGTTATTATAAAAGATCTTTTCTACGACTCAGAATATTATTTTAAGGTTGTAGCAAAAGATCCAGAAAAGAATATTTCTCCATTATCAGAAGATGTTTCTTTTAAGATAGAAAAGGCTAATCATCAAAAAAGAGCTCCTTTATTTGATTTTAAAAGAAGCGGATATAGCCAATTTGAGGGACCAGTGGGATCATCTGTTGATTCAAAAGTTTTGATTGAAGGAGATCAGAATTTTACATTTAATAATGATTTCACTTCAACCTCAGTAATAGACGAAAATGGGACAATATATTTTGCAGGAATAAACAATGGATCAAAAGATTTTTATGCTTATAGTCAGTCTCAAAAGAAGTGGAGTATCCATTGTTATTCGGAAACTTGTGGATTTTATCCATCGCTAGGCAATGATGGGACAATATATTTATCAAGCGAACACTCTATTTACGCCCTTAGTCCATCTGGCAAGATGACATGGAAAAAGGATTACACAAGAGTGTTCACTAAATCGATAATAATTGACTCAGAAGAAAAGATATACTTCCTAGCTTCTAAGGAAACAATGGGCCCGATTTTAATTTCGATTGATAAAAATGGATTAGAAACAAATCTATATGATACTCAGGAAATATTAAAAGGTGCCAGTCCTTCATTTACGGAGTTAGTTATTGATGATTCAAACAATATATATTTTGCTGTTAATGATTTCGTTGTAAAATATAATAACGGCACAATAGTAACAAAACAGTTTTTCCCAAAATACGAAAATACATATTCTGGACCCATAAACATGATTGCTACAATTAATCGCCTTAGTGTTTCTTTTAATGGAACTGTATTATTAAGCTTAAGTAATGGAAAGTATGTAACGGTAGCTGAGGTTTCGTCTGTTTTATATGCTGTAGACAATAATCTTTCTCAGATATTATGGTTTAAAGATGGTTACAGCGGTCCAATAAGTTTTAATGATAAGGAATTTTATTATTTAAGAGTTGTGGTAGGATCTTATGTTATTAGATATTTAGGGGCAGCTGATATTTTGACTGGCAAGATGAAATGGGAAAGAACTGTTGGCAATGTTAATTTTGTGGTTTCCGATCCATTAAATAGAATTTATTTTATAAATCCTAATGGTGTTTCTGGATACGATTCTGATAATATGCCCGAAAGTTTAGACAACAGATTATTTCATGCCTCTCCAGGCTCCAATTATGGTATTGTGGCCTCTATCGGAGATAAGAAAATGTTTTTCTCGGACACACAGAGGGTGTACGAGGTAGATATGCCTTAGGGCTAAAAGAGTGGGGGTGTATAAAATAAATGCACCCCCCAATCTGGCAATAAATGTTTGATATCTTAATCTTGACTTACACATCAATGATGTGTATTATATAATTATGAAAACAAATACATTAGAGAAATATAAAAGGATAAATGTCACCCTACCTGATTCAACCATTAAGCTTCTCGATAATGTTACTCAAAAGGGGCTTAGAAGTTCTTTTGTTGACCAAGCGGTTCGTTTTTACATCGAAGGAGTTGGTCAATCTAATTTAAAAAAACAACTTAAAGAAGGAGCAATTAAGCGAGCAGAAAGAGATTTATCAATCGCTGAAGAGTGGTTTTTAATTGATGAAGCATGTTGATGCCAAAGCGAGGGGAAATATATATTGTTAATTTCGACCCGACTATTGGTTCAGAAATTGGCAAAACTAGACCTGCCCTTATCTTGCAAAATGATATTGCTAATCGTTACAGTCCCGTAACGATTGTTGCGGCCATCAGCTCTCATTTTGATAGTGTTTATCCGACAGAGGTCTTGATTGTTCCTCCTGATGGAGGATTGTCAGAAAAATCGGTCATTGTTTTGAATCAAGTAAGAACAATAGATAAGAAAAGACTTGTCAAAAAGATTGGAGCACTAAATTTAATGTCAATGCAAAAAATTGATAAGGCATTAGAAATAAGTCTTGGATTAGTGTAGGAGAAATATATAATGTTTGCGCGATTCTTGCGCGATTATTTTATTGACAATCTCTCCCTTTCTTATATACTTAAATTGCAATTTATTCTTATTTAGGAGGATTGTTTGAACTTTAACAATATAGTCGATATTTTTAACAAAAAGCAACGAGCTAGTTTGTGGTTTATGAAAAAGGTTTGGTTGTCCTGAAAACACCAAGATTATTAAGGAGGGATTATGGATCACAATGGAAATGATATGGTAGCCGTCATTGGAGAAAAGAGAGTGGATCAAATCTTTGATGCACGTCAGCTATCTCCTGAAGATAAGAAGGCAGCCTTAGATATCTTGTCTGAGTGGAAAGGGCACTCTAAACCATTGAGCAGTAAGATAAAAGTAAATATTGTTCTGGCTCTTGGAGATATTGTAAGGGAATTTGTCGACAAGAGGGGATTAATCTCCAAAAAGTAAACTTTTTATTTAAAATAAGGAGTTTTTTATTATATTGACAAATTGCTGAACGAAGGATTATACTTGGCAAAGTTAGGTTTGCTATTTTAAAAATATCGTAGTGGGTTGCATTTCTTTAATTAAAAAGAAATACATCCCATTATGATTTATATCTTCATTTTGGGGAGGAATTATTCTATCATGACAATTATTCGTATTTTGACGGTGGCAGTTTTAATTGCCCTGGGAGTTGGAACAGTTGGCGGATACAACCTTCAAGTTGGAGCAACGTATATGTATAATCTTTCTGCCAGCAACATCAATCTATTGGAAGTTGGACAGAAAATTCATACTATCGAGAAGCCAATTGAAAATGTGGATACGAAAGATGACAAGATGCATCTCGTTTTCTACAACAAAGATTGGCGGACTATCGCTACCAAGTTGAACATTAAAGGAGGGATACCGTGGAGATAGAGAGGGTAGTGAAAACAAGCGATGGCACATTGGTTGCTATCAGTGGGCCGGGCGAGGACGGACTGATCAGCGTGTATAAGCTCTGTCCAGAGGCAGTTGTCTCTGGTTGTAAGCTTGAAGATGAGGGGCACAATTTTGTCCTTTCCAATGAATCTGGAGAAATTGTTTTGACAATAAACAATGTCAAAGCGGTTTTCTTCAAGAAAACAGAAGGTACCCTTTTTGGGTAAAAATACAACGACTTTTTTAAATAATTAAGCCGTTTTTTCATCTATTGACATATATTATATTTATTGTACCATATATGTACAGTCCAAGGAGGGATTGCTATGACAGAAAGGAAAAAAATTGAGGGAGTAGAATTCGTCCAAATCATAGGCGATTTCTTACTCATGGTTTATCGCAATGGGGTGTTACACTTTAGGGTCGTCGGCATCGTCGATCCCTTAAGGGTAACCGCCAAAACGATTGAGGAACAGCTGGGCAAGGATTTATCTTTGCCTAATGAACAGAGGATGATAGAGAATCTATCAAAAAGAAGAGCTCCTTTCAAAACATTCAGCACGATAATAATTCAACCTAAGACAGGAAGAATTATCGGAGTCATTAATGATCGTGCCAGGGAGGAGATTATCTTTCGAGTCATCGGCTTCTTTGACCCAAAGGGACTCGAGGATAAATACAGAAAGCTTCTTGCTGACGAGGGAACAGAAGAAGAGGTGACATACTGGGAATACTTTGGTCTCGGCAAACAGTGGATCGGAACAAGCATGACCAGAGATGAAAAGGGCTTTACCTTAATCAAGGATTGTCGCCCAGTAGCCAAACCTTTTTTATCCGAGGCAGTATTTTAACGGGAGTAAGATTGATTAACAATCCCTCCCTTTTTTTATTAATGATTTTTGACATAATTTTACGTTAATGTTATGTAAGATTTGGCATATTAAAAAAGGGTTCAAATAAAAAAGGAGGTGTTATCGTGCCCTGCGATTTTGTGCCGTTAAAAGCAAACTTGTTGATTTTAACAATCAGAACATGCAGGGGCCTTCGAAGCGGTGGACCCCTTAAAGGAATAGAGTATTTTATCCAGTCCATTTTCTTCCTTCTTCTTTTGAGAGGTCAGCGAAAGATTCTACTGGTTATTTATTCATGGTTCAGAAAGATTGATGATGTTATGGATGAAGAAGACTGTCCTCCAAAGGGACATACGATTGATTCCTACATCTTTCAAAAACAGTCAGTGCTTAATGGCGATGATTCAATTCTCTTGCCAGAAGATATTTTGTTTATTTATTTCCATCGGCTTTGTAAAAAGTACGATGTAGATATTTCAAAAGAAATAAACGATTTATTCTCGGCCATGATTTTTGAGCGGGATCATAAGTATATGTTTATTCCAGAAAAGGATATTTTCCGTAATCGAGCCAAACAAGACAAAGCCGTCTTTATCTCCTCCATTAAGATATTAGGTGGAGATGCTAAATTTTTCGACGAAGATTTTCCTTACTGGGGAAGTTTCAGTAGATTAGACTCTCTTGCCGATATCAATGAAGACATCAAAAAGGGAATAGTAAATATTTCTCTCGAAGATGCTCAAAGATTCGGAATTAGTCTCGAGAGCCTGCTTTTATCTGAAGACTTGAAAGATATTCCTGGCTTCAATGCTTGGTATAAAGAAGAGTCGGTAAAAGTTAAAAAAGACTACGAGGAGACCATTGCTTATTTGGAAAACAATCAAGGTAGTTTTATTCCCGGATTCATTTTCTTTAAAATTGGAAAGGTAATAAAGATAACTTTTAAGAAGTATTACGGAGTCAACTAATGACTCCTTTTTTTATATACGAGAACACGACACATGAAAATGTCAAAACTGGACACGAAAGATTTAAAAGAGTAAAATCTAGAAAAGAATAATAAAACATGCAAAAAGATATTAAAAAATATAAATTCATAGACCTCTTTGCAGGGATAGGCGGTTTTAGGCTAGCACTTGAATCAGTCGGGCTAGAATGTGTTTATAGTTCTGAATGGGATAAGTTTGCTCAAGAAACATACAAAAATAATTTTGGAGAAACGCCCGATGGCGATATAACCAAGGTAGACGAAAAAAATATACCTGGGCACAATATTATTTGTGCTGGGTTTCCATGTCAAGCATTTAGCATATCGGGAAAACAAAAAGGGTTTGAAGACACAAGAGGAACTCTTTTTTTTGATATAATAAGGATAGCTAAATATCACAAGCCAGAAATACTATTTCTTGAAAATGTAAAAAATTTAGCAAAACACAAAAACGGAGAAACTTTAAGGGTGATAGAAAGCACCCTGGACGAAATCGGATATAAGGTATTTAATAAGGTATTAAATGCCAGTCATTATGGCTCTCCAACCTCGAGAGAAAGAATTTATTTCGTTTGTTTTAGAAAAGACCTTAATATTAATCATTTTGATTTTCCAAAGCCAATTTTTAGTAATATTAAATTATCAGATATTCTTCAAGACGATGAGCATACTAAAAAATACATAATCAAGAGAAATGACATTAAGATAAATAAAAATAAACCAAAAATAATTACCGATATTTTTGGAAATAAAGCCTTGAAGCCGATAAGAATAGGAACGATAAACAACGGCGGACAAGGAGAAAGAATATATAGTACAGAAGGACATGCCATAACTCTTTCGGCATATGGTGGCGGAGCGGCGGGGAAAACAGGGGCCTATTTAGCTAATGGTAATATTAGGAAGCTATCTCCAAGAGAATGTGCTAGGGTTATGGGTTTTCCTGAAACATTCAAAATACCCCAAAGCGATCATCAAGCATATAAGCAATTCGGGAATAGCGTAGTTGTTCCAGTATTAATAGCGATATCTAATCAAATAATTGAAAAAATAAACAATAATATATGGACAACAGAAAAAAATCCGTCATTATTGGATCCAACACTGCAAAGGGCGGTTTCAAGAATGAGGGCAGCATAGCAAAAAAATTCAATAATTGGGAAGACGATGCTGATGCACAAGACTGGCTGAAAATTATGGGATATAATTTGAAAGAGATAGAAAAAGTAGTTGCTGAAAAAATATATGGTTTTAAAACTGACGTTCAGGTTCAGATAACCGTATATTTCAAAAAAGTAATATCAGCAGAGAATTTATCTATAAAGCTAGTTAGTAACCCGAGGGGGTACAATCAAGTAGATAAACGATGGGTAGACAGCTATGTAGAAATGTGGAAAATTCCAATGGGCATAGCAAAAAATTTAAAGCTATTTACTGGAGAAATTAAGCCAAATCAAAATGGATTGACCGACAACCGCAGAATGCTATTAATAGAAATGGAAAAAACATCCGCAGAAGAAATCGTCAGTTTTTTTAAAAAGAATAAAATTTTAGTTGTTTCGGATATATTAAAGGGTAGAGGCAAGCTATCGGCAGGATGGATGTTGGTAGCTTTAAATGTTGATAATAAAACAAAATGGGTTTTAAAATCAATAAATGAAGCGATGAATATTTTTGCCGAAGGAAAAGTAGAAATAACTGCTCGGGGTAGTCTAAAAATCGGAAAGATTACGATGCAAAGAAAGGGCGGTGATGCGGGAAGAAAAACCGCACAAATGTTGCAGTTCAAAATTAACCCAGTAGAATTATTTTCTTAAGAAAATAATACTGAACAAAATGCTTCACCCTAGAAATAAAAAATCCCTGAATTAAGGGATTTTTTTATAAGGCTTAATGTTGGTGGTAGTTGAATAAAATTCAATACCTCCTTTTACTATTCCAGCCTTGAGCTTATTATGTATAAACGGTTTATATTACTAAGTTTTTTTGGGGATAATCTCTTGATTGACTTTTCTAATTCCTTGCCATATAATATGGGCTATGACAGAGGAAAACATCATCAAGTTAACCAACGCCTTATACAAGGTGACTGACCTCTTCCCTAAAGAGGAGCCCCTCAAATTTGCTATTCGCAAAGAGGGTCTTGATGTTATGTTTTTCTCGAACCTGGTAAAAGGTAAATCTCTCTCTTCAACAGCTAAAGAAAAAGAACAATATTTGGATAAAGTTTTATCAAAAATAGAATTGATTAAGACTTACTTTGGCATAGCCAAAGAACAGGAATGGGTACTAGAAAGAAACTTTGAGGTTTTAGAGAGGGAATACGAAATTTTGAAAGATTCTTTGAATTTGAATGTATTAAAAGAAAGAGAAGTAAAAAGACCCGTGCCAGTTGAAATTCAAAAAGAAGAACCAGTCGCTGTCTTTGCCAATGTAACTACTAATACAAAGGAAGAGAAGAAGGCAGATGTAACGAAAAGGGAAGTCAAGCATCTTAACTATGAGGAGCTTTCTTCGGTTCAATTGAAAGTTTTAGAAATTCTTCAGAGCAAGGGACAATTGAAAGCCAATCAAATCAGTGAGTGTTTCCCCGAAATGAATCCCCGAACCATTAGAAGAGAATTGAAAGGATTAAAGGAAATGAAAATCATATCTTCAGTCGGGGGAGGGAAAATGACGGTCTATAAAATCAGCGAGTCCTATTAGAAATCGTTCTGGACATTCTGGACACGGTTCTGGACAATGTGGACATCAATCTGGACATGCTGGACAGGGTTCTGGACAATGTGGACAACTTCTGGACAGTAGTGGACAATTGTGGACAACTGATTAGGACACTTCAGGACATTAAGAAGAGAGTTCTGGACATTAATAGTTTTAAAAAGGATAATGCAATCGACTGAATTTAAAGAACAATTTTTTTCACAGATATATGACGAGCATGTAGATAAAGTCTACCGCTTTGTTTTTTTTAAGGTGAGCAATGAAGCCCTAGCTCAAGACATCACTTCAGAAACTTTTACCCGTCTTTGGAAAGAGATATCTTTTGACAAGGAAGTGAAGAGTCCCTCCGGTTTTTTATTCCGAGTAGCCAAGAATCTAATAATCGACCATTATCGAACCAAAGACCAGAATCCAGTTATTCTGGACAATCCTGAAAACATTCTGGACAAGAGCCAAGACATTGCTGGACAAGCTGTCCAGAAAGATGAAGTGAGAGCGGTGATGGTAGCTTTGGAACAATTAGATAATGATTACCGCTTAGCTGTTTCCATGTATTACGTCGAACAAGAACCAGTCTCAGAAGTAGCGAAAGCATTGAATCGATCTCAAGGGGCAACTAGGGTGATGATTCACCGAGGAATGAAACAATTAAGAGAGATATTGGAAGCATAGAAGGCAAGGGCTAAACCCTTGTTTTTTCTATGTAACAAAACCTCGATTTTTACGTCTAGATTAAAAAGAGAGGTTTTTATGTATTCATTGACTTTTAGTGGCATTTTTAGTATAATCTATATACAAACATGAAATACAAAAATACGTTAGATAAAGGCTCTGTAAGATATATAATTTTTAAAGAGGACAATGTTTGGTATGGAGTAGCATTAGAATTTAACATTGTTGAAGAGGGCGATGATCCAATAGAGGTAATGGCTTCTCTATTCCAAGCGATTGAAGGATATGTTACAACTGCTCAAAATTTGAAAATGCGTCCGATGCCTTTAAATCAAAAACCTGATAAGGAATATGAGGAAATGTGGAAAGAGTTAGAGAGGGATAAGACAGAAAAAGACTCCAAGCTAAAGCAGATTTATAGTTTTGGACACGCTCCATTTAACATTAATACTCCTGTGTTTGCTTAGAAATATGACAAAAGGAGTTCACAATTGGACATTCTCGGAGGTTACCGATTTTTTGAAAAAGAATGGCTTTGTTTATTCTTACACGAACGGAAGCCATTATTTCTATGCAGGAAATCGTAATCATGTGCCAAGAATCGTTCAGGTTCTTTTTCATGGATCAAAATCACTTAAACCTAGGACTTTTAAAGCCATTGTTATCCAATCGGGAATAATCCTGAAGGATTGGCTTAAATAGTTTAACTGTAACAAAACCCTTGTTTTCACGTCTACATTAGTGAAACACAACTATGGAAGAAATAAAGGTTATCAAAAACTTAGAAGCATTGAAGACAATTAGACCTAATTCACAATGGGTCTCTTTTGCTAAGAGGAACATTATGACTAAGCAGTTTGAAGCAGAAGCTGAAACTACAGCGACCTTTGCTTCTATCTTCAATACTATTGGACATGCCTTTGAAACTCCTAAAGTATTAATGCCAGTTCTATCAAGCTTGATTGTTTCAGTCTTCGGCTTTTCTATTATTACTGCTCAGACTTTGCCAGGGGATAGCCTATTTAGTTTGAAACAAGCATATGAAGCAGTAAGGATTTCCTTATTGTCTCCTGAGGCTCAAGCCGTTGCTAAAGTTGAACAAGCAGATCAAAGATTAACCGAACTTGACAAGATCTCTAAAGAGAGCGAAAATCAAGGAAACAAATTAGCGGCCGGAATAGTTGAAGTTCAAAAAGCACTATCAGTTGCTTCGACTCAGCTATCAAAATTACCGGACAACCAGAAAGCAGAATTGGTTAGTAATATTGTTTCTAAGATTTCCAAGATTGAAGAAACAACCAATGCATCAATCATGAGTAATGAGAGTGAAGATTACCAAGAGTTTTATAAGATTCTTGCCGAAAGTGAAATTAAAGAATTTGAAGCTAACATCAACAATTTAACAGCGACCCAAAAGAGCCTCCTACAACAAGCCAAGGAGAATTTTGACGTTTCTGCGTACAGTGAAGCATTAGAAGTGCTGTATCAAATACAGCCGAGCGAGTAGTTCGCCTTTATTCTTTGTTCATATTTAGTATGAATAAAGAATAGATGCGAAAGAGGTGAATAAGCAGAATCTTCTGTGGTTTCGTTCTTTGAGAGGTTCATCTTCAGGGAAATAATGCCTTGAGGATGAACCTTGAGGAAAGGGAATCACAAAGAAAAGTCGTTTGATCCATATTGTCTCACTGTCATTCCGCTTTGCTTAATTGTTAGAAGCAAAGCGGAGTGACAAAAGGTAATATGGAAATAACGGTCGACAAACGACAGTTATAATATAAATAAACAATACAAAAATGAGTACAAAAAAATTCGGTATTGTCGCTGGTATAGCTTTAATGCTATCAGTTGCAGTAAGTCCAGCTTTTGCTGCTTGCTCAATGACCACTCTAAGCGAGTGTGACAACTCAGGTCTTATGGCCTTGATTGTTCAATTGCTTTCTGGATCATCAACAACAAGCACTACAACAACAACTGGAACAAGTATCTCTGGCATTCCTGCTGGATTTACATTTACTACTAACTTGAAGCAAGGCTCTACAGGTAACGACGTAAAATACCTACAGATTCTATTAAATTCAGATTCAGCTACTTCTATTGGCAACGCTGGTAAGGAAACAACTTACTTCGGTGCTATGACAAAGGCAGCTGTAGTAAAATTCCAAAACAAGTATGCTTCTGAGACTCTAACTCCTTACGGCTTATCAGCTGGTACAGGATTCTTCGGAACATCTTCAAGAGCCAAGGCTAACGCTTTGATCTCAACTGGTACAACTACTACCACAACAACTGGTGGTACTACTACCACAACTCCAACAACAACTGGTTTCACAGTCTCTTTGGCTGCTGATACTCCAGCTGCTGGAACATTAATCACTGGTGCAGCTATTGCTGACATCGCACACTTTACATTCAGCAATGGAACTTCATCTCCAGTTACAATTACTAACTTGAAGATGAACAGATTAGGAGTAAGTGCAGACGCAACACTTTCTAAGCTTTACTTATACGATGGCAACACAAGGCTATCTGATGAAGCTACCGCTTCTACAGGCGTTTTCACTTGGAATAACTCAACAGGAGTTATCACAATCCCTGCTAACACAGTAAAGGTAATAGCTGTAAAAGCTAATATCGCTACTAGCACAAGTGGACAAACAGTAGGAGTTGGTATCGTTGCAGCTGACAGCATCACTGGTGCTACAGCAACTGGAACATTCCCAGTAAATGCAAACATCCACACTATTGCTCAAGCAACATTAGCAGAAGTAAATTTTAGCTCTACAACAACACCAGCCGAAAACAGCACTGGCTTGACTCCACAGAGCAACTTCATAATGTTTGAGAACAGTGTTAATGTTAACACAAGGGCTGTTTACTTGAAATCTATCACATTTAGAAATATTGGTTCTGTTGCTCAATCAGATTTACAGAACTTCAAGCTAATGATTGATGGAGTTCAGGTAGGTTCAACTATTGTGTCACAGGGAACTGACGGATACTTCACTTTCGACATGTCATCTTCTCCAATCAAATTGGAGACAGGTACAAGAATCTTCAAAGTTGTTGGTGATGTAATCGGAGGTTCAACCAGAACATTCAAGATTTCTATATACAAGGCATCTGATGTTCAGGTTACTGACAGTGAATACAACGCAAACATCTTAGTATTAAGAAACAGTGTAACTTTCTCTCCAGTTGAAGCTGGACAGCAGTTGGTTGCTACTGGTGCTTTGTCAATCACTAAGAGAACAGATTCAACATCTGGCAATATCGCAAAAGGTGCTTCTCAATTGACTTTGGCCAAATATGACCTAAAGGCAACTGGTGAAGCTATCAAGATCGAAAACTTAAGAGTAAGCTTTACATCTTCAGATGCTACAGTTACTCAATTAAGAAATGCGGCTTTGTTCGTTGACGGAGTTCAGGTTGGCTCTACAGCTACATTGAACGAAGATTCACACGCCACATTAGCTTACACAGAGTTTTCTCTAGGTTCTTCATTGGTTGTAACTCCTGGAACTACAAAAGTTCTAGAAGTAAGAGCTGATATCTACGACAATGACGGAACAGACCACACATCTGCCGGAGACACAATCAAGGTTAATCTAGTAGCTGGTTCTACAAACGCGCAGAGAATGACATCTGGCGGATACTTCAGCACAACAGAGAACCTTGATGCTAACACATTACAGATTGCTTCAGGAACATTATCATCTACACTTGACCAATCATATGGTTCATCTTCAGTAGTAGTTCCTCAAACAAACTTCTTGCTAGGTAAATTCAGTGTAACAGCTGGAAGTACAGAGAATATTAACTTGAACACAGTTAGAGTATTGTTCAATTTCAGTGCAAGCGATTTCGCTTCTGAAGACATAACTAACGTTTATGTTAAATATGGAACAGATTCAACTTCAGCATTGTCTACAATTACAAGTGCTGCTGCTGGTGCTTATTCATTGAACACATTCTCTATCAGTAAGACAATCAGCAAGACACAGAGCATTACTTTTGAAGTATATGGTGACATCGCTTCATCAGCTTACTCTGATGCTACTGCTGACACTGTACAGACATACCTACAGGTATCTGGTACAACAGCTCAGTCAGGAACAACTGTATACAGCAGAGGTTCTGCCGCTATGGCAACCAATGCTGACAACAACGGTTCAGCTGGACAAACAATCACAGCTACAGGAAGCGGTAACCTAACAGTTACTCTAGACAACTCAACTCCTTTAGCATCTCAGGTTGTTGCAGGTGCAACACCAGACTCTGGATCTCTAAAGATCAAGATGACTGCTGCTAACGGTGACTTGTATGTTAAGAGAGTAGACTTAAGAGTTGATACAACTACTGATACACCAACAATCGCTTCAGTAGATTTGTACGCAGCTCAGGGAAGCGGTACATACACTAAGGTTGGTGAAACTCAAGTTTTGAACTATGACGGATCTACACCTGGTTACGTACAATGGATTCTTGGCGGTGACGCTAGAGTTCAGATTCTAAAGAGTGGTACAACTTACTTATTGGCTAAGCCAACATATGTAAGCAGTGGCCAGTATGCAGACGCAACTGGAAAGACACCACAATTAGTATTAGTAGACTTAGAAGTTGATGGTGCTAATGGTACAACTATTACTCCAGGCTTCTCAGGAGACACAAACGCTACTGGTATTGTTATTAAGTCAAACAACACAGGAGTTTACACAGATACTACTACAACTGGAACACTTGCCGATGCAGCAGACGCAGTATTAACAGTAAGCACTGATGCATCTCCAGTATTTGCAGTTGGTGATATACTTCGCCAAGGAACTGAAATGATGGTTGTGCTATCTAAGAGTACTCTAGATTTAACTGTTCAAAGAGGTGCATTCGGTACTACAGCAGCAGCTCATGCAGCCGTCGCTGTTTACAGACTAGACAACTCTGGAACAATTAGAGGTATTATCGGTAATGCTCAAACAGTTTTGAACACAAAACTAGCATTATCTCTAGGCTCTGACTCTCCATCTGGTTCAACAACAGGTGCAACAGGAAAGGTTGTATTTACATTCAACGCAGCTGCTGAGAATAATGCAACAGATCCAGCTGAAAACAAGGCAGTTCTAACAAGAATTGACATCACAACAACTGAATCAGCTGCTACAGTATCTAACTTGAGCCTATACCCATCTGAATACGACAACAATTCAACTTACGCAACAACATGTAGTGGTTTAACTGCTACAAAGTGGAGATGTGTTATGAATACAACAGGTGGTGCTAACGAGGTAATTGAAAATACTTCAAGAAAGTATATCGCAAGAGCTGATGTTGGATACTCTGGTGCAGGTAACATCGCAGTTTCAATCAACAACCTTGGAACTGTAGATACAGGTTCTGACACAAACGATGTTATATGGACTGATGGTACAACAGCACAAGACTGGGTTAATCAGGCTACAACTTCTGTTCAGGGAGGATCACAGACAACAACTGCTTCTTCTGGAACAGCTGACACAACAGCTCCAACAATCGCTTCATTAGTATTTGGAGGAACAGCAAGCAACACATTGGTTGACGCCGATACAATAACTATCACATTTAGTGAAATTATTGATCCAACTACAATTAATGCAAGTCTATTGCCTGGTGGTTCAGCAGTTACACCTTCTAACGGTGCAACAGGTGATGTAGCATTAGACGCTAGTGGTGTAGTAACTATTACAAATATTGCTACAACAGACGTTGACGGTGGTGCTTCAACCGCTACTACTTATGCTCCTACAATGACATTAGACGCTACAGGTAAGATATTAACAATTACCTTAGCTGGTGCTAGTGCAACAGGAGCTCTATCAGCCGATGAAGTATTCGGTGACGTTGTTGGAACAACAACAACCGTAAAGGATGTTAACGCTGTAACATTAGCTGATTCTACAGTAAACGCTTCTGGTTCTATCTAGTCTAAGCAAAAGAGGTGAGTCCTCTAAACAATCTGCTTGTGGCTCATTGTTTCAAAGCCCCCGAGAAATCGGGGGTTTTTGTTTCCTTGAATTTTACAAGAATTATGATAATATCTATGTATAATTAAATTGAAAAAAAGATATGATTTCAAAAAAGAATATTATTATAATCATTTCTGTTGTTGTTCTATTATCACTAGGAATAGGCGGATATCTTATTTACAAAAACAAGAGCGTTCCGCAGAATACTCCTAATCAAGAAGAAAACAATCAAACAGAAGAGGGAACTCCGACCTTTGATTTAACAACTAAAGAAGGAGTTTTGGCAGCGATGGACTATTGCGGTAATTTAGAGGATTTTGATAACTTCTCCAAATATCTAAAAGAGATGTATAGGAATCAGTGGGATAAGGATCCTAATTTAGAAGCCAAGGAGAGCGAGATATACATGGATGTAACCACTAAATATTTTGATAATGGAAATATTGACGAGGCTTTAAGAATATCCAGCATTGTTTATGCTGAAGTTCCTCAAGGCTGGAGGTTCAGATATTTAAGGATAAGATGTTTTGAAAAGATCGGAAGAGATGCCTACAATCAAAACGATTTAACAAAGGCGGAAGAAAATGCAATGAACATCCTTAAAATGATGTTTAGATTGGAAGGATCTGATTTATTAGCCGATGTATACATTAAAAAAATAGAAAGCAACCTAGCTCAAGGAAACAAGGTGGCAGCAGCCAGCAATATGGACTTCATCTGGGATTACGAAGTAAGCCAAGATAGGAGAGACAAGCTGAATGAGCTGAAGCAAACAATTCTAGGCGTTAATTAGACATAGCGAAAGCCTCCTTAAAAGGGAGGCTTTTATAAATAGATTAAGATTAAGTTAATCAATCTTTATCTATCTATTGCTTTTTATAGTGCATCATAATATAATTAAATCATGAACAAAGAAACAGTTTTAACTATTAGAGAAAAGTTTCTTAATATTTACGCTAATTTGCCTTTGGCCGTAAGGAACGAAATAATCATTGTTCTAGGCGGTGAACCGATAACATGGAATGCTGTTTTTTTAGAAGTTAGCCAAAGCTCAGAAAAAGGAGAAGTTATTCTTAATAAGCTTAGGGAATTGAAAATTATTTAATTTATGAAAACAAGAGAAATTGACAATCAAGATATTAAGAATTTAGTTATTGCTAGATTGAACGTTATGCCCAAGGAAGTTAAAATATCTATTGGTGAAGACGGAGAGCATGCTGTGAGCGATTTGATTGGCCATGTAAAAAATGGAGATGAAATAGGAGAAAAGTTAGTTCGTATTCAAATGGATTATTTAAGATTTTTGACTGAGGGAAAAGTTTATGAATAAGACGATTCTTTTGACTAGACCTAATCATGATAGTACAACTTATTATCTTTTCAGTTGGGCACAAAGAATAGTATTAGAGGCTGAAGCCAAGGGGTTTCAGCTTTTAGATTTAAAAGAAGCGAGAGCGAATAGAAAAGAATTTGAAAGTTTAATTAAATCTAATAATCCTTCGCTTGTTCTGTTTTATGGACACGGAAGCTCTGATAAAGTTGGTGGACATAATAATGAGGCATTGATTGAGGCAGGAGATAATGAGAGTATATTAAAGTTAAAAATAGTTCATGCTCTTTCTTGTAAGTCAGCTAAGGTTTTGGGGCCTAAAAGTATTGATTCGGGAGCCTTGGCATATATTGGTTATGATGAAGATTTTATCTTTTGTTGTATTCCAGAAAAAATATCTAGGCCCCTTGAAGATAAATTAGCTTCATTTTTTTTGAACCCGCCAGAAATTTTAATTAAAAGTTTATTGAAAGGTAATTCTGTCGGCATTTCTGTCGGCAGGGCTAAAAGATTGTTTAAAAGCAATGTTCAACAATTATTAACTATTGAAAATTCGAAGTATAACTATGCCATTCCTTATCTCTTGTGGAACATGGATCACTTAAAGTTAATTGGGGATAACAATGTAAGTTTTTAAAATTAGCCTTTTTTAAAAAATATTTTTAGCGGATATAGGCCAGGGCAAGGTCTTTTTAATTTTCAAAAGGTATGTTAGAATATTGATTATACAAATGGAAATAAAATATATTAAATTTATTTGTTTTTTTATCGGAGCGTTTTTATTCACAGCGCCTGTTTTTGCGGCTAATGAAAATTTGTATAAATTCAATATCGACTCTTTATACAATCCTGATAGTAGCCAGCAATATCAAATTTCAACTGAATTGAAGAATAGTTATAATCGACTTGATTTTTATGTTGATAGCAGTTTTTTAAATTCTAAAGATTGGACGGAAAAAAACGAGATGAATAATACTTTTTCTAATTTAAGTGCTGAATTTGAAGATAAAATTTATCCGCAACTAGTTAGTACTTTTGGGACAGAAAAACATTCGACTAGTGAGGGAACGGAAAGAATAGCAGTTGTGTTTTATCCGATGAAAGAAGGAGTGAGGGGATATATTAGAAATATTGATGCTTACGACAAAACAATCAATCCATCATCAAATCAAATGGAGGTGATTTATTTAAATTCTAGCTATATCGACAGCCCTTTGCTTCCAGAAATTCTAGCTCATGAATTTACTCATCTGATAGAATTAAACCAGAAGGAGATAAAGAATGGCACAGCCGAAGATACTTGGCTTAATGAGGCTAGGGCTGAATATGCCGTAACCCTATTGGGATATAATGATAAAGATGGGGATATATATTTAGATAAAAGAATAAAAGATTTCTTGGTAAAGCCAACTGATTCTTTGACTGAATGGACAAATACCGTTTATGACTACGGTTCGGTCAGTATGTTTGTCCATTACTTGGTGGAACAATACGGATTAAGCATTCTTAAGGATTCTTTAGCTTCGTCAAAAGTTAGCATTGCTAGTATCAATGAAGCCTTGAAGAATAATAATTACAGCGACACATTTAATGATATATATAATAATTGGTCTATCGCTGTTTATCTTAACGATTGTTCGGTAAGCTCAAAGTATTGTTATACTGATAAAAATTTAAAAGATGTTAAGGTTTTACCAGTCAATACCTTTATGCCTTTCTTCAAAGAAAGTTCTGTTTCAATGAATCAGTCAATTAGGAATTGGTCATCTAACTGGCAGAAATTTGTCGGAGTAAACGGAAACTTTAAGATAGACATCAAGAGTCCAGAGAAATGTAACTTCAAAGTTTCTTATATCTACAAAGATCAATCAGAAAAAAGCTATGTTAAGACAGTTAGTTTTAAATCAGGAGAAGAGAAAGAAATAATCATTCCTAATCTTAGCGAAAACATATCCCCAGTTATTTTTATCTTTTCAGTTGAAGGAGCTGAATTGGAAAAAATAACACCTAACCTTTTCTTTGTCTACAGTACAGTAGCTTCAATAACATCGGACAGCCCTTCAGAAGAAGAAATCAAGCTTCCTTTTGAAACAGACAAGCCCTTAAGCCAGATGTCTACCGATGAACTTCTCAGAGTTCTATTGAAGGTTATCGTCTATTTATTGTCTCAGGGAAAGCTTAATTTAAATTGAGATTGTGGAATAAGTTCAGATAAGGCTTGACACTCCATTACTGATAGTATACAATTAGTGTATATTATGAGAAACGATGATTTAAATGCAAAAAAGATAATAGATTTGATTTCTAGTCTGCCTTATTTTAAAATGACAGACTTATTGCCATTCACGAATAGAAGCTATTTAAAGATAATAGTTTCTCGTTATTCAAAAAAAGGAGAAATAATAAGGTTAAAAAAGGGTCTATATGTTTCAAAAAAATATCTAGATTCTTTGGAGAAAAAAGGCGATCTTTATATTTATAATGAATTTATTAGCAATGAATTATGCAAGCCTTCTTATTTAAGTTTAGAATATGTTCTATCAGAGTATAATATTATTACAGAATTACCTAAGAATTTTACACTAGTATCTTTAGTTAAGAAAACAAAATTTTCTAATAGTTTAGGGTGTTTTTTTTATCACAAAATAAAAAAAGATTTATTTTTAGGTTTTAATCCTATTAAAAAAGATGGCTTTATTGTTCTAAAAGCCACAAAAGCGAAAGCATTATTTGATTTTATTTATTTTAGAAAAAATATTTTAGGAGGCAAAAACTCAATTTCTGAATTAAGAATTAATACAGAAAATCTTTCAAAAGAAGATTGGAAAGAATTTGAAAGGTATGTTGGTTTAGAGGGATCTAGGAAAATAAGAGAAATATTTAATGACTTAAAAGAATGGAAACATTAAAGCCAATTTTAAAAAGTTTGATTTCTGGTTCTTCTGGAAGCAAGGATTTTAAAATGAATATAGCTAAAGAATATTTGCAGATAGTAGTTTTGAGTTTTATTTATTCTAATCCTAAATACAGCAAGATGTTTTTCTATGGAGGTTCTTGTCTTGCTCAGTGCTTTGGCTTAAATCGTCTTTCGGAAGATTTAGATTTTGTTGATGGTGATGAAGATATCAGCATAGAAGAGCTAAAGGAAGATTTAGAAAGCTATTTCACAAAAAATACTGATTTAGAGGTAAGAACATCTACTCAGAAGTTCAGAGTTTATCTAAAATTTCCTCTTCTCCGCGAACTAGGGCTAAGCGACAATATTTCTTCAGAAACAGATGTTTTAATTCTTAAGGTGGAGATATTCTCTGATTTTGATTTTTGTACAAGATATAAGACAGAAATAAGGCCAATTTTTAAATTTAATAAGTCGGTCCTAATTAAGACTTTTGATCTGTCGACCTTAATGTCTACAAAGATTAGAGCTATCCTTAATAGGAAATGGGAAAAGAAAGATAAGGAAGGCAATATTTTAATTAGAGTGAAAGGCAGAGATTATTTTGATTTATTATGGTATCTAGAGAGGGGAATTGTTCCCAATCTTGATTGCATTGAAGACGTCGGAAGTATGGAGGAATTAAAAAGCAAACTTTTAGATATTATTTCTAATATTGATAATCAGAGCATAAAACTTGATTTAGAAGCCTTTATCAATGACGAGATTTTTATTAACAATATTAGCGTAAATATTAAAGATATTTTAGCAAGAAGTATAAAAGAAAAATTATAATAATTAAAAATATATGAGTATATATTTTTCTATTTTGATCGCCGGGTTCGGAGGGGGAGTAGTAAGAGGATTGATTGGATTTTTGAAGAATCAATATTCTTACAAAACTAGTACTTTTAATCTTTCGTATTTTTTCGTCATGATGTTTTTGTCGGGGATAGTCGGCCTATTGGTTGCTGTAGGCATAAAATACTCTTTTATTTCTTTTGAAGGAGTTTCATATATCTCTCCTGCCATTGCTTTCATTATCGGTTATGCGGGAGGCGATTTCCTTGACGGGATATATAAGATACTTCTAAAGAAGGGGGAATAACAATATTAATAAGCTATTGACAAATTCCCAAAATGGGAATAACATTAATACATGAGAATTATCTCAGTTAAAACTTTAAAAGATTTTTGGGAAAAAGAGAAATATAAAAACTCTGAACAATCATTAAAATCTTGGTACTACGAAGTTAAAAAAGATAAATGGAAGTCATCTCATGATGTTAAGGATAAATATAAGAGTGCAAGTATTTTAAGTAATAATAGGGTAATTTTTAATATAAAGGGTAATAGATATAGATTAATAATAGCTGTAAATTATACATTTCAAATAGTGTTTATAAGATTTATTGGAACTCATGAAGAGTATAATAAAATAAATGCAAAAGAAATATGAACATTAAAGTGATTAAAAATAAAAAAGAATACGGAAAAGCTTTAAAAAGGATGGAAGAATTATGGGATGCTAAGCCGAAATCAAAAGATGGCGAAGAGCTAGATGTTTTAGCTACATTAATAGAAAAATATGAAACTGAGCAGTATAATATTGAATTCCCTGATCCAATTGAGGCGATTAAGTTTAGAATGGAACAGTTAGGAATAGAACAAAACGATTTGGCGAAAATTATCGGAGCAAATAGGGTTTCTGAAATTTTAAATAAAAAAAGGCCATTATCCATTAATATGATAAGAGTTTTGCGTGAAGAATTAAGCATTCCTGCAGATTCCTTATTGGGTAATATTTAAAGATTATTGCCTTTCCCTTCGCATACATCTCTCCTGCTATTGCTTTCATTATCGGTTATGCGGGAGGCGATTTCCTTGATGGGATATATAAAATATTATTAAAAAAGGCAAAATAGCTTATTGTATTAATTGTTGCAAAATGCAACAATTAAGAAAAAATAATGCAACAATTATAGTAAAATGGAAAAAGATAAAACAGTCGAAGAATTAGAAAAAAGAATCCTCGTTCTAGAGGACCGTCTTTGACTTGGCTAACATTCAAAGAAGAATAGACGAATTAGAAAAAGAAGTCGAGAAACCTGGCTTTTGGAATAATCAAGAAGAAGCTAAAAAGTCTTCTCAAGAGCTAGCCGAATTAAAGGAAACAATTAATTCAATTGAAGAATTAAGAAGAAGTGTCAACGATATTCCTGATTTAATAGAGATATTAAGCGACAATGAGTTGGATGATGAAATAGAAAAGATAGAGAAGAGATTAAGTGAAAAAGAAAATGAAACTTTTTTTAGTGGAAAATACGATAAAGGAAATGCCATTTTGTCAGTCTATTCTGGGGCGGGGGGGCAAGATGCTCAAGATTGGGCAACGATGCTTTTAAGAATGTATGAGAGGTATTGCGAAAGAAAAAGATTTAAGGTGGAAGTATTGGATGAATCTTTCGGTGAAGGAGGGGGAAGTGAAGGCAGAGAAGGAATTAAGTCGGCAACCCTATCAATATCAGGAAAGTATGCTTACGGATTATTAAAAAAAGAAACTGGGGTGCATCGATTAGTGAGGATATCTCCTTTTTCTGCTCAAAAATTAAGGCACACTTCATTTGCATTGATTGAGGTTTTACCAGAGATAGAAGAGAGTGAGGTAGAAATGAAAACAGATGATTTAAGAGTTGATTTTTACAAAGCTTCTGGGCCAGGAGGACAGTATGTGAATAAAAGAGAATCGGCGGTAAGGATAACACATGTTCCTTCAAATATAGTGGTTACTTGTCAATCAGAAAGATTGCAAGGGAAGAATAAGGATCAAGCAATGAAAATGTTGGCTTCTAAGCTGTATCAATATAATTTAGAAAAACAAGAAAAAACCATGTCGGATATAAAAGGAGAGAAGGTTTCGGCGAGCTGGGGCAATCAAATCCGTTCCTATGTCTTGCATCCCTATAAGATGGTTAAAGATTTAAGAACTGAAGTTGAATCAACTCAGCCAGATAAAGTTTTGGATGGAGAGTTAGATATTTTTATAGAGGCAGAAATTAAGATATAATAAATATATTAATAATTCGTATAAATAATATGAATAAAAAAGGTTTCACTCTAATCGAAGTTTTAGCTGCCGTCGTCATCGTTGGCATCCTTTCTGCTTTTGTTATCATCCAAACGAATAGTGCCATTAATTCTGGCAAAGACACTAAAAGGAAAGCAGACATTGAATTGCTAGCCAATGCTGTTGTATCATATTCAGCCGAGCACTATTCTTCCAAGCCAATCACACCAACTGAAGGCTGTACAATTAATGGAACTTGTCCTCCTTCAATTAACGATTCTTTAAACA
>Ga0265297_10002704_pt1 | contig 34851 bp, 32 predicted proteins | sample Munlanlwell13791_FD_192502 | JGI IMG/M metagenome (GOLD analysis project Ga0265297, IMG submission 192502) | Leachate microbial communities from a municipal landfill in Southern Ontario, Canada - Leachate well 137-91 | ecosystem: Engineered > Solid waste > Landfill > Unclassified | place... | reverse complement strand
AAAGAGCCGATCGCGGCAATCGTCGCCCCCAGCTTTCCGGCTGAGTTCTCCGATTACGACTATCAGACTTTGGTTGGTATGGTGAGAGCGCTGGGATTTACTTATGTAAATGAGGTGGCATTCGGAGCTGATCTGGTGGCTTTTAAAGTGCGTGAGATATTGGTAAAAAATCCCGATAAGCGGTATATCTCAACGGCCTGTCCGGCGGTATTTGGGTACATCAAGCGTTATAATCCCGAATTAATTAATATGTTGATAAATGTGGTGTCGCCGATGGTAGCGACCGCCCGGATGTTGCGCAGTTTACACAATCCAAAACTCCGGATTGTCTTCATCGGTCCGTGCATTGCCAAAATGGGCGAAGCCAACAGCGATGAAATGATTGGTGAAATTGATGAAGTCCTGACCTTTGAAGAATTACATCGCCTGTTTAGTGAGGTCGGTATTAAACCGGAAAAAGTCAAACCGTCTGATTTCGATCCGCCGCATGCCGCCAAAGGATCACTTTTCCCGATCCAGCGCGGTCTGCTTGAAACCGCCGAAATCCACGAAGACCTGATCTCCGGCGATGTCATTTCTGCCAGCGGACGCAGTAATTTCGTAAATGCCATGATTGAATTCGCTTCCGGCGAACTGGACGCCCGTTTCTTGGATGTGCTGTGCTGTGATGGATGCATAATGGGAGCCGGAATGACAACGGTCGATCCGCCCTTTAAAAGACGCGCGCGGGTCAGTCAGTATGCCGCGCAATCACTTAAAAAGCGGGATCAGCAAAGCTGGCAGACCTATTTCGACCGTTTTAGTAAATTAGACTTATCACGCGATTTTGTACCCTACTCGCAACGCCTGCCATATCCGGACGAGAAGGATATCAAGGCTAATCTGGCGCGGATGGGAAAATTCAAACCGGAAGACGAGCTGAATTGTGGCGCCTGCGGATACGAAACCTGTCGCGAACACGCCGTGGCGATAATCAAAGGTTTGGCAGAACCGGAAATGTGTCTGCCTTATACAATTGAAGTGCTTCATAAAACGATTCGCGAACTGAATCTTTCGCATGCTCAATGTGAGGATATCCGCTCGGCTCTGATGCAATCCGAGAAAATGGCCAGTATGGGACAACTGGCGGCTGGAATTGCCCATGAAGTTAACAATCCACTGGGTGTCGTTTTAATGTATGCCCATCTGCTGGCGGAAGATTGTCCGGCTGATTCGTCCATGCACGAGGACCTCAACATGATCGCCGAGCAAGCCGACCGATGCAAAAAAATCGTTTCCGGTCTGCTCAATTTTGCGCGTCAGAATAAGGTCTCGTATAAAATGATCGATCTGAATGATCTTATCGATAATTTTACTACAATGGTTGAATTGCCGCAAAATGTCCAGATCCGATTAGCGCACGGACTCCTGGATCCGCTGGCGGAAATCGACGCCGATCAAATCGTTCAGGTGCTGATCAATTTGGTCAATAACAGCATTACCGCCATGCCAAATGGCGGCATCATAACAATTAAAACTACCGGCATCGACGATATGGTAGGAATCAGCGTATCGGATACGGGCACAGGCATTCCCAAAGAATATCTCAGTAAGATATTTGAACCATTTTTTACTACTAAAAAAGTCGGGCAGGGCACCGGACTCGGATTATCAATTATTTATGGCATTATCAAAATGCACAGCGGCGATATCCGCGTGGAATCCAATACCGATCCGGCAATAGGACCGACCGGTACGACTTTTAACATTACACTTCCGCGGATACGTAAAAAGATTACAAATCCGGTAGCATGAATGCATTAATCGTAAGAGGTATATAATGAACACCGCAAAAAAAATATTATTAGTTGATGACGATATTGATTTTCTGGTTCAAATACAAACCCGCCTGAAAGCCCAGCAGTACGATGTAATCACGGCTGAAGGTCAGCAGGATGCCGAGAAAATCCTGGCTGAAACCAAACCCGATCTGGCGATTCTCGATCTGATGATGGAACAGGTTGACGGCGGCTTTGCGCTGGCTTATCATCTCAAACAGAAATACCCGGATGTCCCGATTATACTCTGTACCGCAGTCGCCAGCGAAACCGGTATCGAATTCGACGCATCCACCGATGAAGAACGCAGTTGGATCAAAGCCGACGTCTTTTTGCCGAAACCGGTGCGCTTTGAGCAATTAGCGCGCGAAATAGAGCGTCTCCTGCAGGATAAAGCCTGATGTATAATCTGCGCACATTAGTCGTCGATGACGAACTCGGCATGCGTCTGGGAATCCAGAAAGCGCTGAGCCGTTACAAAATGCAATTGGCGGAAGTCGCCGCAGAGGTCGGATTTATCGTCGAAATGGCCGAATCTGCCGAGGAAGCTATCGAGAAAATCAACACCGATCGACCGGATATTCTTCTGCTGGATTATAAACTGCCCAGCATGAGCGGGTTGGATTTACTGGAAAGAATCAATGTCCAGGAAAGCGAAATGGTCACCATCATGATCACCGCCTATGCCACCCTGGAAGCCGCCGTGCTGGCGATTAAAAAGGGCGCTTTCGACTTTTTGGCAAAACCTTTCGAACCGGACGAATTGAAAAAAGCCGTTAAGAAAGCCGCGCAGAATCTGATTCTGGCTCGTCAGATACGCAAACTCGAACAAGAAAAGCATCAGGTGCGTTTTCAGTTCATTTCGGTGCTCGGGCATGAACTCAAATCGCCATTGAACGCAATCGAAGGCTATTTGAATATTATGCATGAACGGGTCGCTGGCGGCGAGTTGAAATCGTATGATGAAATGATCGACCGCAGTGTGGTCCGCATTCAGGGCATGAAGAAAATGATTGCCGATCTGCTCGATCTGACCCGCATCGAATCCGGGCAGAAAAAACGTGAAATCGTCGAGTGTGATGTATGTGCCATTGCCAAAGCCGCGATCGAAAGTATGCAGACTGCGGCCAGTGCCCGCAATATCAGCATAAAATTGAACGCCGATGAACCGGTGACAATGATGGCTGATGCCGGAGAAATTGAAATTGTTCTTAACAATTTGGTCACAAATGCCGTAAAATATAACCGTGATTCAGGACAGGTCCGGATCACATTGAAAAAAGAAAAAAATCTGGTGAAAATCACTGTTTCTGATACCGGAATTGGGATGTCGGCTGAAGAATCCGCGATGCTGTTCAAGGAATTTGTGCGGATCAAAAATGAAAAGACCCGGCACATCGACGGTAGTGGACTCGGGCTTTCGATTGTAAAGAAGATCGCGACCATCTACAACGGCGATGTGAATGTCACCAGTCAACCGAATGTCGGCTCGACTTTCAATGTCCGCTTGCATTCTGAAGAGAGCAAACCGACCGATCCGGTTTGACAGTTCTTTAAAATAATCTTACCGCAATCCGGCAGAGGCCGGATTTACCTGAGATGAAGGAGTAATCTGACGTCAAGGGTGGGAGCAATGCCGTGGAATTTTCCCATCTTTGACTAATAACAAGGATGGGATTTTTGTTATGGAAGCGAAAGTACACACAGTCACCATTAGTATCTACGATCGCGACGCGGCTTTTCGGCCGGTCGGCGAACTTCTGCATCAATTCGGCGCGGAAATTCTCCTGCGCGTCGGTTATCCGATGCCGGATCGCAATGTGGCGATAATTTTCCTGATTCTGAAAATGACTACCGATGAACTCGGCGCCCTGACCGGCAAACTCGGTCAGATTCCGTCGGTAAATGTCAAAGCCAGCACGCTGAAGGTGTGAGGGAGAGAGATTGTAGATTTCAAATTGCTGGTTTCAAAATTCAAATCTCAAATCAAAAAATGAATGTCTCAATGCCATAATGATTTAATGACTACAAATGACCATCAATGACTCCGGCGGTAGCCGGACAATGACTATCGAGTGACAATTGAATGACAATGAATAAATCCGAAATAATCGCATATCTCAACGGCCAGGACGACATCGGTTTGTTTGCCGAAGCCGATCGTGTCCGGCGCTCGGTTTTCGGGGATGAAATATTTCTGCGCGGGATCATCGAGTATTCGAATTATTGCCGGCAGAACTGCTTTTATTGCGGATTGCGGAGCGGAAATCGCGAAGCGGTGCGTTATCGCCTGACGCGCGAAGAAATCTTTGAATCGGTGGAAATTGCCGTTGCTCAGAATATCCCAACGATCGTTCTGCAGGGCGGGGAAGACCCGCATTATTCGGCTGACTGGATTGCTGGTCTGATCAAGGAAATCGTTGGCAAATATGACCTGGCGATTACGCTATCGCTGGGCGAACAAGGTCCGGAAGTCTTGCGTATGTGGCGGGAAGCCGGCGCTAACCGTTATCTTCTGCGTATCGAAACCTGGGATAAGGAAAATTACCACAAACTACGGCCAGGACGGCGATGGGAAAATCGGCTGGATTGTCTGAAAGTCCTGCGCGAACTGGATTACGAAGTCGGTTCCGGGATAATGGTAGGCTTACCGGGTGAAAATGTGGAATCGCTGGCGGAGGCGATCCTTGGATTGACAAGTTTAGACCTCGATATGATAGGCATTGGTCCATTCCTGGCTCACCCACAGACGCCTTTGAGAGATGAACCGAACGGTGCGATTCAATTGACCCTGCGCACTCTGGCGTTGGTACGAATCCTGAATCCGTATGCCAATATGCCATCGACCAGCGCTATGGAATGCGCCTCGCGCGGTGCGCGCATTGCCGGACTGAGAGCCGGAATGAACGTCATCATGCCGTCGATTACGCCGGAGCGCGTCAAACGGCTTTATAATATCTATCCCGGCAAAAATGCCGACAGCGACGACTCCGAACATTCTCTGAACGCTGTGATGGAAATTATCAGAGAAGCCGGTTATCGACGCTCGTTCAGTAAGGGCATTTCGCCGAATATCCTCCGGCGTCACGAATCAGAAATGACTTTATCTAAATAAAAAATGTTATGAATGGAGTAGAAATGCAAAGTGTCAAAGTAAGTGAATGGACAAAAAACGTTATCAAGCCCGATGAAATCGAAAAATATTTGATCAACGGACGCGACTTTATCGATGAAGACGTCATTGTGTCGCAACTGCAAGCCAACGCCAAGCCCGATAAAGCCCGGGTGCGCGAGATTATAGCCAAAGCTATGCAAATTGAGCGTCTTGAGCCGCAAGAGACGGCGGCTTTGTTGAATGTGACTGACAACGATCTATGGAACGAAATGTATGCCGCCGGTCTGGCGATCAAGCGCAAGGTCTACGACAATCGCATCGTCTTTTTCGCACCGCTATATTGTAGTAACCTGTGCGTCAACAACTGCGCCTATTGTGGATTTCGCTACGAGAACAAAGAAGAAAAGCGCCGTATACTGACAATGGAGGAGGTGCGTCAGGAAGCCGTAGCCGTTATCAACGAAGGACACAAACGTATGATCGTGGTCTTTGGCGAGCACCCGCGTTCGGCGGCCGATTATATTGGCGAGACCATTCGCAATATTTACGACGTCAAAGTTCCGGTCCGGACTGGTTACAGCGCGATCCGGCGCGTCAATATCAACGCCGCCCCGATGAGCATTGCCGACCTGAAAAAACTCTGGGAAGTCGGCATCGGAACATACCAGGTTTTCCAGGAAACCTATCATAAACAGACTTATGCCGATCTGCATCCGCTCAATACTATCAAGGGAAATTATCGCTGGCGTTTATATGCTCTGCACCGTGCAATGGAGGCCGGCATCGATGACGTAGCTGTTGGCGCTTTGTTCGGTTTGTACGACTGGCGCTTTGAGGTTATGGGTTTGCTTTATCACGCGATTGATCTTGAACGACAATTCGGAGTCGGTCCGCATACGATCTCATTTCCGCGTATGACGCCGGCCAGCGGTTCTTCTCTTAGCCGGAATTCAAATTGGTTAGTCAGCGATGAGAATTTTAAGAGACTTGTCACCGTTCTACGCCTCTCAGTGCCTTATACCGGATTAATTATTACGGCGCGTGAAAATGCCGAAGTGCGGCGCGAAGTCATTGGCGTCGGTTGCACCCAAACGGATGCTTCCACCCGTATCGGAGTCGGCGGTTACACGGCGGCTCTGCAAGCATTGGCTGGAAAGAAAACAGACGAACAGGAGATTGACGAACAGCAATTCACGCTCGGCGATACGCGCAGTCTCGATGAAGTCGTCCGTGAATTGGCTGAAAAAGGCATGATTACTTCGTTCTGCACGGCCGGGTACCGTTGCGGTCGTACCGGCGATAAAATCATGGGCTTGCTGAAAGGTTGCATCGAAGGCAAATTCTGTAAAGCCAACGCCGTTCTGACTTTTCGCGAATATCTTGATGATTACGCTTCACCGGCAACCAAAGCGATTGGCGAACAATTGATCCAAAAGGAAATCGACGAGATTAAAGCGATGCCGTTCTTCCAGAAAGGGCGGATGCTGGAAACCTTCGAGAGAATGTACAAACAGGTAGCGGATGGCGAACGTGACATCTATATCTGATAAAATTTCCAGGATTGCCGCCGAGCAGATTGAAATACCGGACAAACTGAATGCGATAGCCGCCTGGCTGGAAAAGGAGTACGGTTTACGAGTTAATTTTTGCCGGATTTTCGGTAAGCGCTGGTCTTATGTTTCAGGCGATCGGCAGATGGAGTTTGCCCTGAATCGCATCCGATTGAATCAGCAGTATGGAGTTTTTTACGTCCAGAACAAACGACTGTCTGAAGACGACCTGGAAAGAATCTTACAAGCGTTGACTCAATTTTTGGCTAAAAATAGTAATGAATGAGATAGATAATTTTCGTACAGAAAAAGATTTACTCGGGATGCGCCGATTGCCTCGGCTCCCAGCTGTTAATGAATTAAAAATGATAAACTCACCACAAATAATTCTCCGTGTGCTCTGTGCGCTCTGTGGTGAATAAAAAGGAACTTCAATCTATGCAAAGCACGCCCAAGAGTAATCGTCTCCAGATCGGAATTTTCGGACGCCGCAATGTCGGCAAATCCGCTTTGATGAACGCCCTGACCCGCCAGCAGGTCTCGATCGTATCGGATGTGGCCGGAACCACCACCGACCCGGTCGAGAAACCGATGGAACTCCTGCCGCTCGGACCGGTGCTTTTTATCGATACGGCTGGAGTGGATGACGAAGGCTTTCTCGGCGGTCAACGCATCGAACGCACTCGCAAAATATTTGAACGCGCTGACATCGGTATCGTAGTATCCGAAGGACATAACTGGAATAAATACGAGGACGACCTGCTGGCAGAGTTACAGAAACGTTCTATTCCGGCGATTGTCGTTTTTAATAAGTCCGATCTGACGAGTCCGGACGAAAAATTGCTTAAACGGTTACAGGATTGCAAAATTTCGACTGTTAACACCGTTGCAACCAACGGCGCCGGAATCCTCGACCTGCGCACGGCTTTGATTGCGGCGGTTCCAGTCGAATACCTGGACGCTCCGACGATTATCGGAGATCTTGTCAAATCCGGTGAACTGGCGGTACTGGTCGTGCCGATAGATAAGGAAGCTCCCAAAGGGCGTCTGATTCTGCCGCAGGTGCAGACCATTCGCGACCTGTTGGATAGCGATGCCGGATGCATCGTCGTCAAAGAACGTGAACTGCGCGCGGCGCTGAACAACCTGAAAAAACCGCCGGCCGTGGTGGTGACCGATTCGCAGGCTTTTCTGAAAGTCGCCGCCGATACGCCAGACGATGTTCCGATGACTTCCTTTTCGATCCTGTTTGCGCGTTATAAAGGCGACCTTACGGAATATATTGCCGGAACGCGCGCGATCGATCGACTCAAGCCTGGCGACAACGTTCTGATCGCCGAAGCCTGTACTCATCATCCGATTGCAGACGATATCGGTCGGGTGAAAATTCCGCGCTGGTTGACGCAGTATGTTGGCGGACAATTGAATTTTACGCATTATCAGGGACATGATTTTCCGCAGGATCTGAGTCGCTATCAACTGGTGATCCAGTGCGGCAGTTGTATGCTGAACCGGCGAGAAGCGCTTTCGCGCATCTGGTATTGCAAGCAAGCCGGTGTGCCGGTTACCAACTACGGACTGACTATAGCCTGGACGCTTGGTATTTTCGAAAGAGCAACAGCGCCATTTATCAATAAATAATCGTTCGCGTCGCGCCGAAAACGACTTCCAAAATAATCTTGACTAAACGAATTACTATTTTAAATTCTCATATTGATTTGCAACCGATTGTATGATTGGTTATCAAAAAGAAAAAAATGGAGAAGAAATGAAAAAAATAATGACACTGACGGTATTAAATATTCTAATGGTTGCTAATCTTTTGGCGGCTGGCAAAGCCTGGTATAATTTCAACGAGGGTATTGCACTGGCCCAAAAAGAGAAAAAACACATCGTAATTGACTTTTATGCGGATTGGTGCGGCTGGTGTAAGGTCATGGATCAGAAGACTTTTTCTGAGCCGACCGTCAATAAATATTTATTCGATAATTTCATCCCGATTCGCATCAACACCGAAGATGTCAAGGGAAAACTCACATTCAAGGGTAATACCTATACTCCGCGCGAACTGACCGGCGCTTTCAAAGTGACCGGTCTTCCATCGATTGCCTTTATCTCGCCAGAAATGGAAATTCTGACGGTAATTCCCGGATATATCGAAAAAGATCGCTTTCTCACTTTATTGAAATACATCGATCAGGAATGTTACAAAACCGAAACTTCTTTCGATGAATTCGTTAAAAACGGTTGCCGCGGTCAGAAAAGTAACATTAAGACAGAATAAAGACTGAAATTTATAATTAGTTACTCTGTTCCGAACAGATCATCAATTACAGATTAATCAGCTGATTAACTATTCTTTGGCAGGTTGAACCTGTAATGTCTAAATTTGGCAGAAATGAATTCGGTATAACAATTAGAGTGAGTACGCGATGAAACCGCTGTTTGGACGAACGAAGACTTTAGAGCAGAAGAGTGCCGATTTCCTGGATGTCACAATCGAAGCCAGTCAGGTTTTGCTAACCGGCATCAGTCACTATCTGAATGGGGCGACCGAGCAATTCGAGGACGATTTAAAACAGATCACGGTTCTTGAGAATCGGGGCGATAATTTACGACGCGAAATTGAGAACCAACTTTACACCGAAACCCTAATCCCGGAATCGCGCGGCGATGTGCTGGCGCTCCTCGAAAATATTGATAACATCACCAATCAGTGCAAACAGATTCTGATGGAATTGTCAGTCGAGATTCCCGTTATTACACCTGAATTTCATGACGGCTATTTGCATCTGGCAGAAAAGAGCGTTAAGGCGGTTGAAGAAGTGGTTAGTTCGACGCGCTCTTTTCTGAATTTTCCCTTGATGATCGAGCACAGCCTGAACAAAGTCTATTTCTGGGAATCGGAAGCCGACCGGTTATCGGAGACCCTCAAGCGCAAAGTATTCCGCACCACCGGATTGGAATTGAGCCATAAGTTTCACCTGCGCTATTTTGCGCTCCACATTGAACTGCTAGCCGATAAAGCCGAAGATGTCGCCGATCGTCTGGCAATTTACTCTATTAAACGTTCGCTTTAGGAGTCACAAAAAATGGCGTCCATTTTCGATGAAGACCTGGCATTGACTAAAATATGCGGTGAATTTATCGATTTGACCGATGATGTTAATTTGGTATTCTGCGAAGCGATCAAACAGTATATGTGTTGCCAGATGAATGAATATGATAATTACATTGATCAAATCCGCAATCTGGAGAGTAAAGGCGATGTCATTCGCCGTCAGACAGAAAGCCGCCTGTACACTGAAAAGTTGATCCCCGAATCGCGCGGAGACCTGTTGGGCTTGATCGAAACCACCGATGACATCATCGATGAGACTAAAAATACTGCTCTGCTATTCTCCGTGGAAATACCGGATATTCCGCTCGAATTGAGGAATGAGTTTGTTTCGTTGGCAAAAATTTGCACCGAAGCGGTAAACGAAGTATTAGTCGCTTTCCGGATTTTTTTCAAGAGCCCGGAAAGTGTCAAAAACCTGATCCAACCGGTCTATGACAAGGAAAAACTCGCCGATAAGCAAGCCGCTAAAATCAAACGCCTGGCATTTCTGGACAAAAACCTGCCGCTCAGCCAGAAAATGCATCTGCGTTACTTAGCGCATCACGTCGATTGTATCGCTGACCGCGCCGAAGACCTGGCCGACCGGTTGTCGATTGCGGCCATTAAGCAGACCATAAAAGCATAGTGCAGTTAATTCTATGACAAGTTCAGTTCGGAGAAATATCACAAATCAGATAAACAAACAAATCGTTCCGCGCTGGGAATGGCGTACTTTTGGTGAAGAATTTCCGGAAACCGAAAAAATTCTGCAGTCGCTGGAATGTACCCGCGTCAAACATAGCGAGGAGATTTATATCCTCTCTTCCAACTCCCAAAATAATTGTAAAATCCGCAATTCATTGATGGATATTAAAGTCGTCGAGCAGATTGATAGCGATGGTCTGGAACAATGGAAGCCGCTTCTTAAAGCGAGTTTTCCAATCAGTTTCGAGATAGTTAGACTGGTTTTACGCACTCTGCACGTTCGCAAACCGCTCGTTCTGCGTAGTCAATATACCCATCACCAATTTTTAAATGAAATCGTTCGTGAACATCCGAAGCTTAAACCGGTCGATATCAAGAAGAAGCGGAATGGTTATTTATTTGAAGGCGTTGAGGTTGAAATGGCTGAGTTGGAAATCGGTCACAAACGCATCAAAACCATCGGTGCTGAGAGTGAGGATCCACTTAAAGTACAAAAAATATTAAAATTACTGCATCTTCAAAATCTGCCGAATATCAATTACATAAAAGCCCTGAAAAAATTAAACGGTTACTGAAAATGAGCCTCGAGATCGAAAGAAAATTTCTGGTGATGGGCGATGATTATCGGCTTACCGATAAGGGAGTGCGTTATCGACAGGGTTATTTAAGCACAGTTAAAGAACGAATTGTTCGGGTGCGGACTGTCGGCGAACTGGGTTTTCTGACTATCAAAGGTGTCAACGTCGGCGCGGTTCGCCCGGAATTCGAATATGAAATCCCGTTGCAGGATGCCGAACAATTGCTTGAAAATATCTGCGAGAAACCGATTCTCGACAAAATCCGTTATCAGGTTCGGCACTCCGGATTTTTTTGGGAAGTGGATGAATTTCTGGGCGAAAATGTCGGATTGATAATCGCTGAAATCGAACTCGCCGCAGAAGACCAGCCAATTATCAAACCGGATTGGGTGGGGGAGGAGGTGACCGGCGATCCCCGCTATTTCAATTCCAATCTGGTAAAGACACCCTACAGATTATGGAAGAAAGCCTGATGGCAATATGTTGACCTTAATCTTTTTATCGAGCGGTTTGTTTTTCGGGTGGTCGCTGGGCGCCAATGACGGCGCCCATACGTGGGGCACGGCAGTTTCAACTCGAATGGTCAGGTTTCGCACGGCGGCCTTGATCGCGTCCATCTTTATCATTCTGGGCGCGGTCATTTCCGGTGAAGGCGCTAGTGATACTCTCGGTAAACTCGGTTCGGTCAACGAAATCGCCGGGGCATTTATGGTAGTGCTTTCGGCCGCTTTTACGGTTTTTGCGATGACCCGGGCGCATCTGCCGGTTTCGACATCCCAGGCGATCGTCGGCTCGATTATTGGTTGGAATTTTTTCGCGGGTATGTTAACTGATTTTACCGTGCTGGGGAAGATTGTGGCTTCCTGGATTACCAGTCTGATACTGGCGGGCATATTTGCGGCGATTTTGTTTTTGCTGATGAAAAAATGGCTTGCCACCTTGAAGATCAGCATCTTTAGGATGGATACCTTGACCCGGATCGGATTAATTGTGCTGGGCGCCTTAGGTTCGTATGCGCTGGGCGCGAATAATATTGCCAATGTCATGGGCGTTTTTGTGCCGATTTCACCATTCAAGTCACTGAAGTTTGGAATTTTTGAGTTGACCAGTACGGAATTGTTATTTCTGCTGGGTGGAATTGCCATTGCGGTTGGAATTTTTACCTATTCGAAGCGCGTCATGATGACTGTTGGTCAAAAAGTGACCAGACTGACGCCGCAAACGGCTTTGGTGGTCATTATGGCGACGGCGGTCGTGCAGTTGTTGTTTGCTTCACAAAGCTTGCATAATTTTTTAATTAACAATGGCTTGCCGGCTTTACCGCTGGTGCCGGTGTCCAGTTCGCAATTGGTAATCGGGGCGATTCTGGGAATTGGATTGAGCGGGCGCGAGCGCCGGAACATTAACTTGAAAATATTAGGAAGAATCGCTTCCGGCTGGATAATGACTCCGATAATTGCCGCGATCGTTACCTTTATCTGTTTATTTATTCTGCAGAATGTTTTCGACCAGCGGGTTTATCGACGAGTCGGATATGAGATCAATGAAGTGGTCGCCGACCGCCTGGCAAGGCAAAATATTGAAATCGATGTCGTCGAACTCGAAGGCAGTTATCGTAACATCTATCAAATGCATAAAGTTTTAAAGAAATATAATTTCGATAAAGCCACGATCGCTAAAATCAGCGAAATCGGCGAGGTTGATGTTTTCTCTATAACAAACACAGCCCGCTTCCAGCGCAAAGTAGCCCGATGGTTTACTGCGGCTGAAATTCAATCGATTCGCCGTATGGAAAATCAGACATTCCAGCATCGCTGGGAACTCCTGAACGCCCTGCAAAGAGTCGATCGGGTATGGCGGGCAAAAAAAGACGAGCCGGAAAGCGCCAGAGAGGCTCGCGAACGCAAACTGGAATACATTTTTAATTATTTCCGGGTAATCCAATAATCCCCGCGGTTGTCCGATTTTTCCTTGAATAACCTTGAGTAAATAAGTTAAATTATGACCGCTTTTTGGAGAGGTGGCAGAGCGGTTGAATGCGGCGGCCTCGAAAGTCGTTTCCCGATTTATCGGGACGGGGGTTCTTCCGTAAGGAACTCCTGCGGAGGAATCCCTCCCTCATAATATTGTCCAATATGTAGACAAACATGATGAAAGTAGACCTTTTGTGTTCATTATTTTATTTTCAAACCAATGGTTATAAATGTAAATTACGACCGCTTTTTGGAGAGGTGGCAGAGCGGTTGAATGCGGCGGCCTCGAAAGTCGTTTCCCGATTTATCGGGACGGGGGTTCGAATCCCTCCCTCTCCGCAAATGTATTACATTTATATCTTGAAAAGTATTAATGACCGTTTCCATTATATCGGTCATTCTGAAGATATTGAAACACGTCTCAAACAGCATAATGCCGGAAAGGTACGCGCAAGTAAAGCACATCGACCTTATACCTTGATATATTCAGAGGAACATCAAACTAAAAGCGAAGCACAAAAACGCGAATATTATCTCAAACGAGGTAAAGGAAACATCTGGTTGAGAACGATGCTAATCGAAAAAGGACTTTGGTAATTATCGGGACGGGGGTTCTTCCGTAAGGAACTCCTGCGGAGGAATCCCTCCCTCTCCGCGGATTAGTTTAGACAAGATTTACCTGTTTTTTTAGACAGGATTAACAGGATTGACAGGATTATTTATTGATGATATATCGAAAAGACTTAAGTACACTTAGATAAATTTGAATTTTGCAATTTGCAATCTACAATTGAAAAAAGAATCCCTCCCTCTCCGCGGATTAGTTTAGACAAGATTTACCTGTTTTTTTAGACAGGATTAACAGGATTGACAGGATTATTTATTGATGATATATCGAAAAGACTTAAGTACGCTTAGATAAATTTGAATTTTGCAATCTCCAATCTACAATCTCCCCGCCTGACCAAGTCAGTCGGGCAGGCAACCTACAATCTACAATCTACAATTTCCCATCGCACTCACCCAACGCTTTTCTTCCCGGATTCGCGAATCATAAAAATGGAAGTTTGCACAGTCAGCGTCAAAGCCATAACAAGAATCAGTCCGGAAGCAATTCCCAGGATATAATTTACGCTGATGAATAGATTACGATAACTGAGTGTGAACAGCGCGGTGACTGTAATCAAGAGCATGATTATACCGGGAATCAGGGTGAACAAATAATTCTCTCTGATTTCAGCTAACCAGACCGAAATTGCCAGGAAAGCCAGAGCGGCCATCAACTGGTTGGCACTCCCGAAAATTGGCCAGATGGAATCACTTTTTCCGCTAAATGTCAAAGCGGCACCACAAGCGACTGTGATAAAAGTTGCCAGGTAACGATTCCGGGCGAAAATGTTCTGTTGTTCCGGAGTGCGATCCGGCATTTCGAAAAATTCCTGGAAGGCATAACGACCAATGCGGGTGACCGTATCCAGCGTTGTCAGGGTAAAGGCTGAGACGGCTAACGCGGTGAATATCCGCGCCGATTGAGTCGAGATATGCAGAAAGGGAATCGCACTCACAAAACGCCCGATCCCTTCCGAAAAAGCCAAAACGAAATTATTACTATTGTAAAATTCGGAAAATTCGACATTGCTCAGCGAAGCCACTGCTACTAACGACAATATTGCCAGTAATCCTTCTACTAACATCCCGCCATAACCAATTATCTGGGCATGCGATTCCGATTCCAACTGTTTGGAAGTAGTACCGGAAGCAATCAGCGAATGTGTTCCGCTGATTGCCCCGCAAGCGATTGTAACAAACAATAGCGGAAACAACGGGCCTATACTCGGTATGTTGAAGCCATTAAAAGCATTGATGTTGATGGCCGGCCGTGCAAAAAATACTCCAAGTAAGCCGCCGACCAGAAGGGCATATAGTAGGAACGAATTCAAATAGTCACGCGGCTGTAAAAGAATCCAGACCGGCGCTACGGATGCTATGAATATATAACAAATAAGGGCCCATTGCCAGAACTGACGACTGGCATGAAGCGGAAATAGAATCCCAATGTAAATACCAACAAATAACAAAATCACGCCGATTATGGTAGCCCATCCCCACGGTATTTTTAATTTGTAAATTGATAAACCGAATAATAATGCCAGTAGCAGAAAAAATATCGAAGATGTCGCCGAGCTGGGTGAACTGACAAAGGTGTCGGCTATTAAATTGATAAAAACGGCTATCACCAGTATAATCGTTGCCCAACAGAATAGCAGGAAAATCTGCTCGCCTTTTACACCAATATTCTTTTCAATGACATTGGCAATTGAACGCCCACGATGACGAATTGAGACGACTATCGCGCCGAAATCGTGAGTTCCGCCGATAAACATCGATCCGGCCATAATCCAGAGTGCGGCCGGCAACCAGCCGAAAGCCGCCGCTACAATTGGTCCTACAATCGGTCCTGCTCCGGCAATCGAGGCAAAATGATGTCCAAAAAGTACCGGAACCCGGGCCGGGATATAATCGACGCCATCATAATTTGTTTTGGATGGAGTTAGACGATTGGCATCAATCTGGAATTTCCTTGAAAGGAACCTTCCGTAAAAACGATATGCCAATCCGAAAACCAGTAACACAAATAAAATCAAGACGCTACCACTCATTTATTATCCTCAAGATATGTGTATTTGCTATTTTAATAAACGTGGGAAAATATTCAATCCTGCGGAATTCTCAAACATCCAATTTTAAAAATTGTCTTTAATATCTCGCTTATGTATTTTATTTATGTTTATTTTAACAGTAAGTTTTATTATCAATGAATCTACTGAAACGGCATTTATCCGATGAAGAACTGGCTGGATATTTTCAGCAATTGGATTTCAATCCCGAAAAAATAGACGACAACTGTCGGTCGGAAACCTTGATCCTTCAGCAAACCGATCCGGAAAAAGGTTATCCGCGACTGGTGAAAAATATGCAGACTTACAGTCAGGGGGTGTCGATAGAATTGCCGGTCGAAACTATTCCAGTCCGTCTGATGCTGAATCAAACCCGCCTAAAGAGTCTGACCTCCGGCATATTTGAAAAAAAAAGAATAGGACCTGACGATAAAGCCTGTAACCTGTGTAATCTCGATCGCGGTCAACGTGGTATAGTTATCACACTTTCAAATCAGCGACAGTATATTGTTTTGACCAATCCGGGAATTACATTGCCGGGCGACCTGACGATTGCCGCTATCCGACATGAAAATCAGTTGATCACCGGGCGATTTGGCGATATGATTGAGATTGCCCGGTTATTAAACAGTTTCGCGATTTATTTCAATGGCGCCTTAGCCGGTGCGTCCACTCCCCATCTCCATTTTCAGGCCGGTTACAAAGATAAACTTATCGGTGAAATCCAGATCCAGAAAATGCTTGCCGGTCAATCCGTTGGACAGGCACGGATGAAAAGGATCCTGAAAAACACAGATCTGGAAGTTTACGTCATTGAAAATTATTTGCGAGCTGTACATATTGTCGTGACTAAAAATCCGGAATTGCTTTCCGAATTTTTCAATCGCTATCTGGCAGTTCTTAATGAAGTTAGCCATTCGATTCGGGGAATTCCGAATATCCCGGATTTTGGCAGTCTGATCCCGGCGCTGGGAATCGGGGAAAGCGAACCGCGCCTGAATATCATGCTGAAATATTATCCGGATTATGATGGCTACATTCTGGCGCTATTTCCTAAAACATCCAATCGTCCGCAATGTTATTTCAAAAAAGGGAAAGAACAGATATTGGTGGGTTTCGGTATAAAGGAATCTCTCGGCAATCTGATCACGGCGCGTGAAAAGGATTATGTGCGATTGGAAGCAAATCCAGAACTTATTTTTAAGATTTTTTCCGATACCTCGATTGCTCCTGAATCGATCGAAACCTTGAATGAATTATTGAGAAAGTCCAAAAGGAATTAAATCCTAGAATTGAAGAGAATCTACGTTATTCCCCTTGCAAAATATCGTCGATAAATATAACTTTACGCGCTTTTTGAGCCCTCGTAGTTCAAATGGATAGAATAGAGGATTCCTAATCCTTTGATCTGGGTTCAATTCCCGGCGAGGGTACGGAAAAAACAATGAAAAGGAGTAGATAGATGCTCAGACCGAAAAAGAAAATAACCCGGAAAGAACTGAAGAAAGATCCGGTCCTCGAAAAAATATCGCAAATCGATAGTTTCGTTCGCACTCAGCGTAACCTGGTAATGTATATTTCCTTAGGAGTGGTAGCGGTTGTCGTACTGACAATCTTGATAATCGGTTCAAAGCGGAAAGCCAATACGGCGGCGATGGGGGATCTCGGATTAGCCGAAATGTCTATTGCCCGGAATGATTATGACGATGCGATTCTGCGTCTTGAAAATTTAATCGACAAGTATTCCCGCACTCACAGCGCCGGCATGGCGACAATCTTACTGGCGCGCAGTTATCTGGCTAAAGACGATTATGAGAATGCGCGGATTAATTTTGAAAAATACGCTGATGATTACGACGATGATGCGATGCTGGCCGCGACAGCCTATTCCGGTCTGGGGATTTGCGCCGAACAAAATTCGGACTTTAAAGCCGCGGCTGAATATTTTGAAAAAGGAGCCAAAAAGTCACCTTATAAATTTCAAAAGCATGAACTGCTCTTGAATTCGGTACGCAACTACTTAAAATTCAATGATTATGAAAGTGCGGAAAAATTAGTCAATGTACTTTTGCAAGACGAACCCGAAGCAAAAAATAAGAACTCAGCGGAGTTACTTGCGGCACAGATCACTGCTCAAAAGGATTATTCATTAAAATAAGTTGCACGAATCATAATAAATTACCTAAATTTGCCGTGTAAAAAGTGGGTTGAAAAACCCACTTTTGGTTTGAATGAAGTATAACAAGAATATGATGGATTTAGAAAATAAAAAGAACGCGGCCCGAGAAATAGTCAACAGAATCGTCGAACAATTCGGCGCCTATATAGTTGATTTTAAAGTCAATCAGCAGGGCAAGCGCACCTTCGTAAAGGTTTTAATCACCACCGATCAGGGAATTGCTCTCAACCAGATTGCCGAAATCAGCCGGGTTATGCGGGACGATGCAGCTCTTGACGCTATCTTTTCGGAAAATTTCCAGCTGGAAGTCAGTTCACCGGGCATCGATTTCCCATTGAAAAGTGTACGCGATTTTCGCCGTAATATTGGCCGCGAAATGAATGTCTTTCATCACAGTGTAGATCTTCGTTCACCTCTGAAAGGGACTTTGGAAGACGTTAACGAAGAACGCCTGATCATCAAGTCCGGTAATGAAAGCCAAATCCTTAGTTTAAGCGAGGTGGAATTCGCTAAAGTGATTATTAAATGGTAAATAATTAACAGGAGATTTCAAATTGGTAAATCGTGAAATTATTGAAGCCTTCTCCCAGATAGCCCGCGAAAAGAACGTGGATCGCAGTGAATTGGGTGACATTATTGAAAAAGTATTTTTGACTCTCATCGAAAAAAAATACGAGTCGACTGAAAATTTCGATGTAATTGTAAATATGGATAAAGGCGAGATCGAAATCTATCATCAGATGACGATTGTCGATAAACCTACCGGTTCTGTCCATGAAATTAGCCTGGAAGAAGCCCGGAAGACCGAACCCGATTTGCAGGTTGGCGATCCTTTTATTGAAGTGATCGATCCGTTGAGTTTTGGCAGAAGACTCATTTCGCATGCCAAGCAGATCCTCAATCAGCAGATCGTTCGGGTCGAGAAAAACCAGATTTACGAAGAATATGCCAAGAAAATCGGTCAAATCATCATTGGCGACGTTCACCAGATCAGACGCGATGCGATCTTTATCATAATCGGTAAAGCCGAACTGAAAATGCCGCGTGAGGAACAGATTCCGAACGAACGCTATCGCCGTGGTGAGAATATTAAAGCAATTATCAAAGAGGCTATTATGGGAGCCAGCGGTCCGGAAATCATTGTCTCCCGGGCTGATAAATCATTTCTCGTAAAATTATTCGAAAACGAGGTGCCGGAAATCTACGATAAGACGATTGAAATTAAGAAAGTAGCCCGGCATGCCGGCGATCGCAGTAAGGTCATTGTTGAATCCAATGATCGCCGGATCGATGCGGTAGGTGCCTGCGTTGGCATCAAGGGCAGTCGCATTCAGGCGATCGTGCGGGAATTGAATAATGAAAAAATCGATATCATCAATAACAGCAGTGAATCCGAAATTTTAATTACGCGGGCGCTTTCACCAGCTAAGCCGCTGGAGCTTGAGATCGATGAGGAAAAGAAAACTGCGCTGGCCATCTTTGTCGACGATGAAATCTCTGTTGCCATCGGAAAAATGGGACAGAATATCCGATTGGCATCGGAAGTCACCGGTTACTCAATCGACGCGATCAAAAAATCCGATTACGAGCTGACCGAATCCGAAACCCTTTATCTGGAAGATATTGAAGGCATTACCGAGCACAACTGGAAATTACTGTACAGTTACGGTATCGAAACTGCTGAAGAATTTTTAGCGACTCATCGTGAAGAACTACTAAGTATCAAGGGTTTAGGCGATAAAACCCTCGATAAGCTCGAACAGATAGTCAGCGAGGCTCAGGAAAAGCGGAAAGCCGAGGTAGCGGCGGTTCGGGAAGCCGCTCGTGCTCAGCGTGAAGCGGCTCTTCAAAATGCTCAAGAACAGAAAGATCAATCTTTAAGGGAAGAAGAAGATATTGAATTGTCCAAAGAGGACATCATTGAGGATTTTAGACAGGAAGAGAATTAAATAGATGAGTATTGACCTAAAAGGCAGACAAAAACGCATATTCGAGATTGCCAAGGAATTAAATATTTCACATAGTGATATTATGAAATATCTTGAGAAAGAAGGGATTCCCTGTAAAAGCATCATGACACCGGTCGATGAAGCCTGTTATATGAAAATTCTGGAAGAATTTGCCAAGGAAAAGGACATCGTCGAAAGGATTCGGAAAGAACGGGCGCGCCGCGAAGCTGAAAATAAACGCAAAGCTGATGAGGAAGCCCGCCGTTCGGCTGAATTAGAACGCCGCAAACTCGAAGAAGAAGTTTTTAGATCGGCGCTGTCGTTCTATGATGAGGCGGTTAAGAATGTTCTCAAACATAGTCTGAACGTTCAACGAGAATTGATTGAGGCGGTTTGGGAAACAGGAAAAGTTACGGATGTGTCTCCGGAATCGGTCAAACTCAAAAAACCATCTAAGGCACCTGAAGCCGCCCCGGAAAAAACATCTGTCGCGTCGACTACGGAACCACTTAAGAAAAAAGAAAAGAAAAAACTCCGCCGGATTAAGATCGATGAACTCGAACCTCGGTTGGATCAGAAATTTGGGAAACGGAAACCGTCTGAAATCGAAGAAGAAAAAAACCGTCGTCTGAAACGCCCGGGTACCAATTGGGCGACCAGCGATCGTCTTGTCGATGCTCAAATCCGCAAGACAATGGCTAAGATAGGGGAAAAGTCTACTCGTAAAAAGTATAAAAAAGCCGAAGCGGTTTCTGAAGAACTCGAAACCAGCAAGAAAATTCGCATCAGCGATTTTGCTACCGTTGATACTCTGGCTTCTATGATGGGTGTCGATGCGGCTGATGTAATTCAGAAATGCATGGAACTCGGCTCGTTTGTAACTATGAATCAACGTCTCGATTTTGATACGATAACGCTTCTAAGCGATGAATTCGGTTTTGAAGTTGAAAAACTGGAGCAATACGGGGAAGAAAAGATCAAGATAGAAGACACTGAGGAAGATCTGGAAAATGCGAGTCCGCGCCCACCGGTTGTCGTCATAATGGGACACGTCGATCACGGGAAAACGTCCTTGCTGGATTATATCCGCCGATCGAATATCGTTGCCGGTGAATCGGGCGGGATCACTCAACACATTGGTGCATACCGGGTCGAATTACCGAGTAAAAAAGCCATAACCTTTCTGGATACCCCGGGACATGAAGCCTTTACCGCTATGCGGGCGCGTGGTGCGCAGGTTACGGATCTGGTGATTTTGATTGTGGCCGCCGATGACAGCGTTATGCCCCAGACTATCGAAGCTATAAATCATGCTAAAGCCGCTAATGTACCAATTGTCGTTGCTATTAATAAAATCGATAAACCGGAAGCGGATGTGGAACGCGTTAGACGCGATCTGGCGAATCACGACGTTCTGGTAGAAAGTTGGGGCGGAAAAATACAGACTGCCGAGATCTCGGCAAAAACCGGCAAAGGCATCGATCATCTGCTTGATCTGATCCTCCTGGAAGCCGAAATGCTGGAACTCAAGGCAAACTATCAAACTATGGCGAAGGGAACTGTGATCGAATCCAGCATCGATAAGCGGCGCGGTCCAATAGCCACGGTTATTATCAAAAAAGGTACCCTAAAAGTTGGTGATCCGTTCGTTTGCGGTGTAGCCTGTGGACGAGTTCGCACTATTACTGATGAACGTGGTCAGAAACTTGCCAAAGCCGAACCTTCCGATCCGGTCGTAATCTCCGGTTTTGATTTCCTGCCCAAACCGGCGGAAGTATTTGCGGTTGTAAAGGATGAACGCGAAGCGCGTAAAATTGCCAGCGAAAGACAAAAGATTGAACACGAACATCAAAAGCGTCAGGTAAAGGAATGGTCGCTGGATGCCATTTCAGCTCAAATCGCCGAAGGTAAAATCAAACAGTTGAATGTGATCCTGAAAGGTGATTTCGATGGTTCGGTGGAAGCGGTTGCCCAGACCCTGCAAGAACTCGGTAACGAGGAGGTCGCCGTAAGTATCAAACATAAGGCCGCCGGCAATATTACCGAATCAGACATTTTACTGGCCAAGACCTCGCAGGCGGTCGTGATAGGCTTCAACGTCACTGCCGATCCGAAAGTCAACGACCTGGCCAAGAAAGAGAATGTCGAAATTCGTCATTATTCAATTATTTACGAACTGACTGAAGATGTACAGGCCGCTCTCGAAGGTCTCCTGACACCCGATAAAATCGAAGAGCATCTCGGCGAAGCGGAAGTTCGCGAGGTGTTTAAAATTCCACGTGCCGGGCTGATTGCCGGTTCTTATGTTGTTGAAGGCAAGGTCGTGCGCAATGCTCAGGCACGCCTGAAACGAGACGGCGAAATAATTTTTGAAGGACCGGTAGAATCACTAAAACGTTTTAAAGATGACGTCAGGGAAGTCAACGAAGGTTACGAATGTGGCATCGCTTTACAAGGTGCACCGGAATACAGCGTCGGCGACCGGATTGAATTTTTTGAAATTAAATCAGTCAAGAGGACGCTGGCTTAATCGGTGATATTTCTACCCATGACGATCGGATTTTTACAGATGGACCTGCTGATGCGCAATACACATTCGCTCAAGGATAAACGTTCCATAATCAGTCGCATCAAAAACCAGATTCGGGCAAAATACAATGTAGCCGTTGCCGAAATCGGCCGTAATGATCAATATCAACAATGTTTATTGGGAATTACGACAATCAGCAATGATCATCAAATCGTAAATCAGACTCTCAATGCCGTTGAAAAACTGGTAGAAAATTGTATTGAAATCCAGATTGTTGCACGAAAAATGGAGATGCTCTGATGACCGGTTATCGAATCAAAAGAGTCGAAGATGAAGTTAAGCGCATCGTGGCTGAAATTTTTATCAGAGACCTGCGTCTCGATCATATCGGTTTGCTTACGGTAACGAAAGTCGTCTGCTCGGCCGATCTGAGAGAAGCAAAGATTTATATCAGTATTTACGATAATAAAAAGAGTACGATCGCGGAAGCTATGGATTTAATCAAGGGACATACCTCTTTTGTAAGAGGCTTGCTGGGAAATCGGTTGACTTTACGTTTCGTGCCGCGCATTACTTTCTATTATGACGATACCCAGGAATACGTTGAAAATATTGAGCGAATATTCCAGAAAATTCATCAGATTGAAGGGGAGCGCCAAGACGGATTGGATTAACAGGATATTGAATGTCTATAAACCGACCGGAATTTCTTCTTATGATGTGGTGCGTCGCGTCAAGCATTTCCTTAAAATCAGGAAAGTCGGGCACGCTGGTACGCTGGATCCGTTTGCCGAGGGAGTACTCTTGATTCTGATTGGTCAGGCTACTAAGCAGATGCAACGATTGCTCACTTTGCCGAAATCTTATGAAGCGATTTTAGACCTTGGTGAGGCTACCGACACCGGAGATAACACTGCTCCCGTCATACGAACTGAAACAATTCCGAATATAACCATAGAAAAATTAACGGAAGTCGCCAAACTGTTTAGCGGAACAATCGAACAGATTCCACCGGCTTATTCTGCCAAGAAAATCAATGGTCGGCCGGCTTATAAATACGCGCGCCAGGGTTTGAAAGTCGAACTGAAACCGAAGAAAATCGAGATTTACTCTCTGGTTATAGATTTAATAGATCCCAAGACAATTTTAATCAAGGTAACTTGCTCCAGCGGCACTTATATCCGGAAATTAGGCGAGGATCTAGCCAGAGCGCTGGATACGGAAGGTCATTTAACCGCATTAAAACGGACCAGTATAGGAAATTACATCTGGCAGGAAGCCATACCTTTCGACGAGCTGGGAAATTATTTAACGACTGCGGCGGATGGTGTCGCATGAAAGTCTATTACGGTATCGAAAATTTACCTGCAAATTACGAAGGAGCCTGCGTAACGCTCGGAGTATTCGACGGTCTGCATCTGGCACATCGCCAGATTATCAAACAGGTTGTGAAACTTGCCGGTGAAAAACGAAGTCAATCGATGCTGATTACCTTCGAACCGCATCCCCGACAGGTCTTGAATCAAACCCCGGATAACCATCTGCCGATTCTGACAACTGCTCCCGAAAAAATCGAATTACTCGGAAGAACCGGCATTGATGATTTATTATTTATCAAAACCGATAGAAACTTTCTAAAGACCGAAGAATCCGATTTTATTAAACAAATCCTCATAAACAGGTTGAAAATACAGGCGTTGGTAATCGGTTATGATTATCATTTTGGTCGCGAGCGACGCGGGAATCCTCATACGCTGGAATCGGCCGGCCAGGAATATGGTTTCAAAGTTGTTATTATGCCGCCGTTTTATTCAAATGGTGCTCTGGTGCGTTCATCGCTTATCAGACAACTTATTGCTGATGGTAAGGTTGTCGAGGCGAACGAATTGCTCGGCTGGTCATACAGTTTCAGTGGAAAGGTAGTTAAAGGATCCGGGCGCGGTCATAATCTGGGTTTCCCAACGGCTAATCTGATGACGGAAGTTGCCCAGAAATTAATCCCGGCTGACGGGGTCTATTTTGTCAAAGCCTGCCTGTCCAGGAAAGAATATTATGGCATTTTAAATATCGGAGTTCGCAAGACCTTTGATGAATCCGAACGGACAATTGAATTATACCTGATCAATTTCCCGGATCAGGAATTATATGGCAGAGAGATCAGAGTTGCCATGCTGGAAAGGCTCAGGGATGAGTTGAAATTTGAAACGACGGCGGCGCTGGAGGAGCAGATGCAAGCCGATCTGAAATTATGTATTGGGAAAATTAGTAAGAAAGAAAATGAAACGGAGGTATATTGTAAATGACATTAACCAAGGTAACTAAGAGCGATTTAGTTGAAAAGTATGGAAAAACAAGTCAGGATACCGGAGCGATAGCCGCTCAGATCGCATTGCTGACTGAGAGAATCAAAGATTTAGGTAAGCATTTTTCAGTTAACCAGAAAGATCACAGTTCCCGGCGAGGCCTGATGAAAATGGTCAGCCGCAGAAAGCATCTTTTAGAGTATTTACATAAGAAAAACGCCGCGGCCTATAAAGAATTAATCGAAAAATTAGAATTAAGAAAGTAAACAGTTAGGAGTAAATAATTGTACCAAAAAAAGATGACCCTTGGGGGTCGCGAATTATGTATTGAAACCGGTCGAATGGCCAAACAGGCCTCCGGATCGGTCCTCATACGATATGTCGACACGATGATATTAGTAACGGCTGTAGCGAATTTTGAAAAAGAGGTGGAGCAGGATTTTTTTCCATTGCAGGTTGAATATCGCGAACGAGCCTATGCCGCCGGTAAAATTCCGGGCGGATTTTTCAAGCGTGAAGGTCGCCCTTCCGAGAAGGAAATTCTCGGCTCGCGCCTGATCGATCGTCCAATCCGACCGTTATTTCCGGAAGGATTTCGCCGTGATACGCAAATAATTGCCAACGTAATCTCGAGTGATCAGGAAAATCCGGCAGATGTGCTGGGAATTATCGGAGCCTCGGCGGCTTTAATGATTTCAGAAATTCCTTTTGCCGGTCCGATCGCCGGAGTGCGGGTCGGTCGGCTGGATGGTGAATTCATATTGAATCCGACAATTAAACAGACCGAAACCAGCGAACTCGATATTATCGTTGCCGGCACCGAAGAATCGGTCGTGATGGTAGAAGGCGAATGTAAAAATGTATCTGAAGACCTGCTGGTGGATGCTATTGAATTCGGGCATGCGGCCATCCGCGAGATCGTCAAATTTCAGAAGGAAATTATCGAGGATCTCAAACCGGTTAAACGCTCAATTGAAACTAGCGAAGAACCGCTCGAACTTAAAGAAAAAATCACCGCGCAGGCTGAGGCAAAGCTGGCCGACTGGCGCAGTCAGGCATTAATCTCGAAAAAGGCCTGGAATGATAGTATTCGGGCGTTTGTCAATCAAGTGATAGAAGAAAATGCCGAAGAATATCCTGAAGAGGAAAGATATATTGCACAACTCATCGATGAGATTGTTAAAAATGATATGCGTCGGCAAATTCTCGAAACTGGTAAACGTCTCGATGGTCGTAGCTTCGATCTGATCCGGCCGATTACCTGTGAAATCGGAGTACTGCCACGGGCGCACGGTTCGGCGCTTTTTACCCGAGGAGAAACCCAGAGTCTGGGTTCGGTAACTCTAGGTACCAAGCTCGATGAACAGATTATCGATGATATCGATCGTGAAGAATTCACTAAGAAATTTATGCTTCACTATAATTTTCCGCCGTTTAGCGTGGGCGAAGTCAAACCGATCCGCGGTACCGGTCGCCGGGAAATCGGACACGGTAATTTGGCCGAAAGAGCCTTGAAATTGCAAATCCCAAGTGAAGAAGACTTTCCGTATACGATCCGAATCGTCTCGGATATTCTGGAATCGAATGGCTCATCCTCGATGGCAACGGTCTGTGCCGGTTCGCTGGCGATGATGGATGCTGGCATTCCGGTTAAGGAGACAGTCGCCGGTATTGCGATGGGCTTGATCAAGGAAGGTAAAAAGATCGTCGTGCTTTCAGACATAATCGGCGCTGAGGACCATTACGGTGATATGGACTTTAAGGTCACCGGTACGCGTGAAGGTATTACGGCGATTCAGATGGATTTGAAAATTCAGGGAATCGACGCATCGACGATGCGCTCAGCGTTGAAACAAGCTCAACTCGGGCGTTTGCATATTATCGATATTATGGAGCAGACGATTAGCAAACCTCGTGAAAAAATTTCGGATTTTGCCCCTCGCATGTTGACCGTGAAAGTCGATAACGATCTGATTGGCGAAATTATCGGACCCGGTGGTAAAAATATCCGGGCGATGCAGGCTGAAAGCAATACCAAGATCGAAATTGATGATGATGGTATGGTCTTTATCTCGGCTATGGATTATGAAAGTGCCGAAAAAGGGCGGCAATTGGTAATTGGTATGACCGCTAAACCAGAAGAAGGTAAGATTTATCGTGATTGCACTGTTAAAAGGCTGGAAAGCTATGGTGCATTCGTGGAATTCTTACCGAATAAAGAAGGCTTGATGCATGTTTCGGAAGTTGCCTGGCAGAGAACGGACGACATTAATAGTGTCCTTAAAGTAGGCGACAAGGTCGATGTGTTGTTGAAAAAAATCGCCGCGCCGGGCCGTTTTGAACTATCCATGCGAGAGTTAATTGAGAAACCGGAAGGTTATCAAGAAGCGCCGCGTCAATCACGGCCGCCCAGATCGGGTGGTTTTAATGATCGCCCGCGCAACAACAATAATTCGTCGCATCGGCCGCGCTCCCGATACTAATCAATGGTTGCTGAAAATATCAAGCGAACGATATTACCGAACGGCATTCGGATTTTATCGGAATATGTCGATTCGGTTTATTCGGTTTCACTCGGTTTTTGGGTGCTGGCTGGATCGCAGGATGAGGAAGCCGATCAAAACGGTATTGCCCATTTACTCGAGCATATGGTCTTTAAAGGGACTAAAAAGCGCTCGGCTTTTAGCATTGCCCATGAGATTGAATCGTTGGGCGGTATCATCAATGCCTTTACCAGCCGGAATGTAACCTGCTATCATGTGCAATTATTACATGAAAATTTGGCTAAAGGCGTTGATGTGCTGGCTGACCTGATTCTGCACGGTCGTTTTGACCGCAACGAATTGGAAAAGGAGAAGGGTGTCATCATCGAGGAAATTCGTGAAATCGAGGATACGCCGCACGATCTGATTCATGATCTTTTCAGTCAGCAAATTTTTCCTGAGCAAACAATAGGCCGACCAATTCAGGGTACGGTTGAGAGTGTATCCGGAATTCAGGTAGCTGATTTGAAACACTTTATTGATCGACACTACACTACCGGTCGGTTGGTCATCGCGGCCGCCGGGCGGGTCGAACATGAACAATTGGTGAGATTGGTTGCTAAACATTGCGATGAAATGCAGGAAGGTAATGACAGGCACGAAAAAGCCGCAGGTGAGACTGTTCCTGAATCGCCGAAAATTTATTACAAAGACATCAAGCAGACTCACGTTATTTTAGGACGCCGGATTTTTGGTCAGGGTGATGCCAGGCGCTTCCAGCTCGGTTTGCTCAACATAATTCTAAGTGGCGGAATGACTTCACGTTTATTCCATAATATCCGTGAAAAATACGGCTACGTTTATGAAGTATATTCGTTTTCCGATCTGTTTCTGAAGGAAGGACTGTTTGGGATTTATGCCGGCGTTGAGAAAAATCGTCTGAGGACGATTGTGGATAAAATTTACAGTGAAATGTCGGCGCTTAACCGCAAATCAATTCCAGCCCGCGAATTGAAAAAAGCCAAACAGCAATCCAAAGGCGGACTGGTCTTGGCTATGGAAAATATGAATGCCCGAATGAGCAATCTGGCCAAGATGGAAATTTACGAAAAACGGATTTTTACGGTGGCTGAACTTCTTGAAATAATCGATATGATTACCACTGATGAGTTGCAGGAACTAGCTCGCTATCTGTTCGATCCGGATGTTTACGTCGAAACAATCATTCAACCGGCAGAAGGATAAAATAATGCGACTGACTGTCATGTAAAACGTATCATGGGAGTTTAGTATATGTTCAAAAAGATTATCCCGGCTCAACGCACCCAAAAAGTGACTTATGCGATTCGCGACATTGTAATCAAAGCCAAACAACTTGAAGCCCGCGGCCAGAAAATTATCTATCTGAATATTGGTGATCCGCCGGTTTATGATTTTGAAACACCGCGCGCACTACGCCAGATTGTAATAGATAAAATATTGCATGCGAATGCCAATGTTAAATCAAATGTGTCAACCTATGCGGATTCTCTGGGGATTGCTGAAGCCCGGGAGGCTGTGGCGCATTATGCCGTTGAAAAGAAGGGAATCAAAGGGATTACGGCTGAAAATGTCTTTATAGCCAACGGAGCCTCGGAAGCTATTACATTGGCAATTGCGGCTTTAATCGATCCGGGTGATAACATCATGACGCCTTCGCCCGGTTATCCACTTTACAGCGGGCAGATTCCGGTCTATCACGGTGAATTGAATCCGTACTTGCTGAATGAATCGACCGGCTGGCAAATCGATTTCGAAGAACTCGAAAAGCGCGTCAATGCGCACACCCGGGCGATTGTGGTAATTAATCCCAACAATCCGACCGGAGCAATTTACAATCGCGAGAGTCTGTTGAATATCATCAAATTCGCGCGCCGGCATAATCTGGTAATTTTTGCGGATGAGATTTACGATAAATTACTTATGGATAGCAAGACGCATACCTCGATCGCCGCATTATCGAAAGATGTGCCGGTGGTTACTTTCGGCGGTTTGAGTAAGAATTATATCATGCCGGGCTGGCGAGTCGGCTGGGCGATTTTTTACGATCCGTCGCAAGTCATGACCGATTACCGGAAAGCCATCGATAAACTCCTGCGCGCCCGACTTTGTGCGAATCATCCTCAACAATATATGGTTGCACCGGCGTTGAACGGCGACGATGCCCATTTACCGGAAGTTATCCGGAAATTGACGATCCGCCGCGACATCACTTATAACATGTTGAATGCAATCCCGGGGATATCCTGCATAAAGCCGGAAGCCGCTTTTTACGCATTTCCTAAAGTTCAACTTCCCGCGAACCTTTCTGATGAACAGTTTGTGCTTGAATTGCTTGAAGAAACAGGCGTACTGGTCGTTTATGGCAGTGGTTTCGGGCAGAAACCGGGAACTCATCATTTCCGGATAGTATTCCTGCCGGACGAAAATATTCTGAGCCAATCCTATACTTTGATTGGTGAATTTACTGAGCGTTTTTATCGCAAGTATAATTTCAAACCAGAGTAATTCGAGGATAAAGACATAAGCGAAATTCTTCCTTTGAAAAATCGAGTTTTGGTCTATCACAAAGTTGATGTCCGACCAGAGCTGGGTGCCGGATGTATTTCTCCGAAAAGGTTTAGCCAACAAATTGAACATTTACTGAATCGAGGCTTTGAATTCGGTACGCTTTACGACATTAGAAAAAATCAAAACAAAACTAAACTGATCGCTTTGACTTTTGATGACGGCTATCAGAACGTTTTTCTTTATGCCTATCCGATTCTGAAAGAATTCGGCATTCCGGCAACTCTGTTTCTGATCACGAATTTCCTGGGTGCGCAAAATACCTGGGATGTCAACCTTGGTGGAATTAAATATCAACATCTGACTATTGATAACATTGCAAAATTGATTGATAACGGTTGGGAGATCGGCTCACACGGCGTTTCACACTGCATGTTAGCGGGAATGCCTACTTCTACGATAAGAGAGGAATTGCGCCTTTCAAAACAAACCTTAGAGCAACAGTTTATGACAGACGTGAGGTATTTTTGTACGCCTTTTGGCAAATTAAATCGTCAGATTATTTGCGAAGCACAATCCGCTGGTTATCAGGGTATATGCGGATTTTTCCCATTTAAATACTATAAAGAAAATCCACCTGATTTCATAATCCCGCGACTAGCCGTGTATTCATTTGATACTTTAAGAGCGCTGGAGAGAAAACTTGCCAACAACTGGCAGATACGTTTTGAGATAATTAAACAAAACGTCGTAAACTTCTGTGCCAACGGCACAGTTATCGTCCATAATTTGAAATAATTTAAAAATTTACTTGACATAAGCCTTTAATCTCAGTATACTATTAAAGTAATGGTTTAAATGGTTACAACTAAAGGTGTGATATGGAAAAACCAATAAAAAAACTTTACTACTCGATAGGAGAGGTTAGTGAAATTACCGGCTTGAAACAGTATGTTCTGCGGTACTGGGAAACGGAATTTCCATCACTGACACCATCAAAAAACCGGGCGGGTAATCGAACCTACCGCGAAAAAGATATTCAGTTGATCAGGTTTATAAAACACCTGCTTTATGAAAAACGCTTCACTATTGAAGGCGCTAAACAGAAACTGAAAGAAATTAAACCAGAGGACTGGCAAAAAGCCATAGAAACTGAAAATTGGAGTGAATTAGATGGCTCGACGCCAGAGACATCTGATGTCAGCACAGTTTTGCATGAAGTCAAAAAGGGGTTGACGGATTTACTGAATATTCTGAATAGTTGGTAAAGCGATTTTTCGTAGATATATATATCCTTAACTATTAAATTACGACCGTCTTTGACAATCGGAGCGTAGCGCAGTCCGGCTTAGCGCACCTGAATGGGGTTCAGGGGGTCGGAGGTTCGAATCCTCTCGCTCCGACAAATAAAAGTTACAATTACTGAATTTATCTCAAATGCAAATTTCTTCTTGATATATTTAGTTTTATTCCGAAATTTCATGCGAAATGGCAATCTTCGTAAAATATTGTACGGCTCAATACGAACGACAAAGACTGATCGAGGATTTAAAGATTATTCGCGATAAAGGCTATCAGGGAGTGTTTTTTTCACTGGCAAAATCTTACGTTTCCGATGATCAGAAAATGAAGTATTTTCCGGTCGCCCGGATGATTGAATTAGCCGGGCAAACCGGATTGAAAGTTGGAGTCATTATCGACTGTTTCCAAAACCCATTTTTATGGCATAAAGAAACCTTTACGGCGCCAGTCAATTATGCCGGCGCTACCTACAATCCTCGTAAACAATACCTGCCAATCTGTCCTAATAATCCCATAGGACTCGATTTTTACCATAGTTTGCTTGCTAAGGTGTACCGACTTGGATCGGTGGATTACTGCTTATTGGAAAATTTGAGGTTCCCGTTTTTCTGGCAGGAAGAGGACCTGGATGTTCAGCATCGGGTGCCGCCTTTTTGTTATTGTCCGTTCTGCGTGACTGAATTTTCATCGATGATAGGTGAAGTCGTGTCGTTTACCAGTCAGATTGTCGAGATGTTGCCCGATTGGCTGGAATGGCGTTCGGAGATCATTATGAATCTGGTACATGATGCGCGTGATGTACTGATGAAGAGGACTCAGCTCATCGTCACAACCCCACCGCTGGCTCTGATCGATTTGCCGTTTGCTACCGGGCAATTACCGCTGGCTTATGTCAATAACGGCTGTTTAATTGCACCCGTTTTGTATCATCGCACCAAGACCGGCAATTTGCTATGGATTGAAGATATGATCGATCAATATCGACTGGAATTTAAAATGAATAAACTTTTTCCTATTTTTAAAGTGTCTAACGAAGAAGAGCTTAAACAATATCTGGCAGTTAGTTCGATGGATCCTTTTGCCGGAGTCCTCGTAGATCGCTGGCAATCATTAAACGCGTCTTCATAAAGTTCAACCGGTTTGTTTGAGAAATATCATAATTATTTTTAGTTTGGATATCAATTGAACCGGTTTGTTTTTAATAAGTTTGCGGTTTTGTCTTGATAAATTCGCCATTGCCTTTTTAAAACTTGATTCGACAACTAAATAAGGTGGGAAGACCAGATTATATATGAAGCCTAACAAACAATTATTGATTGTACATTATAGTTTGCCGCCGGTCGTTGGCGGAGTGGAGAGCGCTCTGAAACCCATGGCGGAAGTATTTGCCAGAAATGGTTATCTGGTAACGATGTTGAGTGGGGCGGGCTCGGTCGTTGGACAAAACACAAAGACCAGTATCGTACCGGATTTGAATCCGGACAATCCGCATGTGCGCGAAACTCAGCGCGTATTGCGATTTGGCTCACTACCTGAATTTTACGAGTATCGGATGCAAAACCTGCAACGCCGGATCGAAGCCGAAATTGGCAATATAAACAATATCATTATTCATAATATAATGACCATGCCTTTCAATCTGATGGCTACTGAAGCTTTCTGGAATTATATCATAAAATACCCGGATAAAAATTATTATATCTGGACTCATGACCTGGCCTGGTTGATGGATGAACACAAACCTAATTTGTTCGACCGTCGTCCCTGGTCATTGCTAAAAACAGCCCTGCCGAATGTCACATATATTGCTATTTCCGAATTTCGCAAACGGCAGATGGCCGAATTATTTAATATTCCGCGTCGTAAGATCCTCGTTGTGCCCAACACGATAAAATATCAGGATTTTTTCAAATTCGAACCGGCGACTACGACGATTACCGAAGATATTAAAATTTTTAAACGATATCCGATAATATTAATTCCGGCGCGAATTATTAAGCGTAAGAATGTCGAACGCAGTATCCGGGTAATCGCCACTCTGCGAAACACCTGGCCGAACCTGCTCGGAATCATTACCGGCGCGCCTGAAAAGGAAAATGGTGCGTTGACCGAATACTCCGCCAGCCTCTATAATCTCATTCAGGAAAATGATCTATCCGGAAATCTGCTATTTTTAAGTGATCTTTTCGAGCGTCTGGGGATTGCACCTGAAAAGAATCGTGAGGTTGTCAGGGATCTCTATTTCATCAGTAATTTGGTGATGTATCTCAGCACCGACGAAGGATTTGGTTTGCCGATTCTGGAAGCGGGAATCGCGCGCACACCGCTGGCATTGAGTCAGATTCCGGTTTTCTGGGAAGTTGCTCAGGACGGAGTTTTGTATTTACCCCTGGACGAAAGTCCGGCATACAATGCCAACCGTGTCATAAAACTCCTGACTGAAACTCAACCGCGCAGTGATGTTTTATTTAAGAAAATTATTGAAAAAAATAACTGGGATAATCTCTGGGAAAGTCATCTCAAATCAATTTTCAATGATTGAGAGAGTGGAGGCGGAGGGAATTGAACCCTCGTCCGAAAAAGAGAACCGCAGAATCGCTACGTGCGTAGTCCGTTGATGGATCTTACTTTTACCGCGCCAGCGAACAAACTTGGCAAAAGCCAGTTTGCTGTTTTTAATTCCGTTTACACAAACCGATAAACGAAACGAGCCCGCCTTATCGACGCCCTGCACCAGCCCGCAGGCGAGACCGATGCAGAACGGTCACTTACTTAAGCGTAAGCGACAGTGCCAAACGAATTGGCATTTCAGGTTTTCAGGTTTATTAACGTGGCCCTCCTGAAAACCACGGCACGCTATTCGGCAGATCTTCAATCCCGTCGAATCCATTCGCCCCCGTCAAAGAACGTCCAAAATTACACAAAAACATTCGCATAAACAAATCGCGCTCCAGTATAATTATGGAAAATTATCGCGGTATTTATAGGTTAATATTCTTAAATTCCACAAAATTTTTGACGTTTGGATGCAGGATAGATTAGGAGCAAAAGAGCAATGAAATTGAAGACGTTCAAGAAGGGCGTTCATCCGGCTGAGTATAAACAATTAAGTGAAAATAAAATCATTGAACAACTGCCCTTACCGGGCGAAGTTTATATCCCGTTACAGCAACATATCGGTGCGGCTTGTGTCCCGATAGTTGAAAAAGGCATGGAAGTCAAGACCGGTCAACTGATCGGCAAGAGTGGTGGATTTGTGTCCAGCACCGTCCATGCCTCGATCACCGGTAAAATTAAAGCAATCGAGAAAATGCCGCATCCGTTGGGAATTAATACTCTCATGATCCAGATCGTCGGCGACGGTCGTGATGAATGCGAAAATTCTCTGAATTCAATTCCTGACTGGGAAAACTTATCCGCCGCCCAAATTAATGAAATAGTACTAAATGCCGGCATAGTCGGTATGGGCGGAGCGGCTTTTCCGACTCAAGTCAAATTAAGTCCACCGAAGAACAAAACGATTGATACATTTATCCTGAATGGATGTGAATGTGAACCGTATCTGACTGCGGATCATCGCCTGATGGTCGAACATACCGAAGGGGTTGTACTTGGTGTAAGGATTCTGATGAAAGCGTTGGGCGTCAACCGCGCGGTTATCGGCATCGAGTCCAATAAACCGGACGCGATAGCGTTAATGACCAAAGCCACTGAAAAATACTGGGGCATTATAGTTCAACCTCTGGAAGTGAAATATCCGCAAGGAGCTGAGAAAATGCTGATCGACGCGGTGCTTAAACGCAAAGTCCCAGCCGGTGGTTTGCCGATGGATATCGGAGTCGTGGTCAACAATGTCGGAACCGCCTTTGCAGTCGCCGAAGCCATCACCAAACGCAAACCGCTGATCGAGCGCGTCGTGACTGTCACCGGGCCGGGAATCCGCGAACCCAAAAACGTGCTGGCGCGCATCGGGACGCCTTTTCAAAATTTGATCGAGTTCTGTGGCGGTCTGACCGATGATGCTGTCAAAGTTTTAATGGGC
>Ga0265297_10002703_pt1 | contig 34853 bp, 37 predicted proteins | sample Munlanlwell13791_FD_192502 | JGI IMG/M metagenome (GOLD analysis project Ga0265297, IMG submission 192502) | Leachate microbial communities from a municipal landfill in Southern Ontario, Canada - Leachate well 137-91 | ecosystem: Engineered > Solid waste > Landfill > Unclassified | place... | reverse complement strand
TTAAACTCGTCCAATCTTTCAGTATCATTTTGGACAAACTCTATGAATTCCTTTAAGCTGCTCACGTTCTTAAGTTCCCCCTATATTTTCCTATACTTTATAGTTCCACACAAGCACCACACTGCCTTATTAAGAGAACAGCGTTCTACAACCCATATATCGCTTATTTCTTCTCTTCCTTAGCAACAGCTTTCGCAGCCTTCTCCATTTCTTTTACGTTCTTCTTGTCCGACTTTTTGGACTCCATTGCCTCCTCTTCTTTAGGAGTTTCAGTCTCTACAGTTTCTTCTCCTGCTGAAACTTCACCCGCCTCTTCAGAACCACCTTCAGCGTGCTCCGCTTCTTCCTCAGCCGGAGATTCCGCTAATTCGTGCTCCATTTGTTCTAAAGAATCATAATAACTTTTTCCTTCTGGAGCCTCTTTGATATGGTCAAGAGCAATCTTAGCAACAGTTTGGATATCACCACCAACTGTTTCCAAATGTTCCATCTCTACTTCGAGACCTTTCTGAAGTTCCATTTGATCAACTGCTTGTAATTCAGGAATCTGTTCCGTTAAGCTTGCGATTAACTCCGGAGTTACTTCTGGAACATCAACCGGTGCTGGGACATTTTCTGTTTCATTGTCCTCAAACAACTTAACTTTCATTGTTTCCTTCATCATTTCTTTGAAATCCATTTTTATTCTCCTTTATTTAATTTTTCTTTTACTCTAAAGTTACCCCTAATATCCCTGCTATACGCCTGTAACCTTCGTCGTCCATATATCCTGATTCATCCTCAATTGCATCAGCGACATAGTCAACAATTTCATCCCCAGTTGGACTAATCTTAACCATTGGAAAGTATTTCTCAATAGCTTCTTTAGCTAATCTCTTAACTTTCCTCTCATAAGATTCGTCACCTTCAAATATACTGTTTATCTTACTAAAACTTTCCTTAAGATTCGTAATATCCTTCTCTAGCGACATTATTTCTTCTCCTTCTTAAGTGCTTGAAGCTTGGCATTTACCTTTTTAGTTTTCTTAATCTTCTTGGCTTCTGAAATAAACTCTTTTTGCTTAGAGGTTAGTTTAGTTTCTTCTAATGTCCCCAAATGCTCGGCAACAAATATCCTTTCGGCCATTTCCTCTGCCTCTCCATCTGTTTCGTTTCCCTCTTCTTCAACTTCTACTGGGGGAACTATTTCATCTGTTACAGGAGATTCTGGAACACCGGTAATCGTTCTATCCAATGGTTGTTCACCAACATCGAGAGAAGTTACTTGTGTACCGGACTCTGTTGAAACTATATTTACTTCCTTGTCATCAGTTTTAACTGTAACGTCCGTGTCCTCTTTTATCTTTGATTCAGGAGTAAGTTTGTCTTCTTCCTTAGCATCTACCTTTGCTGTAGGTTTAGTAGCTGCAACTGCTGGTTTCTCCTGCTCAGTAGTTTTAGTACTGTCAGATACCTTTGGTGCATCCTGATTGGTTACGGTTTTAGTTCCTGGGTCAATCTTCTGATCTGTTGGTGCATCCTGTTTGCCAGTTGAAGCACCTTTATCACCAACTACTTTGTCATCCGGAGATTTTGAAACATCCGCTTCAGCTGATTTAATTGAAGACTCTTTTGGGTCAGTTTTAGGAACGTTTGTAATCTTACTGTCTTTTTCGTCCTTTACTCCAGGAACTTCAGTTGCTTTTATTTCGGCAGCTGTAGGCTCGGAAGTCTTTTCTTCTTTTAACTTCTTTTCCTGAACCATTACAATAAACTGTTTGGACTGTGGGTCTGAAACAACTCTACCACCCGGATATTTAGAAGCAATATCCTTTGCAACTTGTTCATCTGAAAGGGAAGTAAGAACTTTTTCCTCAGCTAGCATTTGAATCTCTGCTTCAGGATTTTTTACTTCGGATGGGTCAGTGGGAAGTTTGCCTTCTTGGATGTATTTTTTAGCAATCTGTCTTAGTTCATTAGTTGAATAGTCATCAGGATTTGTGATAATTTCTCGGTTACCCTCCAAAAACTCTACTAATTCAGCTTTAGACATTGTAGAGACATTTATAGGATCTTCGGCTTTTTGCTCTTCATTTACCTTACTTTCCTTCGTAGTTCCAGAAACAACTCCGGCAACTGTAACCTCAGATTTCTTTTCGTCCTTAACTTTGTCAACGCCAGCAGCTACTTTAAAATCGGATTTCTTATCAACATTCGGAGTAGCTTTATCCATTTCTTTTTGAAGCTTACCTTTTTCGGGCTCTTCCGTAGAAATTTTGGCTGTCTGAGGCATTTCCTCTGCTTTTACTTCTTTTTCTTTCTTTTCATCTTTTTCCTCAGCTAGCATTTGAATTTCAGATTCAGGAGCTTTGATTTCAGATGGGTCAGCAGGAAGTTTACCTTCATCAGTAGTTTTCTTCTCGTCCTTTTTATCCTTTGGTAGCATTCTTGAAGTAAACGCAGGACTCTGAAGCATAATATCATTTTCCTTTAGCATATCAGCATTCTCTTTTGCCACCCCAGAATATGCTTTATCAGTTGATTCTTGTAACTTATCCGTCTTTACATCTTCCCTTAAAAATTTTACAAAGTCAAAAACTATATCGCTCATTTATTCCTCCTTAATAGTGTTAAGGTTTACAAAACCTTATTAAAATTTAAACCACTAGGCCCAATCTAGTTAATTAGTTATTAACGTTTTTCTCCACAGCCTGAACAATACTTGTCATTTGTATTGTACCTTTGGCCACAATTAGTACAATGTGTCTTGATGTATTGTTTGGCTACTTTTGCATCTTTAGTTCCTACCAACTGAAACCTTATAACGGTTTCTTGTGCTTCTAATTCTCCAACGTAGGAGTAACTGAACTTCTGATCTGAGTTACTTCCCTTTATAGTTGCACCAGCCTCCTCAATTAAATGATTATTCTCTATCTTAGCTGAGAATTGTTTTTCAACGTTTGACCCTAATGATGTTCCTACGCAATCACCGTTAGAAGAACAGTAAGTAGTTAAAGGTTGATTGCCTGAACTGCCTGTAAAATTTGTCCAAACAATATCACCAAAATAATATGGACCTTTATATACCGGATAAGTCCAGTAGTCATTCCAGTGATGATGCTTATGGTAGATATGTTCCTCGTGGTAAATTACCTGGCTTTGGGTTGGTTTAACAAGCTGAAACCGTACCTCAATCCAACCTTTCTCTGAATCACCTTTGTCCTTTACCTTTTCATTTGCTAAAGGAACAAATTTGAACCGAGCACCATTGTTCATATCCTCTACATATCGTTCAAGATTCAAAGAGCCGTTTGCGTCTAAAATCAACCTACCTGACTTTGTTACTTCTTCGCCATCGATGTAAACTCTGGCTACTGCTTTCCTATCGTTCCTGTTCTTCAACATTAAACTGTACTCGGTATCAAACGGCATTACTATTTTACCGTCCTTTTCCTCAACAGTTTGTCCGTTGATCTTCGCTGCTACCACAAATCCGTTACTGTACATATGCTTCTCCTTTTTAGTTCCGACGTCGCCAAGAACTGTTGTTTATTTTTATCGACGTCTTTCACTGGGTCGGGCCTAGTGATAAATTTAAAACAATACTAATATAATCATTACATTAAATAATATAAAAAGTACTACTCTTTCTGGCATAGTTGCCATTACTCTCCTAAAACTACTTCCTTACTACTGTTATCCGAACCCATAAACATTACGCTGTCAAACTTAAAATTTAGTCCTTCAAAGTCTTTCTTGCCATCATATAGCTTTCCAAATCCTTCTTTAACATAAGCTATTGTTACGTGTGGAACGTATTCTGGAAACTTATCTTCATTAGGCAATTTACTTAGTAATTTGTGCATTTCATTTAATGAAGGACTAGTTACTTCAATCTTGATTACATCGTAGGGCTTATTCTGTTCTTTACCATAAAAACAACTAACTTTTTCTAATCTTACTTCTAATGGTTCTTTTAACCAGTTCAGTTGCCTATTTATCTCTTCAGCATTAAGAGTGGTTAAGCCGTATTTAACTGTAATATGTATGTCAAGTTCCCTTCCAAATGTTGTATCATTTGGATCAGTGTAGATTTGGTCATCTGGAATAGTCAATCCAAAAGCGAGAACCTTTTCTGCTAAATTATTAGGAAGTTGAACTTGGGTTGAGGAATAAGAATGTTCACCTAAGTTTTCGTTCATTCCTAAGAAAGACATTACTGATTCTATAACTTTGGACATTTTAGATTCTTCCAACTTTAACTGATAACCATCATATTTCAAACTCTTTATTTGACTAAGGAATACTTTTACTCTAGTTAAGTCACCTTGTACTAACGCTATATTCAAATTCTTTGCTAATATTTGCTCTTCAGTATCAACTGGCTGGTTCTTCCAAAGCTTCAAAAGTTGTGCCAATTTTTCTTTATCCTTTACTTGAGCTTTTTCTATAGAATCATCTGGATGAACTTTATTTGTTTCGTAATCTTCAAGTAAGTACTGTAACCTACGAACTTTTTCCATTATGTAACCAAAATCACTATACTTTTTGCAAAGCTCCCTAAATATATCTCCAGTTCCTTCTAACACATAACGAAATGAATTAGCATTCCACTCCGTATGGATAAGTTCTTCTTGATTAGAATCTTGGTAAGTAAATGGATCTTGATCGTTTGATTCAAACATATTAGACATATCACCAGATGTTCCTGTTCTATCCCTACTACTTACCATTTGTTTTACCATTTCAGAAGTTACCGGTGTAATACTTACTATATCAGATCTATCTACTTTACCAACTTTCTTTAACCACTTCCCCCTCGAACCTAAATGGCTTAATAGGTCATTAGTATCTTCTGTCCAGTTACCCGTTTTCCTTATTTTTACAATAACTATCTTTCCACTACCCGTATCTTTATTAAATTCCCAGTCCATTCGAGCAGCCCATCTTATTGCGTCAGAGGCATCTTCAAAGGCAAACACTTCGTTGCCTTTACCAAAGTTGCCACCACCAGCTTTTACCCAATTTGAAACCTTTTTGGGGACTATTCCATTTTTGTCTATAAACAAAACAGCCTTGTTATCAGTAACGTGATAAAGAAATTGGTTATTCGCCTCATCCAAACTACCATCTGGATTTACAAACTTCGGTTCTTCACCGTCTACACAGGCCTTTGCAACTATTAACCCGTTTGCTAACCCTCTGAAGTAATCACCTTCTATTTTATCCTTTACAATAGGATCGTTAGCTTGGACATTTATTAAGTCTTGAATATCTTTAGCAGCTTTAGTTTCATCGTGTTCTTTTACCCTAGATTCTCCTAGTCGTCTTCTGTTTATAACTGCATCTAAAATCTTTCTTCTGTCTGAATGTATTGGCGGGTCAAATTCAATCTTTTCCTGTTCGTATTGTCGTAACTTATCCCTAAAATTTTCTAAATCCGTAAGTTTCACATTCCAAAGTGAACCTTCCCAATCTAAAACTGACGTATTATTTATAGCATCAACTATATCTTGAACTGTAGCTCCAGAATTTGGTGTCATCATAGTTTCTAAATTCCTGCTAAAACTCTGCCAAGATTCATCGACGAGTTCCTGCTTAAATACTTCCAAAAGTTTATCTATAAGTTGTTCTTGTTCCAGACTAAAATGCCATCTTGTATCACGAACTTTATCCCACCAAGCTCTTGGACTATTACCTAACTCTTCACCCATCGCCGCCCAATCTGCAATCATTTCAGCAATAGCAATATCCGGCATCTTAGAAGCATCTAAACACTTAGTACTCTTATCCCTGTTATTTGGGTCAATACTAGCTTGACCTGCCCAATACTCAGGATGATGTTGATTATTTAAACAGTGATGTTCAGTTGCCTTTGTGATTTCCGGGTCACTGCTTTTGTTACCAATCTTCTTGTTCCAAGTTAAACTAATATACGGAGTTTTTTCTGGCTCCTCAAATTTACTTGCATCGTGATGTTTAACATTGTCCAATAATTCCTTAAACTCCGGGTAAGCTTTAACAATCTTTTCTGCCGCTTTTTGGACTAGCCCGATATGTCTATTAGTTCTTTCAACAAACCATTGTTCCTCTCTGAAAAAATTATTTGAAATATCTTCGTTATGTTCGCTTAATCTAATAACTTTTTGGCCATATTTTGGATTATTATACTTAACTAAGCTATTTCCTTTTAAAAGGTAAATATCAAAATAATTTGACATATCAGGCTCTTCGAAAACTTTGTGCATAATTCTCTGTAGTTGTTTTGCACTTAGAATATCCCGAGCAATTAAACCAATAAATGGTCCATTCACTTCAGCCAAACTTACATCAGTACCTATATATAATTCATTTTCCTCCCAAGGAACAGATTTTTCTGGTTTTGTTATTTTATCCTGTGGTACTTTTGTAAGATCGATAGCAATGCCAAATCGAAAGTTGTAAACTTTACCACCAAACTGATAGCGAGGATTTGTAGTAACGTACCCGGCTTCCCAATTCTGCCTATCAATTATTCCTTCCATTCCATCACCATCTGTCCAATGAAGACCATAACGTCCTAGCTTGGATGATTCAGTTATATTCAAATTCTTATTATCACTAAACTTCTTTGAAGCTTCGCCATTTGTAATTTTCTTAACATAATCTATATCACCCGCATGTTCTTTCTTCCACTCTTCAAAATGTTTATCACAGAACCAAGCATGTGCCATTCCCTCAGCCCATTTGACTTCAACGGTTGGAGGATTAGAACAGTTCATACACTTTGAACGACTATGCTGAGATTCGTTTAATGAAAACAATTCCTCTTCAGCAACCCACATCCTCTTATCATCTGATAGTCTTCGTACTAAATAACCCTGACCTCTATTATAGGCCAAAGCAGCTGGTCCTTTTCTAATTTCCATTGTTTCATCTGGAAAGTTTCGAACACGCCAAACTACTATGTCGCCCTTCTGAAAAGATTCATTAGCTAAGCCGTAGTCACTACGAATTTTCCTAACGTAATTTTGAACATAAATCTTCATCGCCCATTTACGAGTTTCTTCGTAGGCAATATCAATTTTACCCGTCCGACTGTAAACTTCCTTATAATAATCGGATATAGACCGCATTCTACTAACCTTAGCTTCTTCTGGTAAAGACGGAACGTCGTCAACAAACTCCTTTATCAAAGATTCTAAACCTATACCTTGATCAAAGTTTGCTTTCTCTACAAGATTTATTTTCTTAAGTTGTTCAATTAGTTCTTCGTTCATAGTTAAGCTGATAGGTGCTCGTGCTCCGCGTCATCAAATGCTTCCCTTGATTTTCGTTCTTGTTCTGTTTCAAGTCTATCAGTTATCCCGGATTACAATTCAAACAAACCATTTTATTTAACTTCCGATTATATATCATTGCACCTTTACACTGTGGACAAATACCTAAAGCGTCTCGTAACTTCGCTATTGCTAAATCTTCCGCTTCTTTTTCTTCAGCTGTTTTGTAAAAAGTTATTCTACCTTTACACTTACCGTGTCTAATCGTTTTACCATTATCGTCCGAATAAATGCCCTTCTCGTGAATCATTTCACCGCAATGTGGACATTTGTGATCGTTGTGCGTTACAGGAACTGGAATAGTTTCAAGCTCTTCATCTAAGTTGGTACTTTCTTTTACTTTGTACGTTTCCTCACCAACTTCCCATTCTGGAAGCCTGGTCATTTTTGATACTTGACCATCTCTATTTATTAAAATACCACTTCCATTGCTTAGCTTATCTGCTTCCTTCTCAGATAGTTTTATATCTTCTAATTCTTTACAACTAAGTCTATCTGAACCGTCACCATCAAAAGAAAATAAGATTGATCTAGAACTACCATTGCCCATCCACCTGCAAGCAACTAAGAGCTTTTCTAATCTTTTCAAAGTTTCAGAGTTAGCAGTAATAGTATATGTTTTAGTTTCGCCATCTGTGGACTCGTTTAAGGGCTTAGATGCGGGTTTCTTATCTTCTTTAACCGCTGTATCTTTCTGTACCGATTTTATCATTTCTTCAAATGAACTCATTTATTCCTCACACTCTCAACTACTTGTCCGCTTTCGTTAATCTTCCAACCACCTAACTTAGCTTCCTCTACTTCGTATGAACTTTGAGAGTCATTAAACGTGCTAATGCTATCACCATTGTCATCAATAACCCGGGTAATTGTTTCTTCTATGCTATTCTGAGCGTTGTCAAATATGTCAATAATCATCGTATCTGAAAGATTTTTCTTCCCGGGGAAGTAAATCATCAGATAAACTTTACCCTTAAATTCAAATACTCTACCTCTAACCCATTCAGTAAGCTTTTCGTTCTTAATAAAATCCTGGTCATCACTATGTCTGGAACTTGGTTCTTTGGACTTTTGAAACTCTGCTGTTTTTATATTATACCACCAAACTAATAAACAATTCTTAGGATCGTGGGCTGCTCTCATAAATCCACTCGGATCTGGATGATCTTTCCAAGCTTCACCAAGAAATTCACCAGTTATATTTTCTTTTACTTTTGTAATCATTTCTTCGAATGAGCTCACGAGTTTATCTCTTCCAAATCATCTATAATATTTCGAATGTTACTAAATATACTCGGTTGGAAAAATTGTCCAACCGGAAAAACCGTATTCTTAACAACCTTAATAGTTCTGTACGCCTTTAACTCATCTAGTGTATCCTGTGACTCTATATATAAAGTATTTGTAGGTACAAGAGCCGTATTTATGGTCATTTCTAGTACCATCCTAATCTTCTCGTATTCAGTTTGTACTCTAACGCCAACAATGTAATCGTAATCTGAAAACGGAGCGAAAGCATTAAGCGGTCTATCTTCTCTAATGGCCGTGTACAACATTTGTAACGATCCAACGTCCTCGGCATAAATATTTTTTATTCTGTCCAGTAACTTAACAACACTTTTATCATAATTGCCCAAATCTAACACCGCCTCGTTCGATAATGGTAAATATTGTGACTTAGGAAAAATATGCAACCAGTAGTTTAAAAGGTAAATAGTTCTCTTTACCGATTTGTTCTCTCTTAAATCAATCGCAAGTACTCGCATCATCTTGGCGTAGCTACTATGAATTTCAGCACTTAACTGCTCTTTTAATTCATCCTTTTTCTTCTTTTTCTTAAGCCCGCCCGGAATGTAATCTATAGAAGTATTACCATCCTGAGCAGTTGTTGGTCCAATAACACCAGAAAAATCCCCAGAACTACCGGCTGGTGCTGCTGTTTCTTCACGAAGGATATGTTCTACTAGTTTCGTTATGTTAAAGTTCATCTATTTATGACACTCCAAATTTTTGTTTTAAGTTCTGTAGAAAATTACGTTTGTTCTTAATAAATTCAATACCAGAAGAAATAGCTTGACCTAAGTACTTATAACTATAATCCGCTACTTCGTTAAAGTTACCAGAAGCGTAATGTTCAAATACAGGCCAAAATTTATCGTGATCATACTCTATGAATTTAGCCCATAACCAGTCTTCAGGCATTACGTTAGCAACTTCGTTTATCTTCCGAAATGACTCCTGTAACTCAGTAACATCCTTCTCTAAACTCATTTTGTCACTCTCCTAGTAGCACTCTTATTATTCCTGTTGTTTACTTGTTTAGTTGCCGCTTGTGTTGCTGGCTTGATATTAGTCTTGTTAATTTGTGTTCCAACCTTTGGCGCTACACCAACTAATTCCTCTTCAGGAGGTTGCATCTCTTCCGGATTTTCTTCAGGAACTCCCGGAGCAGTACCAACTGGAACCTTTTTACCGCCACGAGCATAGGCAACTGGCTTCTCTTCCGCTTTCTTGCCTAATTCAGCAGCAGCTTTCTGAATGCCCGTAAGCTCTTTCTTCGAACCTTCCATAGCATCAACAATTTCTTCATTCCAGAATTTCTTAAGGAAGGAAGCAAATGTCACAGTATACATTGGAAGAACTTCGAATACGTTTTCTCCGTGTTTACACAAAGCTCCGTATTGACGCGGGTTTCGAATGTTTGGTGGTCTATTCTCTTGTTCACCGTATTGTGCTTTCCTTTGTGTCCTAATAAAATCTTGCCCCCAGTATAGCGTTGCCGGACAGGAACAACTTGTCTCCAAATCTACGTTATTTATTACTTCAGCAGATAACTTTCTATAATCAACATTGTCCTGTGCTTGATTCCATAACCTTCTATCTATTGCATACTTTTTTATTATCTCTTCTAAATTCTTAAATCTAACATATACATCATAATCTACACCATTCTTTTCTTTATTCGAAGAAGGAACTTTGAAGTGCCAAACCTCTGGGAGCATCTCGATTAAGGTAACACCTCCTGCAGCAGCTACATCTCTCACACGTTTCCTAAACGTTGGAAAGAGTTTAGTAATGCTGGCAGCTTTTCTCATTACGCCGTTAAAATTAAGTTCCTGAATCACTTGTTCAAATAATTGATTAAACATTAATTTAAGCTTGTCCCAAAGACACCCATTGCTCTTAACTCGTCGTTTACTAGCTCGTTATGAACATTTTGGATGTCAATAAATAAATTATCAATCTCTGAAAGATTTTGTCTCTTCTTTATTTTATTTGTAACTCGTTTAACCATTGCTTGTTGCCACTCTATACTGCCTAGTCCAAATTTCCTAATCAAACGAGCAACCTGTTTAGAATCCTTATTGGATTCTCTTGCAAGTTCAACCAAACGTTTTAACTTCGAAACTTCTCTTATTAGTATTTGTTGATTTATCATTTATTATATACGCCTGCAGAAACTAAGCCATCTGCCATCTCTGCACAGTTTTTCTTCCAGTTCCGTTTTCTCTGCAATACCTTCGTCCAGAAGACGCTGCCCATCATTCTTTATGTCAATAGCGTCTGCTTTCCTTAAAGTATTTCCTTCTGCAATTCGAACTAATGCCCTGGTATAATATAGAATAAAATCAAGTATATAATCACTCTTGATATCCTCTTCATAATAATAGGAAGCAGTTCCGGTTAGAGGTGCCGAAGACCAACCAGTAACTGTCCAAGCCCCAGTTGTATAGTTGATTGTTCCACTATAACCAACTACTGAAGAAGTTAGGACGCCAGTCCCATCAACATCTGTGTATGTCTGTATTCCGTTAGTAAGTATTAAAGATTTAATATCGACAGGAACAAAGTCAAGAGTGCCACTAGTTCCTGAAATGTTTACATTTACAGTGCCTTGAAGAATCCTTTTAGTCCCTACGACGCAAATATAGTCATTGGGTCCGGGCAAATTGGACAAAAATAAAGTACCGCCAGTCATCGGGTCATCAGACTTATTCCAGTAGAATCTGAAATCTGTACCCATGTAATATTTATAATTTCTGTAGGCTTCTGATAGCATAATCAAATCAGAAGTCAAATTGTCTATGATAGTGATGCCCAGTAAAGACCACAGAGGATAGTTTTGAAGAACCCAGTCGGGAGTTTTACTTGGCCAAACTTGGACTACGTTCTTATAATCTGGAGTAAGTTGGACTGATACAGTCCCAACAGAGGCTGGGAACATTTTTACCACGGGGAAGGCACTGTTCGTGCTCCAATAGCGGACAGTGTTGCTTAAAAGCTGTAAGATTGTAGAATCGGGAGTGGCTAATTCTACAGGAGCAAATTCAGTATGAATCCATTGTAATATATCTGCTTTTAACATGTTTACCTTCCAAAGTGTGGTGGTAAATAAGTAAATAAAATTTAAGTTACTTGCGTTACTTTTGTGTGTCTTCTTTTACTTTGTTAATAAGACTTTCAAAACTATTCGATTCTTTACTTTCGCCTAAAGCTTGTTTAGGAGAATACCCCTCATTTGTAAAATCTATAACTACAATGTCACTTTCTCTGTAATCGTCACCATTGTCTTCTTGTTCCGCATAACCAATAAATCCAATATCTCCAAAAAGTTCGTGACCCTTCTGAGTTTGGATAACTATGTTGTCTTCTATATCAAACTTTTGAAGTAACGAAATTAATTTACCAACTTTCGTGTTGTTCTCCAGTAGTTATGTTTCTTTTAAGTTAATCCTGGATAGGAAGGGAAGATTGCGTTTATAGCAATCGTCTCCCTTCCATCCAGCCTAATTGTTAACAGTTAACTAAACTTTCGTTTAGGAAATTGTTATTGTTCCCGTTGAAAACATTCCAGGATTTACGATCTTATAACCCGCGGAACTTAAGAAACCTTTCTGAGCTTTAAGGTCAGCGGTAACTAAAGTTGGTGTTGCAAACAACGGAATATAAGGTGCAAAAAGCAATCCTGCAAATAAGTAGTTGTCACCTTTAAATCCAAACAAAATCTGGCTGCTTGTAATTAAAGGATCGTGAACTACTAACCTGCCGTCCAAAGTACCCAGTTCGTAAGGACCTGTAGGAACTAAGCTGTCCAATCCAGCAGCTGGCTTAAAATGAGGCTCCAACTGACGAATTAAACGAGCTGCGTCATTACCAACAACCAAGAAGTTACAAATTGCACGTAACGTCTTGCTGATGATATTAACGTTTGCTTTCTCTACGAAATCCAAGAATTGGTATTTCTTCCATCGTTGCCTATTACTTTATGACCTTGTAGCTTCCAAGGCGATCGAGTCATTTCTGCTCGATTCTACACATTTCTGTATAGGTTGGACTATATCTTCAACATTTCTGTTGGTTGCCTTAGCCATTGAAGTTGCCTTCAATAACGTAGTCTCTACACTATTTGAGTCTAAAAGATGTTCTTTATTAAGAACAATAAATGTTACATTGTTCTCTTCAGCGTATTGTTTAGCTGCTGCAAACTTTAGCACGTTTACTCTATCAGTCATTCTATTCTTTGGCTTTATTTCGACTAAAACTTTATTTCCGTTACTAAGGTATAAAGTGTAGTCCATTACATAAAAATGTTTAGTATTATCATCTTTTATATAGGGAATAAAAACTTTTTCGGCGTCCAATTGTCTAATCATAACAATTTCATCAAACAATTGTAACGCTGTTTCCTCATAGGATGATCTGAACCAAATATCTTTATTTAGCCTGCTAAGATGAATGTATCCCGATTTATAAACATTCTTTATATTGGAAAGTTTACCAGCCATTTGAAGTTTATACGAATCCGGTCTGGACTTTCCCCTAACAGCAGCATATTTGCACGCTTTACTACAATACTTTGTTCGGTTGTCACTTGCGTAAACTTCTTTCGGACTACCACAATACGCACAAAATATGGTCTTACGTTTCGCTCTTTTACCAACCTTACTTTGAGCAAAACAAGCCATACTGCAATACTTTGCAGTAGTATTATTGTCTTTTACTTCCTTGCTGTTTCCGCAAACCTTACAAAATATTTTTTTCATCTTTTAAACACTCTAGTTCGGTATTGTCCATTTCTGGAGTTTCACCGAATTAAGCAACTTTAATTAAACATATACTTGGGCATGGAATTGTTTACCCAAGCTTCACCTGTTGACGGAGCAGCTGTGTAGGTTCCAGGAGTTGTTGCAGCACCTGTACCAGCAGCAGCATCCAACATCAAGTCAATACCTAAATGGTCCATAGTAAACTTGCAATTTGTTACTACTTACTTTCGTAAGTGGAATAGTACTTTCGTCTATTCTCTCTTCATTACTGAAGAGTTCAGACTATACCTTCGACCGGTCTGGTCGGTTGCCGTAGCCTTTAGAATCTCTTCTAAAGACATAGTCGTTGAACTAGGATTATATAGAAACTTTTCTGTCCATACACAATATGTAACTCCGTTGCCTTTAGCCCAACCTTCGGCTGATTGCAACTTTACTATTGTATTTGAATCTGCTAATTTGCCTTCCGGTTTAACCTCAATTAAATACCTAGTTCCATCTTGTAACGTAATTAACCAATCTGGAACTGTTATTTTAGTCTCACCGTTAAGGGCAGTGTAAGGAATTTTGAGTGTTTCACTTTCAAATCCAACAATACTTTCTTTGTTAGATTCAAGTAGTTTTAACCCAGTTAATTCGTAAGACGACCTGTAATACACATCCCTATTCAGTATGTTTGTACAACCACACTTGTAAGGATAATTTTTAGCCATCTTCAGTAATTGGTCTACTCTTTTTGATCTTCTGGTTAAGTCCTTCAAACTTTCTTTTACTCCCAACCCTATATTCTTCTTGTGTTCGTCTGAAGGAACTTTACCAATAGCACCAACACGCATATTCCTTCTTGCTTGTTCTGAAGTGGTAGTTCCCTTTCTAGGAGGTATACGATTTTTAAACGAACCTTCATATCTACCCTCTTTCCAAGCTTTTTTATGCTGTAAAGAAGTTTCGGTTCCGTATTCCCTTCCCAATTGTGTATCTCGTTTCTTTTGACTGAACAATTCAGAACAAACTTTAGCAGTAGGAAACAAGGCAATGTATTGAGATTTATTTAGCCTGTGCTCACTATTTACGTGACTAACTAAATGCTCCCTTTCAACTCCACATATCATACATTTAACTTTTGTTTCCACTGTTATCTCCTAGCTGCTGATTGTCCTATTTCTGGGATGTCCCAGCAATTGAGCAACTTTAATTATACAACCATTCCTGATTGTTCGAGGCCATTGTTTTAACCTCGCCACCTAAGTACTTTACTAACTCATCCTCTAAATTGCAATCTGTTACTTAGTAACTTACTTTCGTAAGCGAGCAAGTCATCTCTGCTTGCTTCTCTATATTGCTATAGAGTTCAGACTATCTCTTAACCCAATTTCTTGGGTCGCTATCGTAGCCATCTGAATCACTTCAGATAACGTAGTCGTTACACTAGCTTGATTAAAACAAATGGTTTCATTCCAAACTTGGTAAATACACCTATTTTCTTGAGCGTATTTATAACCCGCCGCAATTTTTGCCTGTTCCCAAGGATCTTCTAACCTATAATCAGGTTTTACTTCAACTAGTAAAATTTGATTATTTGGTAAGGTAATAGTAAAATCTACTTTGTACATATGAGTTTTACCATTAAATTGATAGGGTATATAAACAGATTCAAATTGTAAGTCCAATACCCGTAGATCCTTATCTAAATTTAACTCTGCGGCTTCTTCCCAAGATGAACGATATCGTAGTCTAGAACCTAAACGAGGTAAATCTACACATCCTTGTTTGCTATAACCAAAATAATTGTGACCGTTTATGTGCGTTCTCTTACTATTTTCTTTACAAATGAAAGTTAAACCGCAACCACACGCACAATATCTATTTTCCCTTGGTATTCTAGCATAAGGTCTTGGAACTCTATGTTTTGATTTAAAATCCTCGTTTCGTTTATAACCTAACAAAAGTGATTTTCCTTTGTTATTATGACCGTATATGTAAACCTTTTTAGAAGTAGCTAAACATTCAAATAGCTGATTGCATCCACATTTGCAAATTTGCCATTCAAACTGAATTGGTTTAGTTTTTATATTTTTACTTCCTTTTGGTCTACCCATTTGTTTTCCTTACTAGCTCGGTATTGACTCTTAATTATATAAATAAGAGTTGTTCACCGAATTAAATAGCTTGTTCCTAATTATATTACTATAATTATGCCCCATAATTTTAAGGCCGTGAGCTTTTTCCAAATCAATAGCAGCACCTAAAGTAAAGTACGCTCTCAATGGGAAGTCTTCAGCGGTAATCGTTGAAGATGTAACACTGATGTTAACTTCAGGAACACTCTCGGTATCAGTTGTAGTACCGTCGAATGTTTGCCAATCATACTTGTATGTGGCAGTTGTGGCACCTGATCCAGTCCAACCTGTTACAGACCAAGAACCATTTGCATATACAACACCGGAATGGCCCGATGACAACGAAGATACCAAGATACCAGGAGTATTAATATCACTCAAGGTTTCTGTTCCGTTGGTTATTACTACTGAACCAAGAACTACTGGAGTGTAAGTTAAAGTACCATTTGTAATATTCGAACCGGAAGAAATTGATTCGGTGGTTACTCTAACAGATGCGAATTCCCTACCAGCTAAAGTGGAATTATGACCAGTTGTTGCACTCATCATCGTTCCGCCAGTAGTAATTCCACCCTTTGTAGTTCCGTATTTTACATCCAAATAAAACACTGCACCCGAACGTCTATCTAACGCTTGTGTAACAGCTAACTTCATTCTATTACTTTTAGACTTACTAAAGTGTAATAAGCGGGTAAGTTCTTTCGACTTACCTCTTTCAGTTACCTGAAAGTTTAGACTATATCTTTGACCGTAAGGAGAAAGACGGCCAGTTGCCTTAGCTGGAAAAATTACTTCTTCCAACATAGTCGTTACACTATTTATATGATTATTGTATTTATTCATATTCTAGCTCGGTATTGACCTTGTTAGGTTATCCACCGAATTAAGCAACTTTGAATTGAACCAGTTATATTGATTCAATACCAGTGAAGGTAAAAGTGCGGCTATCACTGGAAGCTGTCTGCTAACGTTTTTTATCACTAGTATTACTAGTCCCAATTTTCATTGGGTATCGGACTATATCATCACCCGCTAATGCGGGGTAGGTCGTCAATGGGAGTATTATTGGTGTCTTATCCGCAACTCCTAGTCTCTGCTCCGTATGGCTTACAATATACGAATGCAACTCTAATTCAGTGTATTCAACTAAAGAATTTAGCCATCTTGGATCAGGATTACCTTGGAAACGTGTAAATATTTTTAATGTGTTATATGTAAAGAATCCCGCTCGCATATTATTTTGCTTGCCATATGTATACAGTGCAACTGCTTTCTCATATACCGAAGGCCTATTTAAAAGATGATTACTTTTTGGTTCAATAAAGCCTATTTCTTTATTGTCATCATCTCTTATAATGTAGTCTGGCGCAGTTTTTCTAAATCCAATACCCTTAGGAACTATTTTATCTCGGTTTCTTACTATATTTCTCAAATGGCCAATTATCCTAAACCATTCTTGTAAAAATTCCTCCTCTAACGATGAACCGAAGTAAATTCCTTCGAAGTAACCCTTTTTGGTGTTAGAAAACTCCTGACCAGATAATGCGAGTCGAATACCACGATTGCTTGCTTCCTGTCTAACTTTGAGGCCTTCTGGTGTTTGTAACCATATACCTAAACTAGTTTTAATCTTATTTTTTACCCTACTAGCTTTTTCAACACCATAAAATTCTTCCATTTTCTTACCTCTACGTTGATTACCAACTACAAAAGTAGCTTTCTTAGTAAAGTGTGTTTTAGCAGCAGTCTCTGAAATGCTTTTAGAAGTTTTATTTCTTATCTCTAAAGCTTTCTGTTCGCCATACATTTGAACATAAGTCTTACCTCTCATTTGTTTATTCTGGTAGGATTTCTGGCAACTATGGCTACAAAATTTCCGTACTGCTGGTTTTCCACACCCATTTAAACACATTACAACAGGTTTTTCAAGAATGGTATAATAAGTATCTTTAGTTAGCCCTTTATTCCAAGCTACTTGAACACCCTTTTTACCCTTATTCCAAGCTATTCTGCCTGTATTACCATGAATTTTCTTGACCTGTTTTACTTTTTCCATTTACGGCTTCCCTGAATTTAACCTATTTTTAACTTAAAATTACTCCTAAGTGGCACACAGTTTACTGGATGCCAAGGAAACTAATAGAGCTCGAATCAGTTGTTTCAAAAATGGATGATCTAGATCTTACTCCACCTTCCAATAAAGCGTTCTCTAAGCAACGAGCAACGTTTCTCTTATCGTTTTCAGTTAAGGTTTTACCCTGTTTAGCCATGTAACTACCAACTGAAGAAATATAAGGCGCCCATGCTGTTGATAAACGATCACGCTCTGAATGGATTGCGGAAAGTCTAGATTCGACTAAACTTTCTAATTCTTTACCCATTTTATTAAACTCTCCTTATTATGTAAAACGTATATCCTCTATTAACGACCGGTAAGGTGTTTGAGGACTGTACCCACCTTATCGTTTATGTCGGATTGGACTCCGTCAGTTGGTTTCTCGATTCGAATTTCAGTTAAGCTATTAACGGAGTGCGTTAGACCTTCCCTGATTTCGTCTTGAACCCTCTTGATCAGTTCATCGACTTCTTCTACAGTTCTGGACGATTCCAATAGTGTTAGAACGTTCTCGTGTAGTTTTAAGCCCATGCCTTTTGTCCTTATACCAACATATAGTTTAATTTTCTCCTTCAAACTTTTTTCTTTTAAGTGTTTTACTTCCTCTTGATGAATTCTTTTGGTTTCGGTGATTTCTTTAACTTTCTCTTCGATTTTCTTTTCAAAAGATTTCTGATTAGTTCGAATAGTTTCATTTAGTTTGTTCACCTCATTTGTTTTAGAAGTAAGTTGTTCTTTTAAGTTCTTTATACTAATATCTCTACTAATAACTTCCTTATTTATAGATTCAATCATTTCATGTTTTTGAACTAACAAACTATCCTTGCTAACAAGCTCCTGACAAGTTTTTGTTATTGTTTCCTGTAAAGAACTTTTTACTTTCTTCGATTCCCTAATCTCTTCTGCAAAATGAACTGAATCATTTGAGTAATTCTTGACTAATCTAATGTTCTCTTCTTTCAACTTCTCTATCTCATTAGTCAATCGGACTGTGTCATTCTGATAGTTCTCTGTTAACTGCTTATTCCGATTAACCAGTTGATCTCTTTCAGCAGTGGCTGACGCAAGCCTTTCTGACAAGCCAATAGTGTTGCTGTCCGAAGATTCTATCTTCTCGTTAGTCCCTGCGTAGGCTGCTGAGATTTTGCCCAACTCATTTTCCATTTCCTTTATGTATTGTTGTGCTTCTTCTGGACTAATCTTAAACGTATTGGCTACATTCTTAATAGCATCCAGTTCACTTAAGAATAACTTCCAGTTGTATTGTATGTAGTCTTTGATCTTATTGTTGACAATAGGTTCAGCAGTTGCAACTGCTTTTTCGGATACTTTTACTTCGTTTTGTTTACTTCTGTCGTCGTAAACATTCTTTTTTAGATATTTTGCAATTGCTTGTGCTTCTATAGTTTGAAGAGTGTCTGTCTGTCTCATAAGATCATTATAGACCGATTGTTGTTCATATGAGTTTCCCTTGTTAGCAACAAACTTCTTAACTCGCGATAACAACCTCTTTCCCTCTAAACTTTCCACTTCAGTGTCAATATCCTCGGATACTTTTGATTCATTTGCACATTTAGCACAAAATCTAGGAGTCTTTGGTTTACCACCTGGTTTACTTACCTCAACTTCCGAAGTTTGAAATACGTAACCACATTTTTCGCACTTTGGTTTATCTTCTTTCTTACCAGGTAACTGTTCAGTTGACCAATCTCCAATACCTTTTGGTAGTTTTTTGCCTTCGCCTATCTCCATAACTTTACCCTCTAATCCTCTTTTCTGTATCTCTTTTGAAATCATTTCGACCTCTTTATTTACTTCTTGATGTTCATCAGATGCTAAAGATTTATATCTCTGAAGAAGTTCTTCGTCTGAAAGAGATACTAAATCCCCCGCTGATTCACCTTTTTCTAGTAAATGTAAATTCATTTCAACTAAATCTCGACCTAACTCGTCAACAACATAACGTATATGTTCTTTTGAAGCGTCCGTAATCTTGTTGTACAAATCGTTTATTGCACTACCTGGTACTTCCCTACCAAAATCATCTGTGTAAACAAAGATAAAAGTTTTGTCAGAAGCATTATCTTTTACCACTCTACCTCTAACCATGCCATCAGTTTTTATATAATCTTCTCTATTTGAAAATTTGGCGTGATCAAAGTTACCAGGTTGATAGTCCAAATCTCCACTTAGTGAATTATACCAAAATACACCAATAACGTTACCAAAATGTGCCTGTGAACCTGCCTTCTGCACAACTTGATCACCATATTCTTCCCGAACATCCTGAACTTCTTGTAACTTAGAGATATTTTCTTTTACTATATTACCATAAGATATTTTCGGTAGTTCAATATAACGTCGTAGATCTGTTAAGTTCTTTTCAATTATTTTACCGCTATTTAATTGCACTGAAGCTTTATTTTCCTTTATTCCAGTAACCTCACAGACCTGATTTAATATTTTTACCTTATCACCAATCTTCACTTTCGATTCCGTATAACCTCTAGTTGTCTCTGGAATATCCTTATAGTCAATTGCTTGACTTCTTGCAGCTGATTTATTTACATCCTCTTCAGCAGATTTAGCATTAGCAGGCTGTCCAGAAATATCCGCACTAGTAGTTAGTTTTTCACCTAGTACTAACGTCACAGATTCTAAAATACTTGATAAGTCTTTTCCCTCTTCACTAACTACGTGATCAATATTTTGCCCGTATTGATCAGATGCCTGTAAGTAAATATCGCGAATCTCATCATCAGTTGGATTTCGAACTGATGCAATTAATCCGTAAATAATTAAGTAAATTCGTCCTTTATATTCAAATACCCGTCCTCTAATACAATCCTTCTTACTAACTATGTTTGCAAATATAGGATCATCATGGGTTCCTGTTTTGGATGAACCAATAATTCTTTTCGATTCGTTATCGTAATACCAAACATACCTAACATTATTTGGATTATGACCAGCCATAATGAGCATAGACGGATCTAATCCATAATCTAGTAAATCCTCTTTTAGAAACTGACAAATGCTACGTACCTTTGATTCATTCTTATGCTTAAAAAATTCAATTTGTCGTAACCTCTTCGTAGCTTCTTCCTTTGTACCATAACCTTTACTTAATTTTTTACCCTTATGTGAATAAACAAACCACTGTGAACCTTCCTGCTTAACTACTTCATTTATACTTTCCTGTAGCTCTTGTCTAGTTCTGACGATAACTTCAGGTAGTAACTCGTTTAACAACAATACAGAGTTGTTCGGATACTTAGCACTAATAACCTGTTTTATTTCTTCGTCCGTCTTACCATCTAAAACCATTTCTTTAACTAAGGCTTCTATATCTAAGTATACGTTTTCGTTAATTGATTCGTCAACTACTGAAGCTCCACAACAACTACTTTTATTTGAACCAGACTCTTCCGTTGTTACTTTTTTACCACAAACAGAACAAACTTTACCGTGGGCTAATTTAGTTGAATCGTCTTGGTAATCTTCATTTATCAACTTTTCCAACTCTTTTGATGCACTAGTTTTTACACGTTCTAATAAAGCGACAGCCACTCGTTTGCTAATGTTTTGATTTGGATCAGTTGACTCGTAGTGTGATTTAACTGCACTAATAATCTTTTCAGGAATAGCATCAGGTGTACTTGGATCTCCAGTAAAGTCTACAGTTTGGAATCTGTAGGACTCAGGAATAACCCTATGATAACGGCTACCATCTTCATCTAATGCTTCTTCCAATTCACCATCAGCCCTAGTTGATACACCAACTAAGCTACCCGCTTCAAGTAGAATATTTATAAACTTGCCCGGCTCAGTAGGAAGAATGTCAAAAGCAGCATAAAAGATTCCTTTATCCTCATCTACCTTAAATTCAGAAATGATATGAGATGTCTCTTGCCAGTTTAACTTTATAGGACTTTCGGCTGGATGTTCTTGATTGCCGAACAGTGTCCTATTATTTAGTTTTTCTTGGACACCGGAATCATTTAGCACTGATTCAGCCACTGCTCGATCATACTTGCGCTTGTTGGCGTTCAGGACTCCAAATCGCATAATTGGATACCAAACACGAGCAAGAATACCCTGAGGTAAATTTTCCCGAACTACCTCTACTTGTTCTAAAATACGTTCATTAAGATTTGACATTTATTAACTCCTATGCAAGCTCCACAGAAACATACACTGTCCCTGAAGATATGGTCACAATAACATTATCAACTACTCGTGAATTGCACGTTAACTCGTAAGTATCATATAGACCTACATATCGAGCAGTTACACTGGAAGAGTTTACTTTAACAGTGCACTCACCAGCCCCCACGTAAATTTTTACTTTGTAATTTCCAGTTAGGAAAATGGTCTTACTTTCACTGTTAGTATATGAAACCGGAACGTAAACTGTTTCGGTAGCTGTTAACTTTTGTGAAAGAATAGTGGGACTAAAATAGGGAGCTACTGCATCTTGAGTAACTCCGTATGGTAAATCCTTAAACCATTCAACAGTTGTTATTGACTTACCCGGTTCTAGTCTACTTGATCCTAATACTATTACATCTGATGTGCTGTTTGTATATTTCGGCATTTCTTACTCCTTACTTTAAAATTTTACCTATCAAATCAAATCTAACTTCATCTGTTGGTTCATTTGGCATCGAAAAATCCATAGCCAAGAAATTGTCTATTGAACTTGGTGCTTTGTCGTCTACTAGGATATTGCAATGAACTTTTACTGATTTATTTTTACCAAACTCTGAATCTTTTACTTCTGGAAGATCTTCATTAATAGCATCCGGAACAATTCCCATTGATTCGCACCATTTAACTGATTTTTGTAAGTCTTGTCCAGATCTGCAAGTCCAAAGAATCCATTTGTTGCCCAGAGCTTGAAACTCTTTTATCTTGTCAATTAAAGGAAGATTTGGTGTACCAATATCCGGAAATTCGTTAACTGCAAGTGTGTCGTCAAAATCTATTGCTGCTGTTTTATACGGAAAATCCAAGTGTATTCTCATGTTTAAAAGACGAACTTAGCCTCTCCCGGATTAGTTGTAGCAATAACTTCCTTAGCACCTGAAGCGCCTTTTAATTCTGATAAAGAAAAGTTAGCTGAACCATCACGAACTGTAGCATAAACGACAGGTCTAATTTCTCGGGCTAACTTATACTTCTCTCCCTCGCCAATCCTGTCAACAATAGCTTTTACTGCCGAACTGTTAAATGATCCGTAATCGCCCACTATTTTAGCCTGTTGCAAAAACGTTTTAGAATCAGTATAAATACCATCCCAATTTTGTTTCCTTACTCCTGCATATACTTGAGGATCTGAAATTAAAGAATCTGCGAAAACTAAAGCTGTCGTCGTATACGGCTCTTCGACATAATCAAGTCTGATCTGGGCTTCAGCGGCTTCCGGACTCGAATAATCCTGTTTACTTGCTGGTTGATCTTCAATCGGTTCAGCTATTTCGCCTTCGCCACCAACTGGGGTTTCTAAATTTATAGGCTCGTCAACCGGTACTTCTTGACCTTCTGCTGGGAGTTCTTCTTCAACATCTTCCGGTTTAACTTCTACACCAGTTAAGTCCTGGTCTCTTACGTCCTCTTTGGGCTTCTCTTCAGTTGCAGGTTCTTGTTCGTTTAATTGAAATTTTTCTAATAATGATTCAACAATATCAACTGGTTTAATATATAAAAACATTCTATCTGATTCATACTCTACAGTATACTTGTCAGCAATATCCATCTTTAACTTTTCTACCAATCCGGAACCATACCAAACTTTAGCTTTAATCTCATTTATTGTTATATCCTCGTTTAGTCCAAACTTGTCTAACAATCCGGATACTTTCGATTCGTATTTCATTGTTTGTGTAACTTTGTCAACTGCGTCCTGAATCTCGTCTAATGTAATAGTTCCTTCAACCTCGGCTAATAGAGTAATAAGTTTATTCTGAAAATTAATTTTGCCTTGGGCAGTCTCATCTAGTCCGAATTTCTCTAGTAAACCTTCTACTACTTTTGATTCGTCCATACTATCTATATAATCTTTAGCTTCCTGTGTTGCTTCCCCCGGAGTATCACTCTCCGTGGGACCTACTCCGCCAGCACCGTAAGAATTGTGAGTTCCAGGTAAGCTCCATGTCCATCCATCGCCATATTTGAATATCTTAACCTTTGATCCTTTATAGTTTATAATTTTATCTTCGTTCACTTTCGATTCATTATATGACATAACACGATTTATCTTAATATCGCTAATCTGAAAACCTAACTCACCGCCATCTTCAGCATCTTTTTCTAACATTTCTCGGGGTCCACTTATCGAACAATTCGGTTCGGTAACCATAGTAAAACTAGTCGAATATTTTGTATATTTAGCTTCATTAACTTTCGATTCCTTCGTCTCTTCCTCTGTTTTCGGTTCCTCTCCTAAAGACTTAATACTCTCTTCGCCTTCAGGCGTCTTAGTCATCTCTTTATTTTCCGGAGCTTCTTCCTCTTCAGGAGCCAGTATATACTTATTGACAACATCAACTGAAAGCTCTGTCATCTCTAAACTGTCCATCGCCTTCATCAGAAAAGCTTTAACATCAGAAGGTTCAACTCCAACCTCTTTAGCATCTAAAACTACTTCACCATCGGAAGTTGTAATCTGAAGATTTACATTTCCTTCGTTTACTTTACTCTCGTTTGTTTCTACGGTAACTTCTTCATTATTATTAGGTTCAAGAACTAAGTAGAAAAATTCGTCATTGCCCTTCTTGCCTACATATTCCTTTTCGCCTTCAACAGCCTCTTCGTCCTTTTCCTCTTTAGGATTGGACTCTTCCGGATTCTCTATTGGTTCAACCTTCTTTGGTTCTGCTGGAACTTCCGGTGTAACAATACTTCCAGCATCAACAAAAGTTGTGCTATTAGGACCGGTCAGGCCATCTTCAGTAAGTTTGGATTCACCCATATCCTTGCTCATCTGAGAAGGTTTCCTAACTAGTTTTAAAGGTATTCTTTTCGCTCGTTTAACTTTACTTTTGCCCTCACCAATGCTATCTTTAAAAGTTGGATCTTTTTCAGCTCTAATACGTAGCTCGTCACTAAGCTGGGTAAAATCCCCTTCTACAGTATTTATAATAACCTGTAAAATTTCTTCTTTTGACATTTTACCACTCTTTGAATAGTACTTAAAATTATTCTGTTCAATTGGATCTAGTTTATTTAGGTCAACAGAAGCTAAATCAGGAGTAGTTATGTTAACTGGACTTTCATTAAGTTTAGATTCCGTAATAAACCATTTCTTATATTGTAAATCTGGGATGTAGCCAGCCGCTGCTGCAACAAATAAATCACCTAATCTTTCCATCTCCGCAGTTTCTGGTGCATTTACAATAATGTTACCATTTTCTAATACATCAAAACTTGAGTTTAGTATATCAGCAAACTTTATTTTACCTTCTGGAGTTAAATCATCACCTTTGTTCCAAACAAATCCATACTGAGATTCGGCATCCGCAATAATTAATTCACAATCTAAATCGTGACTTTTTATATACTCGCCAAAGTTTTCACCGTGAAACATTACTGTAGATTGGTCTTCTTGTAACTTCCTAGCACCCTCAAAAATACTACGAAAATCGGACATCTCAGCTACTTTAAACGGTGACTCTTTAACTATTCCACCTTTTAAGGAGTCCCAATCTTCATGGACACGTTCAGAAGACTCACCTATTCCAGTGTTCCTGGCTAATGTTGGATTTTCGTTCTTAACTTTTTCGATACCTAAACTCTCCGCTTCTTCAGCTGTGTCAGCATCTGGACCGGTAAATATTTCAAATGGTCCATTCACAATACTCATGTAAAATTTACCACTTTCTCTTTGGACAATGTCATATCCAGTTCTGTAAGATCCAAAAGGAAAGTTAACTGATTTGCCACCTTTTACTATTTTGGATTTTGGCGGTTCGTAGTATGCTTCTTTTGTTAAGTAAGCTTCAATCTCAGAAGCTACTGCGTCTTCTCCTCTTTGTGCTAAAAAGTCTTTGATTTGGTCTAAAGCATTTGAATTTTGTGCTTCTAATGGTTCACCACCTAAAATATCCCGAAGTTGCTCCGCCACTGCCCAACCCAAACGTGTATTGGCAATAGCTATTAAATCGTCTTCATCACCTTCTATCATCGAATGCAAATGCGTTACGCCTTCATCATCAAGAACTTCATTTACTTTTCTTTTCCCAACTACCTCAGGTTCCCTATGCTGAATATACGCGTCTATTAACTTAACTGATTCACCATTAACAGCAGTCTTTAACTCATAGCTCTTTATTAACTGTTTAGCAAAGTGGTAGTTAATCTTCATTTTGTCCACTAAATACTTTTCAAGAGCCGAATGTCTACTAGGTGTAATATATGTATCATATGGACGTTGGTTGTGTTCTTTTGCTGTAACTTCGTTCATTTTAGATTCAATTACCTCTTCTTCAGTTTTCTCTACTTTGGGCTCTTCTACAACTTCTTTTTCGTCTGTTTCTGGTATCTCCATAGGTGTACTAGTAGTTAGTTCAGTTTTCGGAGGCTCATTGTCTAGTTGTATAGGTCCCGAGTCAGCTTTTAACTTTTCTTCTGAAGCTTTAATCTCCTCGTTTCTTTCAGCTGATTGGTTGGTTTCGGACTTGGGGTCACCCTGTTGACCGACAATATTAACATCAGGTGCTGAAGACACTTCCTCTGTATTTGAAATGGGTTCATCCATTATTGCAGATTCTCTATCAACATCTCCTTCGGGTAGTGGCTTCTGTTCAGTTTCAGTGGTTGAATCGTCTTCGTTTACTTTCGATTCATCCAATTCTATATTATACTTTCGTAATATTTCCTTACTTGATTCGTATGCTTCATCACTTAAAAAAATCATTTCAGGACCATTACCTAAATAGTAATGTTCACCATCAGCAATACCTATCGCTAATAATTCCTCTTGCATTTCCTCGAATAAGCCTTCTGCACCTTCATCGGATTCCACTGCTGATATGTCTACAAAATGCTGCCCTTCGTTTACTTTTGATTCCTGAGTAACGTAATTAAGTGCTTTTTTAGGTTTCATACCATTTTTTACTAACTCATCGTATTGTTCTTTAACTTTTGGGAATAAATACTCGGAAAAATTTTCCGCTTCCTTATCCGTATTTATTTCTTTGGGGTTTTCATTAGGACATTTCTGACCCATTTGTTTCCTACGTCCTTTTGAAAATCCTGCTTGACGAATTCTGGAACTTTTATATGGACCAGTGCCATCTCGTTTACCACGTTCTTCTTTGCCTTCATTTACTTTTGATTCTGTTTTTCTATAATCATGAGCAGGATCTGATTGATACTTCTCTGCTTCCTTATTCGTTCGCTCTACTTCAAATTGCTTATTCTTTTTGTATACATCATGGTCGTGAGTTAACTCTTGGACTATTTCAGCTGCCTCTTCCTCTCTAATTCCGTAAACAGAGACCATGTCCGAAATTGTGGTAGACATCAGCGTGTAGTCGGCCATATTTGAAGAGTCAAAATGAGCATATCCAAAATAAAGATCAGTTCCGTCCATAATGTCTTTAATTATTTGATCTTTCGTTACATTTTCGTTCACTCTCTTCTGTCCTAAAAAGTCCATTACTCCTTTAACTGTCTTATCCCTACCCGGGAGATCGATGGCTTCCTCAATTTGATTCCTTAACTGAGTAATTTGTTTATTTAACTCCTTAACCTTTTGTTTTCTATCTTTATCACCGCTCATTGTTACTTTGGATACTTCGTATTCCAAATCCTCAATCTCTTTCCTGATGGCTTCTTTAGATTCGTTAACACCGTAAAACTGAGCTTCTGATTTCGCTTCTTTACTTTCCTTTGATTTACCCCAGTATACCTTTTCAAAACCTCCAGCTTTTTCTAGCGCGGCGTCAGTATACTTTTCCATCAGCTCTTCGTCCAATACGTAAAGGAATTCTTCCCACATCTGACCTCTAGCACCTTCGGCCGCAATATCGGAATACTTCTTAAAAACATAAGCTTGGACAGCGGGAATAGTCTTGTCTATTACGTCCTGATAAAACTGACCTTCCAAGTCAATCAAAGTTACTGGATCAGTTTTTGTAATCGTCTGAAAGTTTAGAGCAACATCGGAAGCTGCTTCTTTTACAACGTCCCACTCTTCTCTCGAAAGGCTTTCTTTAACTTTACCGCCTAACTTCTTTACAGCCTTCTTAGTCATTCTGTCCTGTTCGGACTTGTTGGCAGATTTTCTTGCTTCAGCTTCTTCAGATTCTTTATTGCCTTCTTTTATATCTTTCCTTACATGATTTAGAATATTCCAAAATTCGCTCATTTGTTATCTCCTACAGTTTCTTTTCTAATAATTGTAATTTTTCTAGTAGTTCTGGTACAAGTTTGCGGTATTCTTTTCTATTCTCGCGTATTTCCAAAATTACATGCGTTAACAAAGACGAAGTGGATATCATTGCTTGTTCCACTGAAGCGTCCTTATCCTCTGTGATCTTCTTTAAACCGGAATAAACGCTTTTGCCTTTTAATCGTTGAATTAACGATTCCAGTAATTTGTAATCTGGAGATAACTTAATTAGAACTTCATCAATCTTATCAAAGTCTTCCGCAATATACGCATTCCGGGCTTCGTCCAAAAGTTTATCATCTATATCAGAAAGCCGTGAAATCTCTAATAATTTCTTCGAATAGTATCTTTTATCCTTTATCACATTATCTCCTAGCCCTGAGGTTGTTAGGCGTGTAGAACACTAAGATTTAATCTATTTACCAAATGATTTCATTAAGTCACCAATCATGTTTATCTTATTCGATACCTTCTTCAACACATTCTCTCTAATTTCTTCTTTTGCGTCCACTTCTTTATTCTCTACCTTCGCTCGTTCATTTAACGTTCGTTCCAGTAATTCACCGAAAGAAAGGCTGGACAAATCCTCGTTAGAAGTAGGAGTAATTGTCTCTTTTGCTTGCGAAGAAGGGGTAGTATGAGACGCAAGCTTTTCTAAAATCGCCTCTCTTTCGGACGATTCCAAAATTTGTTCGGAACTGTTAGCTGATTCAGGAATAGCTATTCCCCTGTTCTTCATAGTTTCCTGAAACAGCTCACCAAAATTTTTTAACTTTTCTTCCATCCGCTTCTCCATACTTCATAACGTTCAGGAAGTACTCTGTTAAAGTATTCCCAATCGTTGACCGAAACTGAATAAACAATCCCACAGCCAACTTCTTCTATTTTAGCTGTTCGATTGTATGGTTGTCCGCTCTTTGTTACTTTGGTTATTTGAGGACAGTATGCAAGTCCTAATTGATGCATCCTCTCAAGTTTGCTGTCACATTTTAAACAATTCATAAGTTAATCCTGGTTAAAGAAGTTATAGATATAGTAAAATACCGTTTGTCCTCGGCCCTTCCAACTACCAAGCTCAATATACGGTTGGATAGCATAAAGACCAGACACACTAAAGTCCCCAACGACTGTCGAATACTTTAAGTAGTTTGGTTCTCCACCCAACGGAGTATAAATAGTTGGAGTCCAAGTAGCTCTTGTTCCGTCCGGTTTCTGGACATAAAGCTTATAGTTTGTTGCAGTTGAAATGTCAATTCCACAGTCAACAATTATCTCTGTTCCAATTTCCCCAATATAATGAACAGTTTGATCAGTCATATTATTTAATACCACAAATAAAGTTCATTTTTGACTTAAATAGTTCCCGCCAGTAACTTCTATTACGTGAAGTTTTTGCATGACAAGATTTACAAAGAGCCACTAGGTTATCTAATTCATTATTTAACTTATTATAATCAATATGATGACAATGCAAATGACTACGAAATAACTGAAGATGCACCTCTTCAGTCATACCACAAATCTGGCACGAATAGTTACTCCGTTTTCTAATGCATTCTTTTACGTATCTATCAAACTTTTCTGAGTAGGGTGAAAACTCACCAGGAATACCAGTTCCACCTGAAGATACACTAAGCTTCTTCCGGTGTGGCACACTAAAACCAGTAACCCAACCCCTATTTATATAGTCTAAAGATATCTTTGGGTCGAGATGTTTTTCACAAGAGGTAAGTGGGTTATAAACAAGTACTCTACCCCGTGTTTGAGGTCGAGGAGCCTTAATCTTAAGTATCGTTGCCTCTGAATGTTTAAACGTGCCATATCTCTTTTTTCGTGTATTAATTATCTTTTGAATAGATTCTTTTGTTGGTCGGTTATTTTCTATATGAGAACTACTTTTACCTTTGACCCAACCATTACTTAAATACTCACTTACTAAATTTTGGGATATATTCTTTTCTTTGTTAGTCACAGGGTTGTGAATCCACTTGTATCCTTTGGTGTAATGTTTACCTTTATTGTTATGCCCTGATATGAATCGTTGAGTTGAATTTACCTTGCACTCAAAAGATTTACCACATCCACATTCGCACAATCTAGTCTCTCTTTTTATTCTTTTAGTGTGATTTCTAAAGTAGGTCCACTTAGAAGTAACTATCACCTCTCTGCTTTTGCCACAACCACATCCACACAATCTAATTTCTCTAGGTTTTTTCATATTTAACTATTTAAATCAAAATCTGATTCCAGTTCTATACTAATATTTATCCTTGAAGTAAGTTCTAGAGTAGTTTGTAGATCTGAAGTTAAATTGATTGAACCTTGAATCTCGCTCATTCATTTTCCTTACCTGTTAGCCAATCCGAATACTCCGGACACGTTATTGTATCTGAACACTTACCATTATTTGGACAATTCCCACAGGGCCAACTCATTCTCTATTTAGATATCCACAATCTGAACATTTAGATTCAACAATATGATTCAAATGCCATTTCTCAAGTGTTCTACTTAAATCGTAAGAAGTCGAATCAAAAGGAAGTTTATAGACTGACCGTTTGAAGTTTTTACTTCCACAGTTTGGACAAGTTTCAGTTGCTTCCTTTTGATCGAACATTATAACCTCTTATTTAGTTTCAGCTACTGGTACTTCCGATTGTGCACCAACTACTTTAACGTTTACTGCTGCTTGTCCTTTCGGTGTTTCTGTTACTTCAAATTCAACTTGATCGTTCTCTTTCAAAGACTTATAACCATCAGCTATGATTGCGCTGAAATGGACAAATATGTCTTTACCTGATTCGTCTGTAAGAAACCCAAAACCTTTTTGATTACTAACTTTATGTTAACTTTATGTCGCCATAAAGAACGGACTATATCTTAACTGCTCATAACAGCTCTTCGCGTGTAGTCTCTGAGGACTCTCTGCCTACGCAGGTTGCCTGCTGATTGTCCGCAGTTCAAGATTTTTACTATTACTAGTACTAGTACTTGAACATTCACCGGAGTTTCCAGCATACAGCGAAGTATGTGGCTCTATGCAAACCACTTCACTTTGCCTTTTGCCATTTGTATCTGTTCCCTTTCTTATTTCTGTTCCACTTCTTTGAAGCTGAATACTTCAAACTGTAAAACAGTACTACTGATTAATTACGATTTCTTTTCTTTTGACTCCACTAAATCACTGATGACTACCTCAATATCCTCAATTCCCGAAATCTGACTTAGTAACCCGGAAATCTCTAAACTAAGTTCTTCATCAGACCTGTCAGCTGTGATATCAAACTTTATAGTTGCTTGTTTAGATGCATATGTTTCATTTATCTTTTTCTCTTCCACTGTCTTAATTGATTTAATACCGTCTCTAACATTTTGTATATCGTTCTCAAAGCTCATAATTACTCCTTTAGGCTTGAATACCGCCAGTTGTTTCGCCTTGCTTAACTTCTGCAATAATAATTTTTTTATCTTTCCAATTGCTTTCCCATAGTTCTTTTGATTTACCAATGGGTAAAGCCGATTTCAAATCTGAAGTGTCGCCTCTGTGCTCCCTAAATACGTTTCTTGTCTCTTCCGGCTTCTCACTTCCTTCTGTGCCTTCAGGAGATTCGCCTGTTTCTTCTGTTTCTACTCCGGGAACTGGAAGATCTCTTTGATCACCCGTAAAGGCATTTGGGTTACCCCTCCTAAGTATTTTATTTAAGTCCAAATCATTTAGTTTGAAGAATTTCTCGTTAAAGTATTTTAATAGTTCGACTTTCTCCAAATCCGTTCCTATCATTCTGTCTAATAAATCGTATAAAGCACCAGTAGCATCAACACCTTTCTGAAGAGCTTCTTGAAGTTCAATCTCTTCTGCTGACGAAGCTTCGGCCATATGAATATCAAAAAGAGATAAGTCAGGGTCAAGGCCTTGATAGGCAAGATGTATTTGAACTAATCTAGTTATCCCACTAATGATAGCACTCTGAAGTCTTCGGGCTTGTCTGGCAAATCGGATATCAACTCGCTCCATTGCTTGACCAGGAGTAAAGCCACCCGATCCAGCCTCCGCCTGATACCCTGCGAGAACAGAATATGGAACTCTTAAGGCAGTTACGAGTTGATTACGTAATTCTTCGACGTCAGCAATCCATCGAATATCTGCGGAGCCACCAAGTTGTTCAACTTCTAAGTTATCTTTAGAACCCCAAACAGGTAACAACAAGTCCTCTGCATTGGACATCGCATTAAATTGGTCAGAATACGTCGAACTTGATGTTCGTGTATCAAGTGCGCGGCTACGCTTAAGTACTGAAGCATAGCTGTCAAGTAGAGAAACAATTTGTTCAGGATTACTCGACTTCTCGTCGATAACCACCTTAAATAGCCAGCGCTCTGGACTCTTCATAATCCTTGCAATCATTACTGAATCTTCTACAAGCCTTAAACGCTTCCAGGCGGGTAAAGCATCAGCAAGGACGGAAGTGCCATATTTACTTGTAAGCCTGCGAGGATCTGGGCTCATGATCGAGATCGTCCTATATTCAGCATAATTATTATCATATATTAAAGGTCGTCTTCGGCGTGCACCGAGCAAGCGAAAGTGGACTAAGGACCAAGGTGGCAAAAGTTTTCGATCATCCTGTGTTCCACTTCCTAAGCCTGCTCCACTGGGTGATTGAATAAATCCTACTAAACGTCCAGAATAGTCTGCACGACCAAACTGAATTGGATGGGCATCGTCGGATACACTTACTATACCAACTCCCGGCTCGCCATATGCTTCAACTAGAAAATCTCCAAAAACCGCAGTTGTCCAAGCCCAGTCATATAAAACTTCTTCTATACTAATAATATCAAATAGTTTGTCTATCTGATACTGATACTCTTTGTTTTTTGCAACACCCCAAATTGCGGCTCCCTGAATTGGACTTCTCGTAGTTGCCGTTTCAGCATATGCAACGCTGGCTGCGCTCATGATCGGATGAACTAAACTTCGTTCAACTGTCTGGTATAAAGAACTCCTTTCGTACTGAATTGATGTTGAATTATCAATTATCTTCCGTAAGTCCGCATGGCTTATTCCGTAGGCTTTAATAAAGTCCGTTTCAACTCTATCGCCCGTTGCGGCTTTTACGGTAGCAGGAGAAATGACTGGAGATTGTGTAGAAAGCTTGGACTTTAGTAAGTCCAGAATATCTACGGTTCTTTCGCGTAAACTTTTGGCCATTATTCAGTATCCTTTTATTGCCTTATTGTCCAATCAAAAAGAAAGCCCATTCTCCCTAACTTAGGACAATGGGTTGATTGGACTAAATGGACTAATTTCGTTGTAACCTCTAAACACGTGTTGTAAACTAACGTATGATGATTTGGTATACATTACTCGGTTACAACCTTTCCTATTGGTTAAACTATATACTATCAATAAGATACACACGCTAAACTATCTATACAGTTAGAGCCTGTGCATATCTGTTATCATAAGTAAGTATAATAACAGATTACTAGTTTTTAAAAACTATTCTGAACTTAGGTTATAACTTATGGATTTACAATGTTGGAAGGGTTAACTCAGTTATTGACTGGACTAACAACTACAGATATAGTCAAGCTACTTTTCCTAACGTGTAATTTTGTATCTTTTCCAGCCTATCCCAAAAAACCGTTTTATTCGTGCAATCATCCTGTCTAGAAGCATGTATTCGTATATCTCTATTGATACTTTATCACTGCCCAGCCAATGGTCCACCGTGAAATCTTTTGACTGAAGATTACTTGGCACCTCGGATACGTCGTTAAATTTGTGTATTTTCATTTTTCTCCAATTTCTCGTATATGTCAAATCAATCTACCGATGTCTTAAGTTATTTTTAGCATAATGTGACCTTCAATTAATCTGTTTATATTACTACCAATAAACTTGGATAGATGTCTTAAGCTTTCTGACTGAGCAATCTCAGTTAGAATCTTTCTTTCGTTCTCAGTAAACGTTAATGTTAGCATAAAACTCTTATCTTTGTTCTCTTTTACGTTTGTTATTTTCATCTTAAAATTCCTTTCCGTGCTTCTTTGGACGGGTTTCGTTAAACTTCATTTTGGCCTTGATAGCTTTGTCCAATCGGACATTTCTGGCTTCACAGAAGTCTCCAATACGGATTAGGACATCGGCCATCTCTTCCTCTAACAGAGAAAACTCCGGAATATGATCACTCTTCAGATTGCCGTGTCTTAGTGCTTCCAAAGCTTCTGAAAGCTCGCTGTGCATTAGGGCGATCATTTCTCCGTCATTTCGTTCTTTTTTATCTTTGGATAATTTGGTACCTTTGCAAGTTGGACATGCTTTGTGCATACCAACTCCTGTTAAATCACCTTCGTAACCGGAACCAATTGCACTGTCATCAAAAATCTCGCCTGAACCGTTACAGCCAATACATTCCTTACTCCAAAATCCTTTTGATACAGCTGTCTTATGCGCTTTTTTACAAAGTTCTTTTATTGTCATTTGTCCTCCCATAGTCATCGTCAAATCGTTTAATGTCACTTTCCAATAGTTTATCCCCGCATTGGACTTCTACTATCCTCAATATCTTATTTGTTTTATTCTCCAAACGATGCAACTGTTTCTTTGAAATATACGCGCTTTCATTTTCAGGCATATCAAATTGTTCATTACCCAAAGTTACAGTTGCTAATCCCTGAACAACTGTCCAATGTTCACTTCTGTATTGATGGCTTTGAAGACTAAGTCGCTTATGAGGTCGGACTTCCACAAGCTTTACCTTAAATCCTTTTCCAGTACTTAAAACTGTGTAACTACCCCACGGACGTTTAGTTTTCATACTTTAAAGTTTTGATTCATTATTATTTTTAAAGACATACAAAGCAACTTGA
>Ga0265297_10002702_pt1 | contig 34859 bp, 30 predicted proteins | sample Munlanlwell13791_FD_192502 | JGI IMG/M metagenome (GOLD analysis project Ga0265297, IMG submission 192502) | Leachate microbial communities from a municipal landfill in Southern Ontario, Canada - Leachate well 137-91 | ecosystem: Engineered > Solid waste > Landfill > Unclassified | place... | reverse complement strand
CCGTACGCGCGCGTCCTCCGGATCCGGTCGTCCAGATCCGGGAACGGAATGGTGCCGTTGTCGTCGGCGAACAGGCGTCCCCGCAGATCCTCGTCGCTCGCCGCTGCGAGCTGCTCGGGGCGGAACCAGTCCGGATCCTCGATCAGCCGGCGCATGATGACGCGAGACAGCATGTCCGAGCCCTTGCGCTGTTTGCCGTCCAGCGTCCCGACGAGCGGCTTGACGTACCCTCTCTCGTCGCCGAACCAGAAGCCGTAGTTGTGCAGGCTCTCGAAGAAGAAATAATCCACGGCCCTTGGATGGTCGAGCGAGGGGTACATGTCGGCCGCCACGATCACACCGCCCGGCGTGGTGTAGCTGTAGAAATTGAGCGGCTCGACGTCTTCGGGCAGGGCGGCGACCACCTCCGCGGCCTTGATGACCTGCTCCCAATTCACGCGTGCCAATCTTCACCTTCCTTTCAAAAGGACACGCGGGCAGTCTAATGCCCGCGACCGGTTATGGCAACCCCGGCTTGACTGTACTTGTCATAGGAATAAAGTTGCGACATCGCTGATTACCGGAAAGGAGATCTTTGAAATGGGCTGTGGCGACAAGTACATCGAGAATCCGAAGACCAAGGGGAGCGGCATCATCTGCTGCATCCCGCAGCGCGGCATCTGCCCGGTGAAGTGCCCGGACTGTTTCTTCCAGTCCGGCCGCTCGTACCTCAAGCCGCTGAACCGGAACCTGCCGAACATGCCGAGCCTCGAGGAGGTCGGCGATCGCATCGTGCGGGTGAACGACGGCAACGACAGCAACAACCAGCGTGAGCTGGTGTTGAGGATGACCGCGCCGTACCAGCGCAAGTTCTTCAACACCTCGATGCCGATCGACCTCGCGGGCTTCCGCGACCCGGTCGTCTTGACCGACAACCCCGGCACGATGACCGACACCGACGCGCACTTCGTGGACCTGGTCCCGCCGAACCTGATGTTCGTCCGATTCCGCGTGAACCTCTGGAACCTCGAGATCTGCGACCGCGTCGTCGAGTACTACACCTCGCGCGGCGTGCCGGTGGTGCTGACCGCGATGGCCTACTACCGCAAGAAGGTCGTCGCCGGCCACGAGGACGACTACGTCTTCAAGCGGCGGACGCTCAACAGCTACCACGTGCTGAAGCCCGAGGCGGCGGCGAAGATCATGGCACGATACGCCGCCAACCCCCTCGTCTTCTCCTGCGGCACCACGCTCATCGACTACCCCTGCAGGAACTGCAACAAGTGCGAGCTCCTCTACTACCGGACGATGCGGCGGCTCGCCGGCGTCGTCGCGTAGACCGCGCCCTGATCGGTCCGGTGGCGTCAGACCGTAACGATTCGTACTACGATTCAGGAAACCCGCGGACCTCTCCCGCGGTTTTTTCATTGACAATCGCCGGCTGCCGAAGTATAAAGAACGGCTCTTTCGGAGGGAGCCAGCCATGGCGCATAGGATCTGCCGGGCCAATCGGCGCCACCTCGCCGACATCAACCGCATCATCACCGGCGTAAACATCGGCGGACCGCTCGACGAAATCCCCGACCTGTTCTGGTTCGCGCGAGCTGACGGACACATCGTCGGCTGCGTGGGCGGGGAGTTCGTGGATGATGACACGTTCATCATCCTGTACCTCGCGGTCGAGAGATCGCACCAGAAGAAACACATCGGCATGGACCTGCTGGACCATGCGATGCGGTACGCGCGCGGGCGCGGTGCGAAGCGGTTCGCGCTCATCACGATGTACTACCGCTTCAACTGGTTCAAACGCCGCGGCTTCGGGACGATCCCGCGCGCGCAGCTGCCAACTGCGGTTCGCGACCACTGGATGTTCACCGAGCGTCGCTACATGAAGTGCGCGGCCATGATTGCGCCCGCGCAGGTGTGACGCAAAAAACGCCGAGCCTGACTCGGTGTTTTCTTTTACCCTTGCATGCGCGGCCGAATCACCCGGCGGTTACGATTCCGTCGTCGGCATTCACCTCGATGATATCTCCGTCTTTGATCGATCTCGTCGCATCCTTCGTCCCGACGACGCAGGGGATGCCGAGCTCGCGCGAGATTATCGCCGCGTGGCAAGCGATGCCGCCCTCGTCGGTGACGATCGCCGCGGCCTTGCGGCAGGCCAACACCGTGTCCGGCCGGGTCATCTCGGTCACCAATATCTCACCCGGCTTGAACGCCGCCACCCGCTTACTCAAATCCCGGCGGTCGTGCCGCAGAAGACGCGCCGGCCCCCTGGCCCGTCCGCCCATCGCCGTCCGGCCATACAGGATGCCGACCCGCTTAGTCAGGACGATCTTCTTATACAGCTCCCGGAACCGGAGGCCGGTAAGCAAGGTCTGCTTGCCGTTGATGGTGATCAGCGCGTAACCGCGCTTCCGCAGCCGCATGGCGTCGGCGCGCGCCTTCCGTCCTTCGCGCAACAGCGCTGTCATCTCCTCATCGGTGTACAGTAGGATGTCCGCGACTTTCAGGCCGTGACGCCGTGCGGCCTCTTTAGCGAGTTTGCCGAGCAGAAAAGTGAACAGCTTTTCGCCCTCCTTCCGCAGTCGCAAACGCATCTCTCCGAGCTCCGCGAGCATCTTCTTGTGCCGCCTGTCGGCGCCGATTTTCGCCAAACGATGTTCCTCGGTCATCACGTAGACGCGCAGATACGAATGCATCATCGCCATCGCCGACTCATAACAGACGGCGAACCGCGCATCCGTCAGATTCTTGAGGTCCGTCGCACCCAACGCGGCCAGATCCTTGCCCATCGCCTCGCGCGTCTCTTTGACCATCCGTCGATAGCGCGCTAGGCCGCGCCCGCTTACGAAGAAACGGTATCCGGCTTCCGCACCGCGCTCCACTCGGTCGTCCAAATGATAAAGATGCATGATCTGACCCTTGCGGAATACCAGCGTCTTGTCCCTGAACCTGCCGCCTTGCCGATGCGTAAACCAGAAAAGCGGCGAGCGGAACTCGCGCGCCCAGAAGTCGGCGGTCTTGAAGTGTGCGGACAGACGCCTCCCCGTCATATCACAACGTCGTTATCGGCCGGCTCTGCACGATGAAGAACTCACCTTTCTCGAAGGCCCATTCGATATCGCAGGGAAAACCATAGTGCTTCTCTATCTTCGAGCAGATCGTCGCAATCTCGCGAATCTGTCGGCCATCGAGTTTCTGGCGCTTCCGGTCATTCTTCGACACCGCCCTGGACTTCGTGCCCGACGCGCCGCGCGCCAGCATCTTCGCTTGCTCGGCGACGTTCACGTCGATGAGCGTGCCGTCGCGCTTGTCGATGACATAAGAGTCCGGCGTCACCATGCCGCCGACGATCATCTCCCCGAGCCCCCAGCACGCCTCGATGATCATCTGGTTCGGGTCCTTTGTGACCGGATGGACAGTGAAGGCGATTCCCGCGATCTCGGACTGTACCATCTCCTGCACGACGACCGCGACGGAAACGTGCGTGTCGCGCATCCCCTTCTCGTTCCTGTAGACGATGGCGCGCGGCGTGAAGAGCGAAGCCCAGCATTTCTTGACGTTCCCGAGAAGCGACTTCTCCGTCGTGTTCAGATAGCTTTCGAGCTCCCCGGCCCAGCTGGCGATAGATGAGTCCTCGGCGGTCGCGGAGGAACGGACGGCCGCGAAACGGATGCCGAGATCCTCGAACGCGACCATGATCTCTTCCGATAGGTCCGCCGGAAACCGCGCATCGCTGATGACGTCGCGGATGACGCGCGAGGCCGCGTCGACCGAAGCGACGTCAGCGTAATTGACCTTCGCGATCTGGCCGCGGATCTCCTGAATCAGGTCCGTCTCCTCAAGGAACCGGTCGAACGCCGCGGCGATGACAACGAATCCCGGCGGCACCGGCAATCCGGCCGTCGTCATCTCGCCCAGCGATGCGCCCTTTCCGCCGACACTGCCGACATCCTTAGCTCCGAAATCGCGGATATTTCCGACCAGCATACGATGCGCCTGATAAGATGATTACGATGTCTGGATTATACCCCGCGCCTCCTCATTCCACGAACCGCATCAGTAAAGAAAAAGCCCCAGCCTTGACGGTCTGGGGTCGGATGCGGATGCGCTCCGCTCGATCAGCTGCCCTGCGGGCGCTCGGTGACGATGATCTTCGACTTCACCGTGATCTTGGTGTCGAGCGACGCCGGCTTGCCGTTGACCCGGATGTCCACGTTCGTGGTCCTGGTCCCGACGGACTCGAGGGCGTGCTTGACGGTGGCGCCGCGCGCGGGCACGGTCGCCTGCTTGTCCTGCGCCTCGCCCTGGGTGGGAACGACTCTAACACTGACGGTCTTTTCCTTTGCCACTTCTTCCTCCTGTCGCTATTCGATGACCTCCAGGCTGCCGACCAACTGCTGGTGGTGCCTCTTGGTCCTGCCACTCATCCAGAACTTCACCAGTTGCGTCAGCGCGATGTCCGCGGTGAACGAAGCGATGTGATAGACGCCGTGCCGGCCGCAAGTCTGATTAAGCGCGGTATCGCCAGGGTACAGGTAGTGAGCGTAGTAGTCAATGTCTTCTTCCTCGCACGGTCTGATTGCGAAGACGGAGATGAACTCTTGAGCGTTGCGAGTGTCGATGAGGATGTCCACCGCCGGATTCCGTCCGACCTCGCGCCAGATCGCCTCCCGCGCCTCCATGCTGTCGACGCAGGCGATGACCGTGCCGGCGAGCCGTCCGCCCTCGTAGCGGCGATGTTCGGACACGATGGCAAGACCGGTCGCCTGCCGGATGATCCGCGCCAGCGCCGCGACCTTCGGCTGGCCGATGTCGCACGGCCGGTATTCGGACATAGGGATGTTGTGCGACTCGACGAAATCGTGATCGACGACTCGCAGATGGCGAACGCCCATCTTGGCCAGGCGCACCGCAATCATGCTCCCCACCGAACCGGCACCGATGAGCGTCACCGGCTGACAGGCGTGCGGATTGAAAAGGTTGAGCTGTTGAGCGAAGTTGAGCCTGTCATCCATTGTCAGTCTCGCTTTCCGTTTCCGTGCCGCCGGCCGCAGGATCGTCGCCCGCGGGCGCTTCCGTCGCAGCATCAGTCTTGGCGCGACGTTTGCGCGGGCGAGCGCGCTTGCCGATCTTCTTTTGTGCCTTCTGGAATGCCTCGACCAACGTCTCGATCTGCGACGACTCCATGTCGACCGACACCAGACCCTCCTCTTCCCCGACAGGCGGCAGGAGCACTTCAAGCACCGTACGGAGCGCAGGTTTCAGCGTGGCGAGGACCGCTTGCCCTCCCAATGACTTCAACAGCCTGCTCCAAGCGATCAGGTCCGCTTCCTTGGGATTGCCGAGGTCGTTCACCAACACCCGGGCGTACAGCTCGATGTAGCTCACGCTCTGCGCCTCGAGCGGCAGCGGCTCGCCGTCATCTCCGGCGAGCGGCCATCCCTCCACTTTGTATCTCGCCAGCTCCGGGGTGTACCCGTGCTTGAGCCAGCGCAGGACGAGATCGATGGCGTCGAAGATGCGCCACTCGGCGACCGCCTGATAGATCGCGACGCCGACGTTGCCGAAGCACGGCGTGTTGTCCCGTTCCAGGTGGGGATGCGAATGGCCGTTCGGGTGAAGCGGTCGGTCGTTCCAGACCACGACCGTGTGCTCGACCGGATCCAGAGCGATGGTGAACCGACCGGTAGCGTACCGATGGCCGTCGTGCTCGATGACAACAGGCTTGATGTCGAAGAGCATTCCGTCCTTCACCTGTCGGACGCGCTCGATGTCCGGATGCGACGACAGGCGTCTGAAATCTTTCCGCATCGTCCGGCGAGCCCGCCTGGCGTTCCGCTCCGCGCCATCCAACATGTCCCGATATTCGGCGGTGGCGCGCTGGCACGACATGATCTGCGACTGAAGGCGCTCGATTTCAGCGGACTGCTCCTTCAGTTTTGACTCGATCAAACCAGGCCAATCGTCGATCTGCCTGCCGACGGTCTTGATGAAGACGTTCTCGTCCAAATCAGCCGATTCGGGGTCCTCGTCTTCGCTTCGATCAAGTCCCTGTTTGATCAGGCAGAGCAGCTTCCAGAATATCTCCTCGCTGTCGGCGCCGTGATAGACGCCGAAGATGGGACACAGCAGGTAGGCGGTCTGACCGATGATCTGGACCGCCGGCTCGCCATGCTCGTCCTTGAGGACGACGCCTCGACCGAGAAGTGGCTTGGCGCAGGCCGGCGGTTCCGCCTTGTCATCCAGACGGTGGCCGAACAGGGTATACCGATAGACGCGGTTCTTGACGCCAGGAGGCGAGCAATTTGACAAGACGGAAACAGTTCCGGGCTTCTCCGGTTCCGGATCGAAATTGAACCCCTCACTCTTCGAGATGAGCCGCACCTTCAGGCCAGTCAGCCCGCAGAACTTGGCGAGCAGCTTCTGGTACGCTCTGCAACCCACGATGACCCGTTCACGAGCGACGATATCCGTCCACTCCTGGAGATCGATTTCGATCTTGGCCGCATCTTGGTCAGCGAAGTAGACGCAGACGGCGCGTAGGTAGTTCCAGTCGATCTCGAACATCTTAGGCCTGAGTCTGAATCTCCTCGCGCCCGCATCTGGGTTGATGATGCGGAGCAAGCGCTCCATTTGTAGTATCGTCGATTCTTTCGAGGTCGGATCCACAGCCAACGCATAGGCGTCAAACCACAGATCAGCAGCCTGGGCTCTCGTGGCGTAACCGCGTAGACCGGCGGCCGCGAGCTCATCGAGCTTGGATTCGACCAGGTGCGCCGGCAGCAACATGTAGCTGCCGCCGATGCGGACCGTGTCGGCCTTATCGTTCATCACTATCCTCCTTGATTCGTTTTCAAACAGCGCTCCGCCGATGTGGCGGATGCTCGACTTTTGCATAATTGACCGCGAAAGTCAACGCCCAAATGAAAACGCGACCACCTGAAAGGGAGTCGTGTTTTCGTGGGCAGAAAACCGCGCTCCAGTATCTCCAGAGTCTGGGACAAACCCACAAAGCGATACTGGTTTTTCTCAAGCGCCAGTACCTCGGCTTGTTCTTCCAGTGCTGGCGATGCCCTTGACAAAGAGAAGGATGGAGGATATGAAGGGTGGCTAGGGGGAGAATAAACGGAGCCACAACCCATCATTAAAACTTCTCGTATGATGTATTTCCTCCTCTTCTTATTCCTTATCCTCGTGTGTTTCGCCGTGGTATTCGGTATGAAAAATACCGCGAAAGGCATACTTATTTTTACCGCGGCGATACTCATTTTGGGGATAGCCGCAATTGCCTATAATGATAGGCGAATTGCGAAACGACAGGTAGAATTCGAAACGGAACACAGTGCATTACAAGCGGAAGTTGATGCAGAACGAGCAGCATTACAGGCTCGTGCTCGCCAACTTCGAGAAAAGTTGGAACAAGAAAACCCTGGTGTATTTGATGAGTTCTCCGACGACGAAATTGAAGCTAGGCTTATTCAAAGAGGAGCAGTTAAATGAACGTCGGTTTAATGAGTAAAAAACCTCCTTTGTTGCGGTTTTTGCTATCGAACTCGACACTCAAGAATAAAAGGCGGATTCCTCGCTAAGGTCACCGTCTTCTCTCATAACGAAAAACGCTCCATGGCTGGAGCGTTTTTCGTGGGGTCGCATCCCGGAACTTATTAGAACCGTGTCGCTCATCCAGATTTAGCCGAGTTTCGCTCCGACCTGAAATGCGTTTCAGGTCTGTTAACGACTCTAATGTATTGAAATGTCGTGTAAGACGTGGTGTAATTGCCCGAACTATGACTGCCGAAGAAATCGATAAAATCATAGCGGGGCTTGAATACAACCGCGTGGAATTCAAGGTTGACCTGAGCGGCACCGAAGAGCAGAACCGCAAACACCACGTCATGCGCTCCGTAACGGCCTTCTATAATACGAAAGGTGGTTTGATTATCTTCGGCTTGCGCGACAAGACAGGCGAACTGGTGGGTGTCATTGATCCACAGCAACTAGAGCATTCCTTCATGCAACAACTCCACGGGCTTGTTCCCGACATCGACGTTTCGCCGGAGACGGAAATCGTGGAATACAAGTCCAGCAGGCTCCTAGTCGTCCGTTGTCCTAAGGGACACAGGCCGCCTTACGTAATCAACGGCTATACCAAACCTTTCGTCAGGGTGGGCAGCAGCAACGTGGAGGCCAGCGATGACCAAATCGCCCAGATGTATCGCGACCGCAGTCCCGAGCCGCAGGACCGCCTTGCCATCGAAACGGCCAAAATCGACGACCTGGACTTGCAGGCCGTCGAGAACTACCTGAAAAGCACTAGTATATACGAAGGTGACCGGAAGGATGTTGTCGGATATCTCGTCAGAGAGGGATTGGCTCAAATCAAGGCTGACGGCGTGCCATCACCGACCTACGCCGGCATCCTGCTATTCGGAAAGAACCCACAGACGTTCCTGCCGCATGCCATCATCAAGGCGGATGTCAAAATGCGCGAGGACCAGGATGGCTGGGACGATCTGCAGACGTTCGGCGGCACGGTCTTCGAGCAACTTCGAGCCGCAGAGTCGTTCATGAAACGCAGCATACCGACAGCGGCCAAAATCGTTGGCTTCAGGCGCGTCGAACTGTCGGCCATCCCGCCGGAGGCCTTGCGCGAAGGTATCGTCAATGCGGTGGTACACCGCGACTACCGCGATTCTGGCGCCGAAATCCATCTCAGGATACGCGGCAGCGGCGTATCGGTAATCAACCCGGGGGGCTTGCTACCCCCACTGACAATAGAAATAGTGATGGGTGGAGCGTTCGCCCCCAGATCACGCAACGCCACAATCGCGGAGGCGCTGGTCAGGCTGGGCGGCTTCATGGAAAAACGCGGCTCCGGCATCGACCGCATGAGGAGGATGATGCGCGCGGCACAACTGCCAGAACCTGAGTTCAAGGAAGAGGGCGGCGCCTTTTACGTCCTGTTCCGGGCTTCGCTTGGCTCACCGACGGCAAAAAGGGATGCGGTGGCGCCAATCAGCGATTCCGAATTGGGGCGCCTGAACCTAAGCGAAGACCACTTCAAGATACTTGAACTCATCGAGGAAAAAACCGAAGTCAGACCCGGTGAAATCGCCGACGCCCTGAAGCGCTCCCGGCCATTCGTCAACGACAGGCTTAATGAGTTGCTTGAAAAAGAAGTGGTGGCGAGGACCACCGAAAACAAGCAGGACCCGAATGTGAAGTACAAAATTCACCCCCGCTTCTTTGAGAACCGCTCAAACAAACCTGGCCCGACTCAACAGGCAAAGCTCCTGTGAACCGGTAGTTTAAAGTTGGCTTAAAGTTACTTTTAAGTTCAAAATTTGGCTAAAAAACAACAACTTTTGTGTGGATAAAAGAGCCGGACGAGACCGGTTCTTTTATATTTAATGTTGGGCCTCAGGGTCTAATTATCGACTCATCGCTGAGAATACAATGGCATTCACCGCAACAAAAGCTGCAGCGGTTCCGAAAAGGTAGCGCGCGTAGAATCTCCTGTCCTTTCTGAGGAAGGCAAACGTGAAACAGATTACCAACTGCGATAAATACATGACCATGCCTGTTACGGCATGTGCGTCGTAAACTCCCAAAGAAGGCCGGGAACCCATCAGAGCCATTGCAACCCCGGACACCATCGTGGCGTAAAAAACGTACCGCAAAAAGATAAAGATCTTGGTTGCCCAGGTAACGGCCTTGCTGATGGCCTTGTCGGGGTTGCTCTTGATCCAGCCGTTCACGCTCTCAAACGCGAGTGCTGCCGGAATAACCAATTCGTACCTTGCCCACTGCCAGTATGGCATCAACCCGCTTCCGAACTCAGTGAGCACAAAGACGGCAAGGTGGTAAAAGAAAATCGCTATCACCGTCAGGAAGACCGGCACGATGAACATGAATGTCCATAGGCTCTTTACGAATCTCCTGTACAGGTGCTGCTGGAAGTCGACGAGCAGATAGGCCACAAAAACGCAGAACGCGACCAGGAAAAACGCCTGCACGACGCGGAGCGATTGCGCGGCCGGATCGCCGGACCCCAGCGACACCTGGAGAAAAAGTGCGGCAATAACCCCGATGAATCCCGTAAAATTTATGAACGACTTCCTCTTATCGTAGTAGTCGGCAAAAGCTCCGATCACCTGCCCGATGCTGGGCAGTTTGATCCCGAAAGGTTCCGGCCATATTTTCTTCAGCCACTCGCGAAAGGCTCGGGTGGCGCCCACATTCATCTCCGGCATGTGCTTGTTGTCGCGAAAGATGTAGCGTCGGTCATGTGTGTGGAGTTCATCCACACACTCCCTCATTTTTTCAGTTGTGTCAACGATATAAAATGCGTTTTATGCGTTTCAATAAGCCACAAAACCAGTCACCGTATCCTGGCCCCGGAACCAGTTTTGAAGATTACGATTTCATGACCGCCGACGAGCTGGCGGCGTTCATGAAAGTGTCCAAAACGACCGTTTACCGGATTGTGTAGAGCCGAATCCTGCCGGTCTATCGCCTTGGCGACAGCCTGCGGTTCCGCAAGCAAGACGTTATTGCCTAAATCGAACCAAAACACCAACCCCGAAGGGGCTGGTGTTTTGGTGGGTGGCCTATGGGAATTCCGCCTCGCCCGCCCGAATGGCGGGCTTCGTTGCCCGGGGTCGCGGCGAAGCTACGCCGGCTCGCTTCGCCGTCGCTCGGCGGTCGCACCCTCGACGGGGCGCTCCGCCTCGCTTTCGACCCGTTCGATTCCCATAGTTCTACCTCAAATCAAAATACCCTCCCCGGACGGGGAGGGTATTTTGATTGGGGTGGCCTATGGGAATCGAACCCATATTAACGGGACCACAACCCGCTGTGCTGACCGTTGCACCAAGGCCACCGTATCTATTGTTTGAATGGTGCGCCCGGCACGATTCGCCCCGCCACTTCTCTTTCATCAAAGAGGGCGGGGTCCCGCCAACGGCGGGAAACGTGCGCTTTTATTTGAGTGGTATCCCCGGTTGGAATCGAACCAACATAACCAGCTTAGAAGGCTGGGGCTCTATCCATTGAGCTACGGGGACTCATCGTTCCCAACCCGAGCACCACGGCAGGATATTAGCAGGTTTTTAGCCTAGCGTCAATGCTTTACTGACATCGTAGCGGCAGGGTTTATCCCTGCCTTTCTGGTGATTCCGGTTTGGCAGGCACAAGGCCTGCCGCCACAATCACTTCTTGCCCTCTTTATCATGATACTCATCGTAAATCTCCCGCAGTCTCTGATCGGTGACATGCGTGTAGACCTGCGTCGTAGTGATGGACGAATGTCCGAGCATCTCCTGCACGCTCCTGATGTCCGCGCCGTTCCGCAACAGATCGGTCGCGAACGTATGGCGCAGGACATGCGGCGTGATGCGCTTGGTGATGCCGGCCTTCCTCGCGTACTTCTCGACGATGCGTTGGACGCTCCGCGGCGTCAACATCCGCTCGGTGTCGCGGTCCCGCGCCGCGCGGTCGTGGCTGACGAACATGTATTCCTCCATGTCAGTACGCTTCGCCAGATATTCCTTCAGCCAATAACGCGCCTGGTTCGACAGGAACACCACGCGCGGCTTGTCGCCTTTGCCGCGCACCGTGAACTCCTCGCGTTTCAGGTTGATCATCTCTTTCGTGAGATTCGCGAGTTCCGACACGCGCAATCCGGTCGAAAATAGTGTCTCCAGAATCGCCTTGTCGCGCAACCGGATGAGCGGCAACGAACCTTCCGTCAGCTTGTGCCCGCTGGCCGCGGTCAGGGGCGCTTCGAGCAGCCGGTCGAGCTCGTGAGTCTCAAGGAATCCGACGCTGCGCTGCGGCATCCGCGCCAATTCGATCTTCTCCGGCGCGAGCGTCTTGATGTCGCGCTTCGCCAGATACTTCAGAAACGACCGCAGCGCTATCAGGTGGTAGTTCTGCGTATTCTTCTTCAGCGCGTTCCCCCTCTCATCCTTCAAACGGTTCAGCCAGACACGATATTTCCTGACCATATCGAGATCGATCTTTTCAGGCGTCGCACCACCAGTCCAGTCGGAGAACCGCCGCAGATAGAAATCGTAATTCCTCACGGTCATCTCCGACCGGTTCCGCTCGACCTCCAGATAAGTCAGGAAGTCGTTAATCAAAATGTCTGTCTTTGAGCTCATGCGCCTTAATTATACCGCGAAATCGCTTGCGCCGCAAAATGATAAGTAGAGATTTTTGAGATGTATCCCCAGCCAGGCTTAACTGGGGCCAGACCCCAAATTGAAGGCCCCAAATTGACAGGTCGAGACAACAATGCTAACCTTCTTCCGTAACTCATGCGGCTGCTCGGCTATATATAATGTAAAGGCTAGGCAGTTCGTTAAGGCCAAATGGCCGGCACGTATGTTGGACAAGAAGAAAAAGGATCGTATCATAGCTAAATATAGGACCCACGAATCGGACACGGGTTCGCCGCAGGTACAGATAGCTCTGCTCACGGCCGAAATGAAGGAGCTCTCCGAGCACCTGCTCGACCACAAGAAGGACTTCTCGTCCAGGAAAGGTCTCCTGCGCAAAGTCAGCGAGAGGCGCCGCCTGCTCAAGTACCTGAAGCGCGAGGATGCCAAGGCTTACGGAGCGCTCACTGCCGACCTGAAACTCAAAGCGTAGTTCAGCGAACGCCGGCCTGTCCGGCGTTTTCGCCTAATATCGTCCATTCACCGCATTTCCATATGGCGGACGCAAAACCGAACATCAAGCACAAAAGCCAGCGCGTCGGCGTATTCATCGACGTGCAGAACATGTATTACTCGGCTAAGGCGCTCTACAGCCGGAAGGTCGACTTCGGTGAAATCCTGAAGACCGCCGTCGCCGATCGCCAGCTCATCCGGGCGCTCGCCTATGTCGTCCGCGCCACCGGCGAAGAGGATCCGTTCTTCGAAGCGCTGCACCAGCGCGGCATCGAGACCAAAGAGCGCGAACTCCAGGAGTTCCACGGCGGCGCGAAGAAGGCCGACTGGGACGTCGGCATCACTGTCGACGCCATCCGTATCGGCGAGGTGCTTGACGTCGTCGTGCTGGTCTCGGGAGACGGAGATTTCGTGGAACTGGTAGAATACCTGAAACACCATGGTAAGCAGGTTGAGGTCATCGCCTTCAGGCAGTCGACGTCATCCAAACTCATCGAGGCCGCGGACGACTTCGTCGACCTCTCCGCCGATTCCGACAGATACACCATCAAAGGTTCGATGCGATCGACCGGCCACAGACCGGAGAAGCAGGAAGCGGAGGTCGTGAAACAGGAGGGTCAGCCGACCGAAAGTTTCTGGATCAAACCGCCCGAGAAGCGTTCGACGCGGAGAAGCGTATCGCCGAAAAGTTCACCGAAAAAATAAGCCCGAGTGAGAGGGTGAGAAAGTCAGAAGACATCGATTACTGCTTTCTCACCCCCCTCACGACCATTTCTCCTGCCTCGCGTCATTGTCGCGTCATGATGACGGGAGCTAGGAGGAATTAATAACGTAATGTCGCCGCGCGAAGGTTCGCTGGAAGACAAGTAGACCTGTAGGGGTCCGTCCCCGGGTCTCTGAACCAATTTCACAACTGCATTCCGGACCATCCAGCCGAAAGCCAGTTGCGAAATTAGTTCACGGTTTTCCCGCGATCCGAGACGGCGGCGACGGAAAACTATGGAAGTACGTCGTTTCGAGACGCAGTGGGGCGGCAAGACCCTCACCATCGAAACGGGCAAGTTGGCCAATCAGGCCAACGGTTCGTGCACCGTGCGCTACGGCGACTCGGTGATTCTGGCTACGGCCACGATGTCTAAGTTCGCGCGCGAGGGCATCGACTTCTTCCCTCTCTCGGTCGAGTACGAAGAGAAGATGTACGCCTCGGGCAAGATCAAAGGCTCGCGTTTCATGAAACGCGAAGGCCGCCCGACAGATGACGCGATCATGACCGGTAGGATGATCGACCGCGTCATCCGTCCGATGTTCCCCGATGGCGTCAAGAATGAGGTCCAGGTCGTCGTCGACTGCCTGTCGGCCGACTTGGAGAACGACACCGACATCCCGGGCATGATCGGCGCTTCGTGTGCGGTCGCCATCTCCGATGTCCCGTGGAACGGACCGATCGCCGGCATCCGCGTCGGCCGGATCGGCGGCGAGTGGGTCATCAACCCGACGTTCGAGGCCCTGACGAAGAGCGACATCGACTGCGTAGTGGCCGGATTCCCGGACCGCGTGCTGATGCTCGAATGCAACGGCAAGGAGGTCTCGGAAGAGGACATGAACGCGGCGATCCAGTTCGGCCAGAAACACATGAACGAGGTCATCGACCTCATCAACCAGGTCGTCGCCGCTGTCGGCAAGCCCAAGGCAGACCCGAAGAAGCTGATGGGTTACGCGCCGGGTAAGGAAGAGGAATCATACGCCCGTGAGACGGACCTGACCGCCAAGGCCCAGGCCTTCCTGGACCAGCACCTCTCGGAGGCGCTCTTCTCGTCGCCCAAGGCGTCCAAGGCCGAACGCGCCGCGGCTCTCGATGAAGTGAAGAGGCAGCTCAAGAAATACATCGAGGAACAGGGTGCCGAAGAGAAAGAAATCGCGACGATCATGGGCAAGTCTGGCAAGATGATCGATGTCGCCGTCTCCATGGCGATCATCGAACGAGGTCAGCGCGTCGACGGACGATCGCTCACCGACGTCCGCCCGCTTCTCTGCGAGGCCGGACTGCTGCCGCGCACGCACGGTTCCGCCATGTTCTCGCGCGGCGAGACGCAGGTCGTCTCGATAGTCACGCTCGGCAGTCCCGGCGACGTCCAGGTACTGGACGGCATGGATACGTCCGGCAAGAAGCGCTATTTCCACCACTACAACTTCCCGCCGTTCTCGGTCGGCGAGACCGGACGCATCGGAGGCGCCGGCCGCCGCGACATCGGACATGGCGGTCTGGCCGAGCGCGCGCTCGAACCGGTCCTGCCGGAGAAGGAGACGTTCCCCTACACCATCCGCGTCGTTTCCGAGGTATTCTCGTCGAACGGCAGCAGTTCCCAGGCTTCGGCCTGTGGCTCGTCGCTGGCGCTCATGGATGCGGGCGTGCCGATCAAACGGCCGGTCGCCGGCGTGGCCATGGGTCTCGCGTCGACCGAAGATGGCCGCTACAAAGTGATAACCGACCTGCAGGACCTCGAGGACGGCAAGGGCGGCATGGACTTCAAGGTCGCCGGCACCCGTCAGGGCATCACGACGATCCAGCTCGACACCAAGACCAAGGGGTTGTCGAAGGATCTTGTCTGGGAAACGCTCGTCCAGGCCAAAGACGGACGCCTGCGCATCCTGGATGCGATAGAGGCGTGCCTTCCGGCTCCGCGGCCTGAAATGTCGCCATACGCCCCGCGCATCGTGACCTTCAAGATCGATCCGGAACGCATCCGCGACGTCATCGGTCCTGGCGGCAAGATCATCAACGAGATCATCGACGCGACCGGCGTCAGCATCGACATCGAGAACGATGGTCAGGTGACTGTCTGTTCGTCGAACGGCGAGGCGATGAAGCGCGCCGTCGACTGGATCCACGAGCTTACGCGCGAAATCGGCGTCGGCGAACTGTTCGAGAACGGCAAAGTCGTCCGCATCATGGACTTCGGAGCGTTCGTCGAACTCGTCCCCGGACAGGACGGCATGGTCCACATCTCGGAGCTCGCGCCCTGGCGCGTCAACAAGGTCACCGACATCGCGAAGATCGGCGACATCCTCCCGGTGAAAGTCATCGAGATCGACGAGATGGGACGCATCAACCTGTCACACAAGCGCGCCATGCAGGAACTTGGACGCGAACAGAAGATGCCGGAAGGCTACGAGCAGCAGCCTCCCCGCAGCAATGGCCCGCCCAGAAGAGGCGGTAGCCGGCCCGGTTTCGACCGCGGCCCAAGGCGTCCTTAACTCGGACGGATGGCGCTGAAAATAGACATCAGCCCTAGAACAGACCGGGGCGGCGGGCGCAAAGCCGCCGCCCTGTCTTGTTTTATCGTAGCTGCCGCCGCAGTGCTGGCGCTCATCCTAATCCATCTATCGCTGGGTCCGCGGGACCGACTGGCGCGTTTTGTGCCTTCGGACGCCGTCATCTATGTGCATGCACAGGGTCAACGCGCGGCTGCCAGGATCGTCGAAAAGACGTCATTCGTCCCGGAAAACAGCGCCGACGAAATCGGATTGTTCGCGCTCGAACTGGACGGGGAAATGATCTGGACCGCCGCCCTGATGTGGAACCGTCTCTCCCCGCCCAGTAAAGACGAGACTGACGCGCTTCTGGCCGCCGGCGCCATCCGGGTCGCTCCGGTCTTCTATATATTACGTGCGAGCGACGGGCCGATCATCCTCTCGGAAGGCAGAGACGGAAGTCTGGTCGACGACGACGCGACTGATCGCGCTCTTTCGGCGCTGCGAGGCGTTTCGCGCATCCAGGCCTACGTCGATACGGCTACGCTCCTTGAAGGCGTGGTCGACCCCTCAATACTGCCGACATCCTCCGGAAAGATGGTGCTAGCACTGACGGCCAAAAAGGAAGGACCGGCAGTCCTGGCCGTGGATCTCGCTGAAGCGGCGCGTCAGCCGAGAATCCTTGGATTCGGGTTGCCGAACGATACTGACGGAATCCCCTCGTCACTGCCATTCGGACCAGAAAGACCGATAATATCATTCACGACCGACAGGAATACCATCAATCCCCTGCCTCTATTGTTCCATAAGACCGAGGTGCTTCGGACAAGAGCCGGAACACCCGAAAGTGTGCAACTTGACCGGGCTAGCATAAGACTCGCGGAACATTTTTCCGGACCGTTATCGCTCATTGCTTACCCTGATGGCCTCGCTTTCGCCGCGTATCTGCCGGGGACAGATTTGTCAGTCATGGAAAACGATATTTTAGCCTACCTGGACGCCTCGTTACCGAAAAAAAACGACATTGAGCTGCCAGACGGCCGAATCATTAGTGAATTCATCATAGAAACGGTGAAATACGAACAAGGTCTCAAGAGAGATAGCACCGCGCAATCCGACTATCCGATTGCCGATTTCAAAGATGGCGTCTTGGTCGCTTCCGACGCTGAAATGCTGGATTCGGTACTTACATCCGGGACGAATAGCCTAGGTCCGGTCGGATGTCTGTCCGGAGAATGGCCGACGCTGATAATCGACGATCTACAGGAAATCATGCCGAAATCCGAAAATCTTACCGCGGTCTTACAGATGTTCGGCTTTAAAAAAACGGTTATCCATAGAATTGGGGATAACTCCCTGTTTTTCTGTGGATATTGATGTGTAAATGTGGATAACTCCCCATTTAGGTCTAAGGTAGAACAAAAAAGTTATTCACAAGTGATAAAAAGACGCCGGTAACATGGCGTCTTTTTGGCTAATTATTAATAAAATCCATTGAGCCCTCACATTTTGACCCGGACGCAAAAAACTGGTATACTAAACATGTACAGAACGTTCCTTCCACAAGTAGAGAAGTGGTTCTGATCTATCGGGACCAGTTCCCTCTTCTTTACTACTCTTTCATCAAGCAAAAACCAAAACAAAAGGCCAAAACTCGATGTTGGTATCCCTCACTTTCCTTCGGGATAGAGGGCCCTGCCGTAGAGTGGTATAGAAGCTATAGTTCCTTTACTGCCCCTGGTGCGCATATTCATCCGGGCGCTATGCCTCCCCTTTCCGAGGTGAGACACAGCGCCCGACCGATGGATTCTATCCAGAGGTTGCGGCGCAAGTGAGCCAAGTGCATCAAACGATCCACTGGGCAAAATACTTCTTGCGCCGTTTTTTATTGTGAAAGACGAAAAGACAAAAAGACGAGGAGACGAAAAGTGAAGTTCATGTCTTTTCCAAATGCGCCATCAGTGCCGATATTCCTGCGGATAAACCGCCGTATCTCTTCGTAAGTTACGACGCATCACTCGTATTGAGATAACCTAGATCTTTCGCCAAGATACAGAACAGATGTGTTTTTTGAGACGAACCTCTCGCGATAGAAAGGAATCTCCGCTTCTCCTTATCTGAAGACCGGCCGACGCTTTCCGCTATATTCGCCGGCACCGATACCGCTGCTCTGCGCATCTGCGACGTGATTCCGTATTTCTCTTCAGGAGGGAATGATCCGCTGAGCCTGTAGATCAGTAATGAGAGATCATATGATTCACCCCATATCCGGAGTTTCTTGAATGGATGAGTATTCATAGTGCCCAGTGCTTATCAAGCAGCGCTCATATCGTCAAATCCGGCATCTTTTCGACTTTTTGTCTTTTCGACTTTTCGACTCTTTGTCACAATCACCTGACAATTTGACACCCCTGCGCCTTGCCACGTACGCTGATTTCAGTTATTCTGGCAGTGCTGTCAAAGGCTCACCACACCGGTCATTACCGGCGTGGCTCACCCAGAGATTATGAATAAAGCATTCGTCAAAGAGATGGGAGACTCGCTGGAAGCCGAACAGAGTCGGCTAAAAGGCGAGCTCGACGAAATCTCCACTAAGAATCCGAAGGCCGCCAACGACTTCATGGCGGATTTCCCGAACATGGGCGACAAGGAAGATGAGAACGCCGAGGAGGTGGCGACTTACAGCACCAACCTGACGCTGGAACGGACGCTTGAGTCTTCCCTGCGCGACGTTGAAAAGGCGCTCGACAGGATAAAGGCCGGCAATTACGGCACCTGCAAATACTGCGGCAAAGAGATTTCCGAGGCGCGATTACGTGCGCGCCCGGCCTCAAGTTCCTGCGTGGAATGCAAGAAGAACCTCAAAATGGAGGTCTGACCGAGGTCCGACCGCCTGAAGGATCAAGAATCGGACCCCGGATGAGAATCCGGGGTTTTGGTGTGGCTCTGGCGCTGTTCGCCGCCGATATCGCCATCAAGCGCTACGTCGTGGCGGTCGCGCCGGATTTAGGAGACTGGTGGTTCAGGTTCACACTCTTCCGGAATGAAGGCATCGTCTTCAGTCTGCCTGTGCCGGACTGGTTATATCTCCCAGTGGCACTGGCGATATTCCTGCTCTTCGCCGGGGCATTGGTCCGCGCAATCATGAAACGCTCGCCGTCAGCGCTCTGGCTTACGTTCGTGGTCTTGGGAGCGCTTTCGAACCTCATCGACCGCGTGACCTACGGCGCCACCATCGACTATCTGATGTTCTTCGGCCGCTCGGCCGTGAATCTCGCTGACGCCATGATTGTCATCGGCGTCATCCTGTTCGTCCGTTCACAAAAAAGACCTCGGGATACGGCTGTCTGAAAGCGAAACTGAGCCGCGGTTGATTAAACCTGAAAACGGCTCTTTTTGTAATAAGGAAACTAGAATGCACCCTGAAGACAGAAGCGTGGTGCTATATCATCCGATTTGCTGCACTTGCGCCGAAATCGCGGCTCTGCTAAGGACATGGCGCCAATCGAAAGCTGGAAGCCTGAAGCTGGAAGCGGGAAGCATCCTGCCTCGTGCCTCCCGCATACGACAATTAAATCCAATACGTATGCCCGCTAAATTCCATTCCATTTCGCTCATCGGCCTCGATGCCGTGCCGATCGAAGTCGAAGCCGACATCTCGCGCGCGACTCTGCCGAAGTTCAAAGTCGTCGGCCTGCCCGACACCGCGGTGCGCGAGGCGCAAGATCGCGTGCGAGCGGCGATCAAGAACAGCGGCCTCCCCTTCCCGCGGGCGCGCATCACGGTCAACCTCGCGCCGGCGCATATCAAGAAAGAAGGTCCGATGCATGATCTGGCGATGGCTTTGGCTATCATCGCCGCGGTCGGACCGCCGCCGCCTGCGAACGGAAAGAAGCGCGCGTTCATCGGAGAGCTGGCGCTCGACGGGACAGTGCGGCCGGTGTCGGGAGTGCTCCCGGCGGTCATGGCAGCGCTCGAACGCGGATTCGATGAGATGTTCATCCCATCCGGCAACGCGGACGAGGCGTCGCTGGCGCTTGGCGAGAACAGACCGGGCGCAGTCATCGTCCCGGTCAGGTCGCTCGCCCAAATCTACGCGCACCTCGTCGGTCTGGAGACGCTTTCACCTCTCGACCGCGCGGTCGTACGACACGATGACGACACTACCATCTATCCCGTTGACTTCTCGAACGTGCACGGACAAGAGCACGCCAAACGCGCGTTGGAGATCGCCGCGGCAGGAGGACACAACATCCTGATGTCCGGACCTCCGGGAAGCGGCAAGACGATGCTGGCGCGGGCACTGCCGTCCATCCTGCCGCCGATGACGCGCGAGGAAATGCTCGAGGTGACAAAGATAAGCAGCATCGCCGGCACGCTCGATGACCGGAGCCGGCTCGTGACCGCGCGTCCGTTCCGCTCGCCTCATCACAGCGCGTCCGGAGTCGCTCTGATCGGAGGAGGTTCTTGGCCGCGGCCCGGCGAGGTCAGTCTCGCCCACCGCGGCGTTTTGTTTCTCGATGAACTCCCCGAGTTCCCGCGCTCGGTCCTAGAAAATCTGCGCCAGCCGCTTGAGGAGGGATTCGTCACGGTCTCGCGCGCGCAATGCACCCTGCGCTTCCCAGCCAAGTTCACACTGGTCGCCGCGCAGAATCCGTGTCCGTGCGGTTACCTCACCGACCCGACGACTGACTGCACCTGCGGCCAAGCGGAAATCGAACGCTACCGCCGCCGCATCTCCGGGCCGCTTCTCGACCGCATCGACCTGCATATCGAGGTCCCGAAGGTGAAACCGGAAGAGCTGCTGGGACGGAAAGAGTCCGAACCGTCCGGGCGCGTCCGTGAACGGGTCGGCGCGGCACGGGAGCGGGCGAGAAAGAGGCTCACGGAAGATGGGCTCTTCACCAACACCGAGATGGGACATCGCGAGGTCAAAAAACATTGCGGATTGGACGGCGAGTCGGAGCAGTTCCTGCTCGCGGCGACCGAGCGCCTATCGCTCTCCGCCCGCGCGGTGACGCGGACCCTGAAGGTCTCCCGCACCATCGCCGACCTCTCCGGCTCCGATGACATCAAAAAACAGCACCTCGCCGAAGCGCTGCAGTTCAGGACGAGAAGATGAAAGGCGACAAGCGCCCTCACCCCAACCCTCTCCCGCGCGGCGGGAGAGGGAGAACCTATTTCTGAATCAACCCTCGCCCCGCTTGCGGGGAGAGGGCGGGGGTGAGGGGCATCATCAATCCACCCTCACCCCAACCCTCTCTCGCGCGGCGGGAGAGGGAGAAAGGGAGAGTGTTCCCGTATCTAATAAAAAGGACCTCCGTGGGTCCTTCAATGAAGCGCCTCACTCAAGGCAACCCGACCTTCGCGAGTGATGCGGTAAACAAGACAACGCCAGTCATCCTGATCAGGATCACCCGCTATGACGCGCTGGGTGGGCCGGATTTCGGCGTATCCCTTCTCCACGAGCGACGCGATGGCGCTCTCGACATGAGCCGGAAGCTCCCCCTCCATCACGTCCTCCTGGATCTGCCAGACGAGCGCGTGGCCTGAAAGCCACTCGTCGCCGCGCAAGGAAAGGCACGAAAGGACCAAAATATCGTCTACGATCATCGCCGGTCTCCTCTAGGGTCATCATACAGGCTGGACGGATTGTATCAATCTCCCCGACCGGCTATAACGGAAGGGAGGTCGAAAGGTAAGTATCGTGGCTTCGAAAATACTACCAGTCTTGTTCATTACAGCATTCCCCCTGGTCTGTACGCTGCCGTTCCTTCCCAGTTGCGAGATGACTCTGCCGGAGATGGTGCGTCAATCGGCCGCGGATCCTTCCTATCTGCTGTCCGGCTACGCCATGGTGGCGGTCTTCGCCTTCGTCATGAGCGCGGTCTTCGGGAAGCGCGGGCTGTGGTGGTCCATCATCGACGGCGCCTGCGCGGCCGGTGTTCTGACCCTCGCAATTTCGCCGATATACGGCTGGCTGGCGCACGACGTCATCGCCGGCTTCTTGGTCGGCCTGACCGGGCTCTTGAGCATCATCGGACCGGTCATCGTCTACCGTGGGGCCAAGAACCGCCCTATCGAAGACCTGTTCCGCGACAAAAACGAAGATGAAGATGAATGACGCCTGCCGTGCCAAAAAGCACGGTTTTTTTATTCGAGGATGAAAGCTCAAAGCCAAAAGCAGAAAGTATTCTTTAATAGCTTTTTGCTTTACGCTTTCAGCTCTCGACTTCCAACCTTCAGCTCTTCGACCTGAAATCCATTGACCTCCGGCCGGATTCTGCTAGTGTACGTCTGCGATCATTCCCAGGAGGCCAACATGTATCGTGCGGCCAGGAACTTGAACCGATGTGCCATATCGTTCAACGATCTCGGTCTGACGATAGGCCGGGACCGCGCGCTCGAAGTGCTTCAAAGACCGCCGCTGAACTGCGAGATGCTGTGGGATTTCTTCGGGGAGAAGATCATCTTCTTCGCACAAAACCTGAAGAACGGCTCCACGAAGTACATCCGCGGCGCACGCCTGCAGGAAGCGCCGGCCACGGTCGATTGCTCGTCATTCATCTGGTGGCTGTACTCGTTGATGGGCATCGAACTCGAACGGCGCTCCATCGACCAACGGCGCCAGGGCGTCCCGGTTGAACCGGATGACGTGCGCGCCGGCGACCTGGTCTTCGCGACCGGAGAGAAACGCAGCTACTGGTACGACGACGAACCTGAAGTCACGGTCGGTCATGTCGCGCTCGCCACCGGCAAAGGGACGATCATCCACGCCTGTCGACAAGGAGTGGTCGAGGATCCTATCAAGAGCCTGATTGCCTCGGAGCGCTTCCGTGGCATCCGTCGCATCGTGCCGGACGAGAAGGACTTCTACACGTTCTCGATTCCCCCAAGGTGGGAAGTAACCAGTACCACCGACATCCGCTGGCTCATTCTCCAGAATCTCTGAATACTAGACTGCGTCCTGCAGTCTTTTTTATTCCCCACATTTATCGCGAATAAAACTCCGCCGCCCGTCCGAGCACCCGGCATCCGCCGGGCGCAGTGCCGGAGGTACCGGAACGTAAGCGAACTTACATTCCCCGCCGCTCCGAGTACGACGGAGCGCGCGGGGCGTGAGTGAGCCGGTCCGGCGGATGCCGGACGGTGCGATCGGAGCCCCCGCAGGGGCGATGTGGAGCACCGAGGCGAACGCTGCCCCAGCGCGCCCGGCGCACGGAGGTTGCGGCGGCGCTTTCTTTGCCCCGCGTTTCTTTGGCGACAAAGAAATGCGGGCCCGGGTCCGGGGGCGGGAAGCCCTCGGGAAATGACGAAGGAATGGCGAAGCCCCTGAAGCCTCGCGCAGCAGCTTAGAGTAATGGGGCCGGGTCTGGGGATGGAATCCCCAGATAAGAAAAAGGGGCGAAGCCCCTGAAGCTCCGCGCAGCGGATTTCTTGCTCATAATAAAGCCGAATGTTATATTCCTTGCGTATGAAACAAGCGAAACCCAACACTGAATCGATGGATAAGATCGTATCTCTCGCGAAGCGCCGCGGGTTTTTGTTTCCGGGCTCGGAGATTTACGGCGGGGTCGGTTCGACCTACGACTACGGCCCTCTGGGCGTGCTCTTGAAGAACAACATCCGCAAAGCCTGGTGGGACGCGATGGTCCAGCGCCGCGACGACATCGTCGGACTGGACGCGGCGATCATCATGAACCCGAAGACCTGGGAGGCGTCCGGCCATCTTTCCGGTTTCACCGATCCGCTCGTCGACTGCAAGGTCTGCAAGAAGCGTTTCCGCGCCGATCACCTGATCGAGTCGCATCTCGCCGGCATGCCGGGACTCAAGGAGGAGCAGGTCGACATCAAGGACGTCCGCTGTCCGGAGTGCGGCGGCGAGCTGACTGACATCCGCGAGTTCAATCTGATGTTCAAGACGTTCATGGGTCCGGTCGAGGACGAGGCCTCGGTCGTCTATCTCCGTCCGGAGACGGCGCAGGGCATCTTCGTCAACTTCGGCAACGTCCTGCAGACCTCGCGGAAGAAGATCCCGTTCGGCATCGCGCAGGCCGGCAAATCGTTCCGCAACGAGATCACGCCCGGCAATTTCATCTTCCGCACGCGCGAGTTCGAGCAGATGGAGATGGAATTCTTCGTGAAGCCCGGAACCGACGAGGAGTGGTTCGAGATGTGGAAGAAGTTCATGATGGACTGGTTCACCGGCCTCGGCGTCAACGCGGACAAGCTCCGTTTCTACGAGCATCCGAAGGAGAAACTGTCGCACTATTCGAAGCGCACGGTGGACCTTGAGTACGCGTTCCCGTGGGGTTGGGCCGAGCTGTGGGGCTGCGCTAACCGCACCGATTTCGATTTGAAACAGCATTCGAAGTTCAGCGGTCAGGAGCTGTCGTATCGCGACGAGGAGACCGGCGAGAAGTACGTGCCTTACGTCATCGAGCCGGCGCTCGGTCTGGACCGTTCGGTGCTGACTTTCCTGATCGACGCGTACGAGGAGATCGACGGCGGGCGGACGACGACGACCGAGTCCGCGAAAGATGTCGAGACGGTGTTGCGGTTCCATCCGGCAATCGCGCCGATCAAGGCCGCGGTGCTGCCTCTCGCGAAGAAAGAGTCGCTCGTCACGACCGCGAAGGACATCCGCGATTCGCTGTCGCGCCGCTTCGTCGTCCAGTACGACGAGAGCGGTTCAGTCGGCCGTCGCTACCGTCGGCAGGACGAGATCGGCACGCCGTTCTGCGTCACCGTGGATTTTGAGACGGCGGATGACGGCAAGGTAACGGTCCGCGACCGCGACACGATGAAGCAGGAGAGAGTCGCTATCGCGGAACTTGAGGGGCTGCTGACTGAAAGGATCGGTTACTAAGTCTTATTGTCATTGCGAGGGACGCGGCAATCTCAGCGGGATTGCTTCGCTCCGCCCTGAATCATTACGGTTCGGGGCTTCGCTCGCAATGACAAAGATGGGTAATGGCTTTCGATAAACGACAACTCGACAACGGCATCCGGGTGATGCTCATGCCGCTCGGCGGGACGACCGCCGTGACGGTCCTTGTGTTGTACGAGGTCGGTTCGCGTTACGAGACCGGCCGGCTGAACGGCGCGTCGCATTTCATCGAGCACATGATGTTCAAGGGGACCACGCGTCGGCCCACGACTTTGGACATCTCGCGCGACCTCGATTCGGTCGGCGCGGACTATAACGCTTTCACTGGCAAGGATTACACCGGCTACTACGTCAAACTGCAGTCGGAGAAGCTGGCTCTCGCGGTCGATCTCCTGGACGACATGATCTACGGTTCCCTGTACCGCCCGAAGGACGTCGAGTCCGAACGGCAGGTCATCCTCGAGGAGCTGCGCATGTACGAGGACAACCCCATCATGTTCGTCGAGGAGCTCGTCGAGGAGGAGCTGTACAGCGGTTCGCCGCTGGGGATGCGCATCGGCGGGACCGTCGATTCGGTCCGCGGACTGACGCGCGAGGGACTGGTGAAGTATCGCGATCGGTATTACGTCCCGCCGCGCACAGTCATCGCCGTGGCCGGCAGTTTCGATTCGGAGGAGACGATGCGTCTGTTGGGCCGCAAGTTCGGCCGCCACGCCGGAAGGGGGACGCCGAAACAGTACGAGAGATGCGGTAAGTCTGGCTATGTCGCGCCGCGCGTGCGCGTGCATGAGCGCGACACCGAACAGGTCCAGCTCGCCATCGGTTTCCCGGCGTATCCGTACGGTCACGCCAGCCTGCCGGCGCTCAACGTGCTTTCGACCATTCTCGGCGGTACGATGAGTTCGCGTCTATTCACTGCGGTGCGCGAACGCGAGGGATTGTGCTATTTCATCCGCTCGGCCGCGAGTCCGTATCAGGACACCGGCGACATCACCATCCAGGCGGGTCTGGCCAAGGACCGGCTCGGGCGCGCGATGACCATCATCGTCCGCGAACTGCGGCGGATGAAGGACGCGAAGGTCACCATAGAGGAACTCACTCGCGCCAAGGATTATCTGAAGGGCAAGATCGCGCTGGCGCTCGAGGACTCAAGCTATCAGGCCGATTGGTACGCCAAACAGGAGTTGCTGATGAAGAAGGCATCGACGCCCGAAGAGAGGCTGGCGCGCATCTTCAGGGTGAACCGGGACGACGTGCAGCGCGTCGCGAACGATTTATTCCGGACGAAGCGCGCTTCGGTCGCGGCGATCGGACCGTTCAAGGACGGCAAGCCGCTCGTTGAAGCGGTTACCGGATTATAGCTCGTAGCGGCAGGCCTTGCGCCTGCTTAAAATATTTTCAGCGGGGACAAGCCCTGCCGCTACTATCGCGAATTGTATGAAACGTTATCTCATCGCCAACTGGAAGATGCAGCTGACCGAGGCCGAGAGCGCCAAGCTGGCTGCTGACATCGTCAAACGCATCGCGCCGCAAGCCGCGGCCGCCAAGGATTTCACGGCCGTGCTCTGTCCGTCGCATCTCGCCATGGACGAAGTGTCCGACGCGGTGCGCGGGACCGGCGTGGCGCTCGGCGGACAGGACACGTTCTGGGAGGACAAGGGCGCCTACACCGGCGAGATCTCTCCGATGACGCTCAAGGAGAACGGCTGCTCGTACTGCATCGTCGGCCATTCGGAGCGGCGGACGCATCTCGGCGAGACCGATGCGATGGTGCACCGGAAGACGGCGGCGCTGCTGCGGCGCGACATCAATCCGATCATCTGCGTCGGCGAGACCAAGGCGGAGAGGGACGCCGGCAAGCGCGACTCGGTGATCATCGGTCAGGTGCGCGCCGCGCTCGACGGCTTGCGGCCGGTCGGCACCCAGGTGGTCATCATCGCTTATGAACCGGTCTGGGTGATCGGCACCGGACAGGCGGTGGAACCAGGGGACGCGGCCGAAGCGCACAATCTCATCCGCGAGACGCTGCTGGAAATGATGCCCGCGGACGTCGTCGAGCGGCAGTGTTCCGTAATCTACGGCGGCTCGGTGGATTCCAAGAATCTGGCTTCGTTCCTGAAGATGCCGGTCATCGAAGGCGCGCTCGTGGGCGGGGCTTCGCTCAACGCCGACGAGTTCGTGCGCATGTCCGAACTGGCGATGGACCTCGGTTGATATGGCCTATTACGTGATTCCCGCAGCGGTCATCATCTTGAGTCTCGGCGCGATCGTCATGATCGTCGTCCGCAAGTTCGCGCAGCTCACGCTCATCGACACGGAGTCCATCCCGAAGGAACAGAACCTGGCGCGCAAGAAGGAGATCATGGACGAGCGCGTGCGGCGGGCGGCGGAGAAGTGGTCGAAAGGGGCGGTGAAGATCATGTCGCCGGGCGCAGTGCGCGTGCGCGATTCTTTCCGGAAATTCTTCAAGAGGCTGACGACCATCGAGCGGCAGTTCGCCATGTCCAAGCCGGTCGATCCGGACAAGGGCCGGAGCAAGGCGGAGAAGACGCGCGCTGAGGCGGCCAAGCTGATGGAGGAGAACAAGTTCGGCGAGGCGGAGAAGATACTGATCAGCGTCCTCGCGTTCGACGAGTTGAACGACGGCGTGTATCGCGACCTGGGCGATCTCTATATGCGCATCAAGCGCTACGACCGCGCGCGGGAGACCTTCGCGTTCCTGGTCAAGGTGCTGATCCGCCGGTCGTGCGGCCAGCAGACGTCAGACTCGAAGGGCGTGCCGGTGCCGCGTTTCGAGGCGTTCGCCGAGGATTGTCCGGCTGGACGGGAGGCGCACGCGGACATCGCCAAGCAATACGTCAATTTCGGGCTGGCGAGCATGGAGGTCGAAGATTTCGCTTCAGCTAGGGAAGGATTCGACCACGCGACGGCCTTCGACCCGGGTAATCCCAAGCATCTTGATTTGTTGGTCGAGGCGTGTATAATGGATGGGGTCAAAGACCGGGCCTTGGCCGCTTGGGAGCGGTTGAGGGCGGTCAATCCGGACAACAAAAAGTTGGATCCTTTGCGCAAGAGAATCGAGAGGATGGAGGGGGAAGAGGCCGGTTAGAAGCGAACATGAAGCGTCATTCCGCTAGCGCAGGGGCAAGTCCGATCATCGAAAAAATGTACATAACGATTCCGGTGGAGCCATGCCGACATAGCTCAGTTGGTAGAGCAACTCCATGGTAAGGAGTAGGTCATCGGTTTCCCGCCTCTGGCGGGACCCCGCCTTCGTCGGATACGTCGAGCGTAGCTCGACGATAAGACATAGTGGCGGGGCAAGTCCGATCGTTGAAAAATGTACACAGCGATTCGGGTGGAGCATATGTGCCGACATAGCTCAGTTGGTAGAGCAACTCCATGGTAAGGAGTAGGTCATCGGTTCAAGTCCGATTGTCGGCTCCACCCGAATCGCTATGTATTATCACGTGTATATTCTACTCAGTGATTCCACGGGTAAACATTATATCGGTAGCTGCTTGGATTTGCGGAGAAGGTTGAGCGAACACAATGGCGGCTCTGTAAAATCAACAAAATCTTATCGTTCCTGGCGACTTGTCTACAGCGAGACGTTTGAGAGCAAAACCGAAGCTCGCAGACGTGAATTGCAGATAAAGTCGTATAAAGGCGGAGAGGCCTTCAAAAAGTTGATAGCATCACGGGCAGTTTCCGGAGCGGTCAAACGGGGCAGACTGTAAATCTGCTGGCTTCGCCTTCCTAGGTTCGAATCCTAGACTGCCCACCACCCCCCGTCGCTCCAGCGAAGCTGGAGCTATGGGGGGTGCCCTGAGCGCAACGGAGCGAAGCGGAGTGAAGTCGAAGGGCAGATACAATTACGCCGACGTAGCTCAATGGTAGAGCGGCGCTTTTGTAAAGCGTTGGTTGGGGGTTCGATTCCCTTCGTCGGCTCCAGAGAGTACGATCGGCGCGATACTGGACAGATGCAGTCATATCTGCTAAGGTCCGCGTGCCGTAGGAGGCTGAATATATCAAGTTATGTCTCAAGACAATCTCATCAGGCTGGAGTGCACGGACTGCAAGCGCGTCAACTATCACTCCAAGAAGAACAAGAAGACGCTGAAGAACAGGCTCGAGATGAGCAAGTTCTGTAAGTGGTGCAAGAAGCACGTCACTCATAAGGAAACGAAGTAGCGTGTTTAGCATAAACGGCGGAAAAACCGCCGTTTATGCTAATATAGAAATGGAAGGACGTAGGTGGTTACTTTATGACATATTCGGCAAAAGTAAAAGAGACCGCGCGGAAATTAAGGAATGAAGGCGGTTCAATAAATGATATTTCTGCCGAATTATCAGTCGCAAAAAGTACGATTTCTCTTTGGGTTCGAGACGTGGAGTTGCCTAAGGCGATACTGGCGAAAATGCAGCAGTATGAGATTGCAGGACGGACCCGAGGTCTTTCCGCGATTGCGGCCAGACGCGATCTGGATGATCAGCTCATCTTGAAATACGCGGGAGAGATGTGGTCTCAGCTGGATTTGTTTGACAACAAAGATTTTTGGAAAATATGTGCGGCTTTGTTGTTTTGGTGCGAGGGAGCAAAGAGGCTTTCGAACATGATGTTTTCCAATTCCGATCCGGAAATGGTCTCGCTATATATGAAGGCGCTGCGGAAAGGGTTTGACATCAACGAAAATAAATTTTCAGTGCAGCTTCATCTTCACGAATACCATGATGTCGAGAAGCAGGTCGCGTACTGGTCCAAGCTCATGGGCATACCCGTGAATCAATTCAATAAGCCTTATATCAAGCCTCATACCGGCAAGAGGAAGCGCGAAGGATATCCTGGCTGTGTGTCATTGCGGTATGGAGAGGCAAGGCTTGCGAGAAAGCTGTCGGCCATATATCATGTATTCGTAAAAAATACATAGGGGTGTAGCTCAACTGGCTAGAGCGTCGGTCTCCAAAACCGAAGGTTGCGGGTTCGACCCCTGCCGCCCCTGCCACAAACCTCCAGCACCAAATATTGCTGGAGGTTTGTGTTTGGGGGCGAAAGGAATCGGCCCTCAACGACAAACCCTGCACCATTACGGTGCAGGGGAGGCGGAATTCCTACCGCCCCTGCCACCCCACATAGCTCGAGCAGAGATCGAGCTATGTGGGGTGAGTCCCTCGAAGCTCCGCAGGAGCGAAGTGGGACCATGAGCTGATGTGTGCGGATTTCCGGTCACCTTAGGGTGACAGTGCGCTGGAAACAGCGACCGGAGTCCCTGCCACGTCGTTCGCGAACGACGTGGCCTGCACGTCGGCTGATGAAAGACCACCCAGTTTACCCTGAGCGAAGCCGAAGGGGAGGGTGGTTTTTTGCTTAACGATTTGTTTCAAGGTATAGTTTATTTAAACTTAATAGGACGGCGCGGTTTCGCCGGTAAAATAATAATTTCTTATTAACTCATGCATGCTTCGCATTAATAAGACCAAGCTGAGATCGGCTACACGCAACCTCATTGACGCGATACTTTCCTCGGTCACTCGTTTTGAGTCGGTGGTTTCTTTTGTCGGCTACCTGTTTCTGTACGTGACTTTCGTCGTTCCGCCGCTCTTTTGGGTCGGTTCGGTCTCGCGCTATTCAACCTACCAGAACGGCGGTCCGGTTTTGAGTTTTCTGTCCGATGGCTTTTGGAGCTATGTCGCCATACCTTTGGCGCCACTCATAGGCATCTTCTTTCTGTTCGCTGTCGTTGTGTGGATAGTGATGAGAACGAATAGGGAATTGAGCCACAACGCTTTTAAGGCCGTGGTCGCGTCGCTTTTCGTTTTGGGGCTGTTGTTCCTGGTTCCGGTCCGGTCTGATTATTTTGCCCATCAGGTAGAGGAGTATAGGAGTGCCGAGAGGGCCAGATTTGACCTTGAGCAGAGAGTGGATGTTGATGATAGGACACAGCATGAGATCATGAAAATCTATCGGGTGCTTGATCAGGCCGGTATCGCCACCTGGCGGGAAGACCCGATTAAGGTGGTTGAGTATGAGTTGCGCGAAGGGTCACTGCGCGGGATACATCAGGAAGATGACGAGGTTACTATGATGACCCTTCACGAGGATGAGGATTACGACTATTCTTGGGCCTGGGTTGAATTAAAAAACGGTAAGTATCACAAAATGATCGACCTTCAGTCCATCTGGGCCGATGACGGACATCGCGTCTGGATGGTGAGCAGTTATTTCAATCACGGCGATGTCATTGTAGAGAAGATGAAAGAACAAGGTTTGTCTCCGGATGAGATGTAGATTCTTGTCGAGTTTCACCCGGTCGATTATCGTAAGCAATCATTGATGCGCATAATGTCGAACGCATGACGAAAAAGATCGCCTTAGGAATTAGAATCGCGCTGTATGCCGTCGGGACGGTCGCCGTGCTGTATTTCGGGACGGTCTATTTTTTGGATGACGTGATGCATGACGGGCGCATGCTTTTTCCTATGGAGCCTCAAGGGATGCCGCTGGCCAGGCAGCCGTCGCTGGAAGTCAAGGACGGGAAGCCGTATATCGTCTGGTCACTCAACACCTTTTGCGAGGAGGCTGATTTTGAAGCGGTGACGGACGATTATCGTCCGGGCAGGGAACAACCGCATGCTTGGTTCGGCGGCGGTGGGGATGTCGAGTGTCTGGAGACGGATTCCGGAAAGATGGATTGTCGCATGGCCTTAGACAATAGGATGCGCGGCTATCTGGAACAGGGCTACGGCCTGTGGGTGGTGGTCAAGGGCGGCGGCTGTCGAGTTCGGCCGTATACTTTCTACAAGAGCGGCATCCTGAAGATCGATTCTGATGAGGTGGCCGCTCTGGTGTCGCCCTTGCCGTTTTCTTATAGGGAACGCGTCTTGAATATCAGTGGCGAGTTTGCGGTCGGCGAGCCAGCCCCAAAGGATTTCAGGGCGGAAAGGGAGATTCTGTCGGCTGAAGATATCGGGCTTTGGGCAGAGGATGCCCGGGCGATCGAAACGGCCATCGTCAGGCGGAGTCGCATTTCCAAACCCGATCTTCCGGAAGGGGTAGATTGCGGGACCTGGTCCGAACTCTTGTTTTTCGGCGAAGATCGATATCTTATTTGCCAAGCGAAAAGAATCCGCTGGCCGGAAGATTACCGTTTTGAGATTTATAAGAACGGCACAAAGCAACCTTTTTTCTTCTACGGCCAAGCCGGGGCGGATGGGGTCTTGAGGGAAGCCGGGATGATCGGCGGCGAATTGGCCCTCACTGTGCGTACGCCGGATTCCGCTGCGGATCTGATTTTGGGGGAACGGTTGATGTCGGTTGAATATACCCTGTCCGGCGGAAGCGGCCCATTCGAATATGCCGGGAATATCGGGTTCGTGGCCGAGCGGGGAGATAGGGACTTCGTGATGTATGGTGGCCAGCGCATCAGCCGAGATTTCGACGAAATACGCACGCTGTCGTGCTGTGCGATCACTCCTTACCCTTTTACCCTTTACGACAACGGTGTTTTGGAATTCATCGGCCGTCGTGGTGATAAGTATTATTTAGTGGAGATAGATTTAAACAACGGCTAGCGCGCTAAAGGCAGTATTCGTGAATTTTCACATGAGGGACTGTCGGTAGTTATTTCCTCAAAGACCGATTTCCCTTCAGAAACAACAATAAGGATAGGTAGCAGCCCCTTAAAAGGTAGCTTCCAGACCGACCTGTCCTGCCAAAACCGGTCAGCCCTGAATGGGTTGACCGGCTTTGCGCATGATGCGAAAGGAATCGGCTCTCGATTCCTGCGGTGACGCGGAGCGAGTTAGGCGGACGAACGCGAGGCCGGCTTGTAGCCCCTTGTATTCCCTGCCGCGCCATCGATAAAGCCCGACCGTCAGCGACGGCCGGGCCCATCTCGTCCAGACGTCACTGGGCGCCGTAACGGTTCAAGGCGTCACGCGTGCCCGGCCCCACATATCCGACCGGAGCAATGCCGTGCGCGGTCTGAAACAGTTTGACGGCCTCCTCGGTCGCGGGACCGAAGTACCCGTTCGCGACGACGGTCGTCGGGAAGAATTCAAGGCACATCAGCAATTCCTGGAGTGGGAGCACCTGCGCGTCAGTGCTTCCGAAATTCATGAACTCGGTGAATGTCGTGGTCGTGGTACAAGCCGAGGGAATCGTGGCGGGAGGAGGCGTCGTGACCGTCGCCACGGGCACCGCGTCGGCAAAGGTGATGGGCGCCCCGATGACGTAATGCGTGAAGAACGCGTCGGACACGTCGCTGATCAAGTCATTCCAGAGCACGCCGTAAAGCGCCTGCGCGACCGCTTCGCTCGTCACCCAGCGCAGTGTCCCGCCCTTGGCGATCGCATATACCTTGGGGTCGGATTGCACCTTTACCATTTGCGATCCGGGACGATAGGTCACGTTGCCCCCAAACGGCACGGCGGCGAGCTGTGCGACACTGACGACGGTGACGCCGGAAAAGTCAGGGAACCAGCTGTAATACACGCTTGCATTCGGGAACCCGTATCGTTTTCCGTCCGCTCCGCAATAATAGACGGCGGAATCGGCCTGCGTCGCCGGATTGCCGTCGCTGGGCTGTTTGATGCGCATGCCCGAGGCGCACGTCATTGTGGCGCCAGCGGACGACACCGCGAGCCCTTTGTCCGCATTGATCGTCGGCGACGCGACCAGTGCCTCGGCGGCTCCGTACGTAGGCGCTGGCGCGGAGGCGGGGAGCGTCGTGAAAACGTACTCCCCGAGGCATGCCTGATTGTCGGCGAAGTCACTGGAACATGGCGTGTAGTGATAAATCGTTCCCGGCGTCAGTCCCAGGATAGGCACCAAGTGCTTGCGTACAAGAGGATCGTCCACGACCGTTCCGCCGAGCGAATACGTCAGACCGAAACGCACGAGCGAATCGGCGTCCTCATCGGTCTCCCAGGTGATGACGACCGATCTTTGCGTGATCGAAGCGGCACTGACGGCGCTGATGGTCGGCGGCGTCGTGTCTGGCACGCTCACTCCATCACCTCCTCCATCCCCGCCGCTCGCGGACGTCGATAGCGATGGCGTGTTCGAGACGCCTGAGATATTGGACGAATTGTCCTGCGTCTTCATGGCGAAGTAGTAGGTCGTCCCCGCCGCGAGGTTGCCTACGGTCATCGACTGCGTAGTACCGGCTATGGTCGGGTAGGGCTCGGCCGAAACCAGCGACGCGGCGCTGAAGTCGGCGGCAGTGACGATCGGCGACGGCAGATAGCGGATGTCGTAAAGGGACGCGTAACCGGAATTGCTGTCGTCGCCGGGCGCGGTCCATGTCAGCACCATGGATGAGGCCGTCGCTCCCGACAAGGCGAGATCCGTGACGGCGGACGGGGGCGTTATATCCACCACTCCGCCGCTTCCGCCTTCGCTCGTCGTCGAAAGGGACGGCGTGTTCGAGACGGTTCCGATGTTCGGCGCCTCGTCGCTCGTCTTCATCGCGAAGAAGTAGGTCGTACCGGCCGACAGGCCGCCCACGTTCATCGACTGCGGAGTGCCGGCCGCGAGAGGAGCCGGTTCTCCCGAGACTTGAAAGGCAGTCGTGAAATCGGCGTCGGTAACGATGGGCGAAGTCGAGTAGCGGATGTCGTAGAGACTGGCGGTGCCCACGCCGCCGTCGTCGCCCGGGGCGGTCCAGTTGAGCAATATCGAGACGAGGCCGGCTCCCGAGAGAGACAGGTCGGTAACGGCCGATGGCGGCGAGGTATCGGCGGCGGCGGCCGTCGCCCGTGAGGGCACGTTCGACAACGGCGAGATGTTCGGGACCTCGTCCTGGGTCTTCATGGCGAAGAAGTAGGTGGTGTTGGCCGAAAGCCCGGTGACGGTCATACCCTGAAACCCTCCAGGTGGCCCCGGAAGCGGCTCACTCGAGACCTGCGAAGCGGCCGTGAAGTCGGCCTCGGTGACGATGGGCGAAGTCGAGTAGCGGATGTCGTAGAGGCTGGCGGTGCCGACGTTCCCGTCGTCGCCGGGGGCGGCCCAAATGACCGCCATCTCGGAGGTCGAGGTATTTTGGAGAGTAACG
>Ga0265297_10002701_pt1 | contig 34862 bp, 35 predicted proteins | sample Munlanlwell13791_FD_192502 | JGI IMG/M metagenome (GOLD analysis project Ga0265297, IMG submission 192502) | Leachate microbial communities from a municipal landfill in Southern Ontario, Canada - Leachate well 137-91 | ecosystem: Engineered > Solid waste > Landfill > Unclassified | place... | reverse complement strand
GCTCGCCGCCCTCTCCGGCCCGCGTCACGGCGGTGCCGCGCGGGCGCTCGGCACCCTGCTCGACGACACGCGGCGGATCGGCACCGGCGCCGCGCTGCGCGCCTGGCTCGACCGGGGTGCGGGCCTGCCCGGCTTCGGCCATCCGCTTTACCCGGGTGGCGACCCCCGGGCCGACGCGATGCTCGACGGGCTGGAGGTACCCGGCGCCCTCGCCGACCTGCGCCGCCAAGTCTTCGACCAGACCGGCGAATTCCCCAATTGCGACTTCGCCCTGGCTGCCATGGTGGAACCCCTGGGCCTGCCGGAAGACGCGCCCTTCCGCCTCTTCCTGCTCGCCCGTTCCGTCGGCTGGTGCGCCCACGCCATGGAACAGGCCCGCAGCAACAGCCTGATCCGCCCCCGCGCCCGCTATGACGGCCCGCTGCCGGATTGAGGCGCCAAGGCGCAGGCCTCGACATCGGTGCGGGCGAAGTCCTGGCCGACGAAGAGCAGGCGGCAACCATGCTGCATGGCCAGGGCATAGGCGAAGCAATCGCCGAAATTGAGACCGGCCGGGTGGCGCCCGTTGCCCCAGCGGCGATAGGCTTCCGCTACCTGCAGGGCCTGGGCCGGCGTCACCGCCTCCACCTCGAAGCCCAGGCCATCGATCAGCCGGGCCATTTCCCCGCCGATCCCGCGCATCTCCGCGACGATCAACGTTTCGGCGACCGTCGCCGCCGAGATCAGCAAGCGGTCCTCCGCCTCCAGCAGATCAGCACAGCCATCGGCCTCAGGCTCCCCCAACAGGATGGCCATCAGCGCGGAAGTATCGACCGCGATCATTCCGGCAGGCCGTCGTCACCATAGAGGAAATCCTGGCTGCGCGCGGCATCGGCACCCGGCAGGAGCCGCCCGGCAGCCGCCTGCCGCACCGACCGGAGCAACGCCCGGCGCCCGGCCCGATCCATCGGCTGCACCACAGGCACGAGCCGCACCGTCGCCTGGCCGTGGCGGGTGAGCACGATCTCCTCCCCGCTCTCCGCCCGGCGAACCAGTTCCGTCAATTGCCCCTTGGCATCGCTCACAGAAATGCGCATGGCCGCCTCCACGAAAGGGTGAATTTTAGACCACGCATTGGTCCAAGACAATGCGGCAAAGAAAAGGCCGGCGGGTCGCCCCGCCGGCCTTGGTCTCGTGAGACCTGCCTTACTCGGCCGCGGCGGCGAGTTTGGCGGTCTGGTAGAAGGTTTCGCCCTTGGCGGCCATGTCGCGCAGCAGCTTCGGCGGGCTGTAACGCTTGCCGTATTTGGCCGCGAATTCGTCGCAGGTCTTGACGAATTCGGCGACGCCGACGCGGTCGATCAGCGACAGCGGGCCGCCGGTCCAGGGCGCGAAGCCCCAGGCCAGGATCGAGCCGACGTCGGAATCGCGGACGTCCGTGGTCACATTCTCTTCGACGCAGCGCGCCGCTTCGACGGCCTGCCGATAGAGAAGGCGGGTACGGATTTCCTTGATCAGCTCGGGGCTGCCTTCGGTGATGGTCGGCGTCACCAGGTCGGCCAAGCCGGACCACAGGTACTTCTTGCCGTCGGCCGGATATTCGTAGAAGCCCTTGCCGTTTTTGCGGCCATAGCGGCCGAGCTTCACGACCAGAGTCTCGACGATGCCGTCCGCCGGGGTCGCCTCATAGGCATCGCCCAGGTCGGCCTTGGTCTGGCTGCGCACCTTGTAGCCGAGGTCGAGGGCGACGTCGTCGTTCATCTCGAGCGGGCCGCGGGGCATGCCGGTGGCACGGCCGACGTTGTCGATGATGGCCGGCGCGATGCCTTCCGCCAGCATCTCGATCCCCTCGTTCACATAGGTGCCGAAGCAGCGGCTGGTGTAGAAGCCGCGGCTGTCGTTCACCACGATCGGGGTCTTGCGGATCTTCTTGACGTAATCCATGGCGACCGCGAGGGCGCGCTGGTTCGTCTTCTTGCCCATGATGATCTCGACCAGCATCATCTTGTCGACGGGCGAGAAGAAGTGGATGCCGATGAAGCTCTCGGGACGCTTGCTCGCCTCGGCCAGGCCGGAGATCGGCAGGGTCGAGGTGTTGGAGGCATAGATCGCCGTCTCGGGGATCACGGCCTCGGTCTTCTTGGTCGCTTCGGCCTTCACGTCGCGGTTTTCGAACACCGCTTCGATCACCAGGTCGCAGCCGGCGAGGTCGGCATGATCCGTGGTGGTCTTGATCAGGGCGAGGTGCTTTTCCTTCTTTTCGGGCGTGGACTTGCCACGCGAGATCGCCTTGTCCAGGAGCCCGGTCGAATAATCCTTGCCCTTCTCGGCCGCCTCGATCGTCTGGTCGAGCAGCACGCACTCGATGCCGGCCATGGCCGAGACATAGGCGATGCCCGCCCCCATCATGCCGGCGCCCAGGATGCCGAGCTTCTTCACCTCGGTCGCGGGCTCGCCCTGCGGACGGCGCACGCCCTTGTTCAGCTCCTGCATGGAGATGAACAGGGTACGGATCATGTTGCCCGCGGTCGGATCGAGCAGCAGCGAGACGAAGTAACGGGTCTCGATGCGCAGGCCGGCCTCGAAGGGCACCTGGAGGCCTTCGTAGACGCAGGACAGAATCGCCTTGATCGCCGGGTAGTTGCCGAAGCTCTCCTTGTGCGACATGGCGATGCCGCCCATCATGGTCTGCGCGCCGCCCGGGCTGTAGACCGCACCGCCGGGGATCTTGAAACCCTTCTCATCCCACGGCTGGACATTGCGCGGCGAGCCGAGGAGATATTCCTTGGCGCGTGCGAGCAGCTGATCGGCCGGCACGACCTCGTTCACGATGCCTTCGGCCTGGGCCTTCTTCGGATCGAGTTCCTTGCCCTGCAGGAGCAGCGGCAGCGCCTTGGCGAGACCGATGATGCGGGGCAGGCGCTGGGTGCCGCCGGCGCCCGGCAGCAGGCCGACCTTCACTTCCGGCAGACCCAGCTTGGTCTTCGGATTGTCGGCCGCGATGCGGTAGTGGCAAGCCAGCGTGATCTCGAGCCCGCCGCCGAGGGCGGTGCCGTTGATCGCGGCGACGAAGGGCTTGCCGCTCGTTTCGTACTTGCGGAAGATCTTCTGCAACGTGCCCGAATTTTCGGTCAGGAACTTGGCGTCCTTCTTGCCGAAGGCGGTCTTCACCAGCATGTCGAGATCGGCGCCGGCCAGGAAGGCGTCCTTGGCCGAGGTGATGATCACGCCCTTCACGGCCGGGTCGGCGATCGCCTTCTCGGTCGCCTCGGCGAAGTCCTTGATCGAGCCTTCGTTCAGCACGTTCATCGAACGGCCGGCCATGTCCCAGGTGATGGTGGCGATGCCGTCGGCGTCGACGGTGTAATTGATGTTGTTGCTCATGGTATCGATACCCCTGGCGATCAGACGCGCTCGATGATGGTGGCGATGCCCATGCCGGCACCGACGCAGAGGGTGATCAGGGCGGTGTTGAGGTCGCGACGTTCCAGCTCGTCGAGCACGGTGCCGAGGATCATGCCGCCGGTGGCACCCAGCGGATGGCCCATGGCGATGGCGCCGCCGTTCACGTTCATCTTCTCGTGCGGGACGTCGAGCGCCTGCATGAAGCGCAGCACGACGGCCGCGAAGGCTTCGTTCAGCTCGTAGAGGTCGATATCGGTCGGCTTCATGCCGGCGCGCTTCAGGGCGCGTTCGGCCGCGGCCGAGGGGCCGGTCAGCATGATCGAGGGCTCGGAGCCGATCGAGGTGAAGCTGCGGACCCGGGCACGCGGGCGGATGCCGGTGGCGGCGGCGGCTTCCTTGGTCCCGACCAGCACGGCCGAAGCGCCGTCGACGATACCCGACGAGTTACCGGCGTGGTGGACGTGGTTGACCTTCTCGACTTCCGGATAGCGGAGCTGGACGACACCGTCGAAGGCCATCTCGCCGAACATGGCGAAGGAGGGCTGCAGCGAGGCGAGCGACTGCATGGTCGCGTCCGGCCGCATGTGCTCGTCGTGGTCGAGGATGGTCAGGCCGTTGATGTCCTTCACCGGAACGACCGAATTCTTGAAATAGCCGTTGTCCCAGGCGTGCTTGGCGCGCTTCTGGCTCTCGACCGCATAGGCGTCGACGTCTTCGCGGCTGAAGCCGTATTTCGAGGCGATCAGGTCGGCCGAGATGCCCTGCGGCGCGAAATAGGACTTGTAGGCGATCTGCGGATCCATCGGCCAGGCGCCGCCCGAGGTGCCCATGGGAATGCGGGACATCGACTCGACGCCGCCGCCGATCGACATCTGGCTCTGCCCCGACATGACCTGGGCCGCCGCCATGTTGGTCGCCTCCAGCCCCGAGGCGCAGAAGCGGTTGACCTGCACGCCGGCAGTGGTCTCGGCGTAGTCGGCATTGAGCACGGCGATGCGGGCGATGTCGGCGCCCTGCTCGCCCACCGGCTCGACGCAGCCGAGGATGACGTCCTCGACCATCGCGGTATCCAGGTTGTTGCGGTCGCGGATCGCCTTCAGCGCGGTGGTCGCCAGGTGCAGCGCGGTCACCTCGTGCAGGGAACCGTCCTTCTTGCCCTTGCCGCGCGGCGTGCGCACGGCGTCGAGGATATATGCGTCGGCCATAGTCTCTCTCCTCAATTTGGTTTCGTCGTCAGCCGCTCGGCGTTACAGCATCCGGCTGATCAGTTCCTTCATGATCTCGTTGGTGCCGCCGTAGATCTTCTGGATGCGGCCGTTCACGAACATCTGGGCGATCGGATATTCCATCATGTAACCATAGCCGCCATGGAGCTGGAGGCATTCGTCGACGACCTTGCACTGCAGTTCCGAACACCACCACTTGGCCATGGCCGCGGTCTGTACGTCGAGCTTGCCCTCGACCAGGAGTTCGATGCAGTGGTCGACGAAGAGCCGGCCGATGCGCGCCTCGGTCGCGATCTCGGCCAGCTTGAAGCGGGTGTTCTGGAAGCTGAACACCGGCTTGCCGAAGGCCATGCGTTCCTTGGTGTATTTGGTGGTGATCTCCAGCGCCTTCTCGACCGTCTTGATCGCGGTGACGCCGATCTGCAGGCGCTCGGCGGGAAGCTGCTGCATGAGCTGGATGAAGCCCTGGCCTTCCTCGTTGCCGAGCAGGTTGGCGGTCGGCACGCGGACTTCGTCGAAGAAGAGTTCCGACGTGTCCTGCGCCGCCATGCCCACCTTGTCCAGGTTGCGGCCGCGACGGAAACCCTCGACCTCGTCGGTCTCGACGATGATCAGCGAGGTGCCATGGGCGCCCTTCGCCGGATCGGTCTTGGTCACGACGATGATCAGATTGGCGAGCTGGCCGTTGGTGATGAAGGTCTTCTGGCCGTTGACGACATAGTGGTTGCCGTCCTTCTTGGCCGTGGTGCGGACACCCTGGAGGTCGGAACCGGCGCCCGGCTCGGTCATCGCGATGGCACCGATCAGTTCACCCGTGGCCATGCGCGGCAGCCAGCGCTGCTTCTGCTCTTCCGAGCCGTAGGCGTAGATATAGGGCGCCACGATGTCGGAATGGAGCGAGAAGCCGGGGCCGGCGCTGCCCGCCTCGATCTGCGCTTCCATCAGCATGGCGGAGGCGCGGAAATTCATGTCGGAGCCGCCGTATTCGACCGGCATGGTGGCGCAGAGGAGACCGGCGGCACCGGCCTTTTCCCAGGCCTCGCGGTCGATCACGCCCTGTTCGGCCCAGCGCTGATTGTGGGGCACGCATTCGCGCTCGAAGAATTTGAGCGCATTGTCATAGACCATGCGGTCTTCGTCGCTGAGCTTCAGGGTCCGTTCGAACATGGATCACTCTCCTCCGCTGTTGTCTTTTATGGAAGTTGTGGGGCGGCGCTGGCCACGCCGCCCCCCCTGCTTCTCCTCCGCAGGCAACTCTTGGTGCTGGCGTCTCAGAAGTTGGCCGCGTCCAGCGCCATGATGGTGTCGGCGCCGGCGCTCAGCTTCGCCAGCAGGGCGCCGGTGTCCGGCACGATGCGGGCGATGAAGAAGCGGCCGACCGCCAGCTTGTTGTCGTGGAATTCGGTCGCCGTGCCCGCAGCCTTGGCCTCGAGGGCGATCTTCGCCATCTGCGACCACATGTAGGCCAGGACCTGGATCCCGAAGAGATGCATATATTCGACCGAACCGGCACCGGCATTGTCCGGGTTGGTCATGCCGTTGGCCATGAACCACATGGCGCCGTCGCGCAGATGGTCGGTCGAGGAGCGCAGGCCCGCCAGGAACGGCTCGAGGTCCGCATTGGCCGCATTGTCCTCGATGAACTTCTCGACTTCGCCGAGATAGGCCATCAGGGTCTGGCCGCCCTTGTGGCCGAGCTTGCGGCCCACGAGGTCGAGCGCCTGCACGCCGTTGGCGCCTTCGTAGATCTGGGTGATGCGGGCGTCGCGAACGAACTGCTCCATCCCCCATTCCTTGATGTAGCCGTGGCCGCCGAACACCTGCTGGGCATTGACCGCGGACTCGAAGCCCTTGTCGGTCAGGTAACCCTTCACGACCGGAGTGACCAGGGCGACGATGTCGTCGTTCGCCTCGCGCACGGCCGGATCGGGATCGCGGTGGGCGAGATCGATCTTGAGGCCGGTCCAGAGGTAGAAGGCGCGCGCGCCTTCGACGAAGGCGCGGATCGAGAGCAGCATACGGCGCACGTCCGGATGCACGATGATCGGATCGGCCGGCTTCTCGGGGAACTTGGTGCCCGAGATCGAGCGCATCTGCAGGCGTTCCTTGGCATAGGCCGCCGCATTCTGATAGGCGACTTCGGCCTGGGCCAGGCCCTGCACGCCGACGCCGAGACGGGCCGCGTTCATCATGGTGAACATGGCGCGCAGGCCCTTGTGTGGCTCGCCGATCAGGAAGCCGGTGGCGCCGTCGTAGTTCATCACGCAGGTCGCGTTGGCGCAGATGCCCATCTTGTGTTCGATGTTGCCGGCCTTCACCGCGTTGCGGGCACCCAGCGAACCATCGGCATTGACCATGAACTTCGGCACGATGAAGAGCGAAATGCCCTTCACACCCTCGGGGCCGCCCGGAATCTTGGCCAGCACCAGATGGATGATGTTCTGGCTCAGGTCCTGCTCGCCGGCCGAGATGAAGATCTTGGTGCCGGTGATCTTATAGGTGCCGTCGGCCTGAGGCTCGGCCCTCGTGCGCAGCAGGCCGAGGTCGGTGCCGCAATGCGGCTCGGTCAGGTTCATGGTGCCGGTCCATTCGCCGGTCACCAGCTTGGGCAGGTAGGTCTCGCGCTGTTCGTCCGTGCCCCAGACGTGGATCGCCTCATAGGCGCCGTGGGACAGGCCCGGATACATGCCGAAGGCCATGTTGGCGGCCGAGACGAATTCGTTGAGCGCGAAGCCGAGGACATAGGGCATGCCCTGACCGCCGTAGGCGGGATCCGAAGTGATGCCCGGCCAGCCGCCGTCGACGAAGGTCTTATAGGCTTCCTTGAAGCCCTTCGGCGTGGTCACCACGCCGTCGGCGATGGTGCAGCCTTCCTGGTCGCCCGACTGATTCAGGGGGGCGAGCACGCGCTCGCACAGCTTGGCGCCCTCTTCCAGGATCGCATCGACCACGTCCTGCGGGGCGTCGGCGAAGCCCGACAGGTTGGAATATTTGCCGATGTTCAGCACGTCGTGCAGGACGAAGCGGATGTCGTCCACGGGTGCCTTGTAACTGGGCATGGGTCTCTCCTCAGACTGTCTGGCTCTCGGACCGGGTGCTGGCCGCGCGATTGCCTCGCGTCGGAACCGCCACCGGCCGGTGATCACACTTCATGCCGCCACCTTCGCGGTGGCGACGGGATCGATGGCGCCGTCGAATGCCATCACTTCGAAACAACGCGACGTCCAGTCGCGACCGCCGACGATGCCCCGGCGCGGGAGGGGCTGAAGGCGGGTTTCGACAAAAAGGCGGGCGATCAGGGCCATGCGGCCATTGCCCGCCGCCGCCTCGACGGTGGCGGATTCGAGAAGCAGGGCGGCCGCCAGCACGTCGGCCATCAGGCCGAGCAGACGGCGTGCGTGGCGCTGCGCTTCGGCCGCATCGGCCCGGAGATGCGCAACCGAATCGGTGACATCCGCGAGCCCCGCCTCGACCGCGCGGGCGACCACGGCGAGCAGGGCGGGCGCCGCCGCGGTGATGCCTTCGACACGGGCCTTGAAGGTCTCGAGGCCGGGCAGCCGGTTGCCGAGCAGGCGCAGGAGTTCGAGCGCCTGGATATTGGCCGGGCCTTCCCAGACCGTGAGCACCTGGGCGTCGCGCAGCAGGCGCGGCGTCACGTGGTCGTAGGTATAGCCGTTGCCGCCGATCAGCTCGATCGCGGCGCGGGTGGTGGCGCAGGCGTCTTCCGCCGTGCGGTATTTGGCGAGTGCCGTGGCGACGCGGAGCCAGGTGCGTTCCGCCGTCTCCGCCTCGGCGACGTCGCGGCCATGGGCGGCGTCGAAGGCACGGCTCGCCTCGAAGGCGAGCGCCAGGCCGGCCTCGTGGGAGACCAGCATGGACAGGAGCTCGTCCTGCACCATCGGATAGTCGGTGATGACATGGCCGAAGGCGGCGCGCTGCGACGCGTAGGACAGCGCTTCGAGATAGGCCCGGCGCTGGATGCCGACGGAACCGACGGCGTTATGGATCCTGGAGAATTCCAGCGCTTCGACCATCAGCTTGAAGCCGCGGGGCGGCGGCGCCACTTCGACGGCCCAGGTATCGATCAGATCGATCTCGCCGGTGGGAACGCCCTTGGTGCCGAGCTTGTCTTTCAGGCGGCGGATCCGCATCGGGTTGCGGGCGCCGTTGTCGAGGTGGGTCGGCACCAGATAGGCGGCCAGGCCCTTGGAACCCTCGGGGGCGCCGTCCGGCCGCGCCGTCGCCAGTGCCAGGCCGCCGTTGGCGTTCGAGGTGAACCACTTCAGGCCGTTCAGCCGGGCCGTGCCGTCGCCCGCCGGTGTCGCCCGCGTCGTCGTGGCACCGACATCGGAACCACCGTGGTGTTCGGTCGCCCAGGTGCCGCCGGTCAGCGCCTTGCCATCCATCCGCACGAGATCGGGCAGGTAACGCGCGCGCACTGCTTCGGGCGCGAAACGGTCGACCACATAGGCGACGGCGCCGGTCATGGTGACCGGACAGTGCAGCGAAATATCCGCCATGCCGAGCAGATAGCCCATGGCGAAGGTGAGCGTGAAAGGTTCCGCCTGAGGCCCGAAGGCGAGGCCGACGGCACCGCGGGCATAGGCCTCGGCACTCACGCGGTCCCACATCGGATTGTGGTGAATGACATTGACCAGGTCGCCCTTGCGGTCCCAGGTCTCCAGCCGGGGCGGGGCGAAACGATCGGTGTAATCGGCGGCACTCTCGACCGCGCTGCCGCAGAAGGCGCCGAAGTCATGCAGGCGGGCGTCCTGACGCGCGGCACTATCCGGAATCACGCGCGCGAGCAGGCGGCGCAGCGATGGATCGAGAGCATAGAAATCCGCCCCGGCGATCGTCTCGGGCAGATCGAGGCCGCGGCCGGGCGCGCTCATGCGGCGCTCGCCTTCTTGGCCTTGACCGGCTTGGCCGGCTGGGCCGGGTCGATGCCGCGTTCGATCAGCAGGCCTTCCAGGAAGGTGCAGGAATTGCTCAATTCCAGAATTGTCTGGTCGATGTCCTGGCGCTGGCGCTCGAGACTGACCAGCTTGTTGCGCGCGGTCGCCAGGGTGCGGCGGATCTGTTCGGTCTGACCGTCGCCGAGGTCGTAGAGGTCGAGGATCTCGCGCAGTTCGGCCAAGGAGAAGCCGACCCGCTTGCCGCGCAGGATCAGCAGCAGGCGCACCCAGTCGCGCTGGGAATAGATGCGGGTCTGGCCTTCGCGCTTCGGGCGCAGCAGGCCGCGGTCTTCATAGAAACGGATCGCCCGGGGCGTCACCGAGAACTCTTCCGAGAGCTGGGTGATCGAATAGGTCTTCGACGCAGCGCCTTCTTGCACAGGCTTCATGTGCCGTCTCCTCCGAACGTGGCCGGAGTCTTAGGTGACGTTGACGTTAACGTCAACTGGTAAATTGTCAGCCAATATTTTTTTGCACTGCAACTGCTTGAAACCGAGGCCCACGCGGGGGAAACTGGCCCAAAACCGGCACAAGAGGAGAGGCAGGAAAACCATGACGGGCAATCGGCCGACACGGATCGAGCGTTACGCCGACTTCTTCCCCTATTACCTCCAGGAACATGCCAAGCCGGTGACCCGGGGCCTGCATTACGTCGGCACCGGGCTGACCTTCGGCTTCCTGGCGGCAGCGCTCGCCCTGGGCAATCCGTGGTGGCTGATTGGCATGCCCCTGGCCGGCTATTTCTTCGCCTGGGTCGGCCATTTCGGGGTCGAGAAGAACCGGCCGGCGACCTTCACCTATCCCTTCTGGTCGCTGATTTCCGACTACCGGATGTTCTTCCTATGGGCGAGCGGGCGCCTCGGCCGGCATCTGCGCGCCGCCGGCGTCGACTGAAGCCGGCTCCAGGCGAAGGGGGCGGCTGCCCACTTCGGTGCCGCTGACCCGGTCGACCACCACGGGGTCGAGGGCTTGACCCGTTTCGGCATCGACCAGCCGGCTCAGTTCGCCATGGCCATAGTGCCGCCGTGCCCAGGTGCCGAGCGCCACCAGGACCGGCAGGAAATCCCGCCCGGCCGGCGTCAGCAGATATTCGTCGCGCGGCGGATGGGTGCTGTAGCGCCGCTTTTCCAGCAGCCCGTCCGCGGTCAGTTCCTGCAGCCGGCGGGTCAGGATCGTCGGCGCGATCCCCAGGTTCTTCCGAAACTGGTCGAAGCGGGTCACGCCCAGGCTGGCGTCCCGCAGGATCAACATGCTCCAACTGTCGCCCACCCGCGCCAAGCCGCAGGCGATCGGGCAGCTGTCATCCGATTTCGTCATGGCACTCAGTATCAAATCGATAGCGACAATAGCCATCGACATGATATTAACACGCTATCGAAACGATAGCCACCGCCCGACGGGCGCAGCAGGAGCAAGCCATGACTGACAATTCCAAGGGTGTCGCGCTGGTCACCGGCGCCTCGAGCGGGATCGGCGCCGTCTTTGCGGCGCGTCTCGCCAGGCGCGGCTTCGACCTCCTTCTGGTGGCACGCCGGGCCGACCGCCTGGCCGCAGTGGCCGATGCGATCCGGGCCGAGAGCGGCCGCGCGGTCGAAGTGATCGCGGCCGACCTGACCAAGGGCGCCGATCTCCGCGCCCTCGCCACCCGGATCGAGCAGGACCCGGCGATCAGCCTCCTGCTCAACAATGCCGGCACCACCCTGAAGGGCGGCATCCTGGGCAATGGGCCCGACGAGATCGAGCGTCTGCTGGCCCTGAACGTGACCGCACCAACCGTGCTGGCCGCCGCTGCCGGGCGCGCCTTCGCAGGCCGCAAGAGCGGCACGATCGTCAACATCGCCTCGATCCTGGCCCTGGCGCCGGAGATTTTCGACGGCGGCTATGCGGGCTCCAAGGCCCATGTCCTGGCCCTGACCTATTCGCTGAGCGCGCAGTTGAAGGATGCCGGCGTCCGCGTCCAGGCCGTGCTGCCCGGGCCGGTGCGTACCGAGATCTGGGACCACGCCGGGGTCGACGCCGATGCCGCCATGCCGGGCCTGGTGATGACCGCGGAAGACCTGGTCGACGCCGCCCTGACCGGGCTCGATCGCGGCGAACAGGTGACCATCCCGCCGCTCGCCGACGAGGGCCTCTATACCGCCTGGAACCAGGCACGCCTCGCCCTGGGGCCCAATCTGGCCCGGGCCGAAGTCGCCCCCCGCTACCGCGACGCCGCCTGAGAAAGGAGGGCCTCGGCCCTCCTCAGCTCCGCAGGTAGGCGACATAGATGGGCGCCGCATAGCCCATCTCGCCGGAGCCGAGCAGCTCGTTCTTCCGCACCGTCTCGGCGTAGGTCTCGTCATATTGATTGCCGAGGCCGACCGGCCAGGGATCGTTGAAGACCAGGGCGAAGGGGGTCTGCAGGTCGCGCACGCCCCGGATCACCCGGATATGGGGCGCGGCGCGGCTGTAGCCCGGTGTCCGCACGTCGCAGGCGATCCACAGGGGGCCATAGCGCTGCACCATGGCGGCGATGCCGGTTTCCGTATAGGTCTGCGCCGGCTCCATGGCGAAGCCCCAATGGCGGAGCGGGCGGTCGTCGTCCGGCATCAGGCCGCTGCGCAGGGCCGCCGCGCTCAGGGTCGGTGCGGCGATGGCGTCGTCGTCGGCGACGAAGCGCCCGCGATAGGCCAGGATCATCCGCATCGAGGCGGCCCAGCAGCTCATGGGATATTTCTGACCGAACAGCGGCACGTTGTGAAGCATGGCTTCCCCCTCGGACCATCCTGCCGCGGCCGCCCCCCGACGGCCTGGAGCGGCAGGATCTCACCTGAAGAAGGCTGCGCCAGGGGACGACGGCGCGCAAGAGCCGCCCGCTTGCACTGCCGCCACCCATCGGTAAAATGAAGGCGATCATTCACTTTCGTTTTTTGACCATGGGCAAGCGCGACGACAATCGGGAAGAGCGGCGGCGCCGGATTCTGGCGGCGGCGGCGGCGGGTTTCGCCGAACGGGGCTTCCACGGCACCGGCATGGCCGAGATCGCGGCGGCGGCCGGCATCACGCCGGCCAATCTCTACCGCTATTTCGATGCCAAGGAGGCGATCGTGCGCGCGATCGTCGACGAGCAGCGGGAAGCCGTGGCCGTCGCCGTCCAGACGGCAGAGCGGAGGGCCGATGCCCTCGATGCCGTGCTCGGCCTGTTCGGCCATTTCATGGCGGAGGCGCGCAGCCCCCAGGCGAGCCGGCTGTGGCTCGAAATCCTGGCCGAAGTGGCGCGCAATCCCCGCGTTGCCGATGCCTTCACCGCCGACGACGGACTGGTGAAGCAGGGTTTCGCCAGCCTGCTCCGCCGCGGCATGGCCGAAGGCACGGTGCGCGCCGATCTCGACCTCGAGGCGACCGTGATCTGGCTCATCGCCCTGGTCGACGGCGCGGTCGGAAGGGTCGCGGTCGAGCCCGCTTTCGACCTCGATCGGGCCAGCCGGCCCTTCTTCGACCTGATCCGCCGCGCCCTGGCGCCCGCCATCCCGGTCCCTGCCGGCCCGGTGCCGGCATGAGTGCGCCCCCGATCGTGGCGGAAAGGCCGGTGCCGCGGCGCTGGCTGGTACTCGGCGTCGTCGCCCTCTCCTTCCTGCCGGTCACGGTCGATTCGACTGTGCTCTATCTCGCCGTGCCGGCGCTCTCCCAGGCGCTGGGGGCGAGCCGGACCCAGGTCTTGTGGATCATGGACGTCTATCCGTTGACCATGGCGGGCCTCGTCCTGTTGGCCGGGCCGGCGGGCGACCGTTTCGGCCAGCGCAACCTGCTGCTGCTCGGCCTCGGCCTGTTCGGCCTCGCCTCTGCGGCCGCGGCCTTCGCGCCCAGCGCGCCCCTGCTGATCGCCGCCCGGGTGGCGCTGGCGGGCGGCGGCTGCATGATCATCCCCTCGACCCTGGCGATCGTCCGGCGCAGCTTCACCGACCCGCACGAAAGGGGCCTCGCCATCGGCCTCTGGGGCGCCGTCGCCTCGGCCGGCTCGGCGGCGGGGCCGGTGATCGGCGGCTTGCTGCTCGAACATTTCTGGTGGGGTTCTGTCTTTCTCGTCAATGTGCCGCTCGTCCTGGCGACGGGGGCGCTGATCGCCGGCCTGGTCGGCAATCAGGCCCAGGCTACGGCCGCCCCGCTCCGCCCGCTCACCGCCTTGGCCGGCATTCTCGGCGTCGTCGCCGTCGTTTACGGGATCAAGGCGGCGGCCCAAGGCGACGGCATTTCGGCCCTGCCGGCGGCCATCGCCGGGATCGCCGCCCTCGGCCTCTTCGCCTGGCGCCAGCTCCGCCTGGCCGATCCCATGCTCGACCTCCGCCTCTTCGCGATCCGGCGCTTCTCGCTCGGCGTGCTGACCGCGGTCGGGCCGATCATGGTGCTGGTCGGTTTCGTGCTCGCCCTCCTGCAGCAACTCCAATTGGTCACCGGCCTGTCGCCGCTCGATGCCGGGCTCACGGTGGTGCCGCTCGATGTCGCGGCGGCCCTGAGCGGGCCGCTGGCCGGGCGGCTGCTGGCGCGCGTCGGACTTCGTCCGCTCGCCATTACCGGGCTGATCCTGGCCGCTTCGGCCTATTTCCTGCTGCTCGGCGGCGGGCCGATCCTGGTCGCGGTGATTGCCGCCGGGGCGGGACATGGTGCCCTGATGGCGCTCGCCACCAATACGGTGATGACGGCGGCACCGCCCGAAAAGGCCGGCGCGGCCGCGGCGATCGAATCGGTCGCCTATGAGCTCGGCACCGGGCTCGGCGTCGCCCTTTTCGGCTCGCTGCTGGGGGCTGCCTTCGCTGCTCGCTTCGCCGATTCCGCAGCGGGCGATTCGATCGCCGCGGCCCTCGCCACCGCCGAGCGGCTGGGCGGGGCGGAGGGGGCGGCCCTGGCCGAGGCCGCCCGCGCCGCCTTCGACGGTGCCTTCGGCCTGGCGCTCGCGGTCGCGGGCGGCACCTGCCTCCTGCTCGCCCTGGCGATCTGGCACCTGGGCCGCCCTGCGAAAGCACTTCACAAGGCGGCGGCCTGACGCCACCCTTGGCGGGTCATGAGCGTCGATCCCGGCACATGGAAGATTGAGGTCGCCCAGGGTGCGCATCTGATCGATGCCGCGGCCTGGAATGCCTGTGCCGGGCCGGACAATCCCTTCGTTTGCCATGAATTCTTCCGCTGCGTAGAAGACTCGGGGGCTGCCTCGGCGGCGACCGGCTGGGCGCCGCACCACCTCGTCCTGCGCGACGCGGCCGGGACCGTCGCCGGCATCATGCCGCTCTATCTGAAGAGCCATTCGCGCGGCGAATATGTCTTCGACCAGGGCTGGGCCGAAGCCTTCCAGCGCGCCGGCGGGCGTTACTATCCGAAGCTCCAAGGCGCCGTCCCCTTCACCCCGGTGACCGGCCCGCGCTTCCTGGTCGGCCCCGGGCGGGACCGCCCGTCGGTCGAGGCCACGCTTGCCGCCACCGCCGTCCAACTGGCGAAGGACAACGACATCTCCTCCCTCCACATCACCTTCCCGAGCGAGGGGGAATGGCAGCGCCTGGCCGGCCAAGGCTTCCTGCAGCGGACCGACCGCCAGTTCTTCTGGGATAATGACAGTTACGCCAGCTTCGACGATTTCCTGGGCGCCCTGGCCTCGCGAAAGCGGAAGCAGATCCGGAAGGAACGGATCGCCGCCTTGCAGGAGGGGGCGATCGAGGTCCTGGCCCTGACCGGCGACGAACTCCGCCCCGAACACTGGCTGGCCTTCGAGCGCTGCTACCTCGCCACCGGCGCACAGAAATGGGGCACGCCCTATCTCAATCGCGATTTCTTCACCCGCCTGCACGAGACCATGCGCGACCGCGTCCTCCTGGTCATGGCGCGGCGGGGCGGGCGCTGGATCGCCGGTGCCCTCAACCTGATCGGCACGGACACGCTCTATGGCCGGAATTGGGGTGCTGTCGAGGACCACCCCTTCCTGCATTTCGAAGTCTGCTATTACCAGGCGATCGATTTCGCCATCGCGCGCGGCCTGAAGCGGGTCGAGGCCGGCGCCCAGGGCGAGCACAAGCTGGCCCGCGGCTATGTCCCGCAGCCGACCTATTCGCTGCATTGGATCGGCGATCCCGGCTTTCGCCGTGCCGTCGCCGACTATCTGCGCCGCGAGCGCGAGGCGGTCGAGGTCGAAAGCGCCTATCTCGAAGAACACGCCCCCTATCGCCACGAGGAAGGGCGTTGAGCCCGATTGATCGGCGGCGCCCGCCCCTCTATCTCTTTGATTTTACGCATCTTCGGACGGCGAACCGGATTCCACTTCGCCTGAAGATGCTCTAGTCTGGCGCCCCAACCGACGGAGGCAGGAAATGGCGAGTCACCCCCACCCCTTGCGGAACGCGGAGTGCATCTTCTGCAAGATCGTTGCGGGCGAGATCCCCTGCCACAAGGTCTATGAAGACGACAAGACCCTGGCCTTCATGGATATTTTTCCGCTGAGCCCGGGCCATACGCTGGTCATCCCCAAGGACCACCACCCCGATCTCTTCGCCCTGCCGGACGACCTGGGCAGCCCGCTGATGACCACCTCCCGGCGTGTCGCGCTCGCCATCGCCAAGGCCTTCGGGCCGGACGGCGTCAACCTGTTCCAGGCCAATGGTGCGGCCGCAGGCCAGACCGTGTTCCATTTCCACCTGCACATCCTGCCCCGCCGCAAGGGCGACGGCGTGATTTCGACCGACCACGGCCAGCGCCCGGGCGACCACGCCGCCCTGGCCAAGGAAGCCGAGGCCGTGCGCGCCGTCCTGGCGGAGATGTGAGGCGGCATTGCTCCGCCGTTTCCGGATCCGCAACTACCGTTCGCTCCGCGATGTCGCGATAGCGCCGGGCGAATTGACCGTGGTGACCGGCGCCAATGGCGCCGGCAAGTCCAGCCTCTACCGTGCCCTGACCCTGGCCGCCGCCGCGGCCCGGGGCGACCTCGCCCGCACCCTGGTCGAGGACGGCGGCATGCCCTCCGCCCTCTGGGCCGGGGACTGGCGGAAGGAGGAGCGGCGCCGGATCGAAATCACCGTCGAGACCGCGGACTGGCGCTTCGACCTCGCCTGCGGCCTGCCGGTCCCGCCCGCCGGCGCCTTCGAACTCGACCCTGCGGTCAAGGAGGAGCGGCTGACCGGGCCGGACGGCACCGCGCTGCTCGAACGCCAGGGGCCGAGCGCCTGGATGCGGGCCAAGGGCGCCCGCAGCCGGACGGCCTACCCCGCCGCCCTCGACCCGCAGGAAGCGGCCATGGCGCAATTGCGCGAGCCGCATCTCTATCCCGATGTCGCCATCGCCCAGGCGCAACTCCTGCGCTGGCGCTTCTATCACCATTTCAGAACCGACGCCGGCTCGCCCGTCCGCAGCCCGCAGATCGGCACGCGGACGCCCGTGCTGGCCGCCGACGGCAGTGACCTCGCCGCCGCCTTCCAGACCATCCTGGAGATCGGCGACCCGCGGGCGCTCGAAGACGCCGTCGACCGTGCCTTTCCCGGCGCCCGCCTGACCATCGAACATGGCGACGGGCAATTCGCCACCTTCCTGCACCAGCGCGGCTTCAAGCGCCCCTTCGCCGCCCGCGAACTGTCGGACGGCACGCTCCGCTACCTCTGCTTGATCGCCGCCCTGCTCTCGCCCCGGCCGAGCCCCCTCCTCATCCTGAACGAGCCGGACCAGAGCCTGCACCCGGACCTCTCCGGCCCGCTGTCCGACCTCATCCTGGCGGCCTCGCTGCGCTCCCAGGTGATCGTCATCACCCATAGCGAGCCGCTGGCCCGCCTGCTCGCCCGGGCCGGTGCCGCTGCCGTCGACCTCCGCCTCGAGAGTGGCGCCACGGTGGCCGAGGAGACCGCCTGATCAGCCGCGGATGGCGGCGATCACGGCCTCGAGCCAGTCCAGGGCCACCGGATCCTCGCCCACGTCGGTGACGAATTCCTGGCCCCGCGACGCGACCTCGAGGAGGCCGTCGCCCAGCCAGCGTTCCGCCCGGTCGTGATAGCTGAGCCCATGGCGGGCGAGCCAGGCGGGCACCGTCCAGCGCCGCAGGGGACCGCCCGGCCTGGTCAATCGCAGGTTGGGTGACGCCACGGCGGCGGTCGCCCCCGCGCCGACGAAGAGGAGATTGCGCCGGCCCCAGTCGCCGATCGCATGGGGATGGGGCCGGGGCGTTTCGACACAGCCGGGTTCGGCGACCGACTCGACGCGCAGATAGCCGAAGATCCGGTGATGGCGCTCGCCCGTCGCCGGCTCGGCGAAGAGGCCGAAAAAGAGGAAGACATCCCCCGGCCCCACGCCCCGGTTCAGCAGATGGCCGAGCGCGGCGCCATGTTGGCCGAACCAGCAGCGGCCGGAATCGAACATGGGATCGTCATGGCAGGGATGGTGGCGACCGACGCGTCCCCGCGTGGCCGCCTCGACCAGATCGCCCAGACCGAGGTCGGCATAGCAGGTGGCGGATCGCCGATCGGCCGGGATCGGCAGCGAAACGGGACCTCCCGCCACCACGGGCGACGGCGCGCCACCGGACGCGCTGTCGAACCCCTTGCGGCTGAAGACGATGCGCAGGCTCAGAAGCCGATGGCGGTGAGCAACACCTTGGACAGTTCGTCGGCCGGCAGCTTCACCAAGTCGCGGTCGATCGCATTGGTCAGCTTGGCCCGGGCGCTGGCGCCCAGCACGGTGCGGATCTCACCCAGCATGGCGGGCGGGGCGGCGATGATCAGGCGGTCGTAGCGGCCTTCGCGCGCGGCGGCGTCAAGGCGCTGGGCCAGGACTTCGGCGAAACGGCGCTCTTCCGCCTTCTGCGGATCCTGCTTCGGCTCGATCGCCGAGCGGCGATCATCGGCCGACGAATAGCTGCGGCCGGGATGATCCGAGCCGATTTCGCGGGCGAAATGATGGGCCTGTTCCGGCTCGATCACACCGCCGTCAACCCCATGCAATTTGTCGAAAGGCCGCGCGCCTTCCAGCAGGCGGGCATGATGACCGTCGGCGAGCAAGACCCAGTAGGTGGGCAGATGCGGCATCGAATGACTCCTCAAGACTCGGAGCCATTATGGGGTGGCGCCCCCAATTCTCACTTGATTTGAATCAAGGCCCGGGGACGGGGAGCGTTTCCCCATCCCCGGCGTTCCATTCAATGCACCAATTCGGGCGTCCGTTCGCCGTCTTCCGGATGGTCGTCGTGATCGTCGGCCGCGGGCGGGCGCTTGGCCGCCTCGACCTCGAAAGTGATCTGGCCGTCCTTGAAGTCGACATGGACGGTGCCGCCGCGCGCCAGCTTGCCGAACAGGAGATCGTCGGCCAGCGGCTTCTTGATCTTCTCGGCGATGACACGGGCGAGCGGACGGGCACCGAATGCGGGATCGAAGCCCACCTCGGCCAGATGGCTGCGCGCCGCCTGGGAGACGGTGATCTCGACGCCCCGGTCGCCGAGCTGGAATTCCAGTTCGGCGATGAATTTGTCGACCACCTTGGCGATGACCTCCGGCGACAGGCCGCTGAAGGGCACCACCGCGTCCAGCCGGTTGCGGAATTCCGGCGTGAACAGGCGCTTGATCGCATCCTCGTCGGCGCCGACGTTCATCTCCCGCCCGAAGCCGATCGCGGGCTTGGCCGCCTCCGCCGCGCCGGCGTTGGTGGTCATGATCAGCACGACGTTACGGAAGTCGATCTTCTTGCCGTTGTGATCGGTCAGCTTGCCGTGGTCCATCACCTGGAGAAGAATGTTGAACAGATCGGGATGGGCCTTCTCGATCTCGTCGAGCAGCAGGATGCTGTGCGGATGCTGGTCGATCGCATCGGTCAGGAGCCCGCCCTGGTCGAAGCCGACGTAACCCGGAGGGGCACCGAGCAGGCGCGACACCGTGTGGCGTTCCATATATTCCGACATGTCGAAGCGAATCAGCTCGACGCCCATGATCTTGGCGAGCTGGCGCGCCACCTCGGTCTTGCCGACACCGGTGGGACCCGAGAAGAGATAGGAGCCGATCGGCTTCTCCCCTTCGCGGAGGCCGGCGCGGGCGAGCTTGATCGAGGCCGCGAGAGCGGTGATCGCCGCATCCTGGCCATAGACGACGCGGCGAAGCTCGGTCTCCAGATTGGCGAGCAGGGCCTTGTCGTCCTTGGAGACCGACTTGGGCGGGATGCGGGCGATCTTGGCCACCACCGCCTCGATCTCCTTCACCCCGATGGTCTTCCGCCGCTTGGCCGGCGGCAGCAGCATCTGGGCCGCACCCGATTCGTCGATCACGTCGATCGCCTTGTCCGGCAGCTTGCGGTCGTTGATATATTTGGCCGCCAGTTCCACCGCCGCCTTGATCGCGTCGTTGGTGTAACGCACCTGGTGGTGCTCCTCGAAATAGGGCTTGAGACCCTTGAGGATCTTGACCGCGTCCGGGATCGAGGGTTCGTTCACATCGATCTTCTGGAAGCGGCGGAGCAGCGCCCGGTCCTTCTCGAAGTAGGAGCGGAACTCCTTATAGGTGGTCGAGCCGATGCAGCGGAGCGAACCCTGGGCCAGCGCCGGCTTCAAGAGGTTCGAAGCATCCATCGAGCCGCCGGAGGTGGCACCGGCGCCGATCACCGTGTGGATTTCGTCGATGAACAGGATGGCGCCGGGCGACTGCTCGATCTCGGCGATCACCGCCTTCAGCCGTTCCTCGAAATCACCGCGGTAACGCGTGCCGGCCAGCAGCGTGCCCATGTCGAGCGAATAGATGACGGCGTTCAGCAGAACCTCCGGCACATCGCCCTCGACGATCTTGAGCGCCAGGCCCTCGGCGATCGCGGTCTTGCCGACGCCGGGATCGCCGACCAGCAGCGGGTTGTTCTTCTGCCGCCGGCACAGGATCTGGATCGTGCGCTCGATCTCGGGCTCACGGCCGATGACGGGATCGATCTTGCCGTCGGCCGCCTTCTTGTTGAGGTTGACGGCATAGGCCGCCAGCGCCTCGCCCTTGCGCGGCGCCTGGGTCTCGCCCTGGCGCCGCTGGGTCCCCGGATCGCCGCCGGTCGGGCCTTCCTCGTCGGCGCCGCGCACCGGCCGGCTCTCGCCCATGCCGGGACGCTTGGCGACACCATGGCTGATGTAACTCACCGCATCCAGCCGGGTCATGTCCTGCTCCTGCAGGAAATAGGCGGCATGGGATTCGCGTTCGCCGAAGATGGCGACCAGGACGTTGGCGCCGGTCACCTGGTCGCGGCCGGACGACTGGACATGGATCACGGCGCGCTGGATCACCCGCTGGAAGCTGGTGGTCGGCTTGGCGTCGTCTTCCTGGTCGACCACCAGGCCTTCGAGTTCGGTATCCAGGTAATTGGTGAGCTGGCGCCGCAGGAGGTCGAGGTCGACGTTGCAGGCGCGCATGACGGCCGCCGCGTCGGCGTCGTCGATCAGGGCCAGAAGGAGGTGTTCGAGGGTTGCGAATTCATGCTGACGCTCGTTGGCGAGCGCCAGTGCCCGGTGAAGGGACTTTTCGAGGCTGCGCGAAAAAGACGGCAAGGCACACCTCCAGCTTCACGCCCACCGCCGATCGGGCGGTCACGGTGCCGGGGCTCCCGGGCGGGAGCGACGGCAGACGCGGAAGGCTGGCGACAGGCCCTACGCGCCTATTCCTTCTCCATGGTGCATTGAAGCGGATGCTGGTGTCGACGGGCGAAATCCACCACTTGGGTCACTTTCGTCTCCGCCACCTCGTAGGTGAAGACACCACAGACGCCGATCCCCTTCTGATGCACATGAAGCATGATCTGGGTCGCCTCCTCCCGGTTCTTGTGGAAGAAGCGTTCGAGCACATGGACGACGAATTCCATAGGCGTGTAATCGTCGTTCAAAAGCAGCACGCGATACATCGACGGGCGCGCCGTCTTGGGCCGCGTCGCGGTCAGAAGGCCTGTCTGTTGGCCATTGTCGTCCCCCGGGCCGGTGGCGGCGAGTGGACGTTGAACGAAGTCGGACATGCTGCTCATCGATGCGAACGACTGTGACTAGATGGGATGCCGCGGCCGGATTTCCAGTCCCGGCGGCAGCGCCTGCCCTGCTTCAAAATTCTGCGCCGTTTCGGTACAAAGACAAGCCCGCCGTCCGGCAGGGCGCCGATGCGCCAGACGCTGGCCGGCAGAAACGAATGTGCCGGCCGAGGTTGCCCCGGGCCGGCACTTTCGTCATCGAAATGACTAAAATATTGGCGCCGGCCATGGTACGCAGGCCGGCGTCTCTACGCTCGCCCGGCCTTGTGGCCGACCGAGCCAGATTCCCGCAGCCGGTCAGGGACCGGCCGGGTGAGTTCATGCAGCCAGTCAGGCGACCGGCTGGGCGAACTTCTTGAAGGTCGTGCCGAGCTGGCGGCTGACCGGCTCGATCGCGTCCTGGGTGAACTGCACGGTCATCTCGCCGATCTTGTTGGTGAAGGCGAGGAAGGCGTCGAAGGCGGCCTTGGTGTAGTCGTTCTGGATGTCGACGACTTCGCGCAGGCTCTTGGCGCCGACCACGGCCTTCGAGGTCGAAACCAGATCTTCCACGGCCTTCTTGGTGTAGGCGGCGGTCTCGGACGAAACGCCCTCGACGCCCTTCACGGCGATGTTGAACGAAGCGACGAAGGCTTCGTAGGTGTCCTTGGACGAGGCGCCGGCGTCTTCGAACGCCTTCAGGGCCTGGTCGATCTTGCCCTTCACCTGTTCGGTGGTGGCCTTGATGGTTTCGGTAGCGGTGTCGGTCACTTCAGTGGTCTCCGGTTTGGCAGTTTTGGTCTTCGCGGCCATGATGATCCCTCGTTGGCAATAGCTTCGTGGGTCAGGTCGGCAGTGACGCCAGCCGGCCCGCCATCGTGGCGCACCCGGGCACCACGCCTCAGCGTCCAGCTTCATCGCCCTGGCCCGGGGGACCGAAAAGCGGCAGCCGCAAAATACGCGGCCCCATCGGTCCGGCCGGCACAGCCGCTTTTGCTGCAACGCGGTATGTGCTTAATGTGCGCCGATATCCCCAGGAGTCAAGGGGTTTTGTTGCAATGCAGCAAAAATTGGACGAAAGACCAATTCCGTCATTCGAAACGGGCGACGTCGAGCCCGTTCGTGTCGACCTGGACGGTGAAGGGCTGCAGCGAATCGTCCGGATGAGGGCCGCCGAACAGGGGATCGAGGTCGAGCCGGCGGGGCCGGTTGATGGCGACGCCGGTGCGATCCGCCTCGAACAATTGCTCGGGGAAGCTCGCCTTGGCGAAACGGGCGTCCGGTGCCTGGAAGGCGTTGAAATGGAAGACGCCGGCCCGGCAGATCGACACCACCCAATAGAAATTGTCCGAGCGCAGGAATTCGCCCTTGGGCGCCGGGCCCGCCACGTCCGACTCGGCCATCGCCTTCTCCAGTGCCGCCAAGCGGCGCTTGTCGATACCGATGCTGGCCTTGGTCGCCTCGAGATTGTTGCCCTCCGGCCCGAAGGCCAGGAGCGTGCCGGGCCCCCACACCCATTGGTCGACCTGGGCACCGTAACTCGTGTATTTCAGCTCGTAGGCGCGCACCTGTTCGGTCCAGATCGCGTTGTAGACGAAGCGGATGCGATCAGGTCCGCCGGCCGCACAAGCCTTCTTGATGTCGTCGCCGGAGAGATAGGGGAACCAGCTCGCCAGCCGGCCCAGGTTGCTCGAGATCGGGCCGTTCGCCGCACAGGCGCCGAGCAGCAGGGCAGCGCCCAAGGACACGAGCCGCACTACCTTCGACATCGAAACGCCTCCACCGGAATGGGCGAAGAATGCCCCATCGCAGGCCCGGCGCCAAGGTCCCTCGTCCCCTGTTCCCAGGCGGTTGCCCGTCCCAGCTGACTTCGCGTCTCAAGCCTCGACCGCAAGCATCGGATTTCATGGACAAACTTCGACCCCGGCCGTATCGTTGCCGCTGGGCTGTAAATCGTGCAGGGGCGAGCCGATGCGGGTTGCGCTTTCGATGGCCCGGCGACTGTTGTCCGGGCGCGCGGGGGTTGGTCTTTCCAGTGGGATGGTGGCACGGCCGAGACCCGGCCGGCGATCGTCGCCGCTCGTCCTGGCCCTCTGTCTGATGCTGCTGGCGGGCATCGCCGGGATCGCCCGGCCGGCCGCCGCGGCACCTGAATTCTCCGTCGTCATCCTGGATGCTGAAACCGGGCGGGTCATCCTGTCCGACAGTCCGTCGGCGCTGCGCCATCCGGCCTCGCTGACCAAGATGATGACACTCTATCTCACCTTCGACGCGCTGAAGGCCGGCACGCTGACGCTCGACCAGCGGCTGCCCGTCTCGGCCTATGCTTCGTCGCGACCGCCGACCAAGCTGGGCCTGCCGCCGGGCAAGACGGTCGCCGTGCGCGACGCCATCATGGCGCTGATCACCCTTTCGGCCAACGACATGGCCGTGGTGCTGGGCGAAGCCCTGGCCGGCAGCGAGGGAGCCTTCGCCGCCCGCATGACCGCCCGCGCCCACGAGCTGGGCATGACCAGCACCCGTTTCGTCAATGCGAACGGCCTGCCCGAGGACGAGCAGGTGACTTCGGCCAACGACATGGCCAAGCTCGGCCTCGCCCTGATGCGCGACCATCCGGACTATTATCCGATGTTCTCGACCCAGAAGTGGCGCTTCGGCGGCAAGGTGATCACCAATCACAACCGCATGCTCGGCCGCTACGAGGGCACCAACGGCATCAAGACCGGCTATATCAAGGCCTCGGGCTTCAATCTCGTGGTCTCGGTGGTGCGCGACGGCCATCACCTGGTGGGCGCCATCTTCGGCGGCTCGTCGGCCAAGGCGCGTGACGACCACATGATCGAACTGTTGGACGCCGCCTTCGCGCGGATCCGCAGCAATCCCCAGGCGATCGCCAGTGCCCAGGTGATCCGCCCGAACGAGGTTTCGCCGCCGCGCCGTGCCGCCGTGGCCGCAGCGACTCCGGCGCCGGCCCCCAACCCGGCCGAAGTCGCCCTGGCCGCCGCTGCCCTGGACGCCAAGGTGGCCGAAGTCTCCACCGGCGAGGAGAGCGACGCGGAAGACGCCTACGCCAGCGTGCCGCCGACGGCGGTCCGTCCCCGTGGCCAGGTCGCCGCCGCCCCGGCCCCCCGTCCGGTGGTCGCCACCGCGGTGCCGAATACGCTGGACGCCCAGGCCGCCGAAGGCCATCGGCGCGAGGCCGTGGGTGAGAACTGGGGTCTGCAGATCGGCGCGTTCCGCCGCCAGGACGCCGCCCTGTCCCACCTGAACGACGCCGTAAGGGCCGCCCCCGCACTGCTGCGCCGGGCCCAGACGGCCGTCAACGAAGGCACGGACGACAAGGGCACGATCTACCGCGCCCGTTTCGTCGGCCTGAGCGAGACCGCCGCCCGCCAGGCCTGCCTGGCGCTGCGCCAGAAGTCCCTCGCCTGCATCGCGCTGAAAATGCCGTCGACCGTGGTCGCCTCGGCCACGCCGGCCGAATAGAGCCCTGCCCGGACGGAAGGGGGCCCTGCACAGGGGCCCCCTTTTTTATGCCGCCGCCGACGGGCAGGATGGCGTCATGTCGGACCAGACCACAGAACCGAAGGCGGCCTTCGCCCCGCCCGATCCGCCCAGCCCCGCGACCGCCAAGAAGGCGCCGCGCCCGCGCGATGCCGCCACCCTGATTCTCTACCGCCGGCCCGCGGCGGGCGGCCTCGAACTCCTGATGGGGCTGCGCCACCACGGCCATCGCTTCATGCCCAATCAATGGGTCTTCCCGGGTGGCAAGCTGGACCGGGCCGACCTGACCACGCCCGCCGTGGCGCTGCGCGGCGAGGTCGCCGCCGCCCTGGGCAGGACGGCGCCGCCCCGCCGCGCCCATGGCCTCGCCGTCGCCGCCGTGCGCGAGACCTTCGAAGAGACCGGCCTGATGATCGGCGCGCCCGATGCCCGGGCCGCCCGCCTGGCCGGCGGGCCGCTGGCCGATTTCGCCGCGGTCGGCCTGGTCCCCGCGCTCGACCGGCTCGACTATGTCGCGCGGGCGATCACGCCGCCCTATCGGCCGACCCGTTTCCACGCCCGTTTCTTCCTCGCCCCGGCCGAGGTCGCCCAGGGCGAGGCCCGGCCTTCGCCCGAGCTGACCGAAGTCGCCTGGGTGCCGCTGGCCGAAGCCCACCGCCTGGACCTGCCGCGCATCACCGGCATGGTGCTGGACCTGATCGAGGGGCATCTCACCGGCGCCGACCGGCGCATCCCCGCCTACGGCATGCGCTACGGCCGCCAGACCGTCGACTATGACGGCTGAGGCGGCGCCCCTGCCGCTGCGCAGCCTGGCCGGGGTGATCGCCTGCATCTGCATCGTCGGCATGACCTTCAGCCTGTCGCTGCCCCTGCTCTCCCTCCTCCTCGAGGCGCAGGGCGTGGCGAGCTGGCTGATCGGCGTCAATGCCGCCACCACCGGGGTCGCCACCCTGGCGGCGGCGCCCCTGGTGCCCGGCCTGGTGCGGCGCTTCGGCGTCATGCCCTTCCTGATCGGCTGCATCCTGCTCTCGGCGGCGAGCCTGATCGCCTTTCCCCTGTGGCCCACGCTGGGCGCCTGGTTCCTGCTCCGCTTCACCATGAACATCGCGGTGACCGGGCTCTTCGTCGTCTCCGAATCCTGGATCAGCCATCTCGCCGGGTCGGCGCGGCGGGGCCGGGTGATGGGCCTCTATGCGACGGCGCTGGCCGCCGGCTTCATGTTCGGCCCCGTCTTGCTGCAGGCGACCGGGATCGAGGGCATCGCCCCCTTCGCTGCGACCGCCCTGGCGACCCTCGCCGCCGCCCTGCCGCTGGCCGCCGCCCGGCGCGACCTGCCACCCTTCGAGGAACCGCCGCGCGCCAGCCTGGCCACGGTGGCGCGCAGTGCGCCTGCCGTGGTGGCGGTCGCCCTTCTCTATGGCGCGGTCGAATCCGGCGTGCTCTCGCTCCTGCCGGTGTGGGGCGTGCAGAACGGGCTCGGCGAATTGGCGGCGGCGCGACTCACGGTCTGGGTCGGGGCCGGCAACGTCTTGCTGCCGTTGCCGATCGGAATCGCCGCCGACCGGCTGGGGCGGCGCGCGGTGATGCTGGCCTGCGCGGCAGCGGCGGGTCTCGCCGCCCTCGGCCTGCCGGCGGCCCTGGGCGGACCGCTGCTCGGCCCCCTGCTGATCGTGCTCGGCGGCTCGCTGCTCGGCCTCTATACCGCGGGGCTGACCGATCTCGGCCATCGTTTCGCCGGCGCCGATCTCGCCACCGCCAATGCCGCCTATGTCGTCTTCTACGGCATCGGCGCGGTGACCGGGCCGCCCCTCGCCGGCGGCGCCCACGGCCTGGCCGGCACCGTCGGCCTGCCGCTCACCATGGCCCTCGGCTGCGCCGCCTTCCTGGCCGGGGTCTTCTTCGCGCGGAAGCCCCCACGCTGAAGCCTTGACAAGCGGACGCGCCCGAGTATGTTCGCGGTTCATTTTTTCGAGGCGCGTGCGATCCGCGCCTGCTGGAGTCTGTCATGGCAAAGCCGACCACGCTGAAGATCAAGCTCGTCAGCACCGCGGAGACCGGGTACTTCTACGTCACCAAGAAGAACCCGCGCACCAAGACCGAGAAGCTGTCGCTGAAGAAGTACGACCCGGTCGTGCGCAAGCACGTCGAGTTCAAGGAATCCAAGATCAAGTAAGAGCGCTCTCCGCGCTCCTGATCTGCAGCCTCGCGGCTTGTCCGCGCTGACGGCGGCCCTTAAGGTGCCGCCGTTGCTATTTGCGCGGAACGGAGACCGGCCATGGCTGCTGCGGCCCAGACACTCGAGCAATGGGAAGCCCGTGCCAAGGCACTGAGCTTCCGGCACCTCGCCTTCATCGGCGGGCGCTTCGTCCCCGCCTCCTCCGGCCGCACCTTCCCCCGCCTCTCGCCGACCGACGGCCGCCTGCTGACCCAGGTCGCCGAATGCGATGCCGACGATGTCGACCATGCCGTGGCTTCGGCCCGCAAGGCCTTCGAGTCGGGCGCCTGGTCGCGCGCCGCCCCCCGCTTCCGCAAGAAGGTCCTGCTCAAGCTGGCCGAGCTGATGCGCAAGCATGCCGACGAACTGGCCCTGCTCGAAACCCTCGACATGGGCAAGCCGATCGGCGATTCGACGGCCGTGGATGTGCCGGCCTCGGCCAATACGATCCAGTGGTACGCCGAGGCGATCGACAAGGTCTATGACGAGATCGCCCCCACCGTCTCCTCCGCCTTCGGCCTGGTGACGCGGGAGCCGATCGGCGTGGTCGCCGCCGTCGTGCCGTGGAACTTCCCGCTGCTGATGACCTGCTGGAAGCTCGGCCCGGCGCTGGCAACCGGCAATTCCGTCGTGCTGAAGCCGGCGGAGCAGAGCCCGCTCTCCGCCCTTCGCCTGGCCGAACTGGCGTCCGAGGCCGGCCTGCCCGAAGGCGTGTTGAACGTCGTGCCCGGCTTCGGCGAGACCGCGGGCGCGGCGCTGGGCCTGCATATGGATGTCGATGCCGTCACCTTCACCGGCTCGACCCAGGTCGGGAAATATTTCCTGGAATATTCCGGCCGCTCGAACATGAAGGTGGTCAGCCTGGAATGCGGCGGCAAATCCCCGCATATCGTGATGGCCGATTGCGGCGATCTCGACCTCGCCGCGACCAAGGCGGCCTGGGGCATCTTCTATAACCAGGGCGAAGTCTGCACTGCCGGCTCCCGCCTGTTGCTCGAAGAGCCGATCAAGGACGCATTCCTGGACAAGCTCGCCCGCGTCGCCGAAACGATCCAGCCCGGCAACCCGCTCGACCCCGCGACCAAGATGGGCGCCATCGTCGACGAGAAGCAGATGGGCCGCGTGCTCGACTATATCGAGACCGGCAAGGAAGAGGCCAAGCTCCGCCTTGGCGGCCACCGCGCCCTGACCCAGAGCGGCGGCTTCTATGTCGAGCCGACCGTGTTCGAGGACGTGAATCCCCACGCCAAGATCGCCCAGGAGGAAATCTTCGGCCCGGTCCTTTCCGCCATCACCTTCAACGGCCTCGAAGAGGCGATCTCGATCGCCAACGGCACGATCTACGGCCTCGCCTCGGCGATCTGGACCAAGGACATCGACAAGGCGCTGAAGGCCGCCCGCGCCCTCCGCGCCGGCATGGTGTGGATCAACGGCTGGGACGAGGACGACATCACCGTCCCCTTCGGCGGCTTCAAACAGTCCGGCTTCGGCCGCGACCGCTCGCTCCACGCGATGGAGAAATATACCCAGCTCAAGTCGACCTGGATCAGCATCCGCTGATCCAGGCGGCCGCCCTCAGAAGCCTTCCAGCACGATCTTGCCGCGGACACCGCCGGTCTCGACCAGCGCGTGGGCACGCTTGAGATTGGCGGCGTCGATCCGGCCGTAATTCTCGGTCAGCGTTGTCCGCAGGGGGCCGGCGTCGACCAGCCGGGCGACCTCGGCCAGCAGCCGCCCCTGGGCCGCCATGTCCGCGGTCTGGAACAGCGAGCGGGTGAACATGAGTTCCCAGTGGACCGACACGCTCTTTCGCTTGAAGGGGGTGATGTCGAGCACCGCCGGGTCGTCGATCAGGGCGAAGCGGCCCTGGGGCGCGATCGCTTCGACGATCTCGGGTAGATGCTGGTCGCTGTGGGTGGTCGAGAAGACGAAACCGGGCGCCCCCAGGCCGAGGGCCGCCACCTGGGGTGCCAGCGGTGCGCGATGATCGATCACGTGATGAGCGCCGAGGTCGCGCACCCAATCCCGCGTCTCCGGCCGGGACGCAGTGGTGATCACGGTGAGGCCGGTCAGCCTGCGGGCGAGCTGCACGGCGATCGAGCCGACTCCGCCGGCCCCGCCGACGATGAGGATCGCCGGGGCCGCGCCGGGCACGGGACGGCCGACGTCGAGACGGTCGAACAGCGCCTCCCAGGCCGTGATGGCGGTCAGCGGCAAGGCCGCCGCCGCGGCGAAAGACAGACTTTCCGGCTTCTTCGCGACGATCCGACTGTCGACCAGGTGGAATTCGGCATTGGTGCCGGGGCGGGTCAGATCGCCGGCATAGAAGACTTCGTCACCCGGCCTGAAATCTCCGGCATCTGGCCCGGTCTCGACCACCACGCCGGCGGCATCCCAGCCCAGCACCTTCCACTCGCCCTCTGGTACCGCGCCCCTGCGCACCTTGTAGTCGGCGGGATTGACCGACACCGCCTTCACCTGGACCAGCAGGTCGCGCCCGGCCGCGGCAGGACGGGGCAATTCGATGTCGACGAGGGATTCCGCCGCCTCGATGGGGCCGGGGGTACGGTAGCCGATGGCACGCATGACGATCTCCTTCGCGGCATTTGCCTGGGAGACAGTTGCGCCCTACCATGCATGATCGCAAGAATGCACATTTAATGCACATAGTGTTGAAAAGGATACCGTGATGCCGCGCCCCCACCACGAACGCCTGGATTGCAGTCCCGGCTGCGCCGTCGAGGCGACCCTGTCGCTGATCGACGGCAAGTGGAAGGGTGTCGTCCTCTATCACCTGTTCGAAGGCACCCTGCGCTTCAACGAGATCCGCCGTCGCATCCCCAATTGCACCCAGCGCATGTTGACCAACCAATTGCGCGAACTGGAGGCCGACGGGCTGATCGCCCGCAAGGTCTATCCGGAAGTGCCGCCCAAGGTGGAATACAGCCTCACTGCGCGCGGCCGCAGCCTGGAGGCGGTAATTACGGCCTTGAAGTCCTGGGGCGACACGAATATGGCCGGCGCCCTCGCCCCGCCGGCTGCGGCTTGCCGGGGCGCGGCCTGACCGGGCTCAGCCCTGCTCGAAGCCGGCGAGCGCCGTCTCGACCCGCTTGCGGGCGGCGGCACTCGCGGTGAAATAGGCGGGGGTGATGTGATAGCGCCCGTCGCCGTCCTGCATGAGATAGCCGCGGTTGAGCAGCACGCCGAGCTTGCGCCGCAGGGTCTCGCGCGGGACCTCGGCCAGGCGCGACAGGCGGAGCAGCGGCATGCCCGCCGTGTCGCCGTCGAGCAACTGGCGCAGCAGGAGCCGCATCACCGCGCCCTGCTCGTCACCGCCATGCAGCCTCATGCGCTCCTCGGCGATCAGGTCCAGGAGGTCGAGCAGGCGCCGCACGCCGACGGCATCGTCCGCGTCCCGGACGAAGCCCGGCGTGACGGCCGGCGCCTTCTCCGTCATCGCGAGACGGCGATCCGGTTGCGCCCCTCCGCCTTGGCCCGGTAGAGGACGTCGTCGGCGCGGCGGATCACGCCTTCGACCGTCTCGCCCTCATGCGCTTCAGCGACGCCGATCGAGGCGGTGACATGGATCTCGTGGCTGTCGCCGATGGCGAAGGGCTCCTTGCCGGTGACGCGCAGCAGGCGCTGGGCGATCATCTCCGCTTCCTGCAGGCTGGTCTCGGGCATGACGATCATGAATTCCTCGCCGCCGTAGCGCGCAGCGAGATCGACGCCGCGCACGTTCATGCGCAGGCGATGGGCGAACTGCTTCAGCACGGCATCGCCCGCGGCATGGCCGTAATTGTCGTTGATCGACTTGAAGAAATCGAGGTCGAGCAAAAGGATCGCGGTCGAGCGGTGGACTTGCGCCGCGGCCCCGATGCGGCCGGCCAGGTGGCTCTCCAGGTAGCGGCGGTTGTAGAGCCCGGTCAGCGGATCGAGCACCGCCATCTCGACCGACATCTGCATGGTGGCGCGGAGCCGGTCCTGGTAGCGCTTGCGGCGGAGCTGGGAATTCACCCGGGCCATCAGCTCGGCTTGGTCGACCGGCTTGGTCACATAATCGTTCACCCCGAGGTCGAAGGCGCGCAGCAGCGAGCGGTCGTCGCCCGTGCGGGAGAGCACGAGGACGGGAACCTGGCGCAGGCGTTCCGACGAGCGGAGATGAGCGCAGAGGCGAAGCCCGTCCTGCCCCGGCAGCGTGAGGCTGACGATCACCAAGTCCCAGTCACCGTCACGAATTGCGGTCCGGGCGGCCGAATCGTCATTCACCATGGCGAGGTCGGGATGATCGGAGAGAATCCGGGCGATCACCTCGGCCGATTCCGGATCGTTCTCCGCCACCAGGATCTTGGCGTTCTGCAGCGCCGCGGCGTCGGACAGGTCGTCCGACGGCATGGTGAGGCCGAAGCCGAGTCCGGTGACCTCGCGCAGGCGGAGTTCGTCGAACATGGTCTTCAGCCGGACCAGGTTGCGCACCCGGGCGAAGAGGGCGGTATCGTTGGTCGGCTTGGTCAGGAAATCGTCCGCCCCGGCTTCGAGCCCGGCGACCCGGTCGCGCGGCTGATCGAGTCCGGTGACCATGACGACAGGAATGTGGCGGGTCAGCGGGTCGGCCTTGAGCCTGCGGCAGACTTCGAAGCCGTCGATGTCAGGCATCATGACGTCGAGGAGGATGATGTCCGGGCTCTCGCTCCGCGCCTTTTCCAGTGCTTCGTGACCGCTGCCGGCCAGCACGACTTCGAAGAAGTCCGCGACCAGCTTGGCTTCCAACACCTTGCGGATCACGTGGACGTCGTCGACCACGAGTACCTTCGCCGTCATCCCTGCCCCGTGTCGCCCACTGCCGAAATATCGTCCGCCGATCCGCAACCGCCCTGGCGATGCCTGCCACCATCGCCAACCGACCGTCGCGCCGCCGTTGACCGCGCCCGCGAGCCCCGGCAAGGTGCCCTCGCCCGCCGATCGACGGCTTAGCACTACAATGAAACGCGGCCAAATCGAAGAGCGGATCGTCGCGGGCAGGAGGCCGAAACGGCATGAAACGCGATAGAGCGGAGACCATCGCCTTGCTGGCGCTCGCCCATATTGCCGGCGACGAGACGCTGCTGCACGAATTCATGAGGGAGAGCGGCATGGATGCAACCACACTGCAGCAGGCGGCGGGCGATCCGGCCGTGCTGGGCGGCGTGCTCGACTTCATCCTGGGTGACGATTCGCGGGTCACCGCCTTCGCAGCCGCCGCCGGCCTTAAGCCGGAGGAACCGATGCGCGCCCGTTTCGAACTGCCCGGTGGCACGCCCGGCGACCAGGGGGCGCTGTGATGAGCGAACGCCCCGGCCCCGCCATCCACGACCGTGTGATGCCCCAGCTCGACGCCCTGGCCCTGCAGGCCGGGCGACCGCTGGTGATCACCGATGCGGACGAGGTCCTGTTCCTGTTCCTGCAGGGCTTCGAGGCCTATCTCGAGGACAACGGCCACTACCTCGACCTCTCCTCCTTCGCCCTGGTCGGCAACATCAAGAATGCCGCGACCGAGGAAATGGCACCGGTCGAAATGGCCAAGGCCCTGCTCGACGGCTTCTTCGCCGAGCGGACGGAGTCCATGACGCCGGTCCCCGGTGCCGCCGAGGCGCTCGCCGCCCTTGCCCTGAAGGCGCAGATCCTGGTCCTCTCCAACTTGCCGGAAGGCTCCCGCAAGGCCAGGGAGCGGGCGCTCGCGGCCGCCGGCATGCCCTATCCGATTGTCGCCAATGTGGGGCTGAAAGGTCCGGTGGTGCGCCACCTGGCAGACCTCGTGCAGGCCCCGGTCTATTTCCTCGACGACATTCCCCACAACCACACCTCGGTCGCCCAGGCGGCGCCCGACGTGCAGCGCGTCCATTTCGTCGCCGATCCCCGGCTGGCGCGGCTGATCGGCCCGGCCGAACATTGCCACCACCGGGTCGACGACTGGGCCGAGGTGCGCGCCTTGATCGAACGGGAGCTGGCCGATCTTGGCTGGTGAGCCACCGCTCTTCCGTCACGGCGTCGACCTCGGCGGCACCAAGACCGAGATCGTCTCGCTCGACGGCGCCGGCCGGGAGATCCTGCGCCACCGGGCGACGACACCACGCGGCGACTATGCGGCGCTGGTGAAGGCGGTGGCGGCACTGGTCCGCGCAGCGGAGGCCACGCTGGGCGGCACCGGCACGGTCGGCGTCGGCATCCCGGGCGCCATTTCGCCGGCGAGCGGCCTGATCAAGAACGCCAATACCACGGAGTTGATCGGCCGCGACCTCGCCGGCGATCTCGGTGCCGCGCTGGAACGGCCGGTGCGTATCGCCAACGACGCCGATTGTTTCGCTCTTTCCGAGGCGACCGACGGTGCCGGGGCCGAGGCCCCCTCGGTCTTCGGCGTGATCCTGGGCACCGGGGTCGGCGGCGGCATCGTGGTCGGCGGCCGGCTGCTGCAAGGACCCAATGCGATCGCCGGGGAATGGGGCCATAATCCCCTGCCCTGGCCGCGCGACGAGGAACGCCCCGGCCCCGCCTGCTACTGCGGCAAACAGGGCTGCATCGAGACTTTCCTGTCGGGCCCCGGCCTCGCGCTCGACCATCAGGCGGCGGGCGGTCCGCCCTTGACCGCCCATGAGATCGCCACGGCCGCCGCTTCCGGCGATTTCGCGGCGGGCGAGAGCCTGCACCGCTACAAGATGCGCCTCGCCCGGGCGCTGGCCACGGTGATCAACATCCTGGATCCGCATGTGATCGTATTGGGCGGCGGCCTCTCCAACGTCGAGGCGCTCTATTCCGCCCTGCCCGGACTGATCGCCCCCTGGGTCTTCTCCGATGCCTGCTCGACGCCGATCCGCCGGCCGCAGCACGGTGACTCCTCGGGCGTCCGCGGGGCCGCCTGGCTCTGGCCGGCGGCCCCGAGCGACGGTATCTGATCGGCGGACGGGGCCGCTTCGCCGGCTCCCGGGTCGTCATGCCGGGGCTCGTCCCACGACTGTCCGGTTGAGCCGAAAACACTGGGTCAGGCCAAGAAACGGGCGTGACGCCCCCTATCGTCATGGCCGTGCTTGACACGGCCATCCACGAGAACACCGAGCCGGGCGGAGAGACGTGGATCGCCGGGTCGAGCCCGGCGATGACGATCAAAGGCTGATTTCCTCAACCAGACGCCCGTCGGCTTGTCCCGGCCATCACGGGCTTGGTTGGTGAAGCCGGCAGACAGGCCGCCGGCCCCCCGGGATCAGCCGCGGGTCAGCGGCTTGTACTTGATCCGGTGCGGGGTATCCGCATCGGTGCCGAAGCGGCGATGGCGATCCGCCTCGTATTCCTGATAGTTGCCCTCGAACCATTCGACATGGCTGTCGCCCTCGAAAGCCATGATGTGGCTCGAGATGCGGTCCAGGAAGTAACGGTCGTGGGAGATCACCATGACCGAGCCGGCGAAATCGAGCAGCGCCTCTTCGAGGGCCCGCAGGGTGTCGACGTCGAGGTCGTTGGTCGGTTCGTCGAGCAGCAGCAGGTTCGACTGCGACTTCAGCATCTTGGCCAGGTGCACCCGGTTGCGCTCGCCGCCCGAGAGCATGCCGACCTTCTTCTGCTGGTCGGCGCCGCGGAAGTTGAAGGAACCGAGAT
>Ga0265297_10002700_pt1 | contig 34870 bp, 46 predicted proteins | sample Munlanlwell13791_FD_192502 | JGI IMG/M metagenome (GOLD analysis project Ga0265297, IMG submission 192502) | Leachate microbial communities from a municipal landfill in Southern Ontario, Canada - Leachate well 137-91 | ecosystem: Engineered > Solid waste > Landfill > Unclassified | place... | reverse complement strand
ACAATAATCTGACACGGAAACTCTCGGCCGCCGATCCGGTACAGATCGCCCTGGTCAAGGGGCTGGCGGCGAGCGGCGTCAACCTCGCCCTCGCCCTGTCGCGCGGCGCCGTGCTGCCCGGGCCTTCCATGCTGGCCACGGCCGGCGCGATCGGCTTCCTCGGCTATGGCGTCAGCCTGGTGTTCTTCGTGCTGGCGCTCCGCCACCTGGGCTCGGCCCGGGCCGGGGCCTATTTCTCCACGGCGCCCTTCATCGGCGCCGTGCTGGCGGTCGGCCTGTTCGGCGATCCGGTGACGGCGCCGCTGCTGGTCGCCGCCGGGCTGATCGCCCTCGGCCTCTATCTCCACCTCGCGGAACGGCATGTCCACGAACATGCCCATGAGGCGATGGGACACAGCCACCGCCATACCCACGACGAGCACCATCGGCACGAACACGGGCCGGACGACCCGCCGGGCGAGCCGCACAGCCACGAGCACCGGCACGAGCCGCTACGCCATCGCCACCCGCATTACCCCGACCTGCACCACCGTCACAGCCATTAGGTTCAGCGCCAGCGGCGGTGCAGCCAGTTCCACTGGTCCGGGCGGGCGCGCACCCAATCCTCGATCACGGCGGTGACCTTGGCGGTGATCGCGACCTCGGCCGCGCGGGCGTCCGCCATCTCGTATTCTTCGGTGAAATCGAGGGCTTCGGTCATGTGGACGCGGAATTTGCAGCCCTCGATCCGCTCCGCCCAGGCGCCGTAGACCGGGCATTGGAAGCGCCGGGCCAGCTTGGCCAGCGTCGTCGCCGTCTTCACCTTGCGCCCGAAGAAGGGCACCGAGACACCGCGCGAGAAATGCTGGTCCACCAGCATGCCGAGATGGCCGCCCTGTTCCAGCACGCGGGCCGCCACCAGGGCCGCCTGATAGCCGGTCGGGATCAGCTTGCCCATCGCCTCGCCCCTTATACCGAGCAGCAGCTTCTCGGCGATCGGGTTGTTGGGGGCGCGGAACATGGCCGCCAGGTTCAGGTGGTAATGGGCCGCCCCGGCGCCGAGGATTTCCCAATTGCCGATATGGCCGGTGAAGATGATCGCCGGCTTGCCGTCGTCGCGGATTTCGAGGAAGCGCTCGACCACGCCGGGGTCGAGTTCGACCCGGCTGCCGGGCGGCGGCGCCTCGGTATCCAGGCCCTGGGGCCACAGGGTAGCGAGATGGGCATATTCGGTGAAATAGCGGCCGAAATTGTCCCACACGCCGCGCACGATGCGGTCGCGCTCGTCAGGGTCGATGCCGGGATAGGCCGCCTCGATCTGGCGCCGCGCCAGGCCGGAAACGGCGATCAGCGGCCCCAGCTTGCGGGCGATATAGCCGCCGACGGACGAAGCACGGTCGATGCCGAGCGCCTTGCAGAGGGCCAGGATCAGATAGATCGCCGCCGCTTCGAGCAGCCACTGCACGCGGAGCCAGCCGCGATAGAGGCGCAATTTCGTCTTCAGCCACCAGCGGCGCATGCTCTCCCGATCCTCGGTTCCGGCCCGTCGTGGGGGGACCTAAAGCATGGGCGCGGTGCGGTCAAGCCTGGGGCTTGGTGCGTGTATGGCTGTAGTAGCGCCAGATCACCAGCGCCGCGGTCGAGCGATGGGGCGCCCAGCGCTGGCCGATCTCGTCCAATTCCTTGGGACCGGGCCGGGCTTCGAGCGCCATCAGGCGCATGGTGCCCTCGGCCAGGGCGAGGTCCAGCGCCGGCCACAGGTCCATCCGCCCGAGCGCGAACATCAGGTAGATTTCCGCGGTCCAGCGGCCGATGCCCTTGACCGCGGTCAGCGCCTCGATCGCCGCCGCATCCTCCATCGCCTCGATCGCGTCGAGGTCGAGGCGGCCGGCCGCGATCTCCTCGGCCAGGGCGCGGATATAGCGCGCCTTGGGCCGGCTCAGGCCGAAGGGCCGCAGCCCCTCCTCGTCGAAGGCGAGCACGGCGGCGGGCGCCACAGTGCCGCCCACGCCCGTCTCGAACTTGTTCCAGATGGCGGCCCCGGCGGCGACCGAGACCTGCTGCTCGACGATGATGCGGGCGAGTGCCGCGAAACCCGGCTGGCGCACCCGGGCGGGCGGGGCACCGGCATGTTTCAAGGCATGGCGCATGTAGCGGCATTTCCGCGTGAGCCGGGCCAGGGCCTTCTCGTGATCGCTCATGCCATCCGCTCCCGCTTGATCAGAACCTCGATCGTCGCCTGGACCACGGGCACCAGGGCGGCGCAGAAGATCGCGATGAAGGCCAGCGTCGGCATCCCGACCAGCCGCCCGGCCGTATCGGTCGTCAACAAAAGGCTGGAAATCCCCGCCCCGGCCGAGGCGGTCAGATGCTGGCAGGCGGAGGAGAGCGACATGAAGCCCGCCCGTTCCGACGCGATCGGCACCTTGGTCATCAGCGTCTGGGTCGCCACGTTGCGGGCCGACATCGCCAGCATGAAGCAGGGGAAGAGCACCAGCATGGGCGCCGGCGGCGGCATGATCACGAAGGCCCCGAACAGCAGCAGGGCGAGCACAATGGTCGCCACGACATTGACCCTCGACGTCCCCAGGCGGTCGACGATCCGCCCGGTCAGGCGCATGCCGACCAGGCTGAGCCCGCCCCCGATCATATAGAGGAGGCCGAGGTCGTCGCGCGGGAAGCCCAGGTTGAACTGCAGGAAGGCGGTGGTCGAGGGAAAGATCAGGAAGGCCTGCATATTGGCGGCGCCCACCCCGGCGAAGGCGAGGAGATAGGCGGGCCTTCGGAAATAGCCGCGGAAGGAGGGCCGCACGGCGGCGACCCGGTGCCCCGGCGGCAGGGTGAAGCGCGCCAGCACGGCGACCGTCAGGCCGGCGGCACCGACCGCGAAGAAGGGCAGGCGCCAGTCGGCCAGCCGGGCCAGCTCGAGGCCGGCCGGCACGCCCGCCACCGCGGCGATGGCGAAGGCGCCCATGACCGCGCCGAGGGCACGGCCGCGCCGCTCCTCCGGGATGAGATCGGCGATCACCGAGAGTGAGAGGCCGGTGGCCGGCCCGCCGAACAGGCCCGCGACCAGGCGCGCCGCCACCAGGCTGGTAAGATCGAAGGCGAAACTGCCGGCGATGGTGCCGAGCCCCAGCCCGGCGAGCGAAACGACCAGCGCACTCCGCCGGGCGAAGCGGTCGAGCACCAGGGAGCCGAGCAGGCCGGAAAGGCAGGCCGCCACCGTATAGGCGCCGGCGACGATGCCGAGATGGGCGGGATCGATGCCCAGCGCCACGGCGAAATCCGGGCCGAGGGGCATCACCATCATGAAATCGAGGATATTGACGAACTGGACGGCGCCCACGACGGCGACCACCCCGCGCTCGGTCAGGGCCAAGGAAATTCCCCCGCTACACGCCCCTTGTCGCGACCTGCGGGGCTTGGCCGGATCTCATAGCACCCAAAGCGCCACCGCCGCCAGCACCAGAACAAGGGCGCCGGCCAGCGGCAGGGCCAGACGCGGCGGCCGCGGCTCCAGCACCGCCTCCTGCGGGGCGGCGGGATTGTAGCGGACAGTGAGCGCGCCGCCCTCGGGGAAGCGGGCGAGGAAGCGTTTCGCCTCGTCCTCGCGCTCGAACAGCACCGGGAGATTGGACAGCCGGCTGCCGATCTGCTCCTGGCCGCCGGCCCGATAGCGATAGGCCACGGTCGGCACCTGGACATCACGCAGGGCGAGGCGGTGGAAGCGCCGCTCGGCGTCGAGGCCGGTCAAGGCCACCTCGCCCTGGACGACCGGCCAGGCCGCCATGGCACAGTAATCGCGACGAACGGTATAGGCCCAGGCCAGAAGGGCCAGGGCCGGGACCAGGAGCACCAGGCTCGCCGCCACAAGAAGCCAGAATGCCATTGCCGTCCCCCGATTCCCGCCAGGGTGCGCATGGTGGCGCGGCCGGGCGGCGGCTTCAACGTGTCATGTGGCGCGGGCATGGCACATCACCGAACTGCACGTTTTTCGGGCAGGGGAAGCTCGGTCACCATCCCCTGCCCTGAGATCACTGCCCGAGATCCCGAAAGCCGCTTCATGTCCGTCGCCCAGCCAGCCGTCACCGCCGTCGTCCGCGATGCCGCGCCCCTGCGCGGTTATCTGTTCGGACTGGTCGGCGTCGCCATCTGGGCCGGCTGGGCGGTGCTGACGCGGATGGACATGCGCGGCCACATGGCGGTGACCGATCTGGTGGCGCTGCGCTTCGCCACCGCCGGCCTCGTGCTGCTGCCGGTCCTGGTGAAGAAGGGGCTGCCGTTCCGCCAGCTCGGCGTGTTCGGCATTCTCGGTCTCGCCGGTGGCGCCGGCGCGCCCTATGTCTTGCTCGGCGCCGGGGGCCACGCCTATGCCCCGGTCTCCCATTCGGGTGTGCTGATCTGCTGCGGCGTGCCGCTGGCGACCGCGGTGCTGGCGCGCTTTACGCTGGGCGAGCGTTTCACGGCGCGCCGCCTCGTCGGCTATGGCCTGATCCTGACCGCCGCCGTCGTCCTGCTGGTCGAATCCGGCCTGGCCGCGCCGACGGGCGACAATGTCCTGATCGGCGACGCCATGTTCGTGGTGAGTGCCCTGTTCTGGGCCACCTATACGGTGCTGGCGCGGCGCTTCGGTCTCGATCCCCTGCATACGACGGCGATCGTCGCGGTGGTCTCGGCCACGCTTTATCTGCCGATCTATCTCCTGGTGCTGACGCCCCATGTCGACACGCTGTCCTGGGGCCAGATCGCGACCCAGGCGGGCTTCCAGGGCATCGTCACCTCGATCGTCTCGCTGCTCTGCTTCTCGACCGCGATCTCCTATCTGGGCGCCTCGCGCACCGCCGCCCTCTCGGCCCTGGTGCCGGCCACCTCCGTCCTGCTCGCCATGCCGGTACTGGGCGAATGGCCGGGGCTGTGGGAGAGCGCCGGCCTCGTCCTCGGCACCATCGGTGTCGCCCTGGCCAGCGGGGCGATCGGCGGCGGGGCGAAACGCTGAGATGGACGGCCTGTTCGGACCGGCCCTGCAGGGCTTCCTGCTGGGTGCCAGCCTGATCGTCGCGATCGGGGCGCAGAATGCCTTCGTGCTGCGCCAGGGGCTGGTGCGGCGGCATGTGCTGCCGATCGCCTCGATCTGCTTTCTCTCGGATGCGCTGTTGATCGGCGCCGGCGTCGCCGGGCTCGGCAGCGTGATCCAGGCCATGCCCGGCACGCTGCGCGTCATTTCGCTGGTGGGGGCCGCCTTCCTGGCGGTCTATGGCGCGCTCGCCCTGAAGCGGGCGCTGCATCCGGCGGCCCTGCTGGCGGGCGGCGGCCAGGCGCTGAGCCTGAAGGCCGCCGTCGCCACCTGCCTCGCCCTCACCTTCCTGAACCCCCATGTCTATCTCGACACGGTGGTCCTGCTCGGTGGTCTGTCGGGCCGTTTCGAAGGGATGGCGCGGCTCGCCTATGGCGTTGGCGCCGCCGTCGCCTCCTGCGTCTGGTTCTATGGCCTCGGCTTCGGCTCGCGGCTGCTGGCGCCGCTGTTCGCCCGGCCGGCGGCCTGGCGCGTGCTGGATACGGCGATCGCCCTCGTCATGTGGTCGATCGCCGCCAGTCTCGTCCTCAGCGCCCGTCCAGGATGACGTCCAGGATCAGGCCGGTCGCCACCGCCGCGATCACGACATCGGCACCGACCGAATAATAGCCATAGCCCGGAGGCAGTGGGCGCCAGCCGGCCACCACGGGCGGCGGCAGCGGCTCGTAATAGCCGGGCACGATATAGGCGCCACGCACCGGCCGCACGTAATAGGCCGGCGGCACCGGGCGGTAATAGCCCGGATAGCGGCGATACCAGCCACGGACATAGTCGCGGTCACGGTCGGCGAAGCGCACGCCGTCTTCGAAGCCACGCGAATAGGCCCGCGGATCCGGGCGCGGCGGCGGCGGCGGCACATAGACGTAGCGCGGCGGCGGGCCGTAGCGATAGCCGCCGCGATCCCAGTCGCGGCCGCGATCGCCGTCGTGGCCATGATGGCGGTCGTAACCATAGGGGTAACCGCGGGGGCCATCGTCGTCGTCCCAGCCGCGGGCAGATGCCGCGACGGGCGCCAGCAAGGCGGCAACGAGGCCGACGACCGAGAGGGACTTCACGAAACGCATGGCCTTCATCCTTTGCGATGCCATGACCTATCAACCCACCGCCACCCAGGCGGTTCCACGCCGTTCAGCGCACGACGTCGCGCAGGATGTCGACGATGAGGCCGGTCGCGATCTCGACGAGAAGAACATCGGGCCCTGCGATCAGCCGTTCGTAACCGGCGGGCACGGGCGAGAGCTGGGACGCCAGACCGGGCGGCAGCGCCTTCTTGGCGAGGCCGGGCGGCAGATGCCCTCGGGTCACCAGCTGGCGCCGGAGACCCGGCGGCAGATCGGCGACCGAGCCCGAATTGCGCAGGTAGTAGTTGGAGATGAGCTGCCGGTCGGACGACGGGAACAGGATGGTGACGGACGGCACGCTCGGCACCGGCACCACCGTCTCGACGCCGCCCTGGCCGTGACCGTTGCCGTTGCCGTTACCATGGCCGCTGCCGTTGTTCTTGGCCGACCCGGGGGTGACGACCAGCAGGCAGGCGGCGACGGCGACCGCGGCGGCCGACCAGGCGGCCCTGGGGTTGCTGTTGTCGGGCATCATGTCCTCGCTCGAATTCTCGCAAGCCGAACACGGCGCAGCCCCGCAGGTTCCGCGCCGTGTCCGGCGGCCGGTCAAGGACCGCCGAAGATGATCTGGGCGATCAGGCCGGTCGCGATGGCGGCCAGGACGACCCTCTCACCCACGGTGAAATAGGCATAGCCCGGCGGCGGCGGCGGCAGCATGTCGACGATCACCACCGGCGGCCGGTAGTAGTAGCCGCGTGGCAGATAGCGGTTCACGATGACTTCGCGCTCGATCTCGATCGGCACCGGGCGGTACCAGGCGGGATGCTCGTGGAACCAGCGGTCCGCGTCGCGGTGATGACGGTCCTCGATCACCACGGTACGGGGCGGACCGCGCCGGCCGTAATCGTGACGGCCATGATCGCTGTGCCCGCGGCCGGGCGGATGGGGCTGCTGGCCGGGGGGATAGGGCGGCGGACCGCCGCCGCCGCCGTGGTCGCGGTCGGCCAGGGCGACGCTCGGCACCAGCAGCGCCAGGATCAGGGAGAGGATGATCGGAGAGCGGGTCTTCATGGCGAACCTCCGCGGATAGCACATCGGAAGTAACACCGAAGCCCGTCCGCCGTTGCAGGGGGGCTGCAAAAAGGCCGATTCAGGGGTAGTCGACGCCGATCAGGGTGAGGCCTTCGGCCGGCGCTGTCGGTCCGGCCGCGGTCCGGTGCCGCGCCGCCAGCGCCGCGGCGACGTCGGCAGGCATCCATTTGCCCTCGCCCACGAGGCGCAGGGTGCCGACCATGATGCGCACCTGATTGTGCAGGAAGGAGCGAGCGCTCGCGCCGATCAGGATCTCGTCGCCGAACGCTTCCACGGTCAGGCGGTCCAGCGTCTTCACCGGCGACCTGGCCTGGCATTCCGTCGCCCGGAAGCTCGTGAAGTCATGGGTGCCGAGCAGGACCTCGGCACCCGCCTGCATGGCACCGGCATCGAGCGTCCGGGTGACATGCCAGACGCGGCCCCGGTCGTAGGCCGGCGGCGGGCGCCGGGCCAGGATGCGGTAGCGATAGTGGCGCGCGATCGCCTGGAAGCGGGCGTGGAAATCCTCGCCCACCGTGGCCACCTCGCGGATCGCCACCGGCACCGGCTTCAGGTAGAAGTTGAGCGCATCGCGCACCCGCTCGTCCGCATAGGAACGGGAGAGATCGGCATGGGCGACCTGGCCGGTGGCATGGACGCCGGCATCGGTCCGGCCGGCGGCATGAAGCGTGACCGGCGCGCCGCCGTTCAGGATGGCGAGGGCATCCTCGATCGCCCCCTGTACGGTCGGCAGGCCGTCCTGGCGTTGCCAGCCCGAGAAGGCGCCGCCGTCATATTCGACCAGCAGGCGATAGCGGGGCATGGGCTCAGCCGACCACGGTGCCGGCCGGAACGGCGAAGCCGCGCAGGAATTCGGCCCGGCTCACCGGCCCGCGCCCGGCCCGCTGGACGATCTGGGGACGCACCGCGCCGGTGGCGCAGGCGATCGCCAGGTCGCCGTCCAGCACGGTGCCGGGCACCACGTCGTGGCCCTCTTCCGGCAGGGGTTCCGCCAGCAGGATCTTGCAGCGCTCGCCCAGGATCTCGGTATAGGCGCCGGGGGCCGGCGAGAGGGCGCGGATCTGGCAGTCGACCGCCTCCGCCGGCTGGGCGAAATCGATCTTGGCCTCTTCCTTCAGGATCTTGCGGGCATAGGTGATACCCTCGGCCACCTGGGGCCGGGGCTTGGCCCGTCCGGCCGCGAGCAGGGCGAGGGCATCGACCATCAAGGGCCCGCCGATCGCGGAAAGGCGGTCGTGGATCGTGCCCGCCGTATCGGCCGGGCCGATGTCGATCCTCTCCTCGAGCACGATCGGACCTTCGTCCAGCCCTTCCGACATGGCCATGACGGCGACGCCGGTCTCGTCGTCGCCGGCCCAGATGGCGCGCTGGATCGGCGCGGCACCGCGCCAGCGCGGCAGGATCGAGGCATGGAGATTGAAGCAGCCGAGACGCGGCGCCCACAGCACCGCCGCCGGCAGGATCAGGCCATAGGCGACCACCACCGCGGCATCGAGGCCGAGGGCGGCGAAGCGCGCCTGCTCATCGGCGTCGCGCAGCGTGCGCGGCGTGCGCACCTCGATCCCCGCCGCCTCGGCGGCGCGATGGACGGGCGACGGCGTCAGCTTGTGGCCGCGATTGGCCGGGCGCGGCGGCTGGCTGTAGACCGCGGCGACCTCGTGGCCGGCCGCGATCAGGGCCTGCAGCGTCGGCACGGCGAAATCGGGTGTGCCCATGAAGGCGAGGCGAAGGCGGGACACGGCGTTCATTCCTCGGGCCTCGGCCCCCACAGGCTCAGGTTCGGTCAGGCACCGGCCTTGGCGAGTTTCCGGGCCTTGGCGACCTTGCGGAGCAACATGCTGCGCTTGGCGAAGGACAGGTGATCGACGAAGAGCACGCCTTCGAGATGATCCATCTCGTGCTGGATGCAAGTCGCCAGCAGGCCGTCCATCTCATCCTCTTGCGCCTCGCCCGTGCGGTCGCGGTAGGCGACACGGACGCGCGCCGGGCGCACCACTTCGGCATATTGTTCGGGCACCGAGAGGCAGCCTTCCTCATAGGTCGAAAGCTCGTCGGCCGAGGTCCAGGTGACGGTCGGATTGATGAAGACGCGGGGCGCCTTCTCTTCCCCCTCGCGGGCGAGGTCGATCACCAGGAGGCGTATCGGCGCACCGACCTGGACCGCGGCGAGGCCGATGCCCGGCGCTTCGTACATGGTCTCGAACATGTCGTCGATCAGGCGCTGAAGCGCGTCGTCGAAGACCTCGACGGGTTTCGACTTCTGTTTCAGGCGCGGATCGGGCGCCACCAGGATAGGACGGATAGCCATGGGCTTTAGGTAAGATGTCGTCGCGGCGACGTCAAGCGAGGCCCTCCTTGTGCACCGCGGCGAGCGGTGCTAGGAGGGCGCCGGACCAGGGAAACCCGGGGAGAAACCCGGGGCAACGCCCCCAGGGGAGGAACGACAATGCGCCGCACCATGCTGCAGGCCAAGCTGCACCGCGTCACCGTGACCCACTGCGAACTCGACTACGAAGGCTCCTGTGCGATCGACGAGGATCTGCTCGAAGCCTCGGGCCTGCTGCCCTTGCAGAAGATCGAGATCTACAACGTGAACAACGGCGAGCGCTTCGCCACCTATATCATCCGGGCCGAGCGTGGCTCGGGCGTCATCTCGCTCAATGGCGCCGCCGCCCGCAAGGCGCAGAAGAACGACATCCTGATCATCGCCGCCTATGTCGAGGTCGAGGAAGCCGAACTGCCGGGCTTCGCCGCCAAGCTCGTCTATGTCGACGGCCAGAACCGCATCAAGTCGACCGCCTCGGAAATCGCCGTGCAGCCGGCGGCGGGCTGGAACCGGGCGGCGGAATAGCGCCGCCGCCGGCCAGGCGCTACCATCGCCAAGCCATGACCCCCGAAACCGGCCCCAAGAACTACATCACCCCCGAAGGCTATGCCCGGCTGTCGGACGAGCTGCGTCACCTGACCCGGGTCGAGCGGCCCAAGGTGGTCGAGGTGGTGTCCTGGGCGGCAGGCAACGGCGACCGCTCGGAGAACGGCGATTATATCTACGGCAAGAAGCGCCTGCGCGAGATCGACCGCCGGCTCCGCTTCCTGACCAAGCGCCTGGAGGGCGCCACGGTGGTCGATCCGGCGCAGCAGAAGAACCGCAACCGGGTTTTCTTCGGCGCCACCGTCACCTATGTCGGCGACGACGATGTCGAACGCACGATCCGCATCGTCGGCACCGACGAGGCGCGCTCCGAACTGGGCGAAATTTCCTGGATCTCGCCGGTCGCCCGCGCCCTGATCAAGGCCGAGGTGGGCGACGTGGTCGAGGTCCGCACCCCCCAGGGCGCCGAGAGCCTGGAGATCGTCGCGATCGCCTATTGAAGCCTATTTCTGCCGCTTCAACGTGTAGATCACGTTGTCGAGGGCGAAGAGCACCGTGTCCCGGTCCTTGAAGTGATAGGAGAACAGGCCGCTCGAACAGTCGAGGTCGAAGCCGGCCACCGCGCCCGGGGCGAAGCCCAGGGCCGCCGCCTCCTCGGCCTGGCGGCCCTCGTCCAGTCCGCCCTGGAACAAGGCATCGGCCGGGAAGCTGGTGGCCTCGTAATGGGCATCCGAGCAGCCGACGACCGAGCCCTTGGCCACTACTTCATGCGCCTTGAAGGTGACCGTGAGCCCCTTCATCTTCGCCATCTCGGCGATTTCGTCGGGATAGTTCTGCTCGGCCCAGGGTGCCTTTCCGCCGCCGGTCACGGTCCAGCTGCCGAGCCAGTCCTGGCCGGCACGGGCCTGCGGCAGCGCCGCCCCCACGGCCAACACAGCCGCCAAAGCGAGAACGCGCATCATTCCCTCCCCGGGGCCTAGCCGCCGCTCGGCCGTCTCGCACGCAGTGCGGCGGCCAATGTGCCGTCGTCGAGATAGTCGAGTTCGCCGCCGACCGGCACGCCCTGGGCGAGGCCGGTGACCTGGACGCCGCCCCTGTCCGCGATCACGTCGGCGAGGTAATGGGCCGTGGTCTGGCCGTCGACCGTGGCATTGAGCGCCAGCACGACCTCGCGCACCGGCGGTGCCAGGCGGTCGAGGAGCTGGCCGATGTGCAGGTCCTCCGGCCCGATGCCGTCGATCGCCGAAAGATGCCCGCCCAGCACATGGTAGCGCCCGCGGAAGGCGCCGGAACGTTCGATCGCCCAGAGGTCGCCCACCGTCTCGACGACGCAGATCACGGCGGGATCGCGCGCCGGATCACGGCACACGGCGCAAGGGTCGGCGCTGTCGAGATTGCCGCAGACCGAACAGGCCTTGACGCTTTTCAGCGCCTCGGTCATCGCCGCGGCGAGTGGCGCCAGCAGGCTCTCCCGCCGCATCAGGAGCTGAAGTGCCGCGCGCCGGGCCGAACGGGGGCCGAGCCCCGGCAGCTTGGCCAGGAGCTGGATCAGGCGGTCGAGGGCGCCGCCGCTCTCGGGCCCGGCCGAGGCCATCAGAACGGCAGCTTCATGCCCGGCGGCAGGCCCATGCCGGCGGTCGCCTTCTGCATCGCTTCGGCGAGCTTGGCCTCGACCTTGGTCTTGGCATCGCGATGGGCGGCGACGATCAGGTCTTCCAGCACTTCGGCCTCGTCGGCGACGATCAGGCTGGGGTCGATCTTGACCCGCTTCACCTCGCCCTTGCCGGTCATGGTGACGGTCAGCAGCCCGCCGCCGGAGCGGCCCTCGACCTCGACCGTGTCGAGGTTGTTCTGCATCTCCGCCATCTTGGCCTGCATGGCCTGGGCCTGCTGCAGGATTTCGTCGAGCTTCATGGGCTCAGTCCTCTTCCATCTCGAGATCGAAAATGTCGAGGATGGGGGCATCCTCGTCGTCCTGGCTCTCCTCCGCCTCGTCCTCGACCGGGCCGCTCAGGCCCTGGCGCCGGCGCTCGCGCATTTCGAGCAGGCGGGCGCCGGGAAAGGCCGCTTCCAGCGCCTTGGCCTCGGGCGAGGCCTTCAGTCGGTCGAGCAGGGCGGCCTGGGCGCCGCGGGCCTTCTCGCCCAGCGACGCCTCGCCGGTGGCCGCGCTGGTGTCGATCGACCAATGCCGCCCAGTCCATTGCTTCAGCTTGTCGGCGACATCGCGCAGCAGCCCGCGCGGCGCCTTGGGATCGAGGTGGATGACAAGGCGGCCCGGGGCGAATTCGACCGGGCGCACGTCGTTCATCAGATGGGCATGGAGGATCGCCTCGCGCTTCTCGGCGAAAAGGGCGACCAGGGCCGCGAAATCCTGCGGATCCGGCTTGGCGTAGAGCTGGACGACATTGTCGGCGGCGGCGACCGGCGCGCGCTCGCTGCTCGGCGCCGGACGGACCGCGAGCGGCGCCGCCATCGCCACGGCCTGCGCCCCGCCGCCCCCGCCGGAGGGCGCGCGCGGCACCGGGCCTTGGGAGGCCCGCTCGTCCAGATATTGCTTCACCAGGTCGGCCGGCGGCGGCAGGTCGGCGGCATAGGCGAGGCGGATCAGGATCATCTCCGCGGCAGAGAGCGGGCTCGGCGCCATGCGCACCTCGCCGAGGCCTTTCAGCAGCATCTGCCAGGCCCGGGCCAGCACCGGCATGGACAACGCCTTGGCGAGATCGAGGCCGCGCTTGCGGTCGTGTTCCGACGCCGTCGCCTCGCCCGCCGCCTCGGGCACGATCTTGAGGCGGGTCAGCCAGTGGCTGAGTTCCAGGAGGTCCTGGAGCACCACGGCGGGATCGGCGCCGGTGTCGTATTGGTCGCCCAATTCGGCCAGGGCCGCCTTGGCGTCGCCCCGCATCACCATCTCGAAGAGGTCGAAGACCCGCGCGCGGTCGGCCAGGCCCAGCATGTCGCGGACGGCACCCTCGTCGACATCGGCGGCGGCATGGGCGATCGCCTGGTCGAGCAGGGAGAGGGCGTCGCGCACCGAGCCTTCGGCGGCGCGGGCGATCAGGGCCAATGCCGCCGGGGCGACCTTGGCGCCTTCCTTCGCCGCGATGCCGGCCAGATGGGCGATCAGGCGGTCCTGGTCGATGCGGCGGAGATCGAAACGCTGGCAGCGCGACAGCACGGTGACCGGCACCTTGCGGATCTCGGTCGTGGCGAAGATGAATTTCACATGGGGCGGCGGCTCTTCCAGCGTCTTCAACAGGGCGTTGAAGGCGCTGGTCGAGAGCATGTGCACTTCGTCGATGATGTAGATCTTGTAGCGCGCCTGCACGGGGGCGAAGCGAACGCCTTCGATGATCTCGCGGATGTCGTTGACGCCGGTGCGGCTGGCGGCGTCCATCTCCTGGACGTCGATGTGCCGGCTCTCGGCGATGGCGATGCAATTGGCGCACACGCCGCAGGGCTCGACCGTGGGGCCGCCCTTGCCGTCCGGGCCGATGCAGTTCAGGCCCTTGGCGATGATGCGGGCCGTGGTGGTCTTGCCGACGCCGCGCACGCCGGTCAGCATGAAGGCATGGGCGAGGCGGCCCGCCGCGATGGCGTTGGTCAGGGTACGGACCATCGCCTCCTGGCCGATCAGCTCGGCGAAGGTCGAGGGCCGGTATTTCCGGGCCAGGACGCGGTAGGGCTCGACGGGTTGTTCCGCCGGAATCGGGGCGTCTATCATCGGGGGTTCGGTCATCGCGGGCGATTGTGGCGGGCTGGATCGCCATCCGCAATCGGCGGATACGCAAAACCCCGCAAGCGGGGCCTGCGGGGTTCGGGTGGGAGGCTGGACAACGACCCAAGTCCGGTTCGTTACGGCTGCTTCCTTCCGGACCTGACCGGGTTGGCGAGGGACCTGTCCACCGCCAACCTCCCGCGCTCTATATGGTCGAAGCGGCCCCTTTCGGCAAGGGCTTTGCGCGAATCGGCACGAAACCCTTGAATCAGAAGCACTTGCGGGTGCGATGGCGATGGACGGCGGCGGGCTTCGGCGCAACAGTGACGACATGAGACGGACGATCGCAGGCAGCACCGGCTTTGCGGCGGCGGTGGCGCTGGCCCTCGCCGGCCTGCTCGTGCCCGCGCCGGCCCATGCAACCGACGATCCCACCGCCGGCTGCCGCCGCCTGATCAAGGAGAAATGGGAATCGTCGCGCGCCCTGGCGCTCGAGGATTGCCTGGACCGCCTGGCCGGCTCCCCCTCGCCCTATGATGCCAACGGCTACAAGCTGGCGCTCTGGGGCGATGTCCTCCTGGCCAGCGACGGCGTCGCCCTCTACCAGTCGGACGACGGCGGTTCGTCCTGGACGGTGGTGCGCCAGCCCGACGACCTGACGCGCAACGACCTCGCCACCGCTCCGGCCGATCCGCCGCCCCTGCCGCCCGGGGTCGAGGCCCCGGCGGAAGCAGCAGCGCCCGCGGCCGACGCCGGTGCCAATGCGCGCTATCGCATGTGGCTGGCGCTGGCGCGGCGCTGCGAACCGGCCCTGCCGGACCAGGGGGCCGCGCTGCGCGATCTGCAATTGAAGGCTTCGGAATGCGAACGGCGCTTGCGCCAGCCGCCGGGTAATGTATCGACGACGCAGAACGATACCGGCGAGAAGCCGACCCCGCCGCGATAAGGAATTCCCCATGCTCGAAGCCAGCGCCGCGATCACTTTCGCCGGCAATCCGCTCGACCGTGCCTCGGAGAAGCGCAAGGACGAGGATTGGCTGGCGGCTCAGTGGCGCTCGCCCGATTCGCTGATCCTGCCGCTGTGGCGGACCCGCCCCTTCGTGATCGAGCAGGGCGGCAAGACCATTCTCGGCCTGATGCGCCCGGGCCTGACCGACGCTCTGGCGGCTTCCGCCCCGCCGCCGGTCTTCCTCGGGCTCGAGGGTGATTCGGCGGTCTTCGCGGTCGATCTGTCGGACGGGCCGGACCCGGCCAAGGGCGGACCCCTGGCCGGCCTCGGCCGCTTCCAAGACCTGCGCGCGGCCGCGATGTCGCTCTCCGCCGCCGATTCGGCGATCGCGGCCCAGGCCAAGGCGATCGTCGACTGGCACGACCGCCACCGCTTCTGCGCCCAATGCGGCGCGCCGAGCCAGCCGAAATCGGCCGGCTGGTCGCGCCTCTGCACCAATCCGGGCTGCGCGGCGGAGCATTTTCCGCGGACCGATCCCGTGGTGATCATGCTGGCGACCAGGGGCGAGCGCTGCCTGCTGGGCCGCCAGCCGAAATTCCCGCCCGGCTTCTATTCGGCCCTGGCCGGCTTCGTCGAGCCCGGCGAGTCGGTCGAGGAGGCGGTGCGCCGCGAAGTGAAGGAAGAAGCCGGCATCGCCGTCGGCCGCGTCCACTATTTCGCGGCCCAGCCCTGGCCCTTCCCCTCCTCCCTGATGATCGGCTGCTTCGCCGAGGCCGAGTCGGAGGCGATCACGGTCGACGGCGAGGAGCTGGACGACGCCCGCTGGTTCGACAAGGCCGAGTGTGCCGCGGCGCTGGACGGCCGCAACCCCGCCCTCGCCCTGCCGCCACCGCTCGCCATCGCCCATCACCTGGTGCGCGCCTGGGTGGAATCCTGAGGTCAGCCCCGCCCTGCACCGAGCGCGATTGCAATATCGGGGCGCACTCCTTAACTTGCGCCCATATTTTCGACCCCTGAGGGCCTACTTCCCATGTCCGACACGTTCGACGCCATCGCCGACATCATCGCTGAAACCTGCAACATCGAGCGCGACACGATCACGCCCGAGAGCCACGCCATCGACGACCTCGGCATCGACAGCCTCGATTTCCTCGACGTCACCTTCGCCATCGACAAGAAGTTCGGCATCAAGATGCCGGTCGAAGCCTGGATGAAGGAAGTGAACGAGGGCCGCGCCTCGACCGAGGACTATTTCATCATGTCGAACCTCGCCGCCAAGATCGACGAGCTGCGCGCCGCCAAGGGCTGACCGGCGCCACATCATGCGCCTCGAATATTTCCAGATGGTCGACCGTATCCTGGCCATGGATGCGGCGGCCGGCACCGTCACGGCCCGTTGCGAGGTACCCCGCGAATCGCCCGTCTTCGAGGGGCATTTCCCGGGGCATCCCCTGATGCCCGGCGTGCTCCTTCTGGAATGCATGGCGCAGACTGGCGGGCACATGATCCTGGCCCGCAACGATTACGGCAAGATGGCCTTCCTGGCCCAAGCCGACCGGGCCAAGTTCCGCGCCTTCATCGTGCCCGGCGACGAGCTCGAGGTGCACAGCAAGCTGATCCACGAGGGCTCCGGCTATGCGGTGTGCGACGCACGCATCCTGAAGGACGGCAAGACGGTGGCGGATGCCGAAATCCGCTACCGCGTCGTCCCCTTCCCATCGCCCGAGCTTCGGGAAAAAATGCTCGGCTTCGTGGCGGCCGTCGGCCATCCGGGCTTCGATCGAGGTGAAACGCCATGACGCGCGAAGTTTGGATCACCGGCCAGGGGCTGCTCTCGCCGCTCGGCCAGGATCTGGAAGCGACCTGGACCGGCCTGCACGATCCGGCTGCGGTCAAGGCGGCGGCCAACACCGAATTCCTGCCGCCCTTCACCGTCCACTCGATGAGCCTGCCGGCGCTCGACAAGTTCATTCCGAAGCGGGGCGACCAGCGGGCCATGGGGCCCTTCATGCTGGCGGGCTGCGTCGCCGCCGCGATGGCGATGGAACAGGCCGGCCTGCTCGGCAATGAAGCGCTGCTGAAACAGATCAACCTGATGGTCGGGGTCGGCGGCGGCGAGCGTGACGAGGCGGTCGACGAGGCGATTCTGCGGGCGCTCTCTGGCGTCAGCGACGGCAATGTCCTGGCCGAACAGCTCCAGACCGAGCTGCGTCCGACCCTGTTCCTGGCCCAGTTGCCCAATCTCTTCGCCGGCAATATCTCCATCGTGCTCGGGGTTTCCGGCTCCAGCCGCACCTTCATGGGCGAGGAAGCGGCCGGCGTCGATGCCGTGCGCGTCGCCTTCGAGCGGATCCAGGGCGGCCAGGCCGACCTCTTCCTGGTCGGCAGCGCCTTCAACGCCTCGCGCCGGGACATCGCCCTGCTCTATCAATCCGGCGGCTACCTGCTGGAAGACCCGGCGCTGCCCTTCTGGCGCCGTCCGCGCGCCGGCATGGCGCTCGGCTCGGCCGGGGCCTTCCTGGTCATGGAATCGCGCGAGAGCGCCGAAGCCCGCGGTGCCAAGCCGCTGGCCCGGCTCGCCGGCATCGTCAACGACCGCTGCCGGCGCGAGCACGGCCAGGCGACCGCCAATGCCGCCCGCGAATGGCAGGCCCTGGCGCCCAAGCCCGGCGCCGCCCTGCTCTCGGGCGCGACCGGCGTCGGCCCGATCACGCGGGAAGAACACGACTTCCTGTCCGGCCTGGTGGCCAGCCCGGCGGCGCCCCAGGTGCGGCCGACTGCGGTGGCCCTCGGTCATTCGGTCGAATGCGCCTTTCTCACCAATCTGGTGCTGGCGACCGCCGCCCTGCAGCACGGCGAACTCTTCCCGGCGCTCACGGGCGACGCGGTCGAATCGGCGCCGAGCAAGCCCTTCGACCAGGTGGTGATCACCGCCTGGGGCCACCGCCGCGGCGAGGGAATGGCCCTCGTCGAGCGCATCTGACGGAGGATTCCCGATGGCATCGCGTCCCGTCGCCGTCACCGGCATCGGCCTGGTCACCTCCCTCGGCAAGGGCGCCGAGGCCAATTGGGAAAAGCTGGTCGCCGGCACCTCCGGCATCCACCGCATCACCCGCTTCCCGACCGACAGGCTGCGCACCACGATCGGCGGCTCGGTCGATTTCCTGCTGGAACAGCCCTTCTCGGCGACCCAGCTCTCCTTCGCCCTGGCCAAGACCGCGGCGGCGGAAGCGATCCAGCAGGCCCATATCGGCAAGCCGGGCGATTTCCCGGGCGAGCTGTTCCTGGCCTCGCCCCCGGTCGAGCACGAATGGCCGCAGCGCCAGCGCCTGGACAACCAGGCCCCGGGCACCCCGCATACCTACAAGGGCATGTTGGCGGCGGCCGGCCAGGCGGGCGAAGACCTGCACATCGACTTCCTGAACGGCACCATCGCCGACAAGCTGGCCGACGAATTCGGCACCAAGGGCAGCCCGATCACGCTGACCACCGCCTGCGCCTCGGGTGCGACGGCGATCCAGCTCGGCGTCGAGGCGATCCGCCGCGGCCAGACCAAGGCGGCGCTGGCGATCGGCACCGACGGTTCGATCCACATGGAAGCGCTGATCCGCTTCACCCTGCTCTCGGCGCTCTCGACCAACAACGAAGACCCGACCAAGGCGGCCCGCCCCTTCGCCAAGGGGCGCGACGGCTTCGTCATGGCGGAAGGCGCCGGCGCCCTGGTGCTCGAAGACGTCGAGTCGGCCAAGGCGCGCGGCGCCCATATCCTCGGCTATATCCGCGGCGTCGGCGAGGCGGCGGACACTTTCCACCGCACCCGCTCGAATCCCAGTGGCGAGGCGATCATCCGGGCCATCAACAATGCCCTGAACGATGCCGGGGTCGGCCCCGAAGACATCGACTATATCAACGCCCACGGCACCTCGACGCCCGAGAACGACAAGATGGAAGCCTTCGGCATCCAGCAGGTCTTCGGCGACCGGGCGCCGACCCTGCCGGTCTCGTCCAACAAGTCGATGATCGGCCATACGCTGACCGCGGCGGGCGCCGTCGAGGCGGCGATCTCGGTGCTGACCCTGGAACACCAGGTGCTGCCGCCGACGATCAACCACGACGATACGACCGACATCCCCCTCGACCTCGTGCCGAACGAGGCGAGGCCTGCCGATGTCGACCTGATCCTGTCCAACTCCTTCGGCTTCGGCGGGCAGAACGTCTGCCTCGTCATCGGCCGCAACCCGGCCTGACGGGGCCGGCGTGAGCGGCGACGCCGTCCTGGTGACCGGCGGCACGGGCGGCATCGGCGCCGCCCTGGTGCGCCGGCTCGCCCTCGACGGCTACCGGGTCAGCTTCACCTGGCGGAGCGACGCGGCCGCGGCCGAAGCCCTGGCGGAAAAGACCGGGGCAGAAGCGATCGCCCTCGACCTCGCCGACAGGGCTGCGGTCGACGGATTCGCGGCGACCCTGGCCGACCGGGAGTTCTATGCCGTCGTCCACAATGCGGGGGCGACCTATGACGCGCTGGCCGCGACCATCGACGTCGAGCGCGCTGCCGCCCTGTTCCAGGTCAATCTGTTTTCCTTCATGCGCATCGCCGGCGCCGCCCTGCGGCCGATGACCGCGGCGCGGCGCGGCCGGATCGTCGCCGTCGGCGCACTCGCCGCAGCGCGCGCCGTCGCCGGCAATGCCACCTATGCCGCCTCCAAGGCCGCCCTCGAAGCCTATGTCCGCACCGTGATGGCGGAAGTGGCGCGCCGCGGCGTGACCGCCAATGTCGTGGCCCCCGGCTGGATCGATACGAAAATGTCCGAAGCGCCACCTGCGCTGGCCAAGGCGATCCCGGCCCAGCGCCTCGGCAAGGCGGAAGAGGTGGCTGCCGCCGTCGCCTTTCTGTTGCGCGACGACGCCGCTTATGTCAATGGCACCACGCTCACGGTGGACGGGGGCCTCGGCGCCCTGCTGGCCGCCGCGAAATAGAGAGACAGAACGAGGATTTCGCCATGCTGGCGCTGCGCCTGATCGAGGAAGGCCGTACCGAACTCGTGGAGATGGAGACGCCGCCGGCGCCCCCGCCCGGCCAGATCCAGGTCCGCATGAAGACCGTGGCGCTCAACCATATCGACGTCTGGGGTCTGCGCGGCATGGCCTTCGCCAAGCGGAAGCTGCCCCTGACCGTCGCGGTCGAAGGCGCCGGCGAAGTGGTGGCGCTGGGCGACGGCGTGACCACGCATAAGATCGGCGACCGCGTCGCCCTCTATGCCGGCGTCACCTGCGGCCACTGCAAGCGCTGCCTCAAGGGCCAGGAAAACCTGTGCGAGAATATCGCCGGGATCATGGGCTTCCACATCGACGGCCTGGCTGCCCAATTCGTCAACCTCGACCCGCGCCAGGCGATCCATATCCCCGAGGGCGTGAACGACGTCGACGCCGCCTGCGCCACGACGACCTTCGGCACGGTCGAGCACATGCTGTTCGAGAACGCCAAGCTGGAGCCGGGCGAGACCATCCTGATCCAGGCCGGCGGCTCGGGCATCGGCACCACGGCGATCCGCATGGCCAAGCAGGCCGGCGCCTATGTCTTCACCACCGTCGGCTCGGACGAGAAGATCCAGAAGGTGCTCGACCTCGGCGCCGATGTCGCGATCAACTACAACAAGGACCGCTTCGAATCCATCGTGCGCCGCGCGACCGACAAGAAGGGCGTCGACGTTGTTTTCGAGCATGTCGGGCCGGATACCTGGGCCAAGTCCCTGTTCTGCCTGAAGCGCGGCGGCCGCCTGGTCACCTGCGGCTCGACGACCGGCGTCTCGGCCGAGACCAACTTGTTCCAGCTGTTCCAGATGCAGCTGCGCATCTTCGGCTCCTTCGGCGCCAATTTCGGCAATATCCGCTCGGGGCTCCAGAAGATGGCCGGGGGCCTGCGCCCGGTGATCGACAGCGAGATCGAGCTGGGCGACATCGGCACGGCGCTTCGCCGGATGCAGAGCCGCGACCTCTTCGGCAAGATCGTCGCCCATGTGCCGGCGTAAAATTATCGATAGACGATAATTTATTATTGCAGTCCGATAATTTCATGCCATTCTCCCACCGTCATCGCGGCGGGAGAAGGCTCATGACCGATCAGGATATCGTCGATTTCGTGCGCTTGCGCCGGCGTTCGGCCGCGCTCGCGGCGCTGACAAGGGCGGTCATGATCCTGCTGCCTCTCGCCGTCGTGCTCTATGGCGAGCTTGCGCCCGCCTTCGATCTTCTGACCATCGCCCGGGTGCCGGGGACGGCGGTCGCGGCCTTCGACCCGGCGACCCTGGCGCCCTGGCAGCGTCATGCCGGGGTCGGCGTCGTGCTGGTGTCCGTCCTCTTTCTCGTCGTCGGCCTGCACCATCTTCACCGCTGCTTCGCCAATTTCGCCAAGGGCCAGGCCCTGACGCGGGAGAACGCCCGCCATTTCAGCCGCTTCGGCGCCTGGATCGCGGCCGCCGTGGTCGCGTCCTTCCTAGCGACGCCGGTGCTGTCCGTCCTGTTCACCTTCGGGATGCCGGCGGGGCAGCGGCAGCTCGCCATCGGCCTCGACAGCAATCAGCTCGTCGCCCTGCTGGTCGCCGGCGGGGCCTGGATCGTCGGCGCGATCATGGCCGAGGGCGCGCGGGCAGCGGAAGAAAACGCCCAGTTCGTCTGATGCCGATCCGCGTCACCCTCGACCGCGTGATGGCGGAGAAGAAGGTGAAGTCCAAGGACCTCGCCGCCGGCATCGGCATTACCGAAGCCAATCTCTCCCTGCTCAAACAGGGCAAGGTGAAGGGCATCCGTTTCGAGACCCTGGAAGCCCTGTGCCTGCAGCTCGGCTGCACGCCGGGCGATCTGTTGCAGGTGGTGGAGGACGAAGCATGAGACGGCGTCTGATGATCCTTGTGCTGGGCCTGCCGGCCCTCGGCAGCCTCGCCGCCTGCGATCACTGGGACTGGCGCGACTCTGGCCGCACCATGCTGGACGGCACCTGCCGTGCCGCGAGCAACTGCAGCCGGTCGTGCGACGGACCGCAGGGCAAGGCCATGGGCAACTGCGACATCACGCCCGAGGCGCACTGAGCAGGATCAGCCGAGGAAAAGCCTGAAGTGCTGGCGCAGGGCCGGTACGGCTTTGGCGTCGAAATCGTCGATCAGGCTGCGGGAAAGGCTGTAATAGGCTTGCCGGCGCTCGGTGAAGGAGACGTCCTTGGCCAGGGTCTTGAACTTCTCGACCTCGACATGGGTGCGCGCAGTGCTGAGCCGGCCGGGATCGTCGGCGACGAAGTCGACCCCCAGGCGGACGGTGATCTTGAAGCCCTGTTCGTCGCGGAACAGGCCCTCGACACCGTTGGTGGTGGAGAGCCGTTCCTGCACGGCCGAGGCGTCGGTCACGGTGACGACCAATCTTCCGCTGCTGCCGGCGGCCTGGAGCCGGTCGCCCACCCAATTCTCCAGCGCGGTCTCGGGCGAGACGTCGAAATCCGCCTCGAGATGCCCCTCGCCCAGGGGCGAGAAGCGGTTGTCGATCGAAATGTCGGCCAGGTTGAAGAGCAGGGGCGAGCCTTCGAAACGGAAGGCCGGGAAGCTCGGCGCCGGATCGTGGGAACAGGCGGCAAGGCCGAGGGCGGGCACGGCCACGAGCAATTCACGGCGCGAGATCATGAGGACGCTCCTCGTCAGGGCTCCACCGTCGCGGGGTCGAAGGCGAAGCCGGCGTTGCAGAATTCGCAGGTGACCACGATTCGGCCATCCACCGCCATGTCCGCACGATCTTCGGGCGAAAATCGGGTGAGCACGGAGGCGATATGCTCGCGCGAGCAACGGCAGCCGACCGCCAGCTCGAGCTGGGAATAGACCCGGATGCCGTCCTCGTGGAACAGGCGCCAGACCAGTTCTTCCGCACGAAGGCCGGGGCCGACCAGTTCGTCGGCCGTGACGCTGGCGGCCTTGGCCCTGGCGTTGGCCCAATGGTCGTCGTCCGCCTCGTCGGGCAGGTGGCCGGCGGCATCGATCCGAGGGCCGGCGCTGCCATGCGGCAGGTGCTGGATCATCAGCCCGCCGGCGAGCCAGGGGCCGCCCGGCCAGGCGCGCCGCGCGGCGAGGCGGACCAGGGTCGGGATCTGCTCCGAATCGCGGAAATAGGTTTCGGCGCAGGCGGCGAGATCGGCCCCGTCCAGGGCCACGATGCCCTGATAGCGCTCGGTATCCGGCCCCTGGTCGATGGTCATGGCGAGATAGCCCTTGCCGACCAGGGCGGCGAGCGAGGGCGTGAGCCCCAGCGCCGCGACGGCCTCCGGCTCGAATTGGGCATAGCCGCGGAGTGCCCCCGGCGTGGCGAAATCCGAAACCATGAGCGAGAGCGGCCCGTCGCTCTTGGTCTGTACCGTGAAGCTGCCGTCGAATTTCACCGAATTGCCGAGCAGCGTGGCGACCACGATCATCTCGGCCAGCAGGCGCGAGACGGCATCGGGATAATCATGGCGCGACAGGATGGTGTCGACCACCGGGCCGAGCCGCACGATCCGCCCGCGCACGTCCAGGGCGTCGATCTGGAACGGCAGGACCCTGTCGTCCCCACGCTGATTGTCGTTCATGTGCTCAACGCCTCTGTACGAATGCCGCCGCCATGCCCGGGTGCGTCCCGGACATCCACGCGAACAACCGGCAGCGACGAGCTGCCGTGGCTGGCCGGGACAAGCCCGGCCATGACGAAGGATGTTACTGCGCCAGGCACCAGGTCAGGATGCCCTTCTGGGCATGCAGGCGGTTTTCCGCCTCGTCCCAGACGATGGACTGCGGGCCGTCGATCACTTCCGAGGTCACTTCCTCGCCCCGGTGGGCCGGCAGGCAGTGCAGGAACACCGCGTCCTTGGCCGCGAGGCCCATGCGCCGCGTATCGACGCGGTAGGGCGCCAGCAGGTTGTGGCGGCGCTCCGCCTCGGTGTCGCCCATCGAGACCCAGGTGTCGGTGACGACGGCGTCGGCCCCGTCGGCTGCCGCGTCGGCATCGGTGGTCAGGGTGACGTCGGCGCCTTCGGCCGCGGCCCAATCCATGATCTCGCGCGGGGGTGCCAGTTCGGTCGGGCAGGCCAGGCGGAGCTTGAAGTCGAAGCGGGCGGCGGCATGGATGAAGCTGCGCGCCACATTGTTGCCGTCGCCGAGCCAGGCGAAGGTACGGCCTTCGATCGAGCCCCGATGTTCCTCGTAGGTCATGATGTCGGCCATGATCTGGCACGGGTGCGACCAGCGGGTCAGGCCGTTGATCACCGGCACGGTCGCCGCATCCGCCATCTCGGTCAGGTTCGAATGGGCCGAGGTGCGCAGCATGATGGCGTCGACGAAGCGCGACAGCACGCGGGCGGTATCGGCGATCGTCTCTTCCCGGTTGAGCTGGAGCTCGGTGCCGAGCAGCAGCAGGGTCTGGCCGCCGAGCTGCCGCATGCCGACGTCGAAGGAGACGCGGGTCCGGGTCGACTGTTTCTCGAAGATCATCGCCAGGATGCGGCCGTCGAGCGGCCGGCCGGCGTCGGGCACGCCCTTGGGCATGCCGTGGCGCGCGGTCTTCAGCTTCTTGGCGCGGTCGAGGATGCCGCGCAGCGTCGCCTTGTCGAGGAGATCGAGATCGAGGAAATGCCGGGGGGCGGGAGAAAGGCCGATAACCGTCATGATGCTGCCTTCACCTCGGCCGCCAGGGCGGCACAGGCGGAATCGAGGCGCCGGGTGGCTTCCGCCACTTCGACTTCAGTGATGTTGAGCGGGGGCAGCAGGCGAATGGTGTTCTCGCCGCCGCCGACGCCGAGCAGGCCCTCGGCCCGCATGGCGGCCAGCAGGCGCTTGTTCTCGATGCCGTCGCGCACCTTGAGGCCGATCATCAGGCCGCGGCCACGCACGCCTTCGATGATGTCCGGATGGCTGTCGATGACGGCGCCGAGGGACTGCATCAGATGGCCGGCGATGGCATTCACATGGGGCAGGAATTCCGGCGCCAGCATGAGATCGAGCACGGCATTGCCGACCGCCATGGCGAGCGGATTGCCGCCATAGGTCGAGCCATGGGTGCCGGCGACCATGCCGACCGCCGCCTTTTCGGTGGCGAGGCAGGCGCCCAGCGGGAAGCCGCCGCCGATCGCCTTGGCCGTCGCCATGATGTCCGGGGTGACGCCGGCCCATTCATGGGCGAAGAGCTTGCCGGTCCTTCCCATGCCGCATTGGACCTCGTCGAGCACCAGGAGGATGCCGTGCTCGTCGCACAGCGCCCGGATCTCGCGCATCTTGGCGTCGGAGAGCGGGTTGATGCCGCCCTCGCCCTGGATCGGCTCGAACAGGATGCCCGCGGTCTCCGGCCCGATCGCCGCCTTCACCGCCTCGATGTCGCCGAAGGGGACATGGTCGAAACCATCCATCGGCGGGCCGAAGCCTTCGATCAGCTTCTTCTGGCCGGCGGCGGCGATGGTTGCCAGGGTGCGGCCGTGGAAGGCGCCTTCGAAGGTGATCAGGCGATAGCGCTCGGGATTGCCGGTCGCCGAATGATATTTGCGCGCCGTCTTGATCGCGCATTCGACCGCTTCCGCACCCGAGTTGGTGAAGAAGGCGTAGTCGGCGAAGGTGGCCTCGGTCAGGCGCTTGGCCAGCAGCTCCTGCCCCGGGATGCGGAACATGTTGGAGGTGTGCCAGACCTTGCCCGCCTGTTCGGTCAGGGCCTTCACCAGATAGGGATGGGCGTGGCCGAAGGCGCAGACCGCGATGCCGGCCGCGAAGTCCAAGTAACGTCGGCCGTCCGTCGACACCAGCCAAGCGCCCTCGCCCTTTTCGAAGGCGAGATCGACGCGCGCGTAAGTCGGCAGGACGGCGGAGGTAGACACGGGGATTGCTCCTGAAAATAGAAAACCCGCCAAGCCGCCCGCATCCCACCACGGAACACGACGCCGCCAGCAGGTCCCGGCACAGAAGAGCGGCAGAGTAAATAGTGCCGCCCTGGCTCTGTCAACGTTTCTGCCCGATTCCGCCTACCAGGTCTCGACGAAAGGACGAAGCTCCAATTCATGACTCCAGGCCGAGCGGGGCTGAAGATGAAGTTGCCAATAGGTTTCGGCGATCGCTGCGGGATCGAGGCAGGTATCGGCACCGCGTGCCTCGACGAAGCCGGGCATGAAGCGATGGATGCGCTCGCCATTGACCACGCCGTCGATGACGACATGAGCGACATGCAGGCCCTGGGGTCCGAATTCCCGCGCCATGGCCTGGGCGATCGCCCGCAGGCCGGCCTTGGCCGAGGCGAAGGCGGCGAACATCGGCCGGCCGCGCAGCGAGGCGGAGGCGCCGGTGAAGATCAGCGTGCCGCCCTGATCGGCCATCGCCTTGACCGCCCCCTGGCCGACCAACATGCCGGCCAGCGGCCCCTGGCGCCACATGCCCTCGAGAAATTCGGGGGTCAGTTCCATGAAGGACATGGGCCAATTGCCGCCCACGTTGAAGACCACCAGGACCGGCCGGCAGCCGTCCGCTGCGACGCGGGCGAAGACGGCCTCGACCTCGGCCTTCACGGTGGCGTCGCAGGAAAGGGCCATGGCCTCGCCGCCGTCGGCCTCGATCTGGGCGACCACGCCCGCCATCTTGTCCGGGTGGCGGCCGGCGACATAGGTCTTCAGGCCGCCGTCGGCGGCACGGAGGGCGACGGCGCCGCCCACCCCCTCGATCGGGCCGACGCCGAAGACGACGGCGGCCGGTGTCATAGTGTCGCTCATATCGTTGTTTCCTCCTCCTGATCCGGGCGTCCGAGACCTAACCATCGGTCGCGCCGGCGGCACAAAAGCAACCAGAGTTGACGCCGGCCCGGCCGCGAGGGCAATCTCGCCCCGTGCCAGCCGGCGGAGCCCAGCGATGCGACAGCCTCTTCTCGCGATCCTGCTTGCACTCGGCATTTCCGGCTGTGCCGGCGTCGGCATCCCCGCGACCGACGATCCCGCCGCCAAGCTCCGCGAAGCGCGCTACCTCTACAGTGAGGCCGGACGGCCGGCCCGCGCCAAAGCCCTGATCCAGGAGGCGATGGACGCATCGAGCCAAGCCGGGGATAGCACCGGCATCGCCATGGCACACCGCGAATATGCCTATTTCCTGTCGACCCCGGGCACGGAGGCCATCGTCTCCGACGGCCCGGCGCCGGCCGATACGCCGGTGGCGCCGGAGCGCCTGCGCCGGGCGCTCGCCGAGATGCAGGAGGCCAGCCGCCTCCTCGGCCAGACGGATCATTACGACCTCCTCTCCAACACCTCGGTGGGCGAGGCGCGGATCGCCCAGGCCCTGGGCGACCGGGCGGGCGCCTGCGCCGCCCTGACCCGCAGCTTGGCGGCGAGCGCCCGGCAGGATGCGGCCGTGCCCGGGCGTCAGCCCCTGCTGCCGCCCGGGGTCGCCAGTTTCGCGGAACTGATCGCCAAACTGCGCCGAGATTACGGCTGTCCGCCCTGAGTCCGCGGCCACCGGGATCGCCTTCTGGGCCTCAAGCCAGCGCTTCCTCGACGAAGTCCAGCCGGTCCTGGCCGAAGAACATCTCGCCGTCGACGAAGAAGGTGGGCGCGCCGAAGGCGCCGCGGGCCGCGGCTTCCTCGGTATTGGCCTTCAGCTTCTCCTTCACCGCGGGATCGTTGATCAGGGCGGTGAAACGCTCCGGGTCCAGGCCGGCGGCGGTCAGCACCTCGGCCACCACGGCGGGGTCGCCCATGTTGCGGTCGTCGCGCCAGATCGCGTCGTAGACGGTGTCGCAATAGGTCCGGAAGTCTGCCGAGCCGTCGTAGCCGGCGGCGCCCCGCATCAGGCTGATCGTGTTGATGGGAAAGGCGCTGTTCAGGAGGAAAGGCACGCCGAACTTGCGGGCGAAGCGTTGCAGGTCGTTGAACAGATAGACGCCCTTGGCCGGCACCGTGGCAGGCGCCACATTGCCGGTCGCCTTGAACAAGCCGCCCAGCAGCATGGGGATCGGCTTCACCGTGGCGCCGGTCCGTTCGGCGACGCTGCCGATGCGGCGCCAGGCCAGATAGGCGGCCGGGCTGCCGAAATCGAAATAGAATTCCACTGTTTTCGGTGTCGGGTCTTGGGGCATGGGGGGGTTCCTCACCAGTTTTCCGACCAGGGGCGCAGGTCGAGTTCGTGGGTCCAGGCATCGCGCTTCTGGCTGTGCAGGGACCAATAGGCATCGGCGATATGATCCGGGTTCAGGATGCCGTCCTGCGCCCGGGTCGCGTAGAGGTCGGGAAAATTGTCGCGGATGAAGGCGGTGTCGATGGCGCCGTCGATGATCGTATGGGCGACATGGATGCCCTGCGGGCCCAACTCGCGCGCCATGCTCTGGGCCAGGGCGCGCAGCGCGTGCTTGGCCCCGGAAAAGGCGGAGAAGCCGGCCCGGCCGCGCACGCTCGCCGTCGCCCCGGTGAAGATGATGGTACCGCGGCCGCGCGCCGCCATCACCCGCGCCGCCTCCCGCCCGGTCAGGAAACCGGCGAAACAGGCCATTTCCCAGACCTTGTAATAGACCCTTGCGGTCGTCTCGGTGACCAGGTAGCGGACATTGGCGCCGATGTTGAAGACCATGACCTCGACCGGGCCGATCGCCCCTTCGATATGGCTGAACAGGGGCGTCACCGCCTCCTCCCGCCGGGCATCGACGCCGAAGGCATGGGCGGTGCCGCCGGCCGCGCGGATCTCCTCGACCAGGGGTTCCAGCTTGTCGGCGTTGCGGCGGACGACGCAGGCGGCGAAGCCCTCGCGGGCGAAGCGCCTGGCGATGGCACCGCCCAGCGCGTCGCCGGCGCCGATGACCAGGGCGACCGGTTTGACCATTGCTGCCTCCCACTTCGCTGCCGGGGGACGCTTTCCCCATTGCAATTCTGCATGATTTGCGTCATCCAGAATCAGGATGATCCCGATCATGCAGATCGTCAAGCGGGGGAGACGGGATGGGCTATTCCCAGGCGCAGAAACAGGCGAACCACGACCGCATCCTGGATGCGGCGATCGACCTTCTGCGCCGCAAGGGCCTGGAACACACCGGCATCGCCGAGGTGATGCGCGCCGCCGGCCTGACCCACGGCGGCTTCTACAGCCATTTCGAGAGCCGCGAGGCGATGGTCGAGGAAGCGCTGAACCGCGCCTTCGCGGCCGACGAGGCCCGGCTCGAAAAGGCGGTGGCCCGGAGCAGCCGGCACCAGCGCGCCGCCATGATCGAGGCCTATCTGTCGCCCCAGCACCGCGACGATCCGGTGCACGGCTGCGCCGCCGCGGCCCTGGCCGGCGACGTCGCCCGGGCCGAGGCGCCCGCCCGCCACATCTTCACCGAACAATTGAAGCGCTACCGCGACCGCATCGCCCCCCTGATCCCGACCGAGCGCGGCAAGGCGGAAGGGCACGCCCTGTTCGGCGTCGCCGCCATGATCGGCGCCCTGCTGCTGTCGCGCGCGGTCGACGACGAAGAGCTTTCGGAGTCCATCCTGGCGGCCACCCGCCGCCACCTGATGGAGCGTATGGAAGAGCCTGAACCAGAAAACACCGACAAGAAACCCCACCAGAAGAACGCCCAGAGGAGAGCGAAATGAGCGGACCCTTCGATTTCACCGGCCAGCATGTCTTCGTCGCCGGCGGCACCAGCGGCATCAACCTCGGCGTCGCCGAAGCCTTCGCCAAGGCGGGCGCCAAAGTCACCGTGCTGTCGCGGAAGCAGGACAAGGTCGATGCCGCCGTCGCCAAGCTGAAGGGCCATGGTGCCGAGGCCCAGGGCTTCGCGGGCGACGTGCGCGACGCCGCCCGGATCGAGGCCGTCTTCGCCGAGGCGGTCGCCGGCTTCGGCGAGCTGAACGTGCTGATCTCCGGCGCTGCCGGCAATTTCCCGGCCCCGGCGCTGGGCATTTCGCCGAACGGCTTCAAGTCGGTCGTCGATATCGACCTGCTCGGCACCTTCCATGTCGTCAAGGCGGCCTTCCCGCACCTGAAGAAGCCGGGCGGCTCGATCGTCAACATTTCGGCGCCCCAGGCCTATATCCCGATGGATTTCCAGATGCATGTCTGCGCCGCCAAGGCCGGCGTCGACATGATCACCCGCGTCGGCGCGCTCGAATGGGGCGGCTTCGGCGTGCGGCTGAATTCGGTGGTGCCCGGCCCGATCGAGGATACCGAAGGCATGGCCCGCCTGGCGCCGACGCCGGAAGCGGCGGAAGCCACGCGCCAGTCCGTCCCCCTCGGCCGCTACGGCACCAAGGACGACATCGCCAATACCTGCATGTTCCTGGCCAGCCCCTATGCCACCTATATCTCGGGCGCGATCATCCCGGTCGACGGCGGCTGGAGCCTGGGCGGCGTCGCCGCCATGTCGGCGACCATGAAGCGGGCCTTCATGGGCCAGTAACCGGGGGCCGGCCCGACACTTGGTTGACGGGCCGGCCCACGCGCATAGATTGGATGCCATCGGTTCCCAAGGATTTTGGGGCGGGGAGAGCGCGGTGGCCTATGTCTCGACCAATTACAAGACGAACCCCAAGGCCCCGCTCGGCCAATGGGTGTGCACGCGAAGCTCGGCCGAGGGGCCCTTCGAGGCGGAACCGCCCAAAGACAAGACCCATGGCCCCGATTTCTGCGGCCAATGCGTGTCCTTCGTGACCACGGTCTGCTCGACCATTCCGGTCGGTACCGGGGCCTGGAAGCAGGGCGCGCTGGTCAAGGGCAATGCGGAAATCAAGGCCGGCACCGCCATCGCCACCTTCAAGGACGGCGTCTACCGGGGCCACGCGGCGATCTACGACAGCCAGGATGTCACGGGCATCACGGTCTATGATCAATGGGTGACGGCGCCCGCCAACGCGATCCACAAGCGCGTGCTCCGCTTCGGCGCCCATGGCAATTCCAACAACGGGGACAATTTCTATGTCGTCGAATAGGGGAATCCTGGCGCTCGCCCTGCTGCTCGCCCCCGGCCTGGCGCAGGCGGCGGAGGTGGCCTGCCCGGCCGCCCAGGGCGGTGCCCCGCTCGCCAATGTCACTCTGTTCGACGGCCCGCCGGAGGAACTGGCCTCGCTGGTGCCGGACGATTCGACCCGGGACAAGAACGGCGATACGCGCTCGACCTGGGATGTTTCCTATATTCCGCAGGCCGGGCGCACGCTCTATGTCCAATGCGACTACGGCAAGGCCACGGCACCAGTGACCCTGAAGGCGGAGGGCGTCCAGTCCTGCGCCTTCGTCCAGCACAAAGACAAGACGCTATCCCTCACCTGCCGTTGACCACGGCGCGGATCTCGCTCCGCCGGATGCCGAGGTCGGCCAGCAGGTGGTCGTCGAGATGCGAGAGATAGCGGATCGCCGCCCGCCGCTCGAAGAAGCCGACGAGGGCGGCGAGCAGGCCGCGCGACTCCGCCGGGGCCTCGCGCCGGGCGGAAACGGGGAAGCGAATGATCCGGGCCGAAGACATGATTCCTCCTTCGGGCGCGAAGGCGCCCGCCTTGCCTGTTTCGGGCGCGAAGGCGCCCGCCTTGCCTGTTTCGGGCGCGAAGACGCCCGCCTTGCCTGTTTCGGGCGCGAAGGCGCCCGCCTTGGCTGCTGCTCGATGGTGGGGGAGCGGCGCCACCGCCGATCCGATGGGCAGAGGAGACCATGGGCGCTAAAATACATCAATTTTATTGTTTTTATTGAAATCATAGCCATTGTTTATCGATGCGCGATATCAACCTGGACCAGCTCCGCAGCTTCCTGACCGTCGCCCGGCTGGGCAGTTTCTCGGCCGCGGCGCGCGAATTGAACCTGAGCCAGCCGGCGGTGAGCGTGCAGCTCCGCGAACTCGAAGCCCGACTCGGCGTCCAACTGCTCGACCGGCTCGGCAAGCGCGCCTATCCGACCCTGGCGGGGGAAGAGCTGATCGCCCATGGCGAGCGCATCGCCGCGGCGGTCGAAGCGGCGGAAGCGGCCATGCGGCGCCACCGCGACGGTTTCCTGGGCCGCGTCAGGATCGGTACCGGGGCGGCGACCCTGACCTATCTGCTGCCGCCCGTGCTGCGCCGCCTGCGCGACGCCCATCCCAACATCGAGGTTTCGGTGGCGACCGGCACCACGATCGACATGGTCGAGCACCTGATGGCCAACCGCATGGACATCGGCATCGTGACCATGCCGGTCGACCATCCGGGGATCGAAACCACGCCGATCGACACCAAGGAACTGGTCGCCATCCTGCCGATCGGCCAGGACGGCCTGCCGCCCGTGCTGCGCCCTTCCGACCTCGCTCACCTGCCCCTGGTGATCGAGCACCGGGCCTCCAACCTGACCGCGCTGGTGCTGAACTGGCTGGCGGCGGGCGGCGTCACGCCCCAGCCGATCCTGGAATACGACGGGCTCGAGGCGGTGAAGGCGATCGTCGGCGCCGGCCTCGGCTATTCGATCCTGCAGCGGGAGGCGACAAGGGGCGGCGTCGCCGTCGACCAGCTCGCGGTCCATCCGCTCGACCCGCCCCTGCCGCGGGAGATCGCGCTCGCCCGGCGGCGGGACAAGCCGGTGGACCGGGCGCTCGCCATCGTACAGGAAGCCCTGCTCGAACTGCGGCCGGCCTGAAAGCGCTTGAGCACGGGCCGCCGCCGCCCCATCTTGAGGCCCATCATGCCGCTGACCGATGTCCTCCGCCGCTTCCTGCCGATTCGCCTGGGCGGCATCCGCCCGCCGACCGTCGCCGTGCTGCGCCTCGACGGCATCATCGGCGCCATGGGCGGGCTCCGCCCCGGTCTTTCCATCCCCTCGACCGCCGGGCTGATCGAACGGGCCTTCAGCGTGAAGCCGCTCACCGCCGTCGCCCTGGTGATCAATTCGCCGGGCGGGGCGGCTGCGCAATCGGCCCTGCTGCACGACCGGATCCGCGCCCTGGCCGAGGAGAAGAAAGTCCCCGTCTTCGCCTTCTGCGAGGATGTCGCGGCCTCCGGCGGCTATATGCTGGCGCTGGCGGCGGACCGGATCTATGCCCACCCGATGTCGATCGTCGGCTCGATCGGCGTCATCTCCGGCGGTTTCGGCTTCGAGAAGGCGATCGAGAAACTGGGCATCGAGCGGCGCATCTATACGGCCGGCGCCAACAAGCGCCGCCTCGACCCCTTCCTGCCCGAGAAGGCGGAAGACGTCGAACGGCTGAAGGAACTCCAGGCCGACATCCACGAAGGCTTCAAGGCCATGGTGGTGGCGCGCCGCGGCGCCCGCCTGACCGGCAGCCCGGACGAGCTTTTCACCGGCGACGTCTGGACCGGCACGCGCGCCGTCGACCTCGGCCTGACCGATGGCACGGGCGACATCCGTTCGAAGCTGCGCGCCGAATACGGCCCCAAAGTACGTTTAGTGCCGATCGCGGCCAAGCGCCGGCTGTTCCCGCTCGGCCCCCGCCTCGCCCGCGGGCTGGCGGCGGATGCCATGGGTGCCGTCGAGGCGCGGGGCCTGTGGTCCCGCTTCGGTCTCTAGGGGGAGGGCGGCATGTTCGCTCTGCTGTTCAAGGCCTTCGCCATCCTGCTGGCGCTCGGCCTCGCCTATGTCTCGATCAAGCGGGCCGTGCTCGGCAGCCAGCCGAAACGGACCGAGGCACCGTCCCCGCCGTCCCCGAAGCCGACCGAGACCATCGAGGCGGACGACCTTGTGCGCTGCCCTTCCTGCGGCACCTATCGTCCGGCGGGCCAATCCTGCTCGACCCCCGGTTGCCCGGCACGACCGACATGACCCGGGGCGGGTGCCCGTGATAGCCTGTGCTCCGCGGACAGCTTCGCTGAGGGGCAATCGATGGGCGATCCAGGCTTTGGCTACCGGCCACCGCGAATACGATTGTTCGAAGGGCAACTGAAGCTCGATCCCTCGATCGCCCAGACCATGCTGGACCTCAAGGCCCAGTCGGGCGGCGCGACCGCGCTGCCGCAATGGCTGCAACCGAATTTCCAGCTTCTGATGCCGCATTGGGATGCCATCCTGGGCCCCGGCCCCAACCCGCCCTTTCTATCCGTGCCCGCCTGGTCGCCCACCGCCGGCCCGGGCTACCAACCCATTCCCGCCCCCAAACCCTTGAGCAAGCCGGGGGCCGGCCCCGAAACGCCCAGGGCCGGCGAGATTTCCGACCTGATCGCCGCCCTCTATGCCGTGCCGGCGGTGCAGGGGCTGGTACAGCAGGCCCATGCGGTCGGGATGCGGCGGCTCGGCGAACTGCGTGACGACTGGCGGGGCGCCAGCGGCGGCGAGCGCGTGCTCATGGTCTCGGTCAGCGGCCTCGTGGTCGGCGCCATCGTCACGCCCATCCTGGCCTATCGGCCGACACGCGACTTCGCCTTCGGCATGATCAAGGACAAGGACATCCCGGTCCCCGGTGTCGAGGGCCTGTCCTTCAAGATCATGGAGCGGGGCGCCGGGGCGACCGTGCCCCTGGGCGTAACCGGCCTTTCCGCTTCCGGTCATTACAATGCGCCGGCGGGCAAGGCGCCGGACTATGGCGCCAGCGTCACCTTCGACCTCGCCGCCTTCCTGCGCGCAAGGAAATGAGCCGCCGGGCCATGCGTGGCGCGGACGGGACGACCCCACACAGGCAGGGTTGACCCGGGGGGGCACGGCTCATTACCTTGCGCCCACCTTCATACCTGTTCAGGTAAGCCATCCCATGTCGGCGCCGACGGCGGCGAAAGCCCCGCCCTTCCAGGAACTGATCCTCACCCTCCAGACCTATTGGGCCCGTCAGGGCTGCGTCTTGATGCAGCCCTACGACATGGAGGTCGGCGCCGGTACCTTCCACCCGGCGACCACGCTGCGCTCGCTCGGCCCCAAGCACTGGAACGCCGCCTATGTCCAGCCCTCGCGCCGGCCGAAGGACGGCCGCTATGGCGAGAACCCGAACCGGCTGCAGCATTATTACCAGTTCCAGGTCCTGATGAAGCCGAGCCCGGCCAATATCCTGGACCTCTACCTGGGCTCGCTGGCGGCGCTGGGCATCGACGTCGACAATCACGACATCCGCTTCGTCGAGGACGACTGGGAGAGCCCGACGCTGGGCGCCTGGGGCCTCGGCTGGGAAGTCTGGTGCGACGGCATGGAGGTGACCCAGTTCACCTATTTCCAGCAGGTCGGCGGCCTCGACG
>Ga0265297_10002699_pt1 | contig 34874 bp, 26 predicted proteins | sample Munlanlwell13791_FD_192502 | JGI IMG/M metagenome (GOLD analysis project Ga0265297, IMG submission 192502) | Leachate microbial communities from a municipal landfill in Southern Ontario, Canada - Leachate well 137-91 | ecosystem: Engineered > Solid waste > Landfill > Unclassified | place... | reverse complement strand
CGTGCCGGCCTCGTCGGATACGCGAACTCCAATGAGGGCTTCGATACGGCAGGGCTGTGTGCCACTAGATTGCTCGATCAGAGACTGCAGCCACGGATTTGGCGTGTGCGCGGCAAGGTCGGTCTTCAGTTGGTCATATGCGCCAGAACCAGCAATGTCGTCAGAACTCCACCGCCGCTGGATCACTTGGCTCCCTGGTTTCATTGGCAATTCCCGCCCATGCTGGGCAGCTTGCAGTGCGCTGTACTGTCCCTACTTGTTGATGCCTTGTTCAATCTGAGTTAGCCACAATTGCGGATTCGCGCTTGCGAAGGCGTGACCGTCGCCAGTCGTGGTTTCCAAACTGATGAAGTTGATGCCTGACTTTGTGGCAATGTCCGCATAGTCACTTAAATCGCCGTCAGAGAAATATGAGTCCTTGGTCGCATAGACCCACGCTTGATTCTTGAACTTGGCACCACTCTCATCAAGCATTTTGTGGGTCATGTTGTTCTTCGATTCGCAGGCCGTCGTCCAGCCGCCGCTGATATTCACCGAGTAGGCCACTTTCTCCGGATGACGCGCGCTGTAATAGGTGGATAGGAATCCGCCACGGGAATGGCCCATTACGATTACCTTGTCGACCTTGTACTCAGTGCGTATCCAATCGACGAACTGGTCAAGCTGGGGTTCAGCTTCCTCGACACCACGCATCTGATCGGTCCAGGAGCAGGTGCGCGCATCTTCCTCGGTGAACTTCCCTTCACTGTTGCCCCGACCTTTTCGCATCAGGACAAACACCCGGTAGCCTTTGGCTACGAGTGCCGGGGCGACCTTGACGAATCTGACAGCCGTTTTGACACGCTTTTCATCGTAGGCCGTACCGCCGTGCCCTATCCCCGTAGAGCCATGGTTGATGACGACAATCTTCCCGTTCCACTTAGTCGGCTCGGTGGCAAGGACTTCAAGCTTGATGGGCGTGTCGTTGCCAAACGTGGCCTTCTCCGTATAGGTGAACCAGCGCTGCTCTTGACTGATTTTCGGTGGCGCAGGCGTGCGCTGGGTGCTACTGGCTGGTGTTGGGTTGTTTGCGTCGGCGAGGTCTGTCGCATGAGCAGTCGTTAGCAGGCTGAGTAGAGCTGCTACCGCCAGCAGGGGGGTCAATTGCAGTTTCAAATCAAATCCTCTCTTGAATTGATCGCTGCGCTTTTGCTGGGCTGGGTGATTACTGCCCAAAGACCTTCGCCAGCAGCGCCTTAACTTCGTCGCGGGCTTTGTACGCGGAGGTGCTGTCGCCACCGTAATCCAACCCTGTGCCCATGCAGCTCTTGCGGTAGGCGATCAACTGACTGATGGATGCCCGTTCATTTCCGGGTATTTGCGAGGTCAGGTCGTCCATGCTGGTTGTGTTCGCGCAGTCTTTCCACACCTGATAGCTGGCAACGTACCGACGCTTGGCCGACTCTCGATCAAAGCCATGAAGCCCTCCGGGATACACCACAAGCCGAACGCTTCTACCCTTGGCATTGATTAGGTCAGTTACCCGTTTGCAGTTCTCTTCGGAACTGTAGCTATCCTTGTCTCCCATCAGGTGCAGGATAGGAACTCCGGTAGTCGTGCCGTACTGGGTGCAGCCACCGTACAGGGCGACATGCACCGCAAACTTCAGGCCAGTGCCAGTTAGCACCGCAGCCCGAAACCTCTCAAAGCCGGCCTGTTGTGCGGCGGCGGCGCCCCGAGAAAACCCGATTACGCCGATCCGACTTGGATCAATGCGCGGATGCGAGGCTAGCAGTTCCAGTGCCTTGAGAGCGTCGATACCAGAGGTAGTGTAGGTCAGTAGCGACTGGTCTGCGCCCGTACTGGAAATGCCCCGTGGCGTGAAGCTGTCGACAAGGAAGGTAGCAATTCCCATTTGGCCGAGCAGTGCGGCCCAAGAACGCGCAGAACTCGTGGAGTCGCCCAGTCCATCGCTGCCGTGCATGACGACCATTGCCGGAACTTTTCCCGCGCCGCTCGGCAGGAACAAGTCACCGACGATAGTCTCGTCGTACTTGGCTTTCCCCTTGTAGAGAATGTCGATGCCCGTCCCACGGTTGGCCGACTGGAACTGGATCTTGCCAGCGTCGCTGGCAGAAAGCTTGGGAAGGTCGGTTTGCGCGAACGCAAAGCTGCCCGCTAGGGCGATTGCTGCTGCGGCGATGAATCCGAGGATTTTCACGATTTCTCCAATGTGTTGGGTAGTGCGCGGCATGGCAGCAGGCTGCAAGTGGGACGTGTAACGCTATGCGTATGGTCTTGGCGACTCTACAGCAAACCAAACTCAAAGTGTGTGGTCTTGTGCCCGCCGTTCGGAAAGACTCCGGGCATGCGCAAGCCAACCTCAAAGTGTGGAGCGCAGCGACTTTTTGCGAAGAACATGCGGCGCATCCGACTGGAGAAGGAACTGACCCAGGAGAACGTTGCCGAAGGCGCTGACCTGCACCCCAACTACATCAGCTCGGTCGAGCGGGGTGAGCGCAACATTTCAATCTGCAATATCGCGCGGATTGCCATTGCGCTGAATGTCCGCATGGAAGACTTGGTTGCTGGGATGCCTCCGAAAAGGAAGACGTAACCGGCACGATCTCTACGCCGGCTACGCCAACGGCAGAGCTACTTGCCTGCCGGCTTCATTGGATGCACGCCGATGTAGTAGGCCGATGGCAGCCCCTTTACGTCGGTGCGAATCTGCTTTTCTATCGGCAACCAAGGCGCTGGGTCAATTATGTATTCCACCGCCGCCTTTCCTGATGAGCCAGCTTGGCGAACGAACAGAACGTGGCGACCAATCTCGGTCTCCTGGTCGTAATCGACCATCAAGATCGCGACCGTGGGCAGTTCCGAGATCGTGGTTGTTTCTTTATAGACCGTTGCGACGAAGCCAAAGTGAGCAAGAAGTTTGGCAATCAACTCTTCGCCGATCCAATACAGGCCATGGCGCGGGAACTTGAACTGCTTGACGGCGGCCTCCTTTACTTCGTCAAGGCTCTTGTTGGCAATCGAGGCAATGCAGGCAAAGGCGCAGTCGCAATCCTGGCTCTGGGCTACGCGATTGAAGGCCGGTTGAAAATTCAGGGACGGACCTATTGCTGCTGGTGCTGCTGGCGTGGAAGCCATATCTGTTCTCCTTGATTGTGGTGCGGAAAATGCGCGCAGCCGCTCGCCCGAGTGGAGTTGCCTCGGGGTCAGTTCAACGAGTGAGGATTTGTAGCTCGACGGTGATCCTGTCCCGATACAACAGTTCGGGGCGGTCCAATCAAGCGAGGGGGTCTGCTACGCGGTGGTCGTGTTCGGAACGGCTCGCCAGTGATCTGGCGCAAACGCGACAAGCGCATTATGCCATAGGACTAAATATTGCGTTTCAGGAAATAACTTCGCCGCTACGCACCAGGATTGTTGCGGGTCTGAAAGCAGGCTTAGGCCGCGAGCGTGTTCTGTGGCGCTCTCGGCCTAATCTAACGATTGGTACGGCGTGAATTGGCGTAGCGCTGTTAAGGTGCTTTCTTCCTTAGCGAAGAACCTGCGAGCACCGTTACCTTGCCTTGTGTATTCTTCTCAGGCGATGCTCCCGGCGCGCGGGCGCCAGCAGTCAAACCGGAGCGATTGCCGGTCCCGAACGGTCCCTTCGCCCTTTGCGCAAGTTTTGCTCGAACTGCCGCCATTTCCTCTTCATTCGAGATTGGTTCGCCTTGGCTCCAGCCATCATCTTGTGGTTCTGAGAGAATAGTGGAGGAACGTTTTTTTCCTTTTTTGTTTGGCACGCTACTGGCCGATGATTCCTCTGCCGGTTCGGCGGAACTCTTCTTCGTCGGTGGAGTTCCAGGCTTTGCTTCCTTGTCAGTCTTGACTGCGGACTCTCGCTCCGCCATCCATTTGGCGACTGTCGATTCCCGCCAAGCAACTGCACGCGCACCAAGTGCAACCTTTCCGGGAAACTTCCCTGCTTTCTCCAAGGCGTAAATCGACGCTCGGGAGAGGCCTGTGAGGTCACAAATCTGCTTGATGCGCAAGTATCTATCTATGCTCATTCGGGAACTTCCTTCGTGAGAGGTGCTTGGCGAAGCTCGTCCAGTATATCGGCCCATGCCTGCATCATTTGACTCCTTTCTTCCAAATACTTAGCGTGGTTGTATGCGGCACGCGTTCCATCTCTGTCCCGGTGGGCTAGTTGCCGCTCGATCAAATCGCCACGGTGACCACGCTCGTTCAGAATGGTGCTGGCAGTTGCGCGAATGCCGTGCGGGGTGAGTAACTTCGCGTAGCCCATGCGGGCAAATAGTACGTTCAGAGTGCTGCCAGCAATTGGCTTGTCTAAACTGATGATGCCAGGAAAGAGAAACTCGGACCCAGCACTGATTGGTTTCAACTCCTCCAACAAGAGGATTGCCTGGCGGCTTAGTGGAACATCGTGGGCGTTGTGCCGATTCGCTTTGTGCTCGGTCAGCATCTTCATGCGCTCAGCTGGTACAACCCAGAGCGCATGCTCAAGGTCGAACTCCGACCACCTGGCTGCTAGTAGTTCACCTTTGCGAACAAAGGTAAGGAATAGCAATTTAACGGCATACTTTGTGGTCGGGTATGCAGGGTGTTCATCTAGGGCGTCAAGAAATGCCGGAACCTCCGCCTCCTTCAGCCAAGCGCGATGCTTCTTGGCAGGGATCTCCGCCCAGCCGACAAGCGCGCGAGCCACGTTTGCGGTTATCTTCAGTTTCCGCCTACCGTAATCGAACACTTGAACTGCGGTCTGCCGCACGCGTTCGGCTGTCTTCACGCCAGAGCGCTTCTCCGCTTTTTCCAAAACGCCGAGCAGCGCCTCAGTCGTAATATCGCCCAGTGGAATATTGCCGACCGCCGGCGATAGGTCGCGATTGAAGTTCAGTTGATGGCCTTGGCGCCATACTTCTGAGCGGCGTTGCTTTTTTGACTCAAACCATGCGTTCCAGACACTGTCGAAGGTGTTACCGAGACCGACGCGTTGCCCAAGCTTATTCAGCTTCTTCTCGTGAGCAGGATTAATTCCTTCCGCAAGCTTGATTCGTGCAGCGAAATGCCGACGCCGTGCTTCGTCCAAAGTAACTTCGGGAAATATGCCAAAGGTCATCGTGAACCGCTTTCCGGCGAACCGAAAGTCATAGCGCCACGATTTCGCTCCGTGGATCGTTACGTAGAGATACAGACCTCTGTCGTCGGGTATCTTCTGCGGCTTAGGCTTTGGCGCTGCTCGTTCTACGTCTCGTTTGTTGAGCATCTGACGGTATTTTGACGGTATTATTTTCAAATACCGAACATGATACCGTCACCACGACAGACAATCAAATATGTTTGTTAATGTCCAATCAGACACTAACTACTTATTTAATATTGATTTATTGGAACTATTTATTTGACCCAGACAGGCCAAGAAGCCGTTCGCAATAGCGCGCGATCAGGTCGATCTCCAGATTGACACGGCTGCCGGGTTTCAGGTGCCTTAGCGTCGTCACTTCGACGGTGTGCGGGATCAGGTTGATGGAGAACCTGCGTCCCTTGACGCGATTGGTCGTCAGCGAGACGCCATCGACGGTGATCGAGCCCTTGCGCGCGATGTATTTCGCCAGCCCCCTCGGCGCCTTGATCACCAGTTCGTGCGATTCGCCGACCGGCTCGAACTTCTCCACTTCGCCGACGCCGTCGACATGGCCGGAAACCAGGTGGCCGCCGATGAAGTCGGACAGGCGCATGGCCTTTTCCAGATTCACCTCGCCGTCCTGCGTGTCGAGGCCGACGGTGCAGTCGAGGGTTTCGCGTGAGACATCGACCTGATAGCTGTTCCTTTTCTTCGCGATCACGGTCAGGCAGACGCCGCCATGCGCGATGGAATCACCCAGCGCAACGTCCGCGAGTTTGAGGCCAGGCGCCTCGACGGTGAGGCGAACGCCCTTTTCCAGCGGCTGGACGCGGCTGATTTTTCCTACGGCGGTGATGATGCCCGTGAACATGGGGACTCCTGAAAATTAGCGCAGGACGCGCTCGAGGGTAGGCAGAAAGGTTTCGGCGGGCTGGAAGCCGACGATGCGCAGATCGACCAGTTCGCGGCCGGCGGCATCGAAGAAGATGATGCCCGGTGGGCCGAACAGTCCGAAGCGCTTGAGCAGCGCCGCGTCGGCATCGCTGTTCGCCGTCACGTCGGCCTGCAGCAAGACGAGTTGCTTCATGCGCGCGGCGACCTTGGGATCGGCGAAGGTGAAGCGTTCCATTTCCTTGCAGCTCACGCACCAGTCGGCGTAGAAATCCAGCATCACGGGCTTGCCTGCGATTTTCGCCTCGGCGAGCCGGGCGTCGAGCCGCTCGACCGTGGCGACGCGCTCGAAAGTCGGCGCTGGCGATACGGCGGCTGTGGCGCCGCGCAGGAAGCCGAGCGGCTGCAGCGGATCCCTGGCGCCGCCGAGCATGCCGATCAGCATCGTCGCGCCGCCGAGCAGCAGCATCACGCCGAGACCCTTGCCCAGGCGCTGCCAGCCATGGGCGTGCGGCGGCAACGGGTCGAGCGCATGCAGGTACATCGCCGGAACCACCATCAGCAGTGCCCAGCCGAGCATCTGCAACCACATCGGAATCACGGGGGAAACCAGCCACAGGGCAGTCGCCAGCATGACGACGCCGAAGAAATTCTTGACGCCGTCCATCCATGGCCCGGACTTGGGCAGCAGCGAGCGGGAGAAGGCTCCCACCAGCAGGAGCGGCACGCCCATGCCGAGCGCCATGACGAACAGTGCGGCGCCGCCCAGTACCGCATTGCCGGTCTGCGCGATGTACAGCAAGGCGCCGGCCAGCGGTGCGGCGACACACGGGCCGACGATCAGCGCCGAGAGCGCGCCCATCAGCGCGATGGCCGGCAGCGAGCCGCCCTGGCGGTTGGCCGTGTCGGACACCCGGCTCTGCAATGCTGCGGGCATCTGCAGTTCATAGAAGCCGAACATCGACAGCGAGAGCACGACGAAGACCAGCGCAAAGCTGCCCAGCACCCAGGCATTCTGCAGCGCGGCGGAAAGCAGCGTGCCCGAGAGTCCCGCGGCGACACCCACGGCGGCGTAAGTGAGGGCCATGCCCAGCACGTAGGCGAGCGACAGCACGAAGGCACGCAGATGGCTCACCGCATGGCCATGATTGACGATGATGCCGGACAGGATCGGGATCATCGGGAACACGCAAGGGGTCAGGGAGAGCAGCAAGCCGAAGCCGAAGAAGCTGACCAGCACCAGTGCCAGATTGTCGCCCTTGAACAGGCCGGCGATGCGCGAGCTTTCGTCGGCGGGTGCCGCAGAAGTCGGCGCTGGCGATACGGCGACCGGGGCCGCACCCGTCGCCGAAGACATTCCTGGGGCCGCGGCAAGCGAAATTTTCTCTTCCTGGTTGAGCGGCGGATAGCAGATGCCGCCGTCCCAGCACCCTTGCGAAACGGCCTTCAGGGTGACGGCGCCGGCGGCCGTCACCGGCAGCAGGATCTTCACCTCCTTGCGGTAAGTCTCGACCTTGCCGAACAGCTCGTCATCCTTCATCTTGCCCGGCGGCAGTTTGGCTGTTCCGAGCGTACCGCCTTCGAGCGTGAACTTGAACTTGTCGCGGTACATGTAATAGCCGTCGACGATCTGCCAGCGCGCTTCGATGGTGTTGGCATCGGTCGCCCGCGCCGAGAAACGGAAGGCTTGCTCGGGAGCGAGAGGTTCTTCGGCGCGGGCCAGGCCGGTCGTGGCGAACAGCAACAGGAACAAAAAGCGAATCAGCATTGAGCAGGGTTTCCGTCAGCAGGTTCGAGAAGGGTTTCGGTAGCGACCCACGCCAGGTACTCCGGCAGGCCGTGCGCGATTGGGACCGCGACGATCTCGGGAAGTTCATAGGGATGGCGGGCGCGTATTGCAGCTTCCAGCGCCGCGTAGCGAGCCGTTGTCGATTTGATCAGGAGCGGGACTTCCAGCGTGCTCTCGATCTCGCCCCGCCAGCGATAGATCGAGCGACAGGGCGCCATGACATTTACGCAGGCGGCCAAGCGTTCGCTCACCAGCGCCATCGCCAGCGCTTGCGCAGTGGCTTCGTCGGGCAGGTTGGTGAGAACGAGCAGGGTCTGGCTGCGGGTTTGACCGGTTTCCATCGGCCTATTCTACCTTCGGCGTTTTGTCGCTCTAGGGTAGCCTGTGCCACCCGGAAGCTCGAAAACGGAGCTTCCGTGGCGCGCAATGCCGGCTTTGTGGCCGGAACCGGGGGCATTGGCTTGAGCAAACTGTTGACTGGATTGATGGAAGCGGAGCGGCTGCGTCGGGAACGCGCCGCGGGAAATGTCCCGCTCGCGCCTGCCCGCGCCGCAGATTCACGCCAGGTCCAGACTGCCGAGCAGTCCGCTGCCGAGCGACAAGTTCAGGCCGAACGTGCGGCCGAAGCCGAGCTACGGGCTCGAATCGCGGAAGAGCAGCGAGGCTTTACGGAAGCCCAGCGCAATGAGCGCGCCGCTGCCGACCAGGCCGCCGTCGCCGCGGCCCGGATCAGGAAGGAAGAGGAATTGGCCCTCGTGGCCGCAAAGCGCGCCGCCGCCGAACGACACGCGGCCGATCAGGCTGTCGAGCAGGTGCGCGTCGAACGGAAAGCCGAAGCCGCCGCGCGGGCACGTGCGGCGGTGGAAGATGAGGCGGCCGGCGAAGCCCGACGTCGCGCCGAACAGGAAGCCGAAGCAGGGCGCGCCGCCGCCGCACGCTTCGCCGCCGAGGAGCAGGCCAACGCCGCACAGGCCGAGCGCGTGGCAGCCGAGGCGGAAGCCGAACGTCTCGCCGCCGTCGCCCTTGGCGCGCAAATCGAGGCCGAGCAGCGCGCGCAGGAGGAAGCCCGGCGCAATGAGCTAACTGCCGTCGAACTGGCCGCTGCCGTCGCGGCCCGGATCAAGAATGAAGAGGACTTGGCCGTGCTCGCAGCGGAGCGGGCCGAAGCCGAACGACGCGCGGCCGATCGGGCCGCCGAGCAGTTGCGGGTCGAGCAAATCGCCGAAGCGGCTGCCTTGTCGCGTGCGGCCGCTGAAAATGAGGCGGCCGGCGAAGTCCGCCGGCGCGCCGAGCAGGAAGCCGAGGCAGTGCGCGCCGCTGCTGCGCGTCTCGCAGCCGAGCTGCAGGCCGGCGCGGCACAGGCCGAGCGCGCGGCAGCGGAGGCCGAGTCCGCTGCACAACAGGTCGAAGCCGAACGTCTGGCTGAAGCCGTCCTTGCCGCGCAAATCGAAGCGGAGCAGCGTGCCGTGGCGGAGGCCGAGCGCCGCGAGCGTGCTGGCGTCGAATTGGCCGCCGCCGCCGCGGCCCGCATGAAGAAGGAAGAGGAGTTGGGTCGGCTGGCGACGGAACGTGCCGCCGCCGAACGACGCGCAGCCGAGCAGGCCGCCGAACAGTTGCGGGTCGAGCAGATCGCCGAAGCGGCGGCCTTTTCGCGGGTGGCGGCTGAAAATGAGGCGACCGCCGAAGTCCGTCACCGCGCCGAGCAGGAAGCCGAAGCAGCGCGCGCTGCCGTTGCCCGCCTTGCCGCCGAGCAACAGGTCAGCGCCGCGGAGGCGGAGCGCGCGGCAGCAGAGGCGGAGGCTGCTGCGGCTCAGCAGGAGCAGGCCGAGCGCCTCGCCGACGCGACGCTTCGCGCGCGAATCGAAGCAGAGCAGGGCGCCGTGATGGAAGCCCAGCGCCGCGAATTTGCCGAGCGACGGGCCATGGCCGAACTGCGCGGGAAAATCGAGGCCGAACAGCGCGCGCTGGAAGATGCCCAACGCGATGAGCGAGCTGCGGCCGAGCTGGCTACCGCCGCCGCGGCCCGGATCGAGAAGGAAGAGGAATTGGCTCGGCTGGCCGTAGAGCGGGCCGAAGCGGAGCGACGCGCGGCCGATCAGGCCGCCGAGCAGTTGCGGATCGAGCAGAGCGCCGAAGCCGCCGCTTTGTTGCGCATGGCGGCAGAAGAGCAGGCAACTCAGCAGGCGCGTGGCCGCGCCGAGCACGAAGCTGAAGCCGGGCGTGCCGCGACGGCCCGTCTCGCTGCCGAGCAGCAGGCCAGCGCGGCGCTGGCGGCGCGCGCGGCAGCCGAGGCGGAAGCGGTCGCCGCAGAGCAGGCGCAAGCCGAGCGCATGGCCGCAGCCTCGCTTGGCATCCAGATCGAAGCAGAACAGCGCGCTTTGGCGGAGGCCGAGCGCCGCGAGCGCGCTGCCGCCGAACTCGCAGCTGCCGCGACCGCCCGCACCAGGAAAGAAGGGGAGCTGGCCCGGCTGGCGGCAGAACGGGCTGCCGCCGAACGACGCGCGGCGGAGCAGGCCACCGAGCGGTTGCGGGTCGAGCAGGTCGCCGAAGCGGCGGCCTTGTCGCGCGTGGCTGCTGAAAATGAGGCGGCCGAGGAAGCCCGGCGCCGCGCTGGGCAGGAGGCTGCAGCAGGGCGTGCCGCCGCGGCCCGCCTCGCTGCCGAGCAGCAGGCCGACGTGGCACAGTCGTCGGCTTCGGGGCTTGCGGCGCGAGAAGATGAAACGCCCGCAAGCCACAAGTCGGCGCCAGCTTGGCGCCGTGTGCTTGCCGGTGCGGCCCTGGCTCTGCTGGTCGGCGCAGGCGCCGGGTTCTGGTTGGGCAGGGCTCCCGTCGTCTCCTTGCGCGTGCCGGCAGGAGAGCAGGACACGCTACGCCTGCGCCTTGACCACAATCTGAGTGCTCTTCCCGCCCCGGAGGGTCGCGTCGCGCCGCGCGATCGATCGCTGGAATAGTGACAGGCAGGAGCCCCGGCCCGGGAAATTCGGTGGGCGCCGCGAGTGGCCCGTGCGCAACGCTTTCGCTTGTGCCAAGCGGGGTTTCGTGGCATGGTCGTTGCCGTTGGAGCTAAACTCTGCTAGCTTTTATGTAATAAGCAGTAATAATTTCAGCTATTGATTGTTGTGCCAATGATTGTCTTGGGGGTCTGGATATGATGAAAGCGATAGCCAAATTTTTGGCTGCCGCCGCCATTCTTGCGGCAGGATCGCTGAATCACGCGACGGCGCAGGATGCGACGTTCGACATCATGCGTTTTCAGATCGAAGGCAATACGCTTCTGCCCGCGGAAAGAGCCCAGCAACTCGTCGCACCTTTTGTCGGCAGCCGCAGGGTTTATGGCGATGTGCAAAAGGCCCTGGAAGCCCTCGAAGGAGAGTTCCGCCGCCTCGGTTACGGCACCGTGCAGGTCTATGTGCCGGAGCAGGAACTCACCAGCGGTGTGGTCAGGCTGCAGGTCAGTGAAGGCGTGATCGGCAAGGTCAATATTGCCGGCAACAAGTACTTCAACGACGAGAATGTCCGCGCCAGCCTGCCGGACCTGAAGGAGGGCAAAGCGCCGAACATGCGCAAGCTGTCCGAAAACATTCAGCTCAGCAATGAGAGCCCGGCCAAGCAAGTCGAAGTGACGCTGGGCGTCAGCGAGGAAGAGGGCAAGGTCGACGCCCGGATCGAGGTCAAGGAAGAGCAGCCTGAGCGCATCTACCTTACGCTGGACAATACCGGGACCAAGGGCACCGGCAAGCATCGCCTCGGCATTTCCTACCAAAACTCGAATCTGGGCAACAGCGATCAGGTGCTGACGCTGGCCTACATGACCGCAGTCGATCCGCCGGGCGGCATGAAGATTCTTGGCAACCGGGTGAATCCGATGCAGGACGGAAACGGCGTGAAGGTCGATATTTTCAGTATCGGTTATCGCCTGCCGCTGTATTCGATCGGCGACAGCATCGACTTCATTTACGGCAATTCGAGCAGCGACTCGCCGGCCAATTCGCCCAACCTCGGCTCGGGCCTCGCCATTAACGGCAAAGGCGAGGTGTTTGGTCTGCGCTACAACCACATGCTGGGCCGTTCCGGTGAATACACCTCCAAGCTGGTGCTGGGCTTCGACTACAAATACGTGAACAGCCGCTGCACTGTTGCCGGCGTTCCAACGCCGTTTGGCGCAGCCGGCTGTACGCCCTATACCTTGCGACCCGTTTCGGCGACCTACAGCGGTCAGTGGCAAAAGCCGGGTGAGGCCATCGATTTCAACGTCGGCGTGACGCACAACATGTTCCCCGCAGGTAGTGAATTCGATTTCACCCCCGCGCCTCCTGCGGCCGGTGGCCGCGATCATTATTCTGCGGCGTCGGGCTATCAGACCAAGGACAAGTTTTCCGTCCTGCGCTTGGGCGGCAGCTATACCACGGCTGTTGCAGGCGACTGGCTGGTGCGCGTTGCAGCGAGCGGCCAGCTCGCGAACAACGCATTGCCGGCCGGCGAACGACTCGGGCTAGCGGGATCGAACGCGGTGCGCGGTTTCCTTGAACGCGCAGTGGCCACCGATCGCGGCTATTTCGCCAATCTCGAAGCCTATTCGCCGGACATCGCGGCCAGCCTGGGCGTGCCGGGGAATTTGAAGTGGCTGGTTTTCCTTGACGCGGCGCAGGGTGCCAACCTCAACCCGTCGGCGAACCAGAAGGTAAATATTGCATCGGTCGGTGTCGGTTTGCGTTACAACTTGAAGAAAGATATCAGCGCTCGCCTGGACATTGCGCGAGTCATGGATGGCGTCTGGCCGAATGGCGCGCCAAGCGTCGCTCTCGACGGCGACATCCGCGGCCACTTCGGGCTTGCCTTCGGTTTCTGAGCCGAGGAAACAGTTTGGACTGAGTGTGACTTACTCCCTGGCACGCGAGTGGGTTTACGGCTATAAGTGATATAAGTGGGCGGCTGTCCCGTCCTTGGAGTTTGCAAGATGAGCTACAGGAACCCTTCCCCGAAACAGTCTTCCAGACTGTCCACGTCGGTTCGACTCGGCGTTGCGGCGGTGGCGGCATGCTTCATCGCGGCCCCGGTCTTCTCCAACCCGGTGAATCCGACTGTCGTCAATGGCACGGCCAGCTTCAATCAGGCCGGCAACGTATTGACGGTGACCAACAGCAACGGCGCCATCATCAATTGGGATAAATTCTCGATCCAGCGCGGCGAAACCACGCATTTCGCCCAGACGTCGGCCTCCAGCAGCGTCATGAACCGGGTGCTCAACGACCCGACGGTGATCTACGGTACGCTCAGTTCCAATGGCCGCGTGTGGCTGGTTAACCCCGCCGGCATTTTTGTCGGCCCGGGCGGGCGGGTTGACGTGGCGGCTTTTGTCGCGATTGCGGGGAGCGTCACCAATGGCGACTTCTTGGCCAACCGGTTGCGGTTCGACGCCGGCATGGGCGCCGGGAATGTCGTCAATCAGGGTCAGATCACCACTCCACTGGGCGGCAGCGTTTACCTGATCGGCAGCAATGTAACGAACGAAGGCATCATCACCACGCCGCAGGGCGAGACCATCCTCGCTGCCGGCAGCAAGATCGAGCTTATCGACAGCGCCACGCCCGGAGTGAAGGTCGAAATCACCGGTGCCGAAGGCAACGCCACCAATCTCGGCACCATCACCGCAGAGGCCGGCCGCATCGGCATTGCCGGCGTCATCGTCAGGAACAGCGGCCAGCTCAATGCCAGCAGCGTGGTCAGCGAAGGCGGGCGCATCTTCCTCAAGGCCAGCCAGGACGCCTATGTCGACGGCAATGGCCGTATCGTCACCACGGGCACCAAGGGCGGTAGCGTCGAGGTGCTCGGCGATACTGTAACAGTGACGGACAATGCCGAGATCGATGCCAGCGGTACCAACGGCGGCGGCCGCATCATGGTCGGTGGCGATTATCAGGGCAAGAATCCTGCGCTGCAAAATGCCGCCGTCAGCTACTTCGGTTCTGGCGCCCGCCTCAAGGCCGACGCCACAGAAGTCGGCGATGGCGGTACGGTGATCGTCTGGGCCGACGACACGACAGGCGCTTACGGCAACATCTCCGCGAGAGGTGGGGTGAGCGGCGGCAATGGCGGCTTTGTCGAAACTTCGGGGCACCTCTCGCTTGACATCTCGGGCGTTCGCGTCGATACACGCGCGCCGCAAGGACGAACCGGCAACTGGCTGCTCGACCCGGTTGATGTCCTGATCGACAACAATTCACCTGGCGATACTTTCTCCATGTCGCCCGGCGTCAATTCGCATTTCTATGCCGGTGACATCGCAACGGCATTGGGTACGACCAACGTAACCATCCAGACCTACGGCGGGACTGTGGGTGCAGGCAACATTACCGTTTCCGGCGCCTCGATCTTCTATGGCGGCGCCAGCAGTCTGACGCTGGCTGCCTACGGCGGCGGCAGCGCTACCGGCAACATCAACATCACCAACAGCGACCTCTTCGTGAATGGCGGCGTGAATCTGCTGGCCGGTTGGGATAGCGGCGGCTTTACCGGCGCGAACGTGATCTCCGGCAAGGGCGACATCAACATTTCCGGTACGAAGATTCAGAGCAATGGCGGGGCCGTCAATCTTTGGGCCGGCAAGGACATCGCGCTGTCCAGTTCCGGCAGCTTCGGCACTTGGGTGCAAGGTGCCAGCATGAACGTTGCGGCGGGGAATAACCTGACGCTGACAGGCGGTTCAGGCGACATTTCCGGTCCGCAAGGCCCGGGCGTCATGCTCATGAGCATGGGTACGCAAACCGTTAGCGCCGGAAACCAGATCCTGCTCCAGGCCGGCAGCGCCAACAACACCAACCCGATGTACGGCGGCAACATGTCCGGTGGTGGCGTCGCCATCTGGTCGGACGCGGACCAGACCGTTTCCGCCCATGTCATCAAACTCTACGCCGGTGCCAGCGGCCACGACAACGGGGCAGGCTTGCACGCCTACGGCAACCAGGCAATCACCATTACCGGCGCGGGCGGACTCCTCGAACTGAAGGGTGGCGGCGACAGCAGCGCAGCCGTATATGGCGGCGCCGGCAGCTACAACAATCAGGCGCGGATCGAGCATGGCCAGTGGTACGCCAACAACTCGTACTACGGCAGCGGCGCTCAGACGATCACCATCTACGGCGGCGGTTCCGTCAATCTGCAGGCCGGCAGCGGCACCGGCGCACTGGGTTATTACAGTTCCGACTGCTATGCGACCCCGCTTGGCGAGGCCTGCCGGGGCAGCAGTAACGATGCGGCCATCTACAACGGCGTAGGTGCCCAGACACTTGATTTTGTTGGCGGAGGCTCTCTCACGATCACGGGCGGCAGCGCCGGCACCCAGAACTGGGCCGGGATCAACAATCAACTCACGGCGACGACGCAAACCATCAACGGCAACGCGGCCATAACCGTCACGGGCGGCAGCGGCGGCGGCAGCGCCCTCAGTTACGGCGGCGATACCTTCCAGCTTTCCAATGACGCGGGAATCAACAGCCAGGGAGCCGGAGACCAAACGGTCAATGCCAGTTCGATCACACTGAATGGCGGAAATGCCACCTACGGGGGTGCGGGCATCAGCAATGACAGTGGCTACTCGAATTACATCACCACTGTCGGCAACCTGAGCATGTACGGTGGCGGCAGCAGCGCCGGCGACGAATTCGCCGGAGGCGTCTATATCGGCAACAAGAACGGCGGAGCCATCAATCTGCAGATCGGCGGCGATCTGTACATCAAGGCCGGCAGCGGCACCTCGTCGCCCGCGATCATCGGCACGCTAGACGGCCCTGCCAACGTCTATATCAACACCGGCGGCAATGCCAGCATCATCGCTGCCGGAAGCGGTGCCGGCATCGGCTCGCAATCCACCGGCTATGGCGGCGCGGTGAGCATCATCGCGGGCAACGATCTCACCATCACCGACAGCGCCACGCGCGGCGTGATGATCGGCAGCCTGTATGACACCGGCAGTGCCACCAGCATCACGCTGAGATCCGGTCGCGACATGACCATCGGCAGCGCCAGCGGCTACGGTGCGCTGATCGGGGTCAAGAATTCACCCACCGGGAACTCGTGGGTCGATATTCGCGCTGGCCAGGATTACTATGGCGGCGGCAATCTGTTGCTCGCCGGCAGCAGCAGGATCGATATTGGCGGCGGCTACAGCAATGTTCACCTCCGCGCCGGGCAGAGTTCGGCAACCAACGGCAACATTACGCAGAACGCCGGCAGCGTAATTTATGGCGGGGCCGTTTCCTTCAACGCGGATGGCAACCTGACGCTCAATGGCGGCACTTTCGCCAGTGGCTACGGGACGACGACCTATGCCGTGGCCGGCCTCGATTCCGGATACCGATTCGGCTACAACTACACGCGTAGCCTGTACGGCGGCGATGTCTCCATTGGCGGCCGGTTGGAGGCAGTCGGCAACCTGGAAATCTATGCGCTGAGCGGCGGCGCCACCGGGACGCGAGGCAATATCACGCAGCAAACCGGCGGCATTGTCAGTGCCGGCAACATCGTGATGAGTGCGTGGGGGAATGTCGACTTGTCAGGAACGGTCTCCGCGAGCAGTTCTCTGGGCGCTACAGCAGGCGTTGCGGTGGACTGCGGTGACGGCTGCTACCAATCCCCGTATGCCAGCACATACGGCGGCAATGTCTTCATCAGAAATGGCGCCCAGGTTTCTTCCGGCAGCAACCTCAATATCGCCGCCAATGTGGGCTATGGAACCTACGGCAACGGCAACGTCACGCAAGACAGCGGCAGCAGCATTGTCGGCGCCAGTGTAAACATTGATTCGGGCGGCTCGACGATTCTCAACGGAACCGTAACCGCCGACTCGTGGGAACTGTATGTTCGGGCGGGCTATCAGTCAAAATACTTCACGGATGCGCCTGGCGGCGTAACGCCATACGGCGGTAGTATTTCGGTAGCCGGTGCCCTCGCCGGGGAATACGGAGTTTTCCTTGTCGCCGAGTCGGGATCGATGTCCGGGCTCAGCGGCGATATCACTCAATCGGCCGGCAGCCTCAGCGCACCATGGGGCTCCGTATCCATCATCGGCGGCGGCAACGTGGTGCTCAACGGCAGCCTCGATGGGGGCGAGGGCTGCTGCACGGCGATTACGGTCAAGTCAGGGTTTTCCGATTACAACAACATGCCGACATCTAACGGCGGCAATATTTCCCTTGCGGGCGTCCTCTCGGGGTATGGCAGTGTTTACCTGTCTGCCGAAGCAGGGTCCGGTTCCGGACTCAACGGCAACGTCATGCAATCGGCCGGCAGCATCACGGCAACAGATGGCAATGTCGAGATCGTGGGCGCCGGCAACGTCACTCTCAACAGCAGCGTAAGCGCTTACGGCGGTTCAGGGGCGGTCACGGCGGGACGCTCCTACTATACCGGGACCGCGTCGCCCTACGGCGGCAACGTTCTCATTGGTGGGCACTTTGCCAGCGATGGAACCACCTCGATTACCGCCAATGTCGGCTACGGAACCTACGGCAACGGCAATGTCACGCAAGCCAGCGGCAGCAGCATTGCCGGTCACAGCGTAAACATCAACTCGGGCGGCTCGACGAATCTCGGCGGAACCGTAACCGCTACCGGCAGTTACGGGTCGGTGTACGTTCGCGCTGGCTATCAGACGACTAATTTCGGACAGGGCTACCAGTACGTAACACCCTACGGCGGCAATATTGCACTGGGCTCCGGCAGTTCGATCAGCGGATACTCGGTCGGGCTCGACGCCTACAGCGGCACCAATGCCAGCGAGAACGGCAACATCCTGCAGGCGGCCGGCGGCACCATCAACATCACCGGCGGCTACACCAATTACTTCAGCGCAGACGGCGACCTGAAACTCGATGGATTGGTTTCGCTGGCGAACGGAGACTCTCTGTACGCTTACGCCGGCGACTCGGGTGCTGCGGGCAAGACGCTCCGGGTGGCGAATATCTCGGCGCCCAATGGCGGTCACATTGGCCTGGATTCGACCGGCGATATCCAGGTCGGCAGTGTCTCCGTGCCTACGGGCTACGTCGGCATCTGGGCCGATGGCGCCATCAGCCAGACCAGCGGCAGTTCGCTGATCACGGCCGACAGCATCTATCTGAGCAGCCAATACGGCGGTGCTGCCGGCAAACCGGCCATCAGCGCAAACACGTCGGCGACCTCCAGCCTGACGGGCTATGTCGGGTCGGGGGCGACTTATGGTGGCATTTCGATCAGCAACCAGACCATCGCGCCGAGTTCCATCAGTTTGACGGACAGCGCCAGCTACGGGGCAGCGGTCGGTTTCAACAATAGCTACGGCGGTGAGTTGTCACTGAGCGGCCTTACTTTCAATGCCGGGACGGGGGATGTATTCATCGCCTCGGGCGGCTCGATGACGGGCGTCGACAGCACGCCTTTCGGGGGATCTCCGGCCAATGTCATGCTGGTCGCGGGTACCGACATGAGCTTCGCTGGGCCGCTGAGTTCCTCGGCTAACGTCGGTCTCGTGGCCGGCGGCCTGATGAACATTGACCAGCCGGTGAGTGGAGCGAATGTCGCCGTCGTCGGCGGGACCACTACCATTGGCGCTGGCGGCTCTGTCAGCGCGACGAGTGATGCAGTCGTGTTCGGATCGGTAATCAACGTCGGCTCCGGTGCTTCGGTTAGCGGCGCCAACGTATTGCTCAGAGGCTTGGTGGAAGGGACTGGAACCCTGAATCTGTATGGCGGGGTTGCAGCAAATGGAGGCCAATTGGAATTCAATCTGGCCAACGTCTATGGCGGTTCCGGCGGCGGCCTTTCGGCGGGCGGCTCGACAAGCAACATTACGGGCTTTGCCTCGGGCAACATCACGCTGGATAGCGGGGCCTATTTCATGGCCGGCAACGACGTCAAACTGACCATGATGGGCGGGGATTCGACGATCTACCTGAGCAATGGCGGCTACATTCTTGCCAACGCGCTCACCACCATTCATCTCGCGTTCACCAGCCGCTCGAGCGGCGGCATAATGATTGATGGCCTGGCCCCATCCCCGATTCAGCCGGGAGCTTCCGGTAGCGGGTTCTACGTGGGCAGCTACGGGAATGCTGCGGTCGAGGGATCAGGTCTCGTTCTCGCCTATGCGAACACTTCCGTCGTGGATCCTTGCGTTACCAACCCGACGCTGTGCAAGGTGGAAGACAAGCCACCTACCCAAAGCGACCTGCCGCCGCCACCGCCGCCACCAAAGGGCGACGACGTGAGCAACAACAGCGGCGGCACGGAAGGTACTTTCGGCGCCGACGAGTCGGGTGGCGACAAAGGCAACGGCAAGGACGAGAAGAAGGACGACGAGAAGGACAAGAAGGACAAGAAGTCGGACGAAGCCAAGGACGAGAAGAAAGATGAAAAGCCAGCCCAGAAGAAAGTTGCCCAGTGCTCGTAAGTCGGAGCCCGGCATGATGCGGGTCGTGCTCGCGGTCTTGGCCGCCGGGATATTCTGGACCCCGGTCGCGCAAGCGGCTGCAGCGGGCCAGATCACCCATCTGTCGGGTACGCTGTCGGCCAAGCGGGCCGACGGCACGAGCAAATTGCTGTCCGTCAAATCCGAGGTTCTCGAAGGTGACACGCTGGGAACCGAGGCGGAGACGTATGCCCGGATCAAGTTCGCTGACGGCGGAGAGGTCGTCATGCGTCCCGGCACCCAGCTGAAAATTGAGAGCTACGCCTACAACGCTGCGAAGCCCGAGAGTGACAACATCATCATGAGCATGTTCAAGGGCGGTTTGCGTGCGGTGACAGGACTGGTAGGCAAGCGTAGCCGGGAAAAGGTCAGCTTCCAGACCGAAACGGCGACCATCGGCATCCGCGGCACCCACTTTGGCGCCCTGCTGTGCCAGAACGATTGCGGCGGCGTGCCCACAACGGGCGGCCAACCGCCTCCCAACGGTTTGCACGTGGATGTAACCAGCGGGGCCATTGTCATGAGCAACAAGGCCGGCACGGTGCAGATCAATGCCGGACAGTTCGGCTTTGCCGCGAATGCCAACACTCCGCCGGTTCCGGTGCCGCCGCAACAGGGCATCCAGGTCACGATGCCGAGCTCGATCGCGCAGAACAAGGGCGGCGGCAAGGGCATCGGCAAGGGCGATGACACCGAATGCAAGATGTGACCTGCCCGCGAAGCGGCGTCCCAGTTCCGCAAAGCGCCTGCCACGCAGCAAAATCCCAGGGCCGCGACCGCCCGATCCTCAATTCATAGGTGCAGCGCTTTCATTTCATCTCCGGTCTTCCCCGCTCGGGGTCGACCCTGCTGTCGGCGATCCTGAGCCAGAATCCGCGCTTCCACGCCGGCATCAGCAGCCCTTTGGCGGCGTTTTTCTCATCCCTGCTCTCCCAGGTCAGCGTCGGCAGCGAATGGTCGACACGCGTGACCACCACCCAGCGTCGTCGTCTGCTGCATGGATTGTTCGAGTCCTACTACGCCGACCTACCGGCCGAAAAGGAAGTGGTGTTCGACACCAACCGCGTGTGGACTGCGCGTCTGCCGGCTTTGCTGGACATGTTTCCGCAGGCGCGCGTGATTGCTTGCGTGCGCAACGTCGCGTGGGTGATGGACAGCATCGAACGCCTCTACCGCAAGAACCCTTACGAGAACACAGCCCTGTTTTCCAACGATGCCGAGCGCAGCACGGTATTCACTCGCACGGAAACCTTGGCGCAGCGCAATCGGCTCGTGGGTTTGGCTTACTCAGGGCTCAAGGAGGCCTATTACAGCGAGCAGGGGCGGGCGATGCTGGTGGTCGATTATGATTTGCTGGTGCAGAGGCCAGCCCATGTGATTCCGCTGATTTACCAGTTTCTCGGCGAGGAAGCGTTTCCCCACGATTACAACAACCTTCAATTCGACACGCCTGACTATGATGAAGGTCTCGGCTTGGCCGGGTTGCACAAGGTCAGGCAGAAAGTCAGCCTCGAGCCGCGCGAAACCATTCTGCCGCCCGATCTATTTGAGCAGTATTCTCAGTTGTCTTTCTGGTACAACACGGCCAGCAGCCGCTGCAACGTGCTCATGGCGCGTCCCTAGAGGGAATATTTCCGCGGCTTTCCAGGAAGTCGATCAGCCGCAAAACGCAGTCGTCAATTCCGGCCTCATCCGCAGGCAGCATCACTTCGGGCCGTTCCGGGGCTTCATAGGCCGAGTCGATGCCGGTAAATAACGGCACCAGACCGGCGCGGGCGCGCTGGTACAGCCCCTTCGGGTCGCGCCGTTCGCAAACGGACAGCGGCGTATTGACGTAAACCTCGATGAACTCCCCCTGCTCGAACAGCGCGCGAACCGCGTTTCGCTCGGCACGAAAAGGGGAGATCAACGCCACCACCACGATCAGTCCCGCATCGACGAAAAGTCGCGCCAGCTCGCCCACGCGCCGCATGTGTTCCTGGCGGTCCGCATCCGAGTAGCCGAGGTCGCGACTCAATCCCCGCCGCACGGAGTCTCCATCCAGCAGGTAGCAGTGCAGGCCACGCTCGAACAGCATTGATTGCAGGCCGCTGGCGATGGAAGACTTCCCGGCTGCACTCAGCCCTGTCAGCCATACCACGCAAGGATTCTGCCCGAGGGCCCGTGCCCGTGCTCCTTTGTCTATCAGACGCGGGTTGGTTTCACTCGAAGCCGTCATGTCGATACTTCCTGCTCGATCGGAATTGATTCGGGACGAGGCTACTTCTGCTTGGGCACTCGTCCCATCAGGTAGAACTCGTCGTTCGGCCGCATGGCGGTCATGTTGGCCATGCGATTCGAAAGGCCGAAGAAGGCTGCAACGCCGCCGATGTCCCAGATGTCCTCATCGTTGAAGCCCTGCTCATGCAGGGTGGCGAAGTCAGCATCGTTGATCGCGCCGGAATCGAGCGCGACTTTCATGGCGAAATCCAGCATCGCCTTCTGGCGCGGCGTGATGTCGGCCTTGCCGTAATTGACGGCGACCTGATCGGCGACCAGCGGGTTCTTGGCCCGAATGCGCAGGATGGCGCCATGCGCCACTACGCAGTACTGGCAGCCGTTGGCGTTCGAGGTGGCCACCACGATCATCTCGCGCTCGGCTTTGGAAAGACCGCTCTCCTTCTCCATCAGCGCATCGTGGAAGGCGAAGAAGGCGCGCCACTCGGCCGGGCGATGCGCCAGCGCCAGGAACACGTTTGGAATGAAGCCGGATTTCTCCTGTACCTCGAGGATGCGGGCGCGGATGTCTTCGGGCATGTCTTCCAGCTTCGGGATTGGATACCGGCTGATCGGTGGCAGGCTCATGATGTCTCCATTGAAATAGCTTTGGTGTCAGCGTATTTTATGTCCCTGTTCCGTTGGACGGGGACGATATCCCACGATATGTTCCCGTCCCGTCGGGCGGAGCCGCCATCCCGGGATGCGGTTTCTCAAGTCAATCCCAACTCAGAACAGGAGACCTGCATGCACATGTCCCGAGTCAAAGCCGCCAAGAAAGCAGGCCAACAGGCGGAGTTCGATAGCTTGATGCCTGCAAGCCGGGTCGACCGGCGCGCCTTCATCGTCACTGCGCTGGGTGCCGGCTTCGCGCTGGCGGTACAGCCGACCGCGGCGCAAAGTCCGATCAAGACCGGCACGGAAGGGCTCACCGCAGGCGAGGTCAAGGTGCCGGTCAGCGATGGCGTGATGGTTGCCTACCGGGCCATGCCGGTCGCGGCAAAGAATGCTCCGGTGGTTCTGGTTGTCTCCGAAATCTTCGGCGTGCACGAGCATATTGCAGATGTCTGCCGGCGCCTGGCCAAACAGGGCTACCTGGCTATCGCACCTGAGCTTTTCGCGCGCTACGGCGATCCGCGCAAGATCGCCAGTGTTCCCGACATCCTTTCCACCATCATCGCCAAAACGCCGGATGCAGGCGTTTTGGCCGACCTCGACGCCTGCGTGACCTGGGCCGGAAAGAACGGCGGCGACGCGGCCCGTCTGGCGATTACCGGCTTCTGCTGGGGCGGACGCATCACCTGGCTCTACGCCGCGCACAATCCTGCGCTCAAGGCCGGTGTGGCATGGTACGGCAGGCTTGACGGCGAGATCAACGACCGCACGCCGAAGTATCCGCTCGACCTGGCAGCGCAGGTCAAGGCGCCGGTACTCGGTCTGTACGGCGGAAAGGACCAGGGAATTCCGCTGGAGGATGTAGATTCGATGCAGGCGGCGCTGAAGAAGGCCGGCAGCAAGTCGCAGATTCATGTCTATCCGGATGCCCCGCATGCCTTCCATGCGGACTACCGTCCGAGTTATCGCAAGGACGCTGCGGAGGACGGCTGGAAGCGGCTGCTGGTGTGGTTGCGCGAGAGCGGAGTTTGAACCCTCTTCGTGCCCTTGCAGTGCCGGAAAGCAGCTTTTATTGATTGACTGCGGGGTCGCGGGCGTGCCGCTCGGTCAGCCTGGAACCGATATGCTCGTTCCATCATCGCGCCAAGGTAGTGTTTGGCTATACTATGCCGAGACATGGGGATCGCAGCCAACTACGAGCTGAAAAGCGCGGTTTCGGGTGTTAACTGGCCTGGCATCCCTTCGCCCGAAGGCGCCGCACTGCTCGCACTGCAGTATCAATTCGAACGTAGCCAGTGGTGGCCACCGGCTACGCTCGAAGCGAAGCAATTCAGGCAACTGCGAGAAGTGCTCGCGCACGCCGCGCAAACCGTGCCGTTCCACCGCGAACGACTCGGCGCGGCTGGCATCGACCCGGCCCACGACATCGATCCCGCCGCGTTCGCACGCTTGCCATTGCTTACGCGGCGCGATATCCAGACGCAAGGTGCGGCGCTGGTATCGCAAGCACTGCCGCCCGGACATGGCCAACGGGTCGAACACAAGACCAGCGGCTCCAGCGGCGAACCGCTGCGCGTGTTAGGTACCCAACTCGACACGACGTTCTGGCTCGCGCAGACGCTGCGCGATCATCTTTGGCACCGGCGTGATTTTGCCGGCAAGTTGTGCGCGATCCGCAGCCGTGTCGATGACATCGAACTGCGCGGATGGGGGCCTGCTACCGATGCCCTCTTCGTCACCGGCCCGGGTGCGCTGCTCAACATCCGTACCGATCCGGCGCAGCAACTGAAGTGGTTGCAGCAGCACAATCCCGATTACCTGTTAAGTCACCCGACCAACTTGCGCGAGCTGGCGAGGCTATCGCTCAGGGAAGGCGTCAAGCTACCCCTGTTGCGCCAGGTGCGCAGCTTCGGTGAAACGCTGCCCCAAGACCTGCGGGCGCTATGCCGCGAAGCGTGGGACGTCAGCGTGGCTGACGTTTACAGTGCGGAGGAAGTCGGTTACATCGCGCTGCAATGCCCCGAGCATGAGCATTACCATCTTCAATCGGAGCATCTGCTGATCGAGATCCTGGACGATGCCGGCCGGCTATGCACTCCCGGTACGATCGGGCGCGTCGTCGTCACCACGCTGCACAATTTCGCGATGCCGCTGATCCGTTATGCGCTCAATGACTACGCCGAAGTAGGCGAGCCGTGCGACTGCGGCCGCGGGTTGCCGGTGCTCACGCGCATTCTCGGCCGCAGCCGCAACATGCTGGCGCTGCCCGATGGCCGGCGCTACTGGCCGAGTTTTCCCGTAATGCGTTACGCCGATGCCACGATCCGCCAGCTGCAGATCATCCAGCACACGCGCGGGACGGTCGAAGCGCGTTTCGTCGCCGAACGCACATTGCAGCCGGACGAAGAACGTGCCCTGATCGCAGCCATCCATGATGCGCTGGGGTTTCCGTTTGCCGTGACGCTGACGCCGGTCCCCGACATCGCGAGGTCACCCGGGATGAAGCATGAGGACATCGTTTCGCTGGTTGCGGCGGACGATGAGCCCGTCGCCTGAGGTCGCCGCCATGGCCATCGAGATTCGCAGAATGCAGCCGTCCGACTTCATGCACGTGATGACGCTGCTCGCGCACTGGAACATTGCGCCAGTCGCGCCCTCGCGTGAAGTGCCCGTTCCGGAGCGCACGGAAATCATCGCTGACAATACCTATGTTGCGCTCGACGGCGACCGGATTGTCGGTGTTTGCAGCTTTATTCAGCATTCACCGGTTCTCGCCGAGGGCGCCAGTCTCGGCGTTGATCCTGCCTATCACGGCCGGGGAGTCGGCGACAAGTTGGCCTTGGCGGTGCGCCGCGAAATGTTCGTGCGCGGCGTGCGGACCGTCCGCAGCGAATCCGATCGTCCCGAAACCATACAGTGGCTCGTCGGGCGGGGGCACCGCATTGTCGGCACAGTGCCCAAGCGCCATACTTTCGGTTCGCCCGACGTCGGGCAGTGGACCGTACTCGAATTTGATCTCGATTCGCTGCCTGGATTGCGCGAACCGGGTTCAGAGTGAGCGTGCAGGGAATTCGCAATTTGATGGGCTCGATCTGGGAAAGGCAGAACCTGGAGCAGGAAGCGCAGCATGCAGAAGTGGCCGTGGCAGAATGCTTCTATCGCCTGTTCGTGTTCCTCACCCATGGATCCACTGATAATCAATCTTGCACCCACCGGTCTGGTGCCGACGCGCGATCAAACGCCTCACGTGCCGATGACGGCCGAGGAAGTGGCGGTGGACTGCGCGCGCTGCTGCGCCGCCGGGGCGAGCATGCTGCATCTCCATGCGCGGGCTGCCGACGGATCCCCCAGTTGCTCGCGCGAGGTGTTCGGCGAACTGGTTGCCGCCGTTCGGCGACGTGCCCCCGATGCGATCATCGTCACCACGACCAGCGGACGACGCGCCTCCGAGGTGGAATTGCGCGGCGCCAGCCTGACTCTCGAAGGTGAGCAAAAGCCGGATATGGCGAGCCTGACTTTGGGATCGCTGAACTTCAGTGCTGAGGCCAGCATCAGCGCTCCAGAGACGGTGATGCGGCTCGCCGCGCTCATGAAAGAGCGGGGCATCCGGCCGGAACTGGAAGTGTTCGATCTGGGCATGGTGAATTTCGCCAAGATCCTGATCGACAAGGGCCTGATCGAGCCGCCGTTCTATTTCAACATCCTGCTCGGCAACCCCTCCTCCGCGCAGGCCAGCCTGCTGCATCTGGGAACCTTGGTGGCAGACCTGCCGCCGCAGTCGGTCTGGTCGGTGGCCGGCATCGGCCGCCATCAGGCGGCCGCCAATGCCCTCGGCGTCGTCGTCGGCCATGGCGTGCGCACGGGGCTGGAGGACAATCTTTGGTTCGACGACGCTCGCACTCTGCTCGCCACCAACCTGCAACTGGTGGAACGGGTAGCGGCCCAGGCGGCGGCCATTGGGAGGCCTCTGGCGAGTCCGGGCCAGGTGCGCCGCAGGCTGGGACTGGCGCCAAGGCCATGACCAAGACCAAGACCAGAGCCGTTCCCCGCCAGTTGGTGATCTTTGGCGCCAGTAACATCGTTTCCGACATCTTCGACTGTGCGCTGGGCAATGGCCTGCATCCCGCCAAGGTGGTGCTGCACTTGCCGGAATCCGCCGGCGAACGGGACATTCCATTGGCTGCGCGCATTGCGGCGTTGAAGGGCCTGTGCGAGGCACCGCAGGTGCAAATGCTGGATGATTTTCAGCCCGCTGTCGATGAGTTATACCTGCTGGGCCCGACGACGCCGACCCGAGCCAACCTGGCGGCGGAGATCGAGCGACGCTTCAGCCTTCGCTACCACCGGCTGATCCATCCCACTGCCTATGTATCGCCGCTGGCGAAGCTGGGTCAGGGCGTCTTCGTCGGCGCCAACAGCGTGATCGGCCCCGGCGCCTGCCTCGGCGACCATGTCTTCGTCAATCGCGGTGTCACCATCGGCCATGACACGCACATCGGATCCTATTCCCGGATCCAGCCGGGCGCCAATCTGGGCGGCTTGTCGCGGATCGGCTGCGGCGTTACGGTGGCCATCGGCGCAACCTTGCTGGAGCGGCTGGTGATTGGCGATGGCGCATTTGTAGGAGCCGGCGCCGTAGCGACCGAGGATGTGCCCGACGGTGTGCTGGTGCTGGGAATCCCCGCGAAGTTCAAGAAGACTTTGTAAGCCGCGCTCCGGCGAGAGTCGACGCCTGCCGGCAAGCAGCCAGCAGTGCGGGGCCCGAGGCCTCGATGTCGAATCGTTCATTGAAGCGCTGGCGCAGGCTTGCGCCCGTGTCGGCTCGCAACTCGGGGCTTTCGGTCAGGGCCGCCAGGCGCTCCATGTAGGAGTCCATGTCCGTCAGGGCCAGTTCGCCCACCTTGTCGCCGCCATCGGACGCGGCGAAGGCCGTCACCGCCAGGCCCTCGGCCATGGCTTCTGCGACGCTGAATCCGCCGCCCATGCGTGGCGGATTCACGTAGATATCCGAGCAGCGCAATATGCCAGGCAGGTCATTGCGGGTGGCCAGCGCCCGCACGCGGCCCGGCGGCGCCTGCCTCAACGCTTCCGGTAGATTCCCCTCACCTCCTACCAGGAGCCAGACGACACGGGGATGGGCCGACATCAGCTGCAGCATCCGGTTCGCCCACTCTGCTTTTACTTCGCGTTCGAGACGGAAGCCCGCCGTAATCCAGATTACGGCCGCCTCGTCGATACCGAGCTGTGCGCGGGTGACGTCGATAGGCTTTCGCGAGCGCCGCACGCGCCAGGGGTGAAAGATCGGCAGCGCGGGCGGGAAGATTCCTCCCCAGGCTTCCTTGCGATCTGCGTCCGGATCGGCTGTAAGCCAGACGTCCAGCGGGCCGATTGGCGCGACGCTGTTGACGCTGATGCCGACGACCGGGCGGACAGCATACAAAGCCGCTGCGAGCGGCGAATAGAGCCCGACCAGGAGCACGACATCGGGATTGAACTCGGTCAGCACGGGCATCAGGTTTCGCCAGCGTCCCGGCAGGCTGAAGCGGGCGTCGCTGATCGTCATGCCGACGCCGGCCGGCAGGATGTGCGCCCACGCCTTTGCGTCCAGGGTTGGCAACACGAGCTCCTGCCCGTCCCCGCGAAACAGCGCTGCGTCGGGCGGCCTGAGTTCCTGCGCCGAAAATATGCGCACCTGGAGGCCTTCGCGCGCGAGAACGGCGCACTGTTCAACGGCCATCACGCTGGGTGTGTGGAACTGATGCCCGATGTACGGAGCGACTACCGCCACGCGCTGAATCTTGTCCGCCGCGCGCGGCGCAAAGCCCGGCGGGATCAGTCGGGCGGCGTCCTGCATCAGGCGCTTGGCCATTTCGGGCACATGCCCGGCGGTCAGGGCGGCGACGAAGGCGGACCGTTCCTCGAGATTCTGCAATGAGCTCAGCCACTGGTAGGCCATCAGCGCGGCCAGGCGGTCCGGCTCGTTCGGCTCTGCCGCCATGGCCCGCGTCGCGGCCGCGTTTTCGAAGCGGGATTCGCCGGTGGCACCGGCAAGGAATGTCAGTCGCAGGACATCGTTGCGCATATCATCGTTTGGCAGGCCTTCGAGCACGTCGAGCGCCGACCGCCGTGCGGCCTGGTCGGCGGTTCCATGCCAGATTGCCAGCAGGTTGTGCCAGCGCTGGGCACACTGGGGCTCCTTCAGCACTCGGTCGAGGGCATCGAGCAGCAGTGTCATGACGAGAGTGGGTTGATCGGGTGGGCGCCCATCAGAGGGATGTTACCGCGGGTGCCGTACATGCGAAGCATGCTGCCGCGTCCGATGATCGGCAGCGCTGGCTGGCAGATCAGCTCGGGGTGGTGGCCAGTCGCGCCAGCGCGGCGCGGCCGGAAAGCAGATGGTCGTGCATGCGCTGCCCCGCCAAGGCTGAATCCTTCAGGCGCAAGGCTTCGAGGATTTCGCGATGTTCTGCCAGCGATTGCTTCAGTCGACCCTCGAGCCGCAAGGAATCACGGCGGGTAAGCTTGATGACCTTGCGCGCATCGTCGATCAATTGCGCGAGATAGCGGTTGCCGGCAATTTCCTGCAAGGCGGTGTGGAAGCGCTGGTTGGTCTCGAAGAAGCGGTCGGCATCATTGGCGGTCGCATGCCGCTCGAGCTCCGCGTGAATTGCGGCGAGCCGGGCAAAGTCGGCGCTGGTGGCACGGCGCGCCGCCTCCGCGGCGACCCGTCCTTCGAGCAAAGCCATCACGGGGAAGACCTCGTCGATGTCCTGTTCCGACAACTGGGTCACATAGCAGCCGCGGCGTGGCTTGAGCACGACCAAGCCTTCGGCGGCGAGCACTTTCAGCGCTTCGCGCAGCGGCGTGCGGCTGATGCCATACTCCAAGGCGAGCGCTTGCTCGTCGATCCAGCCCCCGGGCGGCAGCTCATGCGCGAAAATGCGGCTGCGCAGGCGCTCGGCCACCTGTTCATACAAGGCGGGTGCGGTAAGAATGTGTGACGACGGTCTTGCATTCATAATTATGGATGCAGTATCATGGCTCCTCGTCAGGAAGTCAAGCGCCTCAAAAAGGAAGAGACATGAGCAAGGCACCCGAAGTCGGCATTCCCTCGATCGAGGCCTGGACCAAGGCGGCTGCCAAGTCGGCCCCCGACGGTGATGTTGCGCGGCTGAACTGGATCACCCCGGAAGGCCTGACCGTCAAGCCGCTCTACACCAAGGCCGATGTCGAGGGCCTGCCCTACGCGGACACCCTGCCGGGCTTTGCGCCTTTTCTGCGCGGGCCGCAGGCCACCATGTACGCGGTACGGCCCTGGACCATCCGTCAGTACGCCGGCTTCTCCACCGCCGAGGCGTCCAACGAGTTTTACCGCCAGGCGCTGGCCGCCGGCGGTCAGGGTGTCTCGGTCGCATTCGATCTCGCCACGCATCGCGGCTACGACTCCGACCATCCGCGCGTGACGGGCGATGTCGGCAAGGCCGGCGTGGCGATCGACTCGGTGGAGGACATGAAGATCCTGTTCGACGGCATTCCACTCGACAAGGTCTCGGTATCGATGACCATGAACGGCGCCGTACTGCCGATCCTCGCCGGCTACGTGGTTGCCGCCGAGGAGCAGGGCGTTTCCCAGGAACAGTTGAGCGGCACCATCCAGAACGACATCCTCAAGGAGTTCATGGTCCGCAACACCTACATCTACCCACCCGAGCCTTCGATGCGCATCATTGCCGACATCATCGGCTACACGGCGCAGCACATGCCGAAGTTCAACTCGATCTCTATCTCTGGCTATCACATGCAGGAAGCCGGCGCGACGCAGGCGCTGGAACTGGCCTTCACGCTGGCCGACGGCCGCGAGTACGTGAAGACCGCGCTGGCCTCGGGCATGGACGTCGATGCTTTCGCCGGGCGGCTGTCCTTCTTCTGGGCCATCGGCATGAACTTCTATCTCGAGATCGCCAAGATGCGCGCGGCGCGCCTCCTGTGGTGGCGCATCATGAGCGAGTTCAAGCCGAAGAACCCGAAGTCGATGATGCTGCGCACCCACTGCCAGACTTCGGGCTGGTCGCTGACCGAGCAGGACCCATACAACAATGTGGTGCGCACGACAGTCGAAGCCATGGCCGCGGTGTTCGGCGGCACGCAGTCGCTGCACACCAATTCGCTCGACGAAGCCATCGCGCTGCCGACCGAATTTTCGGCTCGCATCGCGCGCAATACCCAGCTCATCATCCAGGAAGAAACCCACATCACCAGCGTCATCGACCCCTGGGCCGGCAGCTACATGATGGAAAAGCTGACGCAGGACATCGCCGACGAAGCCTGGCGCATCATCGAGGACGTCGACAAGATGGGCGGCATGACCCAAGCCGTACAAAGCGGCTGGGCCAAGCTGCAGATCGAGAAATGCGCCGCCGAAAAGCAGGCCCGTATCGACTCCGGCAAGGACGTCATCGTCGGCGTCAACAAGTACAAGCTCAAGGAAGAAGCGCCGATCGAAACGCGCGATGTGGACAACCATGCCGTGCGCGACGCACAGATCGCGCGCCTGAAGCAAATTCGCGCCACGCGCGACAGCGCCGCAGTTCAGTCGGCTCTGGCGGCGCTCACCGGCGCGGCAAAGGCAGGTAGCGGCAACCTGCTCGATCTGGCGATCAAGGCCAGCCGGCTGCGTGCTACAGTCGGCGAAATTTCGGACGCACTTGAAGCAGTCTATGGCCGCCATCGCGCCACCACCCAGACCGTGTCGGGCGTCTATAGTGCGGCCTTTGGCGAGGACGGAACCATGCAGGATATCCGCGACTTGATCGACAACTTTGCGGCCGCAGAAGGGCGCCGGCCGCGCATCATGATCGCCAAGCTGGGTCAGGACGGTCACGACCGCGGCGCCAAGGTGGTCGCCACGGCATTCGCCGACCTCGGCTTCGACGTCGATGTCGGGCCGCTGTTCCAGACGCCTGAGGAAGCGGCACGCCAGGCCGTGGAAAACGACGTCCATGCGATCGGCATCTCGACGCTGGCGGCCGGACACAAGACGCTGGTGCCGGCGCTGATCAAGGCGCTGCGTGATCAGGGCGGTGCCGATATCGTCGTCTTCGTCGGCGGCGTGATTCCGGCGCAGGACTACGATCAGTTGTACAAGGACGGCGCGGCGGGGATCTTCGGCCCCGGCACGCCGATTCCGCAATGCGCGCATGAAGTGCTGCGCGCCATTCGCGCCGCCCACCTGCCGGCCAGCGCCTGATCTGAAAATGCAGCCGACGCCCGAACTGGGCCAGTCCGACGTGGATGCGCCGCTGGTCGCCGACCTGCTGGCCGGCAACCGGCGTGCGCTGGCCAAGGCCATCACGCTGGTGGAGTCGACGCATCCCGTCCATCGGCAACGGGCGCAAAGACTCCTCGACGCCGTCCTGCCGCACAGCGGCCGCTCGCTGCGCCTCGGCATCTCCGGCGTGCCTGGGGTGGGCAAGTCCACCTTCATCGAAGCCCTGGGCACGTTCCTGATAGAGCGTGGTCATCGCGTCGCCGTTCTCGCCGTTGATCCTTCATCGACCGTGCATGGCGGCTCGATACTCGGCGACAAGACCCGCATGGAAAGCCTCTCGCAGCGCATGGAGGCCTTCATTCGGCCATCGCCTTCGTCGGGCAGCCTCGGCGGCGTCGCCGAGCACACGCGCGAGGCCGTGCTTCTGTGCGAGGCCGCCGGCTACGACATCATCATTGTCGAAACCGTGGGTGTCGGCCAGTCCGAAACCGCCGTCGCCGGCATGACCGATATCTTCGTCCTGCTGCAGTTGCCCAACGCCGGCGACGATTTGCAGGCAATCAAGAAGGGCATCATGGAGCTCGCCGACCTGGTGGTGTTCAACAAGGCGGATCTCGATCCGCAGGCGGCGCAGCTTGCCGCCGCGCAAATGCGCTCGGCCTTGTCGATGCTGCATCCGGCTTCGGCCAACTGGCAGCCGCCGGTGCTGACGCTTTCGGCCATGCGCAAGGAAGGCCTTGCCGAATTCTGGCAGGTCGTTGAAAAATTCAGGAGCACGCTGACTGCCAGCGGGGAATTCGACGCGAAGCGCCGCCATCAGTCCCTGGCATGGATGTGGCAGCAAATCGACTCGGGCTTGCGCAGCCGCTTTCGCGAGCATCCCGGCGTGCAGGCCGCGCTGGCCAATCTTTCAGATTCCGTTGAAGCCGGCACGACCACGCCGGCGGCCGCAGCACAGCGCCTGCTGGGGCTGGTCAGCCGCTATTTCTAGTTTGTTCGATCGGAGGTTTCGCATGCACGACATCATTCACCAGTTGGACGAAAAGCGCGGCAGGGCGGCCCTGGGCGGCGGCCAGAAGCGCATCGACGCCCAGCACGCCAAAGGCAAGCTGACTGCACGCGAACGCATCGAGATGCTGCTGGACGACGGCACCTTCGAAGAATGGGATATGTTCAAGGAGCATCGCTGCGTCGATTTCGGCATGGGCGACAGCCACACTCCGGGCGACGGCGTGGTCACCGGCTACGGCACCATCAACGGCCGCATGGTGTTCGTCTTCTCGCAGGACTTCACTGTGTTCGGCGGTGCGCTGTCGGAGGCGCATGCCGAGAAGATCTGCAAGATCATGGATCACGCGCTGAAGGTCGGCTGCCCGGTAATTGGCCTCAACGATTCGGGCGGCGCGCGGATCCAGGAAGGCGTCGCGGCGCTCGGCGGTTATGCCGACGTATTCCAGCGAAACGTCATGGCCTCCGGCGTGATCCCGCAGATCTCGATGATCATGGGTCCCTGCGCCGGCGGTGCGGTGTACAGCCCGGCGATGACCGACTTCATCTTCATGGTGAAGGATTCTTCCTACATGTTCGTCACCGGTCCCGAAGTGGTGAAGACGGTGACACACGAAGAGGTCACGGCCGAGGAACTCGGCGGCGCGGTGACGCACTCGAGCAAATCCGGCGTCGCCGACCTGGCGTTCGAGGACGACGTCGACGCACTGCTGATGCTGCGCCGCTTCTTCAACTATTTGCCGCTCAACAACAAGGAGAAGCCGCCGGTCAGGCAGACCACCGACCCGGCCGATCGCCTCGACTTCTCCCTCGACACGCTGGTGCCGGACAGCGCCAACAAGGCCTACGACATGAAGGAACTGATTCTCAAGATGGTCGATGACACCGACTTCTTCGAGATCCAGCCCGACCACGCGAAAAACATCGTGATCGGCTTCGCCCGCATGGAGGGCCAGACGGTGGGCATCGTCGCCAACCAGCCGATGGTGCTGGCGGGCTGCCTCGACATCAAGTCCTCGATCAAGGCGGGTCGCTTCGTGCGTTTCTGCGATGCCTTCAACATCCCGATCATTACCCTGGTCGATGTTCCCGGCTTCATGCCGGGCACGGCGCAGGAATACGGCGGCATCATCAAGCACGGCGCCAAGCTGCTGTATGCCTACGCCGAGTGCACGGTGCCGAAAGTGACGCTGATCACGCGCAAGGCCTATGGCGGAGCCTACGACGTGATGGCCTCGAAGCACCTGCGCGGCGACGTCAACTTCGCCTGGCCGTCCGCGGAAATTGCCGTCATGGGGCCGAAGGGCGCGGTCGAGATCATCTTCCGCGAAGAGAAGGGCGACCCGGTCAAGGTCGCGGCACGCGAGGCCGAATACAAGGCCAAGTTCGCCAATCCCTTTGTCGCCGGCGCACGCGGCTTCATCGACGACGTGATCATGCCCAACGAAACCCGCAAGCGCATCTGCCGCAGCCTGGCGATGCTGAGAAACAAGGACATCAAGAATCCGTGGCGCAAGCACGGCAATATTCCGCTGTAAGCGTCGGAGAGAAATAATGTTCAAGAAGATACTGATTGCGAATAGAGGCGAGATCGCGTGCCGCGTCATCAAGACCGCCCGCAGGATGGGCATTGCCACCGTCGCGGTGTATTCCGAAGCCGACAAGGATGCGCGCCATGTCGGATTGGCCGACGAGGCTGTCTGCATCGGCCCGCCGCCGTCGAAGGAATCCTATCTGATGATCGACAAGATCATTGCCGCGTGCAAGCAGACCGGCGCCGAGGCCGTTCATCCCGGTTACGGCTTCCTTTCGGAGAACCCGGAGTTCTCGCGCCGCCTGGAAGAGAGCGGCATCATTTTCATCGGCCCCAAGCATTATTCGATGGCCGCGATGGGCGACAAGATCGCCTCGAAGAAGCTGGCGCTCGAAGCCAGGGTCAACACAATCCCTGGCCACAACGAGGCCATCGACACGCCCGAGCAGGCGGTGGAGATCGCCAAGGGCATCGGCTACCCGGTGATGATCAAGGCATCCGCCGGCGGCGGCGGCAAGGGCCTGCGCGTCGCGCACAACGCCAAGGAAGCCCACGAAGGTTTCATCGCCTGCCGGACCGAAGCGAAAAATGCTTTTGGCGACGACCGCATCTTCGTCGAGAAATTTGTCGAAGAGCCGCGCCACATCGAGATTCAGCTGATTGGCGATGCCCACGGCAACACGATCTACCTCTGGGAGCGCGAATGCTCGCTGCAGCGCCGTCACCAGAAGGTCATCGAAGAGGCGCCGTCCTCCTTCATCGATCCGGCGACGCGCAAGGCCATGGGCGAGCAGGCGGTGGCGCTGGCGAAGGCGGTGAACTACCAGAGCGCGGGTACCGTCGAGTTCGTCGTCGGCAAGGACAAGAGCTTCTACTTCCTCGAGATGAATACGCGCCTGCAGGTCGAACATCCGGTGACCGAATTGATCACCGGTCTCGACC
>Ga0265297_10002698_pt1 | contig 34887 bp, 30 predicted proteins | sample Munlanlwell13791_FD_192502 | JGI IMG/M metagenome (GOLD analysis project Ga0265297, IMG submission 192502) | Leachate microbial communities from a municipal landfill in Southern Ontario, Canada - Leachate well 137-91 | ecosystem: Engineered > Solid waste > Landfill > Unclassified | place... | reverse complement strand
TCTTTGGCACCGTGATCTGGAACAGTTGCGTGTCGAAGCTGAAGAACCGGCTCATGTTGTCAGGATCGGGAAACGACGCTTCGATGGTGGCAATCAGCCGTTCCGGGTCCTTCACCAGCTTGTCAGCCATTTGACGCCACTCCTGAGCGGCATCCTGACGCAGCTTGGCATAGCGTTGCAGGAAGTGGTTCTTGGCGTCCCAGAACTCCAACTCCATGTCCTTGAGCTTCTGGGTGACCTCTTCCAGCTTTGGGTTGGGCAGGAAATGGCCAACTCCGCTCAGAAACGGAAACGTGTTGGCTTCGATCAGGGCGTGGGCTCGGCCTTCGATGAGCGAGAGATCCGCCATCGCATCTTTGGGCAGCAATCGTTTGTGACCGAGGCTGATGAGCCGGGCGGACACGTCATCGGGATTGAGGCCGACATCTTCAGGGCGGAGCTTCTTGCAGCCCCGCCAGAACCTCACCGAGACGTTGATGAGCACGCCTTCACGGGTGAGAACGTCGAGCAATTGATTTGAACCGTTGTTCATAAAGAATTCCTTCCTCAAAACAGAAAGAGGGCCTGCCCCGCTTGAAGAGGCAGACCCTCGATCACGTTGAGATGAGCGGATGGACTACAGCTGGACCTTCTGGAGGGACTTGATCGTGCTCCTCACGGAGTCGATCTCCTTGTCGGTGGCCTTGCGTTCCTTCTGGGCCAGCTTGAGGCTGTCTTCCACGTCGTTGAGGCCGCGGATGGCTTCTCGCAGGGCATCCTTGACCGCTTCGACCTGTTGGACGGCCTTGGTCAAAGCCGATCCATTCTCCGGGGTCTTGGTTTCACTCTTGGGCATGATGGGTTTCCTTTCGGTGGTTGTTGTGGTTGTGGGTTGAGGTTGAACGACCGGTGGCTTTGGTTCACTGGCCGGCGTTGTTGGGGTTGTGGCTGGCGTCGCTGGTGCCGTTGGCTCCGCCGGAGCTTGTGCTGGAGGAGTGCCTTCCACGTTGACGGGCATGACGATCATCTGCCTGCCTTGGTTACGAAACCGCATGGCAGAGAGACTGTCCTGTGCTTCGAACTGCGTCAGACCGAACTCCATCGCTTGAAGCAGGTAGGTCCGGTTGAGATGGATCGTGACGGGCTTGCCTTCGATCTTCACCGCAGGCACCGGAATCACGGTCCAATCGTCCTTGTGGTCCTTCCGGGCTTTCAGTTCCAGGTTGTTGCCCTTGACCGCCAGACCGATGGGTTGGTTGACGTGGTCAAATCCCGGCATTCGGGGAGCCACCTGCTTGATGAGCTGCACCGCTTCAGGGCCGAACTCGATCTTCAGAACCATGTCTTGCTGGTTGGGAACGACGTTTCGCCATCGGGGAAACTCTCCCTCGGTCATCTTGACGGTGAAATCCCAGTGGTCGGACTGGAACCGGATGTCGATACGCTTCTCCTTTGATCCCGTCACGCCCAGTGTCCAGTCGCCGTCCTGTGTGAATCCTGACCAGTTCAGGAACTTCGTGCTGGGAATGATGAGAGACTCTTTCAGCGGCAAACAGAACGAATTGGCCGCGAACAAGTGCCGCCCATCGGTGCCCACGACGTAGTTGAGCTTCTTGTCCGACACGTCAATGAACGCACCGTTGATGACATAGCGGGTCGGGTCGTGGCTGGAGCACTGCATGGCTTGAAGCAGCGAATCCCGCATCCCATTGGGCAGGAGAATGGTTTCTCCATTGCCCTCTTGCACCGATGGCCATTCGTCAGGCTTGAACGACTCGACCTTCTGCTGCATTGGGGTTGAACCGATGCCGTAGCGGATCGTTGCTTGATTGGCTGTGGCTTGTTCGACCGCAACGCTCTCGCTGCCGGAGCTGTTCTTGACGACCGCAGCCAGTTCCTTGAATGGAATAATGACGGTCAGCGGTTTCGATTCCTGGGACTTCTCCAGCCTGAATGTGGCGAAACTGTCCAGGTCGGTTGTTTGCAGGGTCACTTGTCCGGCCTTGTCCCTGGCGATCCTGACGGCTTGGACGATGGGCAGGGAGTGAGTCCTGCCTACCACCTTGCCAAGTCCCGCAAGGGCCGCTTTGACTTCAGCCAGCGGCAGTGTGATTTCGTTGTTCATTGGGTTCTCCTGTGGAAATGGAAAGCCGGACACACCGTTGAAGGCATGTCCGGCTCTCCGGGGTTGATTGACTGTTGGTTGCTTGTTGCTGGTTACGCTTCGTCTTCGGCTCCAGCGGGTTTGTATTTCAACTGGTCCACGGTGCAGTCCTCCGGCTCGATGTCATCTCGCTCCCACAAATAGACCGGCTGGTAGATGCAACCGCTCTCCTTGTAGGCGTAGAGATACCGGACCTCGACGATGGCTCCAACCCGTGGAACCTGCTTGTTGGCGGGGATCGTGACGTTGCCGGAGTTGAACAGCATCGAACCGCTGTAGAGCTGCAACATCACACTCCGCTTGTCGTTGACCTTGCCAACGATGAACGAAGCCGTGGCGTAGAACTTGCACTTGAGCTGATGTCCACAACCGCAGCAGGGTTTCCCGGCGACATACGGAGCGTCGAGTTTCTTGAACACGATGCCTTCCCGGTTCTCCTTCTTGAGACGTTCCAGCAAGGTTCTCTTCTGCTGCGGCTCGAACGCTGTCTCCGCCAGTTCGATGTGAGGATGCTGGGCAGAAGCCAGCAGGTTCATCAGTTCCAGCAACCGACGATTGTAGGGCAACGGTCTCAGGTCCTCGCCATTCAGTTCCAGCAAATCGAAGGCGTAGAACATATCTCCAATGCTCTCGCCATCCATGACGAAGACGCCAGGGATGTTCCGGACCTCGTGAAGCACCACTGAAGACAGCCCGATGATGAGGCCTTTCTTGTTGATGCCGTGACAGGCCACATCCTGCTTCTGGATGATACTGCGTTTGCCATCGTATTTCTCTTGGGCGCAGTGCGCGGTGTTGTTGATGAACTGCTCCACGTCGGCTTCGTCTATCGGTGTGAGCAACTGCGGCAGGATGCCCGACACCTGTTGGGTTTTCTCGCTGTGCTGATACGGCGTGCCATCGGGACCGGGCGTATATCCCTTGGCCATCTTCTCCTTCACCAGCTTGTCGTAAATCCTCCTTGCCATGGCGTAATCCACCGGGCTGGAAGTCTTCGAGCCGGTCTGGAGGGTGCTATTCCGGCGGCCGTAAGCAAAGTTGACGACAAACAGGCCGTCCTTCGGTTCGATGCTGGCTCTGTATTCCTTGTCGCTGCTGCCGCAACGGTAGAACAGGCTGATGGTTTCTGCGTTCATAGTTGGCATGCTGCGATTCTCCTTTCGGTTGGGTTGTTGGTTGAGACTGGAAATGGATCATGGCCAGACACGCATGGCTGCGATATCTGGCCCTGTGGCGGGGGCGGGATCGTTGGTTCAGTATTGGGCGATCCAGCACAACTCGCCATTGAGTGGGCTTGGCTTGATGCGATCGCTGTCCTGGGCATCCACGTCGTAATCAAGAACGACAACGCTGACACCGGCGGGGATGTTCTCGACGTTCTGCACCACGCCTCCTTCCACGCTGACGTAGATCTGGTGCTTGCCGTCTTGAAACCGGGCCAGCTTCACTTGTGTGACCAGGTGGTTCTTCACGTTCAGCACGGCTTCGGCAAGTTCCTCCAGATTGCTGAAGTGAAAACACCAGGCTTTGTGCCATTCGTGCAGGTAGCAGACCGGCAGCTTGTAATCCACGATGACGACGTGGCTGGCATCATCGAAACACGGCTCGATGACAGCACAGAAGCTGAACTGCTCGAATTGCGAGAAGCCCTGCTTGGTGAGTTCCTGGTCGGCCAATTCAAGGCCAACGCAGAACACCGCACTGAACTTCCTGCGGATGGATTCGAGAATGTCTCCATCGAATTCCTCGGACGGAATGCTGCTCTCGCAGATCTTGAGCAGGTTCAATGACGTGCTGATTTCCTCGTCGGTTGGATCTTCGCTGAGAGGGAAGTCACTGAGGTATTCCACCACGGCTTCCACGGCTTCCCGTTGTTCACGGTTCAAGGCGTTGAGTTGCCCGACCGTAAACGGGTAGTTGATTGTTTGCGTTTGCATGAGGTTCCTTTCGTGATGATGACGGTCAGAGGGTGACGCAATGATCTTCCAATTCCTCACCGTGGGCTTTGGCGATTCCCTTGAAGGCCATGCCCGGTTCCTCGTATTCCAAGAGGAGTGTCAGCGTGGGCCACAGCTTTGCTGCTGTTTCGATGAACTCCATCGGAGGTGACCAAGCTGAATCAAACTGGTAAACAATTCGCCCGGCGTCCTCGTCCACGATCTGGCAATTGCAGGCTCCCCATTTGCAGCCCCAGTTGAGTTTCTCCCAGTGGTAGCCTTGTTCGTCATACCCGGCTTTGAGAACTTCGTCCGGAATGGGAACAAGGCTGTGGAAGTTGAGGGGATTGGGTTTCTCGGAAGTGATCTCTGCGGCCGTCAGCCAAGGGGAATGGCCGACGGCTTGTTTCCTGAATGCTTGAACGTCTGTCTCCGGTCCAAGCACGGTCAGGACATTAGTGCACCAGTTTGGCATGGTGGCTCCTTTCTTGAAAATGAGAAGAGCCAGCCCCGAATCATCAGGACTGGCTCTCTCGGGTTGGTTGATGTTTCAGTTCAGGACCAGCGACGGCACTCATTCCAGAACTCGCAGGATTGGCAGTGGAGACCCGGCGATGGCACGAAGTCCTCACGATCCAGACCGGCGACGTAGGATTCAATTCCCTTGAACAACCGTGTCTGCTGGTTGTCCGTCATCGGTTCAAGCGGCGTGACCACGATCTTCGGCTTTTTGAGCTTCACCAAGTGATGCAGCTCAATCCCCGTTTCCTTCCTGCCCGTCGATTCCCGGTACATGATCGCATAGCAACTGGTTTGGGCTTCGTGGAGATGCTGGGCTTTCTTGACCGTGGGCGTCTGGCTGGCGGTCTTGAAGTCCACGATGCGGCCACCGGCTCTCACCAGGTCGATCACGCCAATGAGCTTCGGCAAACCGTGTTCCGACAGATCGGCTTCCACGGAGACTTCGACGGCTTCAGGTTTCTCGTCCAACGTAATGGGTGTGTCCCTGAAGTAGGTCTCCAGCAACGCCCAGCCTGTCGTTCGCTCAGCTTCTTCCTCGCCCTGCCAGTTGATGACCGCCTCAACCTGTTCTTCCTTCCAGTTCTCATGGAAGGTCTGCTTCAGGGCTTCGAGATTTACGCTCCTGTATCTCCACCTTCCCAGATTCCACGACTGCAACACCGAATGAACGATGCTGCCGACGTAGAGAGCTGGTGCAGACGGTTTCACAAGTCTCAGGACGTAGCGGAACCAGAACTTCAGCCGGCATTGTTGCCAGCAGTTGAGCCTTGAGGCTGAAACGGTCTCCTGCAACACATCCAGCCTGTCTTTGATGCCGGACTGACTGGGCGGAGCCACTGCCGGTGCGATCACTTGGCGCTCCCCGGCTGGAATCGGCGGGCCGGATAGCGGCGCTGAGCGCGGTTGGGCTTCTCAGCGTATTTCTCCAGCAGTTCCTCGATCAGGCCCGAGGCTTCGAGCCGATTGAGTTTCTTGACGCCCTGACCGAACCGCTCCAGAGCCAGCGTTTCAATCTCCTGCTTGTCGAGGTTGTTCTCGCTGACGATCCTGAGGATCAATTCCTTCTGCTTGTCCGAACAGTCCCAAGTGTCATCGTGACCGTTGCCGTTGTCCCCGCCGTTTGGGGCAGGCTTGTCGCTGCTATTGCCGTTGCTGTTCTTCGGCAGGAAGCCGACATGTTGGATCTCCTTGTCCACGGCGTCCTGCAACAGCTTGTAGATGCGGTTGCTCTCGGCCGGGACTTGTTTGATGTCAGTCACCTCGCTTCTGACGGTGACTGAGTATTGATGTGAACTGAAACCGGGAAGGCCCAGTTTCTTGCTGTAGTTGGCTTCAAATACGATAGCCATGGTGATTTCCTTTCGTTTGGGTTGTTGTGGTTGATGGAAAGACTTCAGGTGGGTCTTGGTCATGCGACCTCCAGTTGGAATTGGTCCGCTGGGGGCCGTATTATGGCTGGCTTGTTTTCTTCCTCGGCTTCGTGTCGCAGCGGAAACATCGCTCCTGCCAACGTCAGTTCCGCGTCCCACTGTTCAAGTGAAAGCGCGTCCGCGTTGCGGACAATCCCGGGCACGCCGCACAAGCTCAACTGGATGTAGGCCGCGTGGAACATGCGACTGTCCTTGTCTATCGCTTCCAGCCACCAGTTGACTGGATGAAAGCCGCGATCTTTCAGGAAGCTCGCAACTGACAATGCCATCGCTCCCGCCCCGCACGCCGGTTCACAGATTCTCAGCCGGTGTTCTGGATCGGGCTTTTCGTCCTCGTCAAAGTTCATCTGCACCATCAGGTCGCAGACATGCTTTGGCGTGAAGAACTGGCCATGCCACTCGCCTTCCAGCAAACCGAGTTCACCGGCAACATTGCCGAGGAAATCGTGCGTCTCTTCCTCAAGTCCGAGAACTACGATACCCAACGCTTCCGCGAACGCGTTCGGGTTTGGATACCGCTTCACGATTTCCAGGTAACGAACTTCACGCTTGGCATCGATTTCGCCCGTCAGCCACTTGCGGACAGGCTGCGACATTGCAATGAACGACAACTCCAGGAAGTCGCTGTAGAGGTTCCAGTTGCTTACGTGTGCTGTGCCGATTGACTTGTGCAGGGCCTCCACGAACGCCTTGTAGGCTGGACGTGAGTATCGTTGTTGGCTCATGGCTTTTCCTCCTTTCGGTGTTTGGGTTGTTGGTTGATGGAAAATGCCTGGCGTGTCCCGCTGGAGGTGGGCAGTGGTTTGAGGAGTGCGGGACAAGAACGCCAGGTCAGGTCTGTTTGCGAACGACGACAAAGGCAATGATGGCGGCACCGGCCAGAATCAAGAATGGGAGCGCCGCCACGAACAGGCTGAACACCCACTGGATCAATTTCCAGGCGAGCAGGGCGAGGATGAGAACGCCGGCGCCCATGCCGATGATCCTGGCGATGCCCAGGTTGTTGTCCTGTGAACCGTTCCTGTGGATGACATACCATTCGTTGTTTTTGGCGTTGATGTGACGTTTCCTTCTGAACATGCGTGTGACCTTTCAGTGAGGTTGGTGATGAACAAAAAGCCCGGCACCTCTTGATGAGGCCCGGGCTTTTTGAAACTGGGTGGGATTCGCGGAATTACGGCTGGGGATACGGACTGGCTGGCGTCTCGTGGACTGTAGTAACCGGCTCTGGCTGCTGCTTCAGGCCCAATCCGGCGGACATGATCTCGTCAGCCAGAACCGTCATGGGGACATTGCGTTCCTTGGCGGCGTGATACAGCTTTGAGACGAGGGGACGGGACAGCTTCGGGGAATAGTGGCCTTGGCACATGATGAACCTCCTGTGGTTGAATGAATGATCCCGACCATACGGGAAGGGGGTCGGGTGGAAAGCAGATCAGCTTTCCTTCACGTTGTTATACCACGGAAGCTGGCTGGTAATCAGGAGGGGAGGGGCTGAGTCTTATTGAGTAGCCGGGGGCTGGTACTTCTGACCTGACAGCCTGAACAGCACCAAGTTTACAATCGGTCGTGGAAGAAAAAGACGGGTGCGTTGCAAGACTCTGCCTTTTCCATGCAATGAACTGTCGATTATCAGACTGCCAGATCGCGCTCGATTCACATTATGCGTCACATTCCAGGATGTAATCCCTTTCATTCGCAGTCGCACAAAATCCTGCACTTTCCACTCGCCTCGACCTTTTGAGTCCTGTCCCTTTCCCTTGTCATCTGTAAACTCAATAGCCACCACTTGCTTCTTGAGGTCGGCCACGATCAGCAACCGGGTGAACTGATCGTCATAATCGCCGTCAAAGGCGTAATAGTAGAAACTCTTTTCCGGGAATCCTGGACACCCCAACTGGACCGGAGCGGAAAACTCCGTCTTGCCAAACTTCTTGCACACGTCGTTGAATGGTTCGAGATAGTGAACGTCATTGTAGATGACGATTTCAGGATGGGGGCTCAGGTCAACGGCGGGCTCCCCGCGTCTGTCCAACAGTTGCCGCAACTCGTCCAGAATCAAAGACCCTTTCTCCGGCGTGTTCTGCCATTCCTTTGAAAGAGCAAGACCTTCCAACGATGACCGTTCCTTGGCAGGTGGTGTGGGTTGCTGCATCGCCGGAGGGGGCGGCGGCTCCGAAACGGCTGACGGCGGGGTATTCATCAAGGCTTCAGCCGCAAGGGATGGTTTGCAGCGGTATAGAACCAGATCAACAATGGGTTGTGGCAAATAGAGCCGCACACGCTCAGTGACCGAAAACACCGAAGCCGGATCGCCAGCGTATTCAAAGTCGATTCTCAGACAGCGGCCTCTTCGTGTTTTCTGACACCCTATGATGCAATTGCTTCCCTCTTTGCTGCGACCGTTGATCAGGTCATACACGACCCGGGGATTTGGGCTGGAGAATGTTGGAGTCGAAAGCCGTCGCCGATCATTGGACTCGGTCGCCTTGCATGAAGCGCTGAATTCCATCGCGACCACTTGCTTCTTCGCATCGGCCACAACGAGCAGCTTGTTGAATCCTCCGTCAAATTCACCGTCGACCGCGTAGTAGAATAGGCTGTTTTTCGGAAATCCCGAAGTCTTCACCTCCACGGGGTCCGGCAGTTGAAACGTGCCGAGTTTCTGAAGCGCCAATTCAAGCGGTTCAAGATAATGAACATCCCTGTAGATCATGATTTCAGGATGCGGGCGTGTATCAACGACGGGGTTTCCATCGACACCAAGCAGACACTGAAGGTCTTGCGCCACAAATGCGTCTTCACATGGTTTGTTCCATTCCGGCGAGAGGCACAGCCCCTGTAATCCTGAAACAACTGGAGAGGGCTGCAGGCGTTCCAACATCTCATAACCTTGGCGTGGTTTTCCCGGCGTCTGAGGCCTGTCAACACGTATATATGTCCCGCCCGTCCCATGTCCGGTGAGAGATGAAACGGCAGAACTTGTGCCGTTCAGCCGTGTAACTTGGGCAGATGCATAACCTGACAACATGCTGAATTGGATACGTTCCGACCGGCCATCTTCCATCACAAGCGTGTAGGCGCGTTCAGTTCGATTGGTCGGCGACTGCAAGAGCCCTTTCTGATTGCCTTCCACGTATAACACGGACCTGTCATTGTTGATCTGGTAGGTTCTTGTTGTTCCGTCGGCATAGGACAGTTGATACGTGCCGTTGGGCTCCACACTTATGCCGGTGCGAGAAACGTAAGACCGCGAACCGATGGGCGGAAGCATGAGCGGCATCAGTTCGACAATGAAAACAGCGGGATCGTTTCCTTCCTGAACAACAATGGCCCTCTTGAGAGGAGAATAACCCGATTTCTTGAACTCCACCGTTCGGAATCCAACAGGCACGTAGGACACTGTAAGATAATCGGAATACGCTTGACCCTCTGGAGCCTGAGTGGTGCCGTGTGATACGCCATCCACTAGAACTTCGACGCCAGCGGGGATGGTAGAAATCCTGATTGGAGCAACCTGCCTCGTGTATGCCGGCCTGCTGTTACTTGCGTGAACCAGATTCGTCGCTGATGCAGTCACACCGCTTGTCGCATTACTGCGGTTCGGTTGAACAACCTGCACCTGCTGGGGGATGGAAACACCTGCGACCGGAGCCGGCAACAATGGAGCGGAGCCAGGACTTGGAGCTTGTTGTTTGATCGAAGATTGCTTTGAAGACTGCGCAGAGGATTCAGTCTGCGGCTTCACACTGCTTAATTTCGTATACGCCCAATAGCTTCCAGCCATCACAAGCAGCAGTCCACAAACCTGTATCAGGGTCGACATTCCAGACGTGAGTGTTGTTCGCCTCGCTCTGGAAATGTTTGGAAACGGCCACATGGTTTCAGGAGAGGCCTCTTGCGATGAGATTCGCGCAGAACTGGGCAGGCGCAGCTTCTTCTCGGATGTCTCGAACAGCAGTTTCACAGAACCAAAAGCGATCTTGTTCCCATCCTCAAGCGTTGCCGTCACGATCTTTTCATTGGCGACAAATGTTCCTGCGGCAGATCCCACATCTCGCACCACCCAGTCCCGTCCGTGCCGAATCAATGTGGCGTGGTGCGTCGACACCGATTCGTCGTCAAGACAGATGGCGTTGTCAGGGGATCGACCAACGGTGATTTCTTCCCCGATCAGTTCAACAATCGCACCTTGGAGAGGTCCGGTAAGAATGTAGAGTTTATCCATGATAAATGTTCTTGTGGAACTTGCCAGCTTCGTGCTCGCAACTGCACCCGCTGGACGACCACAACAGCAATCTGGCCGGCTGTGAACAGCGGCCAGATCACACAGAGGACCCAACCACTCAACGCGTCATGGGTCATTTCAGTTCTGGCAGCCAGACGGTTGAGGATGTCAACGCACCCATTGAAGATGGTGGCAATCATGGGCGCATCCGTGCTGGATTAACGACTGCTTGCGTTGACACGCCGAAGCTCTCGAATATTCTTCGCGGCCCCTTCTTTGGTTGCAGGATAGAAATCGCTGTATTCCGAAAAGAGCGCATCCTTGGCGGAGATGGCAAAATTCAACCCTTCGGCCTTGTCTTTCTTGCACCCCAGTGTATTCACCCCCACCCACAGAAACTCCCCGTCAATCGGGTGCCGCAGTGTCCGTGCTTTCAGAAAAAGAGGGCCACCGCTATTCCCGGAGTTGATGGCTGTATCGGTTTGTATCCAGAGTCCATCTGACAAGGGCCGCAACGCGCTGATCTTGCCGAATGTCTGCGTTCCGGGAAGCCCCAAGGGACTGCCAACAGCCACCACGTCCTTGCCTTCGCTGAGTTGTTCCCCGCTGCCATCTGGTAGAACCACATAATCTTCCCTTTCAACAAGTCCAGCCGCATCCACGACCAATATTGCCAAGTCCTTGCCTGTCTTTTCCTCCATGAAACCAAGAACCGGTTTCTGTTTGCTTGAGGGCAGGACCACTGACATCCCATACTCCAGCACCACAGGAGCATCATCGAGTGCAGAACCAGCCAGTTTTGCCAGATGGATTACGTGTGAATTGGTGATCAGAAAAAGAAGACCCTGCGGATATTGTTTTGTTTTATAAACCTTCAGCGCCCCCGCGCTGCCGCTCCACTTTTCCACCTCGTTTGGCAGAAGAACGTGATATGAAGTCCATGAGCCATTGACCGTACATGCTGACAGCCGAAGCTCGTCTTTGGTGAGTCCTCCACCGAAGACCACGGGCTGGACCAGGCAAAAGACTATTAGTGAAACAAGGGGGCTTTTCATGGGATTGAGCGTTGACATTTGTCAGTCATGTATTTGTGGGCCGCCGCTTACGAGCCGGCACCCAGAGCCGCGCCGAGGGCGTGAGGCAAGTGCGTCGTGATCAGCTTGAGAATGACTGGGCCACTCCACTGCATCACTGTCTTCCAATCAACACTGCTCACTGCTCCGATGGAGTTAAGCAGCCAACTGCTCGACTCGATGCACTTCGCCTCGGTGACCTTCTGGGTCATCGGATCAAACACGAAACTGACTTTCGTGAATCCAGTCTTCGTCACCATGTTGTCCCAATCAAACTGTGCAACCACTTCAACGCTCTTCACATTGTCCCCTCCGTTGCCCGCATGGCTGTTGCCGTCTCGCGTATGGGTAATCAGGCTTAGCACATGGCCGCCGCGATAGTTGATGGTTGACCAGTGCATGCTCTTGATGTGATGGGCGAAATCGCCATTGGTATCGGCAAACTGGGCATTGAGGGTCTTCTGGAGTTGCATTTCAAAGACGTAAAGAGGTTCGTGGTAGTGCCCCCACGTCCAGAATCCGCCGGCCATGATCACAACGCCAACGACGATAATCCCGATGCTGGTTTTGATGTTCATGCCTCTCCTTCAACGATGCTCACTGAACCGGCGCGCATTTGGGGGAACGCTGTTCATGTTGTTCCAATATCGGAACCTTTTTACACCTGCTTTTCGATACCGTCAAGTTCCGAACTCGGAAACATGGCCTCTCACAAGCAAAACGTCGTTGGCCCGCAGATCAGGAAGCTCCGCGACAAGCAGGGGTTGACGCAGGAGATGTTCGCGGCGAAATGCACCGTGATGGGGCTGGAATTGACCCGGGTAACGCTGGCCAAGATTGAAACCCAGTTGAGGTGCGTGTCTGATTCAGAGTTGTGGACGCTGGCGAAGGCGTTGAAGGTGGAATTGAAGGAATTGTACCCAGGGAAGCGATAAGCCACCCTGGTTGGGGGAGAGATTTGGGGGAAAGCCGCTCGACTTGATTCAAATCGAGCATTATATTGCTGCCTGAACGATCTAACGGTGTTCTGTTACCGGAGCAGTTCCGAGCCGTTGATCTGACACGAACACGACTTCAAAGACGTATGGCGGCCAAACAAAACATCACGGGACCTCAAGTTGCAGAGCTACGCCGCAAGCGAGGAATGACCCAGGAACAATTTGCGGCACGGTGCAGCAAGCTTGGCCTGGAACTGAGCCGGGTGACGCTTTCCAAGATCGAATCCCAGTTGAGATGCATAACGGACACAGAATTGATCGCCTTGGCTGAAGCCCTGAACGTTAATCCCGGGGCGTTCTTTAGAGGGCTGAAACTGAAAACAAGTCCGAGCCAACGTCAAAAACTGCGAGCGTTGGAGAAGAAGCTCCTGGCCTGCAGGAAACGGTGTTAGAGGTGAACTCCGGAATCGAGCGGTGAGGATTCTTGCGTTGACGAACCATAGCAACGGCGTATCCTCGCGACGTTGGTTGCGAAGGTGGTGAACTCGTGGCGAGAAATCGGCAGGACGTTGCCGACAAAACGAATGACCTGAAAACAGTTCAAAAGCCGATTATCGTAGCGAAAATAAGAGCACCTCCCATCAGAGGTTGAGCATGCGCCGAAACGCAATTAGAGTTCTTGAGAAAGAACGGGCTATGGCTGGCCGGACAGGTGTGATTGTCGGTCGCCCGCTGGTCGTCGCCATTACGGCTGTCAGCTCCCCCCAACATTACACGTTGTGGAACGCTTTGGCTGCGGAATCGCTGGCGGGTGATCTTCGTGGCTACTACGGAGAGAAGGTTCAGGTTCGCATATTCAGAATCCGGAGTGAGAGCGAACGTCGCTCAACAGTTTTATCACTCAGGAAAATGTCGCCAGATGTTTTGGGGGTTTCAGTTGAATGTGGCGGTTTGGATTTGGCGCTCAGTTTGGTGGATGAACTGATGGGTAACGTGTGGGGTGAGGGTTGCGCTGTGGAGCCACCCAAGCTCTATTTTGGTGGCAAGATTCCGACGTATTTGTCGGAGTCGTTCGTGACAAGATATCCTTCGGCAATTGTAGTCCGTGGGGAAGGTGAACTTCCTTTGCGTCGCCTCACGCAGCGATTCTTCGACTCGTCTCCTGAATTGTTGTGTGACATACCTAACCTCGCCTTTGCGGGCGATTCCGGACAACTAGTTCGAACTCGCTCCGAGCAACCAGTTTGTTCAGGGCTAATCTACCCGCCTTCAACGGATACCGTGCCGGAGCTTCTTGAGGCCGGGGCCGGAACTTTGATGACGCAGGCTAGTCGCGGTTGCTCATGGTCAAAATGCTCGTACTGCACGGTGTCCTCGTTTCGCGCTGAGAAGAAATGGGAGCCGCTCCCTTGGGATCGAACCCGTAAACATCTGGAATCGCTGGTTGCGCTCGGTGTTCGTGAGTTTGAGTTTTGCGATGATGAGTTTATAGGCGGCAGAGACCAACAACACTTGGACCGGGTTAGGTCTATCGCTTTAGACCTGCGTAGGCTCGGCAGGGAGTTCAACAATGGAATTGTATTCCGTGTCTTTTTGATACCCCACACCGTCTTTCGAGCAGATGATCCAACAGGTAACGAAGCCGTGACGGGCGTGCTTCGCGAACTCAAGGCTGCTGGTTTGGCCCGCGTCTATTTCGGAGTTGAATCTGGCTCGGACGCACAGCTCAAGCGGTATTGCCGTGGAACTCCGCGCAGCGACGTAATCGGAGCACTCAACGTTGTGAAAGACCTCAACGTCGGAATCGACTGTGGGTTCATCATGTTCGATCCGTCGGCAAACATCGAGGACATCGCGCAGAATGTGCAATTCTTCCGCCGGCAAGGCCTCATCGCTCATAACCAGTGGCCGTTCAGACCCCTGATCGCCAATTTTGGTGCCGGATTTGGTCAGACCATGGCGCGGCGTGGAGTTTCTCCTGATCCTGACTACATGTGCTATCGGTACACCTTTGGGGATGCAAGAGTCCAGAAGATCTTTGATATCGTCGATGCGCTGAGTTCTAAAACCCGGTCCTTGTTCTATTCTCTAAAAGTGATTTCTAAGGTTCACTTTGACCCGATGTCAGAAACATGTGCGTCGAAGCGTGCGCGCGAGTTGGTGATCGAAAACGGTCTCATTTATTTGGACATGATCGATTCACTGATTGCCTCAAGCTACCGACCAGATGATAACGAAACTGTTACAAACGCGGTAGCGCACGCCGAGGAATGTATTCAGGCCCTTGTTCGACAGGTTAGTCATGCCGTCGAACGCGGAGACTTTGGGCTTTACTCAAAACGACTTGAAATGCAGCTTGTTGCTGCCTCCACCGGTTACTGTGGAGAAGGCAAAATTAAAGAACCAGATGCGGAGCCTAGTTTGGTGATCTGACCACAGTTCGATTGTTCCACGCCACATGCATACGACAGGTCCAGAATGAAAGAACAGACCTTAAGCATTGGTGATAAGGTTGGGTTGTATAGCCTTTTTGGCTTCGGCGTTTTCGTTATTGCGTTATCCACTTCCGAGATAGTCACCTCCGAGCATTGGCGTAGAACGCTTGAGATTCTGGGTATTGCCCTCGTGACAGCCGCTGTAATAGAGTTCATCTCTGCGATTCTGATCCGCAAAGAATTTCGCAGAACTCTAAAGGAGGACTTGGAACGCGCGCTAGGGGAGACTATTCGCAGTATTACTTCTGTGGGCACAACCTGTAATACTTTGGGAATTATCGAAGTCTTTGAATGTCAAGCAAAGTATCTTGAAGCTCACTCCATCGCGAAGGAGTTGAAATCACCGGAGAAAGGAATGACGGTCTTGTGTGTTGGAAGATCATTAGTTCGCCTCCTAGACGCACACGCGGCAATCCAAGATGCCTTGGAAGCAGGTGTCAATTTTGAATTCGCGATTTTGGGTCCAACAACTGCGAAGGACGAGAGGATGCGTGACCTGACTTCCTTAGATTTGACCGACATTCCACGTAGCTTGCGAAGATTAGAAACAATTGAAGAATGGTATCTTGCGCACAATGGAAGATCGAAGCTCGGTTCGATCACATTGAAATTCCATAATATCTATCTGCCAGATACATTGCTAGCTTATGTTTCGCCAAAGGGTCTAAAGTTTCCTACCAGTCGAATGTTCTGGATGCATTACTATGGACCTGATGACGAACGAAAACATTTGTTGTGTCTGCGCAGTCACTCCAAATGGGGAGAGCATCTTTACGGGCGCTTCCATAAAATTTGGAAAGAGGCAACGGATGCCTATGTGCTATCGCCTGCCAAGATCAAGGAGAGCGAGTTTAAATCTGTCAGATTGCTGCTTCAGAAATTCCACCCGAGTAATGAAAGTGCCAAGTCAGCATGACGACACAAGCACGGCAATCTCTGCGATCTGTTCAGGGTTCCTCCCGCCGCGCGGCTAGTGGAATTAGAACGGCGGTATTTCTCCTGGGTGGGAGGGGAATTCGCATGTGGCCTTTGACGCTAGCGGTTCCCAAGGGTTTACTTCCTGTCGGTTCCCGCTCGCTGCTTCATTTCGCGATGGCCGAAGCGGGCGCTTGTGGAATCAAGAAATTCGTTCTTGTTGTTGATAGTGCGGCAACGGCTAGTGCTCTCAAGCGAGCAAATCTGCTATCGGCGACTTACCAGTCTCGTGGTCATAAAGAAGCAAACCGGACGGTTCGAGAATGGCTTTGGCTGGTGGACCGAATTGTCGCGATAGTCTGGCCCGACCCCCGCCTCCCTAGCGGGCTGGCAGCTGGGCTGTTGACGGTCGAACGCATTGTCAAAGATGATTGGTTTACAGTTCTGTCAGTTGATGATCTAGTTCTTGATGCTGCTCAGGGGTTGCCGCGAGAGATGGCCATTTGGAAAACAAACAGACACTGGGTCATCGGACTTACTCGTCTCAAGCGCGAACAGTTTGCTGAATTCGGAGTCGCCAAAGCAAAGCGACGGCTGGATGGTTGCTACGACGTAATCAACGCCCAGGAAAAGCCCGGGTGGCATCTGGGTTACAGAGGATTCGGTATTGTTGGGCGCTACATTGTTGACCAGTCCATCTTTCAACGCATCAGAGAATGTCGAGCGGATACATTGGCGGAACGGTCACAAGCGAGGTTTCATATTACAAGGTGTTTGGACCACGAGGCGCTTCGTGGCAACCTGCTTGGCGCCATGGTCAGCAATAGCTATTTCCACACAGGCACTATGAAAGGCTATCTGGCAGCATGGCGACACTACCTCAGGGCTTGCGCTGAAGATGCGCCGTCGTAAAGAGTTTGAGTGCAGCAAGTCGACTCTGATATTTACCTACGTGAAGAAACACTGGAAAACACTGGGCAGTCGCCTAATCTATGAGAACTCGTGGATTCGACTGCGAGAAGATCAGGTAGAACAACCGGGACGACCTGCGAGACCGTTCTCTGTCGTCGAGTTCAAGGGAGGGGTTGGAATCGTTGCATTGGACTCCAGAGGACGGTGCGTGCTTGTCGGGCAGTTTCGGTATCCATTGGGGCGCTTCTCGTGGGAAATCCCTAAAGGTGCCTTCCCCAGTTTTGATCAGAAGAATCGGAATCCGTTAGAAACGGCTAAGAGAGAACTCGTAGAAGAGACCGGCCTGTCTGCCGCACGGTGGGATTCACTGGCCCTTGTACATACCCTGCTCGGTTCAACAGATGATGAGGTTTCACTATTCTGCGCTCGGGAATTGACCGCAGGGACACCGGAATTTGAAGTGGTTGAAGACATTAGCGTAAAGTGGGTAACGATTCCTGCGTTTTGGGACATGGTCGCCTCACAAGAGGTTACCGACGCAACCTCGATCGCTGCAATTGGATTGTGCGTCCAGCGCGGGTTGTCGCCGTGATAGTAGTCATGGTAAGCGTCAAAACCAGCCATTCCGCCCTCAGCCCAACAGCGGGCGCTGATCATCGCAGAGACTAATGCGGTTGCGGGCGGGAAGCAGAACAACAACCGGTCCGGTTCAAGAACGTATCACTTTTTCTCCGCCTTGATCTTCGCCCAACGAGCCTTTTGAGCAGCGGCTATGGCAGCACGACCCGCGGCGGACATCTTGTGCTTCTTCCTAGCAACCGGCTTTGCGGCCTTCTTGCCCTTGTTGATTTTCGCCCAGCGCTTCTTTTGAGCTGCGGCAATACGAGCACGACCGGCAGCACTCATGCCCTTCTTCTTGGCCACCACAACAGCGACGACTGGTTTGCCGGATTCAAACGCCGAAAGTTTGGCGTCCACCTTGGCCACTCTTTCGAGCAGGGACTCCTTCTTCTTGAGGAGCTTCGTGATCCTGGCGAGGTCTTTGGACGTGATGTTGATGAGGTTCATGATGTGCGATTTATGCCTGTAAAACTGGAGGATTGCAAGAAGGGATGGAGGCAGCCCTCAACCCACTTGTCCTTGACGCCCTCAGACGATTGCAGTATCAAACCGCCATGGGTGTTGCACTTTTCGACCACCGTTTACAACGCCAGTGCAACTCGCGCTTTCATCAGACTTCCGCCATCAACAGTGCACTAGCGGAGTGCTCGAACGCCAACCCTACCAGTGCTTTCAAAATCGGGCCCGTTCGAATCACTGTCTGTGAGCTGCCGGCGCCACAAGAAAATCCTTGCCTCCCCCCCCCTCTGGCGAGACAATACAACCAGCTTGTAACCTATCGACGAAGAGCGAGTTGCAGACGTCGTGAACAAGCTGAACGAGGTGATTAAAGCGCTGAGGAGCTTGAAGCATGAAGAGTCCATCGGTACACGCCGTTCTGGCGAGCGCGGAGGAATGTCAAGAAAGAGCGGCACACGCTACGGTGTCTTTGAAACACGCCGCACTTGGAAATCCGCTAGGCAGATCGAGCGCGGCGCTCGACGCCAGGAAGGCCCGGGGCTGAATCGCACCATTGTTGAACTGCGTTAATCAAGTGCGTGTATGAAAGAGATTTACCGTATTCTCCACATCTCGGATCTCCACAGAACCGAAGACCACGAGTTTAGCGCTCCGGAACTTGTCGAAGGCCTCGTGAGTGATATTGGCAGTTTCCTTCACAAGAATGACGATGTTGGTAAGTATGTTGATGCCGTAGTCTTTTCGGGTGATTGCGTCAATCAAGGATCTAGCTTCGAGGAGTTCTCCGAGACAATAGCGTTCCTATTTCGGTTATATCAAGCGCTTCTCCCACAGCGCTTCAAAAAGGAAGACTTTTCGCGACTGGTCATAGTGCCCGGCAACCACGATGTGGACTGGCAGTTCACCACGGCTGCCGCGTGTGAGACTCAGGATGAAGTTGAGGGGCCGGAACACCAGTGGACTGAAAACGGAACAACGTGTTATTTTAAGAAATCTGAATATCGTAAGAAGTTTGACAATTTTGCGAGGCTGCTGTCGGAATGTACCCGACAAGCATGGACAAAGGATTTCAGTCAGCAGTTTCTCCAATACCCACTTCTTGAACCAGACGAAGCGACTCACTGTCCCGGTCTTGTCGCCATCGGCGTGAATACAGCTTTTCGCGGTAACCATCACGACCGCAAGATTGCAGCGATCAATCTTGATGTCGTCGGCGAAGTCAAGAAGCTGTTGCGTGAAAAGCATCAACCTGACCGATGGAGGCGGATCCTCGTCCAGCATCACCCCTACACAGATACGGCAGAAGGACCCTCTGATCATGTTTTTGACCAGAGCGCAGCGAACCTCCTGGAAGAATTCAACATGGTTTTGCATGGTCACACACACCAGCATCAGCCTAAAGAGCAGCATCAACTGGGCGGTCGGAAAATCCCGATCATCGGCGCTGGAACTCTGTTCGCCGGATCGAATCAGCTACCACGTGCGATTGGCCACGAATACAATTTGATCACCCTCAATCTAGCGTCAGGCCAAGGTCAGGTATTCCCGCGCCAGCGGGACAATGTTGGCGCACCTTGGCGTCCAGACAACAGGTGGACACAGAGTGGAAAGGACCGCTACGAAGTGCAGTTGCAGCCTACGTCTCATCCGCGATCAACTTCTCCAGAACCTCAAGCGCCGCCATTACAGCCGTCGGAGCCTGTCCCGAGGTTTGCCGACGCTGATCGGTCGTCGCTCTTCAAGCCTTTTCTCGATCTGGCCAAAGACCGAGACGTGATATTTGTTCTTGGCGGTGTCGGTTCGGGGCTTAACACCTTCCTCCATCAGTTCGAATCCTCTCTCGACGCTTTCCCAGTTCTCAGAATTAAGGCTGATTTCGACGAGACACTGTTCGAGACCATACGGCAGGCACGCATTGACCACGCGGACGGGATGAAGAAATACGTAAGAGGGCCGCTAGGGCTGGACCGTTTGGAACTGAAGTGCCTGTTCGCTACGCTTGCATACGTAACGCATCGTGCGCTTTGCCAAGACGCGCAAGCCGCTGGACTAGTTGACGCCGTAATATCGAAGGAACTGGCTGAAGAACCTGTGAAGTTTGCACATTGGTACTTCGTGTCTTCGAGAGTGATGGATCATGCTGAGCTTCTGCCGATTGTGACATACTTCTTTCAAACGTTGGAAAGAATGGCGTGCGCAATTGATCAAAAAGTCGTCGTGCTGATGCCTTGGAAGGCTCTCGCACGCTGTTTGGAGACCCGTGCCCCAGATGACCTGAAGAAGATTGCCAAAGAGCTATGGCAGGCGCTGGGTTCGGTCGTAAAACCCCAGCAGAAATATGAGCACGTTTGTTTTGTGGTTGGCGTCGGCGAAATTGCACTGGAGTATGCGAGGCTCGAAAAGGCTGCTGTGGCTCGATGTGTGTGGCCACTTCCACCGTTGAATAATCAAGAGACTCAACTCCTTCTAGAAGCCGTATGCCCCCCGCTTGATCGCGACCATAACGCTGAATCCGTCGCCTTGTTGGTCGAATGGACTGGTGGTGTGCCTTGGTTGACCCGCGTCGTTTTGAGTTTGCTTCAAACAGAGTTCGCTCGTCACGATCCGGTCAAGGTGGACGTGGAAGCAGCAAAACGGATGCTCGATGCGAGTCTGCGAGCCACCGAAGTCGCGCTGACGAATGGTGGCAGGGAGCCCATTCGCAAGGACGTGGAGAAGTACGTCGGGGCGATACAACTCGCGTTAGGCGACGGGCAGACAACGGATTATCAGATTGTGGACGCTTGGAGAGCCGCGTCACATAAGCGCAACCGAGGATACGACATCGACTCTCCGCGAATCGAAGCATTTGTCGCGTCCGGTCTTGTTTGGCTTGACGGAAATCCTTGGGATTCAAAAGCTCAAGATTACGTCTTCCGGAGGTATCCGACAGTTTACTTCAAACCTGCATCGAGGCTCGCAGAAGTGATTTACAGGCATGTGACCGACCAGCAAATTAGAGACTAGGTTCAAAATATGGCAGAGCAACAACACACGCGCGCAGACAGGTCTTATATCAAGATTGCCACCCGCATTTTGGAAAGCCCTGAGTTTTCTATCGGGCCGCATTCCATAGCCCGCGTTGAACCGCCGTCCTCGGTGACAAGTCCTATGGTCGATGAGCGGCCTGCCGCAATGTATGTGATCAGCAGTGGCGGGCTGGCTTCGCGCAGCCGTGAGTTTCTCGCTCTGTTCGAAGGCGCCCCGACTGAAGACGCACTTCGGTTTGTTTTGGCTACATCAAAAGACTTCAAGATCAAGGATCCGATCTGCATAGCCCCGAACAAAGTCTTCGGGAATACCGGCAAGGCACAAGCCAATAACATATGGAGTCCAGAGATGTTTTTTGAGCACCTTGTCAAGCTGCCTGATCACTTCGGCGCCCAGCTTCGGGACGTTGCCACGGTTCAGCGAACCGACCAGTTTTCGATCGCTTATCAGGAGCGCGAGGTGAAGGTGTTCGATAGAACTGGAAAACCATCGAGACTGGGGAACGTCGGACTGGCACCGTATTTGGAAACATGGTTGTCTGCACACAAGAGGAAATCGCCGGTTATGCTTCTTGGAGAGCGCGGTGCCGGCAAGAGTTGGGCTCTTCTCCAGTTCGCCGAGACGGCTTACACGCTGCATCGCAAGAACCCATGGCAGCACGGCCTCGTGTTCTTTATCAGGCTCAGCGATCTGGCCAACCTCGTCGAAGAGTCCAGCGCGGCTACGTCTGTGGTGGCACAGTACATCCTAACCAGGTATCCAGCAGTGCGTTTTGGGTTTGGCGGTCTGGCGCTATTGGGGGCACTCCTGCGGACAGGGCATTCCGTGGTTTGCGTCGATGGATTCGATGAGATGGATATACTTCCGAGCAACTCTCAGGTGCGGGCGCGACTAACTGCTTTGTTGATCCTGCTTTCCAAGTCAACTCGGTTCATTCTCACTTGCCGACCCAGCCACTTCGCGTCGCTCGGGACTCTGTTCGCCGAAAAGACGTGGGGTTCAGCCAACGTGGTCGAAACATTCGAGATTTTGGACTTGGTTCCCTTTGACAGGAACCGAAGGGAAGCATATGTGGCTATGGCTGTGCCTGCAGGCCAGAACATGGAACTTGCACGATTGGAGCCATTGACCGGCAACGTAAAGAAACCTGACGCCATTCAGCGGGCGCTATCCACCTGCGCTCGGCACCCCGGCCTTCTCGCCTACATGGTTGAGAAGATTCAACGAATTGAAAAGCCCATCCAACTTCTAGCTAAAGGTATCGAAGAGACATTCGTTAACTTCAACCTCATTCAGTCGCGGACACGCGAGGACTACTATCTTAGGACCAAGCGAAAAGAGAAATGGGTGGAACAATGGATCGATTTGTCTAAGGAGCAGCGGATGCACCTGCTCTCGGACATAGCTTGGTACATGGCGGAGCGAGGAACGGCGGTAATCGACTTGGCAAACCTGCCTCCCCGTTTGCGGCTCTGGTATAATATCGAGAACGAGGCATTGGAAAGGGACCTTCGCTCACAGACGGTCTTCGAACTGGTTGAGACAGAAAGCACAGAGGACCTTGACGTTGCGTCTCGCACGTCAGAATCGGCAGAACAGGAATTTGACAAGACTTGCCAGAATCTCGCTGATTCGACATCCTCTGACCGGGTTCGGACAGATATGGTTAGGTTTACGCTCCGAAGCGATAACTGTGAGGCGGAAAGCAACGTCGGCGAATCATCGGTTTGCGGAGGCTATTTTCTAGCACGTTATATTGCGAATCGACTTCTCGAGTCTGGCCCGAGCGGATCGTTAGCTGCCGAAGTCCGGCTGCAGTTCTTAGGAAGGGTGCCGCTTGGGCCACAGACTGCTGCACTGTTGCGTGAGATTCTCTTGAACCACGATCCCTCCAGCATCAGTCGGTTAGGAGTTGATGCGTGGCGATTGCTCAGGGGCCTCGCGGCAAGAGAACCTTTTCGCGTGTATTCGGCATGTTATCGCCACATTGTGTCCAATCTTGAGAAGATTGGTGCGTTATCGCAACACCACGCGGCAGCCATCGAGCCGTGGATTCCGGAAGTTCGCAGTATTGTGGTATCGCCAAAACGACTGCAAGATTACAAAATGGTTTTAGTTCCACCCCCTGAGTATGACATCTCGAAAAAGCCGTTTCTTCTGGGCGTCCATGAAGTCACTAATCAGCACTACTGGCGGTTTCTAATAACGCCGGCCACGTCGGAAGATTCAGACCCGACGGTGCAAGGGCACGAATGGTGGGTCTGCCGCATAACGATTGCTGGCAGCGACAGTGCTTCCTCTCAGCGATCACAGAATTACGATCTGACCAATGAGTACCACCTGTTCTTTTGGTTGCCGACCGACCAAGCTTCGACCAATGGCGAAAGAGGGGACGGTCCTACCTATCGACCGCGTTTGGAGATGCTATGGCATCCCGTGTCATATGTCAGTTGGTATGCGGCTGCAGCGTATTGCGACTGGCTTACCAATGGCGAGCGATTGCCTGATGGAAGACGAATTGCACGCCACTATAAACAGGAGTTGTTTCAAGCCTTAGGCCGGCTCAATGGCCGTGTTCAACCAGAACGAGAGAAAGGGGCATTCAGGTTGCCAACGAAAGAGGAATGGCTATGGGCGGCCCGGGGTGGCCACGACATCGAACGTCCATGGGAGCAGTTTCCGTATTATCTTCCTCGCGAGGTCAGAGAGGCCGACCCGGAGCACAGCACCGTAATCAAGGATCGCGATGCATGGGGGCGATACAAGCGCGCGCAGGATATTATGCGCGACGTCCTCCTCGATTCAGGCAAGGCACACACAGATGTGTTTCTTGACGAAGCCAACGACTTGGGGGTATCCGGCTTGATCGGGAATGTGCGAGAATGGTGCCACGATACGGAGTCGGTGGGCGTTCCTTCTGCAAGCGCCGTTTCGAAACGATTGATTCTCGGTGCGACCGGATACCTCGGAGAGGCAACCTTCAATTTCAATTACTGCCCTCCTCTTAATCCACAGAACACCAATCCAGACGTGGGTTTTCGGGTTGCGCGATCACTTCTTGAAGCGGAGTGCCGCACTCTGCAAACCCGTGAGGAGCAGATCGCTGCGCTTCCAGAAGCACTAACCACCATTGATACAAACAATAACCTATGAATGCATTGTCACAGCCAGCCGGATACTGGATCATCGTAGTTTTCGGAATTGCGATGATTATCCTCACCTACTTTGCTTCCCGCAGCGAACGCTGGATGAAGAGCGGGACGGGCTTCCTTGTCGCATGGCGAAACGTCGGCTGGCAGCTTGCCGCACCGAGCATTGCGGCCTCATGGATTTGGGCTCCGGCTCTCTTCGTGAGCGTGCAAAAGTCCTACGAGTTGGGACTGCCGGGTATTTTCTGGTTCACGGCGCCGAATATCGCGGCACTTTTGGTCTATTGCTTCCTTGCGCCGAAGATTCGAAGCATAATTCCAGGCGGATATACGCTGCCAGACTGGATTCGTTACCGCCTAGGCAGCGAAACCGTTCACAAAGTGTATCTGGTTCCCTACATTTGGTATCAGCTCATGGCGGTATGCGTGCAGATCTTCGTCGGCGGGCTGATGCTGAATTATCTAACCGGAATTCCTCTAAATATCCTGATGATTCTGTTGCTCGTGATCTGTTTGATCTACTCGCTGATCTCCGGCTTGCGAGCATCAGTGATTACTGATTTTGTCCAGATGGCGTTCATTATAGCGGGCGTTCTGATTATTCCGCCGTGGGTGGGGAGCAAAGTTGGTTGGGATGTGGTGGCGAAAGGCATGGGGGGCCTTGCTGGGAACACCAATATGTTCGACCCCAAGGTTGCTTTTTCATTCGGCATTGTAACCTCGATCGGATTGATCGCCGGGTCTATCTCTGACCAGCAGTATTGGCAGCGCGCTTTCGCCATCAAACCAAGAGATTTGATCCCATCTTACATATTCGCTGGCATATTGTTTGGCATTGTGCCGATTTTGTTATCCGTTCTCGGTTTTGCTGCTGCCAATCCGGCCCTCGGCATAGCTATGGCAAAAGGAAGCGGGCTTCCAATGATCGGCATTGAGGTTGTGGTAAGAGTGTTGCCACTGTGGGCCGCAGTGTTTTTCGTCTTGATGCTTCTGTCGGGTTTGATGAGCACTCTCGATTCGGGGATGTGTGCTGCGAGTTCTCTATACGCGATTGATTTGGCTAAGTTGTCTCCGATTCAACGCGCTGTTCTGGCTAAAGAGCGCATCGGTGTTTCATTGAACGAAGAGGATCAGAAGGTCAAAGATCAGCTCGACAAGGAGACTGTTCATCGCGCACGGGTCGGAATGTATTGGATTTCGATTCTCGGACTCATCCTTGCCTTTATTGTTCAGCACATGTTTTCGCTGGATCGTCTCTGGTGGATTTTTAACGGTGTGGCTACTTGTTTTGTTGTGCCAACGGTGCTCAGCCTCTACTACGACCGTCTCAGTGCGAAGGGAGTCATCGCTGGGATTTGCGGCGCGGGCATTGGAATGGTTTCCTTCGTCTATGGCAACTGGGTGCAGAACGACGTCATCACCGTGTTCAGCGCACTCTTCATAATTGTAGTGAGCTTGGTGTGCTGTTTAGGATTTAGGCGGGAAAAGCCGTGGGTTCCGGAAGGAATCGGAAGTAATGGTCCAAAAACATAACGCGCGTCATTTAATTGACTCCCAAGATTGGAGCCTAGACGACATCAACCGCTTGTGGCACCTCACGCGGTGTTTGCGGGACGGTGAGACGCTTCCAGACCTCGACGATTGTCTCAAGCGAAAGACGGTGATCCTTTGGTTCAACGCCCCCTCAACACGCACTCGACTCACTTTGCATCAGGCGGTTGTGGAGATGGGGGGTGTACCACTGTATGTTGGAATGGAGGACTTCCACGATCCTAAGATCGAGGACCTTGCCGATCTCGCTAGGGCCATGGCTCTCTCGGCTTCGGCGATTTGCTTGCGACTGCTGCCAACGAAGAACATCCCATACGGACAAGGGGAAGCCGTGTTGAGACGGATCGCCGAAGAGGCTGAGAAGCTTGCCAGAGTGCCGGTGATCAGCCTGTCGCATGATCGCTGCCATCCGTGCCAGGGCCTTTACGAAATGCTGACAATCCAGAACGCGCTTAAGCGTAATGAGCTAGCTGGCACACGCATCTTGTTCACTTGGGTGAGAGGCCAGAAAGCGCGCCCGTGGTCTTCCACTCAAGACAGCTTGTTGATCGCCACCCGACTGGGCATGCGCGTGACACTCTGCCATCCGCCGGAGTTTGGCCTCGATCCCGAGATAATCGATCGCTGCCAGCGAAATGCGACGAACAGTGGAGGTTCGTTTGATCACACAGACGACTTTTCAAGAGCATTTCACGGACAGGAAGTCGTCTATGCACGACATTGGGCAAATCAAGAACAACAGGTATGTGGACGATATAACAACTGGTATTGCGATCAAACCTGTCTCGGCAAGGCTTTGTTCCTGCATCCCATGCCGTTGGCGAGAGGAGATGAGGTTTCGGCAGAGGTCGCAGACGGATCTCAGTCGTTGTTGCAGGAATTGCTCCACAACAAGTATTATCTTCAAAAAGCTCTGCTCGCGATGGTTGCTGGTTGTTGGAGCAGAGGTGGGGACGTTTCCTGATTCTTAACGGCTTCTTCGCCATTCGACCAACGGGTAACGAAGATTTTGATACGCGAGGGGCGCGGAAAACAGGAGACTCACACGATCATCGAAGCGTCCGCATAGCGAAGAAAAGAAAAGGTCGGCCCCACATGTTTCAATCTGACGGACGCCACGGACGCCTTAATCCGCCCGAACTCAGTTCAGGCTCACGTCAACCAGAACAACAGCAGGGGCGTCTGCTACAACGCCGAGATCAGGGACGTGCACCCCAATGGACGAACTTCTCTGTTTTGACGAAGTTTCACTTGGTGGAGCGTGGTTCAGCCTTGTTCAGGTCCACCGATGCCTGATCACCCTTAGAAGTCAACATGAGCTGCTTGACGGCCCAAAGTACCCATTTCAACTGTATCATCTGCAGTAGTAGTTAGTTAAGCCACCTAGCTCGTTTGACTTCTGGTGTGACTCGCCGTGCATGTTTCGGTTGCCGTCCAATGGCTGATCTTCCCTGTGAGCCTTCTCGTCTTTCGCAGGTACCGGGGTTTTTGAGGCGAACGAGGAAACGTGAACCGGATCACAATGGCTGGGGCAAGGAGTTGAAGTGGGTGGGATCTTCGCGAACAACAAGAAATCATCAGGGAGGGCAAGTTGCAGGCGATCTTGAATCCTTGAAGGCTGGCAACATCAAAGCATCAAGGAATCGAGTTGGCGGGGATTGAGGGCGGGATCAAGAAACGATCAAGGCGGGGATGAAGGAATCCTGTAGAACTCGATCAAGGAAGACATCAACAACGGTTTGAGGAACGGATCAGGGAGGAGTTCAGGGAATGCTTCAAGGAGCGGCTTTGGGGCCGACTTCAGCCGGCTCCGCCGATTCAGGCGGTTTCCCTTCATCCGCACCTTTGTCCGGCTTTGGCAACGATACCCAGTCGCTGAAAAGTGGCGAATCCAGTTCTCCAGCTATTGTCGTCAGGTGCTTGAGGAACCAGCCCAGTTTGCAGCCTTGGCGGGCGTGGAAGTACTTGTCAAAGCCCTCGGTCGCCAACTCGCAGTAGTGTATTTCAGTGCATCGGTCGATCAAGTCAAGCAACTGGGCGACGCAGAAGCTCCGATTCAGCTCAAACAGCTTTTCCGCAACCTCCTGATCAGCTTGGTTGAAGATGAAGCGGTTCTCGCCGACGTATTCGTTGTAACGGTTGAAGTATCCCCAGGCATTGCGGGCTTGCAGGGCATTTCGCAATACACGGGCTTTCTCGGCCGGGGCGAGGTCGGGATCGGGTTCCCTGGCTTCGTCGACGCTGGCGTGTTGTTTCTTATTCTTCTCGTACCACGCCTGCGATAGTTTCCCGTTTTCCTCAAAGAGCCGGTTGAACATCTCCTGTGACAGATGGCAGATGTATGGCCAGAGATTTTTGATGGAATGACAACAAAACGTTCTTTTGTCCCGCAGCGACGCAATCGAGTTGACCACAAACTCCAAAGAGGCCCGGAAGAAGGTTGGCTTGACGGTCTTGAAGGAAGGGAGGTTCTTGGCATCGTATGGTTGAACGGCGGATTGAAAATGGGGCAGGAATAGGGTTTTGATCTCGGCAACAAGTTGGTCCATGTCCGTGATGGCCTTGAACTTTCGGATGGCGTCATTGGACAGGGAATCGACGAACCACCATGATAAATCGCGGACGATGTATGCAGCCTTTGAAGCAGGATCTTCCGGTTGATCATAAATCCCACGGTCAGGGTCTTTGAATAGAAACATGCCCTCTTGCTCCTTGTTGATGGCCTTGAGTTGGTCGTAGGTGAGCGGATTATTCATCTCGTCTCCTGCATCCCTCTTGTCCCCGTCATCCTTCACATGTCCGGCGCAGCCCTTGATGCCGGGGGATGAAGGGGCATCAGGGTGACCGTCTTGAGGAGAAGCAGGCCCCTTCGCCTGGACTTTGTCATCCGTCCGTCCGGAGTTGTATTCGCAAGAAGGAGCAGGCGAAGCCTGCGCTTCTTCTTTGAATGGCTTTCCAACGGAATTACCAATGGGATTACTTAATGGTTTACAATGGGTATTGTTGTCCCGTTTTGACCCTCCCTCGTCCCGATTTGACCCTTGCGTGTCCCGTTCTGAACCTCCCGTGTCCCGGTTTGACCCCGCCTTGTCCCGTTCTGCCCCTCTGTTTTGCACCATCTCCGGCAGCGTATAAGTGGCCTTCAGGGTCGGATGCTTGACGATGCGAGGAACAGAAGACTCGACCAACGCTTTCAACGCCCGCTTGATGGTGGACGGAGCGAAGCACGGCAGATCAATCGCCAGACGTGCAGGAGACATTTCATGGTAAACAGCCGTTGTGTCGCCCTTCTTCCGCTTCTTGGCCTTTGTCTCGACCCAGTATCGTAGGTTCTCGATCAACACTCCTGCCGGTATCCCAAGCTCATTGGCGACTTCGACATCGACCTTGATGAGTGGCCTCTTCTCCACAGCATCCAGCGCATCCTGAGGAACCGTATACCAGCCAGTGCGGTCGTATCTACGGCGGTTGAAGTTGTCGATCTCGAGCAGTTTCTTGCTTTCCAACCGCTTGAGGATCTTGTCCATCGTGCTCTTGGGGATGTAGGGATACCGATGGGCCAACTCCCTGATGGGGTCGAAGAACCATTTCTTGTCGTTGCGAACGTTCTTGCTGCGCCTAACCTTGTGAGCGAGGAACTTCAGAACAATTGCTTCCTTGACCCCATGCTCTTCTGCAAACTTCCGGGAGAAGTAGTGGGGCTTGAGTTTTCCCTCTGCCCCCGTTGTTTGGTCGATGTTCATGTTCTTGAGGGCTGTTGAAGTTGTTTCATCTGGGATCGAGCAGGGGATGCTGATGTCGCCATACGTTTTGGGGTAGCCTTGAGCCAGTGGCCCGGCGGTGTGCACCCCACCGGGCTCTGGCCCATTGGCTCAGGTCAGCTCCACAGGCCGGTGCTGGCAGTGACCTGCTTCAACCCGTCCAGCGCCTGGCTAATCTGGCCGCGAACCTCCTGGTTCACCTTGGTCAGATCGTCGCCGTCGGGAATGGAGACCATCTGCGTCTCCCAGGGGAGCTTCACCACCGTTTCCTTGCCATCCTCGCGGCTGAACGTGACGCCTTTGAAGACGAAACGCCCGACCTTGAGGTCGCCGACTGCACGCACGTGCTGTGCCGAGCTGTTGGGCAGGGTTGCGATGTTCTGAACCTTAACGCCCATGCGGGTGTTACCATTTTGACTATTGGCATCTTTCATAACGAACCTCACGAATCTCGGCGTCTGCAGCGGCTTGTTGCCGCAGTTCATTTGATGATGGCATCGTCGTTCATCCGCCGAACATGAACGCAGAGCCATTGACCAGCGCGATTCACTGCCTCCGTGGACACTGCCGGTCTTATGTGTGTCCAAGGCTGTATTCAGGGTTCTTCCTTGCTTCAGCGACTTGCGGCTGCTGCCGCTGTTTGTTTGTGGATGACCCTGATGCTCATTCGCTGAACCTGAACTCAGGACCATCGGCCGGCTTGCTTCTCCGTCACCACGGGGATGGCCGGCCCCGAATACTGCCGTTGTTCCAACCGAAGAGCCTGGAGCCTTGGCGGTGCTGGTCTCCGCTGTCCGGCTCCGAACTTCCTGTTCTGCTTCCTGCATTGGTTTCTGGTCTTTCATCATCTGGCTCTCTTCGGTTGTTGCTTGCTTCACTGCTCCGTCACCAAGAACATCGCGATCTGTTTCGGTTTTCTTACAACTTTCTGTTTCTTGGTCTTTCATCGCGTGTTCTCGTTGTTTGCTGCTGCTTGCCTCACTGCGCCGTCATCTGGTCATCGCAACCAGCCCGCGGTTTCTTACAACTTTGTTTCGTTCTTCTTTCGTCACCGGCTCGCCTGCGATTGCTGTTGTTGATCTCATTACCAGACACCCGTACATCGCGGCCGGTTGGAGATTTCTTACAGCTTTGTTTCCTTCGTCCTTCTTCACCGGCTCACTTGCGATTGCCGTCGTTGTTTTCATCATTGCTGTCTGGCACTACATCGAAGCTTCCTGGAGGTTTATTACAGCTTTCGTGAACACTGCTGGGTGAGGAGCATTCAGCTAAAAAAGAATCCGAACGCAGAGAGATCCGAGAGCCCAGAACGGGGAATTGCAGCCTTGAACTGAAGATTGAACAACGAGGAGATCAGCAGAAGGTCAATGTCTTCTGCGTGATGTCGTTCAATTGCTGCCCTGGAACGTCAGGATGAAGGGGCCTGCTAATCTAGCGGCTGTCAGGACGTCTTCCTGCCTGAGGCGAGCCAGCCATTGGCGCTGCACTTCGGCCAAAGCCTGGGGTGCGTTGTTATCCTTCAAGGCCCGCTCGTAGAACGCTTTCATCAAATCCACGGTCCACTTGTCAGAAACCGGCCAGAGCGTCATCAGCAGGTTCTGCGTGCCGGCCTGGATGAATCCACGCCGCAGACCCATAACACCTTCACCGGCTCGTGCCTCGCCAATTCCAGTGTCACAAGCCGAAAGAACCACGAGCCAGGTTTCCTTCAGGTCCATGGTTCCAATTTCCTGGCCCATCAGGATGCCGTCGTTTTCTGTGTTCGGTGTCTGTCCCTTCTTCCAAGCATCAAGGGTCAATTGAGCTCCAGCAAACGCCAATCCACTTCGTTGCATCGGATTGTGCGGCACGACTGATCGATTGGTCGTAGCTAGCTTGTCATCGAAGAAGAAACCATGGGTCGCCAGATGAAGGATGTGGGGAGAGTGGACGGCCTTTACCTCGGCTTCCGATGCTTCTGCTCCTGCGAAAACCGATCCATCCATGTTCCAGGATGAGCTTCTGTCGCGAAAGAATTGGGCTTCCTGCATCGTGTATGGCAATGCACCCAAGTTCAGGTCGGCGGCGAGAGCTCTTTGGTCTGAACTCAACATCGCCAGTTGGAGCGTATTGGTGCCGTGTGCTCCTGCCAACAACGGCTTTTCACCAAAGGCGGGATTGGCAAATGCAGCAAATCGTCGAGAACTTTTCTTGGATGTCCGTTTCAGCACAAGATCCCGGCCGCTCGACACGTATTCAATGGCGTATTGTTCGGCCAAGAATTGGTTCTGATCATTGATGAGCGTAGCAAAGCTGATGAAGTTCAACTCGGCATCAGGACTGATGATGAGCGTGGTTATGTTTTTGGGAAGTCGATTCTGGATCGGCTCGAATAACTGTGCATATAGGGTCCGTAACAGAACGGCTTCGCCACGTTCGCCTCGCATCACTCCGGCATACTCCTTGAGTTTCTTTTCGATGGCCTTTGCTGAACCCAAGGGCACCCAGACTGGTTCGCCTGGTTGGCTGTCCTTGAAGGTCACTTGGTTGCAACCGATCAACACCACGCCGTAACGGCGCTCAGATTTAAGTTTGCCTAGGTAGTGACGGTAGCGGATGAATTCCAACAGAACGGTGTCTTTGGGCAGAACAGCTTGAACATCGGGAACCGTGGTTCGTAATGCTCGGCGAGTTTTGCCTGCGGCAGCCACGTTGCGGGCCAGCATCTTTTGCAGGGATTCCATCTGCCCTTCAAGGAGTTCACGCTCTCGTCGCCGGTCTTCTTGTGTCACCAAGCTGAAATCCTCGGAGGGCTTCAATTGCAATCGGTTTAACCGCTGCCTTGAAGCACGCAGCTCGCTCGCGGCTATTTTGATCTCTGGATTCTTGGATGCTTCCGCGACCAGTTCATCTTCCAGAAGCGAATCAAGAATGACGCCCTTCGTCCGAAGCAGGGTTTCCGCCAAGCCTGATGCATGGCCCAGTGTGGCCAGCAGCGAATATGGATTCTTGGCCTGTTGGTACGCCATTCGTTGATGTTCAGATGAGAAGGTCAAGACTCCGTCCAGTTGTTTCTCAGAGGCTTTCTTGTACATCATTGCCAAATCATAAGCCGTCGTCTTACGGCCCACGCCATAGCCCCCCATGCTGATATAGAGCAAAGCCAAGTTGTAATAACTGGTTGCGGTAGCAGGATGATCAGGCCCCAATTTCGATAGGGTGATCTTGAGTGCGGCCTGATTGAACTTCTCTGCCTTGGCATAGTCACCCATGCACTCATAAAGCCAAGCCAAGTTATTTAATGTGGTTGCTGTTTCAGGATGGTCGGCTCCGAGCTTGGATGTTCTTATTTTCAGCGCGTCTAGAAAGAGTTGTTCAGCCTTGGAATAATTACCCCTGTGGCCGTAAACTAACGCCAACGCATTGAGGCTTGCCGCGGTGGCGCGATGGTTATGGCCGAGGGTGGTTTCCCTGATTCTCAGCGCATACTTGTAATATTGTTCGGCTGTGGCGTATTTCCTCATCAAGTCATAAAGCCAAGCCAGGTTGTTGAGGCTGGTTACAGTGGAAGAATGACTAGCACCGAGTTTGGACTCCTTAATTCTCCAAGCGCGCAAAAACAGTGATTCGGCGGTGGCGTAGTCTCCCAAGCTTGTGTAGAGCAACGCTAGGTTGTTTAGAGTGGCCGCAGTGTCAGGATGATCGGACCCGAGCTTGGCTTCTCTTATTCTCAACGCGCGCTGATAACACGGTTCAGCTGCGGCATAGTCTCCCAAGCTGAAATAAAGCCATGCAAGATCGTTGAGAATTGCAGCAGTTTCATAATGCTCAGGACCCAGCTTGGCTTCTCGAATCTTCAATGCACGCTTATAGTGCCATTCTGCCGCGGAGTAGTCACCCATGCGGTCGTAAACTGCCGCCAGATTATTGAGACATGTTGCGGTAATCGGATTTTCCTGTCCAACATCCTTTTCGGCTCCAGCCAATGCCTGACGAGCTACTGAAAGAGCTTCCGTGTATTTCTCTTCTTGCGTCAGCTTGATGACCTTCTGGTTCAACCGAGCTAGTTCATTCGCTGTATCTGCCCCAGCAGCGCATGAGACTAGCAGGAGAACAGCCAGAAAGACGGTTTGCCCCACCCTTACGCGCTTCATTATTGCGTCTGCTCTTGGATGAACGCCTGCACTGCTTTCAAGACTGCCGCCAAATCCTGTTCTCGCTGCACCGGGAATGTCTTCTCGAACGGAGGCTTGCCTTTGATGTGTCTCACGATTCGAACTTCTCCCTTGTCGCGGTCATAGACGATCTTCATCACTGGTTGTTGACCGTCCGTTGGCCAATCTCCCATCCAGCGCCTCAACTCCGCTGACGCCGAAAATGTTTCCACCTTCGGTTGATTCAAGGCTTGCTGGATGATTGTGGCCGGATTTGAAGTTGTTCCACGCGTGTCACCAATCCTGTCCAGCATCGCCACTTGAATGACCATCTTCTGAGCAACTAGCGAAGGAATCAGGAACACAGCCACTGTCACTGCTGCTGCCGCCGCCAATCCAATTGCCCAGCCCCATCTCCAAGAGGCAGGCGTCACAACTGTCGTCGTTGGAGCCTGACCTTTGCGCAGCGTCTCTCGGACCTTGGTTTGCAGCCGACCGCGAGCATATTCAGGCAGTTTGCCGGCCTGCGCTTCCGTCGCTTCCATCAACGGCAAAACTTCCTTGGCAATACTCGCATCCGCCTTCAACCGGTCGAACTCGGCTTTCAGTTCCGGTCGGCTGGCGAGCAGCGAATCCAATTCCGCCTGTTCAGCGGCGCTGGCCTGGCCTGCAACCGACTTCATGGCCAGATCGAAGAATTGTTGGTCATCTGCATTCATTGAGTTCATCGCGCAAACGCCTCCAGTTCTTTCATCAGTCCTGGATGCCGCTTTCCCCACTGTCGGATAGCCTCCAGACCGCGCTTCAACATAACCCCGACGGTTCCAATGGGTATGCCTCGTTTCTGGCTGATTCCATCGTAGGTCAACTTTGAGATGAAGAAGTCGTTCAGAACATCCCGGATCTCATGCTTCAAATCCTCCTGCGACTCGGTCAGCAGCTTCGTTAGATCGTTCTCGTGCAATTCGTCCAGAGGCGATCCAGGAGAACTTGGAAGCGACCGGTTGACCTCTTTGCTTTCCATTGCATTCAAGGAGTCGATTTTTCCACCGCCATGTTTGTCGGCATACTTTTTACGGAGCCGGCTCACCGCCAGATTGTGGGCAATGCGGGCTGTCAGAGGCTTGAGTTCGTCCACCGACTTCAAAGTTGCCACCTTTTCCACCAGTGTTTCCAAAGCTTGAATTGCCACGTCCTCAACGTCTTCAGGACAGAAACGAGCAAGCTTCAAGTTTACGACCGCGAAAGCTGTGGGCCATAGCCAATCGAATGCGTCATCCCAGGCGTGTGGATCTCCCTGTTGGAGGGCTTTGAAGCTCGGTGTGTTCAAGAGCAGACAAGGCTACTCAATTGCCAATTGTCTGACAAGCCCTGCCATTGTTTGCCTGTTGTTGACGGACCGTGCTGCGAGTCTAAAAAAGGGAGCAGCCGCTGGAACCCGGCCAATCCAAGCTCCAAACGGCTGCTCCTGTATGCAGGCGGGATGTTCTATTGCGGATCGTCAGTTCCGCCAATCGACTGACATTTTGAATAGATCCGCGTGGTGAAAGTTCTGTCATAAAAATAACCCTCAATAGGGTTACGGCTTCT